>Ga0105048_10005184_pt1 | contig 21119 bp, 20 predicted proteins | sample MAT05_FD_78382 | JGI IMG/M metagenome (GOLD analysis project Ga0105048, IMG submission 78382) | Freshwater microbial communities from Lake Fryxell liftoff mats and glacier meltwater in Antarctica - MAT-05 | ecosystem: Environmental > Aquatic > Freshwater > Ice > Liftoff microbial mat | place...
CGTAACGATGGGAATGTTGCGCCCAGACCAAGCTCAAAGACTTGCCAAAGCTGGTTTAACTGCTTATAATCATAACCTTGATACTTCTGAAAGTTTCTATCCTGAAATTATTACGACTCGGACTTATCGCGATCGCCTTGAGACTATTCAGCATGTTGCGGAAGCAGGAATTCAAGTTTGTTGTGGTGGCATCGTTGGTATGGGTGAAACTGATCGCGATCGTATTGAGCTTTTACATACTCTCGCTAATCTCTCACCTCAACCAGAATCAGTGCCAATTAATGCACTTTCTCCAGTTGCAGGAACTCCATTGGGGGATCTTGAAATGATTAATCCTTTAGTTTTAGTGCGGATGGTGGCAACAGCGAGGATTCTCATGCCCAAAGCGATTGTGAGATTATCCGCAGGACGAGATCGCCTTAGTGTTTCCGATCAAGCTTTATGTTTTCTTGCAGGCGCGAATTCTATATTTTCGAGCGAGAAGTTATTAACTACTGCTAACCCAGATTGGCAAGATGATGCTGAGATGTTCCAAAAACTAGGGATAAAACCTAAAGAACTAGTTTAAAAAGTAGGGGCAATTCATGAATTGCCCCTACTTTTTATGCTTTTTATGCGAATTCAGGTCTACCTTGAGACATGAAATGTTTTTGAGAACTCATCTCTGGTTCTCCATCCTTAGGATGCCTTTGGACATATGTACCGTCTGCTCTGAGATCCCATGCTTGGCGATTGTCTGCTATCACAATTTCTAAAATCTGCTTGAGTTCTTTTACGAGAGATTTATCTTCAATTGGAGTGATAACCTCAACACGAGCATCCAGATTGCGTGGCATCCAGTCAGCACTGCCAATATACACTTGCTCTTTTCCTGAATTACTAAAATAGAAAATACGTGAATGTTCTAGAAAACGACCAATTACACTGATCACCCTGATGCGATCGCTCAAGCCTTTTACCTTCGGACGGATACAGCATATACCGCGAATGATCAGATCAATATTCACGCCCATTTGGGAAGCCTCATAAAGCGCCGAGATGATTTCAGGGTCAACGAGAGAATTCATCTTCGCGATAATGTAAGAGGGATATCCCTGCTTTTGATTTTCGATTTCGCGTTGGATCAATTGTAAAAACTTCTCGCGCATGTTTACAGGCGCAACCAAAAGTTTGCGATATTCGCGTTGACGTGAATATCCAGTCAGATAGTTGAACAAATCAGTTAAATCCGCACCTAAATCATCACAGCAGCTAAATATACCAAGATCACTGTAAAATCTTGCCGTTTTCGGATTATAGTTGCCAGTACCAATATGCACATAACGCACTAAGCGATCGCCTTCTTGCCGCACGACTAGAGCCGTTTTGGTATGCGTCTTGAGATTTTTTAGCCCATACACTACATGGACTCCTGCATTCTCTAATTTCTTCGCCCACAGAATATTATTAGCCTCATCAAACCTGGCTTTCAGCTCTACCAACACGGCAACCTGCTTGCCATTCTCTGCGGCACGAATCAAGGCATGAACAATCGGTGAATCTCCAGAAGTCCGATATAAAGTTTGTTTGATTGCTAACACTTGAGCATCGCTTGCGGCTTCTTCGATAAAGCGCTGCACAGTTGTCGTAAACGACTGATAGGGGTGATGAACTAAAAAGTCTCCCTGACGAATGACATCAAAAATATTTTCTTCTTCAGTAGCATTCCTCAATCTCGGATGAGTAACCGACTTCCAAGGCTTGTCCTGATCATTTGGCATTGGCAAAAAAGCGATCGCCGTTAAATCACCTAAACCAATTAGCCCAGGAATGTCATAGACATCGGCTTCGGTAATACTCAGTTGCTCAATCAACTTTTTGCGAATTTCTGGCGGTACATCGCTAGCAATCTCCATCCGAACTACCGGGCCAAATTTCTGCTTGCGAAGCTCTTCCTGTAAAGCTGAAATCAAATCATCGGCTTCTTCTTCTTCGATATCAAGTTCGGCATCGCGGGTAATCCGAAATGGATAATAATTAAGAATCTCCATTCCTGGAAACAATGCTTCCAGATTATGAGCAATTACTTGTTCCAAAGTTACAAACGTATGAGCATTCGTCTCAGGGATTTTTACAAAACGAGGTAATACATTTGGTACTTTTACCCTTGCAAAGTTTTGTTCCTTTGTTTCGCGATCGCGTACAATCACCACTAAATTTAGACTGAGATTAGAGATATAAGGGAATGGGTGAGCAGGATCAACTGCCAATGGCGTGAGTACAGGAAATAATTTTTCTTGAAAATAGGTTTTGAGGTAGCGCTGATGTTTCTTGTCGATATCTTTGTAGTCTAGCAACTTCACTTTATGCTTATGCAATTCTGGGCGAAGTGTATTCTCAAAGAAGTCATGTTGCATCTTCACCAATGGAACTAGCGCATCACGAATCACTTTTAATTGCTTATTTGGATCTAGTCCATCATCAGAAACAATATCAAGCTGTTCAGAAAACTTTTTCTTTACTCTCGCAACTCTAACCATAAAAAACTCATCAAGGTTAGTACTAAAAATTGCAAAAAACTTGGCTCGTTCAAGCAATGGAGTCCGAGGGTCAATCCCTTCATGCAAGACCCTCTTGTTAAAAGCAACCCAACTTAATTCACGGTTGAAGAAATACATAGATCGGTCAATTGACTTGTCATCTTTCTTGTCAATTTGATCTGGTTCTGGCAAGGCGCTACTTATCTCTGGATCAGATTCTATAATCTCTAATGACTCAACTATGGCTAAATCAACTTCTGAATTTTTCTTGATTAAGTCTTTTTTAATTCTAGTCATATGGGCAAATCTATATTCTTACTAGCTAGATTACAGAAATATCGGTAATTTCTGTGTGAGCTTAAACACCTTAGCTTTATCTTATCGCCAATACAGCAAACTACTCAAGCTGCTTATCGCAGTATAGTCACAAAAAAAAGTCACATAAAAAGAGAGGCGTATAGAACGAACGCCCCTCTATTTATTTAGCTCACTTATTTAGCCTATTTATTTAGCCCAAAAGCGATTCGATATCTTTACGCAGACCAGCATCTTCAGGTGCAACATTTGAAGGATAATACTTCACGACTTTACCTTCTTTATCAACAAGAAACTTATTAAAGTTCCATTCAACCTGATTGCCTGTATTGTCAGTGAGATATTTGTAAACATCAACAATTCCACTACCTTTGACTTGTACCTTGCTAAACATATCAAAGGTGACATCATAAGTAAGAGAGCAGAAGCTCTTGATTTCTGTTTCAGTTCCTGGCTCTTGCGCGCCAAAGTCATTACTAGGGAAGCCAAGAATCTCAAAGCCCTTATCTTTGTATTCACGATATAGTGATTCAAGCCCCTTATATTGTTTGGTATAGCCACAGCGAGAAGCAACATTGACAACTAAGGCAACCTTACCTTTGTACTGGGAGAGATCAACTGGCTGACCATCGATGCTAGTGATCTTAAAATCGTAAAGTGTAGACATATTTTAGGGGGATTAGGGTTGTTTTTAGGATTGCTATAGTTGAAAAGACTTAACTTAATTTTTTCATAGCGATTTAAATGGCAAGTGCAATTATCCTGATTGGTGTACCCGCAAGTGGTAAATCTACTCTCGCAGAGCAGATGTTGCGTGCTGCTAATCAAAATAGTCACACGCAAACTCAATTAATTTGCCCCGATCGCATTCGTGAATCATTATATGGTTCAGCCATCACGCAGGGCGTTTGGGCAGATATCTGGGCGCAGGTACAACTGGAATTTACAAATGCTGCTAAATCGCAACAATCTGTAATATATGATGCCACAAACTATAAGCGCGAATATCGAAAAGATGCGATCGACCTTGCCAAACAACATGATTTTAAGCCGATTACAGGTGTCTGGTTAGATATACCGTTATGGATTTGTTTGTCGCGTAACGACACTCGCGATCGCCATGTCCCTGAAGATGTTGTAATTGAGATGTATCGGCATCTCTCATATAACCCACCAACCCTTAGCGAAGGCTTTGACCGTATTCTCTTTCGCGATGAAAAATTAGATAACGAATGGATTGACTGAAAATATAACTATCGCCAAATCTAGCTATCGCCAAATCTAGCTATCTCAAGAGAATTAAGCTATCTAAAAAATTTAAGAACAAGTGGCTCAAGACCATTGTCTGCCTTAGAAACTTGCGAAGCCTATTTAGATTTACATAACTTTTTGGGTTAAGAAATGCGCGTTTTGTGCTAGCTTAAATAGACTCAATGTGTAAACGGTATAACGGTTTAAAATGGCTAAGCGCCGCAATCAGAAAAAAGAAAAAGCTCTTCGCAACCAAGCGTATGCGCGTAAGTTTCGTAAGCGCACCCCAATGGGACGCTTTGGACGTAGACGACCAATGGGCAGCTATAACGATCCTGAAGATTCTGAATCCAATGGAGCAGCCGATACAGGTGCGGCAGATACTGGCGCTGCTGATACTGGCTCTGGTGGGAATAAGTTCTAATGGTGGTTTCTAGAGTGAATTCTAGTAAGCACTTTCTAGTTTTCCACAGATCATGACCACAAGTTTTGCCCTTGCCTTACATACAACGACCACAAAATTAGAGCTTGCGATCGCTCAGGTTGATCTTAATTTGGATCACAATTCAGATCGCAACTCTCAGATTTATAACACCCACAAACAGCAGTCATGGGAACTAGGCAGAGAGTTATCTGTTCAGTTACATGACTGCTTAAACATGTTTGTGGGTGATATTTTGTGGAAGGATTTTGCTTTTTTAGCGATCGCCACTGGTATCGGTAGTTTCACAGGCATACGCATTGGCATTGTGGTTGCAAGGACACTTGCTGAGCAATTAGATATTCCTCTGTATGGCATTGACTGCGAGTCAATTATCGCTAGATCGCAACAATCTAATCCAACAATGTCTTTGAGCGAAAGCTTATTAGCGATCGCCTATGACCAATGGCAAGCTGGAATTCATTCTAATTGGCAAGATGTAGTGCCAATATATGAGGCTTGATTAACTAAAAATAAGAAGCGGCGCTTTTTATTTGGGGCGGTTGTACTCAATCCCTATCCTGTTTTTTAATTTCTCAAAGTGGTAGAATTACTATTACATCTAGGATGATAGTAACTTACAGCTTGACCTATGCTTCAAGACGCGATCGCCATTCGTCATTATCAAAAGATTACGGACTCCTTAGTCGAAATGTCCGAACGTGGTTATCGTTCTACTGATGAGATGAGACTCTTTTTAGATGGTTATTTATCGGCTCTGCGCGCTACTAACGCTGTAGAAGCTCATAATGTCCATCGTCTCGAAGAAGAGGTAATCCGATTTTTGTATGACTCTTCTAACTTTGCAACTCCTTATGAGTTTGAAATGGAGGTTGAGCGCTAGGTGATAGGTAAACGCTATGGCGGATACCTGCGGTAAGGGGGGTTTGAAACCGATCTTGCTTAACGACTTGTAGTCCTTGCTCCTCACAAAATATGTCGAGTTGCTCACTCTCTTCTGGCAGCCATTGACCACGATAGAGAATTCCCATGCCATTCTTTTTTAAAAATGGTAAGCAATAACTAGCGCAAATATCTGGTTTACCCACTGCACGCACAAGGGCTAAATCATACTTTTTTTTGTATGGAGAAATTTTATTAATATCTTCAGCCCGTCCTACTTGAGCGATCGCATTGGATAATTGCAAAGTTTGGATCGTCTGCTCAACAAAAGCAACCTTTTTTTGTTTGCTATCAACTAATGTGACTTGCCATGATGGTTTAGCAATTGCGATCGGCAATCCCGGAAATCCAGCACCTGTGCCAATATCGATCACCTGCATATCTTCACGCTCCCAATAAGTCAACACTCCACGTAACGAGTCCCATAAATGCTTTTCCCAAAAATCATCAGTAGCTGTAATGCGGGTCAGATTTTGTTGACTATTGCCCTCGAGGACAAGCTCGTAAAGCTTTTCAAACTGTTCGATCTGGTCAGGATTTGGTGACCAGTTAAGGGTGGATTGCCAATGTTCAAATAAATGAGAAAAGTAAGACATAAAAACCAAAAAATTAAAAGGGCGTTTTGCGCCTTTTTAACTTTACAGGCGATCGCTATATCTCTCATTTGATGTTTGTAAAATTTCGACATTAAGCGATAAAATCAAACGTTAAGATTCATGTAGCATTGCCAAATAATATAAAAAGGTAAAAATTAATGACAGATCAACCCAAAGTTCGTACAGCTTTTACCAGAGATGAACGTGGGATATTAAATAATTGGGCGATCGAGCCAAAGATGTATGTCGAGCAAGGTGAAGGTCGCTTTGGGTTTACAGAATATGCAGAGCTGATCAATGGACGCTTGGCAATGATTGGTTTTGTCGGTCTAATCGTTATTGAACTTGTAACCGATAAAGGATTTTTGCAAATCATTGGTTTTTAACTAACCAAAAGTTAAAGTGGGTGCAAAGCACCCACCAAATTAAAGTTTTATGTCAACTCCCCAAGACCCGATTCAGTTTTTGACGTTAGAAGAAGCTAATTCGATCAATGGAACGCTTCTTTCAACTATGGAAAAATTTATGGCGCGCATCACTATTTCATCGATGCGGGTAATTATTAAAATTGCTCAAGATATTAATATTCAGGCGGAAGATATTTCAGCTTGCCAAATTGTGAATTGGATTGAGCATGATTCACAAATTCTTAAAGAGCAAGGTGAAGATGCCGCATTTTTAAAATGGACTTCACCTCATCTTGATCTAGATTTTGAAGATACTCGACAGGATGAAGTTACATCTGCAAACCTTTCGAGTCATGAAAAATTTTTGACGCGCATGGTGATTTCGGCAATTCAACCATTAGTGGCGATCGCTAAAGATACCAGCAGTCGTATTGAAGATTTGACTGTAGACCAAGTAATTGCTTGGGTAGAAAACGACGCCAAAGCTAAACGAGAATAGAAAACTTATAATCCATTGCTGATCGCGAAAAATGCAGACCAGTATTTGGGATGGTTATATTCTTTAGAACGAATCAGTGACTTTTGCGCTTTCTGTAATGCTTCAATGCTGGTAACATCAGATTTTTTTAGTTCATCATAAAAGGCTGCCATGAGAGCTTGTGTACCAGCATCATCAACTTTCCAGAGTGAGGCGATCGCGTTCTTTGCACCAGCTTTCTGGACTTGATACCCAAAGCCTAAAACTTCTACCCCATCACCAAGTTTGCCTACTCCTGTCTGACAAGCGCTAAGAATGATTAGATCGATATTCGGAATTTGCCAATCGCTGATTTCATTCAATCGAATTTTGTCGCCATTACCAAAAATGATGAAGGAGTTGTCTGGTACACCTGTATTAAATTCGGCATGGGTAGCAAGGTGGAGAATATTATGATTTTTAAATTTAGACTCGATCGCTTGGCGGCTAAAACTTTCTTCGGTTAGGGTGACTGAGTTTTGAAAAGAATTAGCGATCGCTTGAACTTCTTTAATCGTGGCAGGTAAACCATCTTGTCTAAACTTTTGCTCTCCTGCTTTACCACCAAATGCTCCTGCTAAGATATTGGGTTGAGTTTTTGGCTTGGCTGAAAAGTTGAAAAGGCTATAGGAAATTAGGTTGCTAATCCGATATTTTTCAGCTAGCCACTTTTTACCGTCATAAAGCGCAGCAATGGGAATATAGCGCAGTTGTCCATCAGGAGCATAGAAGATTGTTTCAGCTTGGTTTTGTGTAAGTTCTGCTTCGATAGGTTTAATCAGTAAATTATAAAGCTCAATAGCAGGTGCTTTATGGTCTTCGGAAGTTGCATCTAGAAGTCCAGTTCTATAATCCTGAATTAAGGCTTCTAGGTTTTCTTTGGAGATTTTGACGGTGCGATTGATGGGGAGTGTGTTGGGTGAAAAGAGGATTAATTCTAGGCGATCGCCTAAAATCAAGGGATAAAGTAAAACTGTTCCTTGAGGAATCTGGTTGAGATAGTCGGGGACTTTATTAATTTCTGATTTAGGAAGTTGCTGGATCTGGTTAGCAAGTTGACGATTCAGTTCTGCGCCCTTTTCTAAGCTGATGACTGAGAGCTGATCGCTAATTGCTTTCTCTGGTTCTAAAATCCTCACTCCCTGTGCGCTTCTGTCGCTACCTTTGATATTTTTGAGATAGTCTTCAAGTTCTTGGACTTTGAGCAGGTCAAGGATTTGCAGTGCTTCCATAACACGACCTTGTTTAAGCAGAAGATCGACGAGGTGGCGATAGGAACCTTCAACAGTATTTATATAAGATTTTTGAATATCTTTATCAAGGCTGCGAATATCTTTGCGAATGGACTCACTGACATTGACCGATTGCTTGTAGAAAACGATAGCCAAATCAAATTGTTTCTGTTTTTGGAGGGTCAACCCAATGCTACTAAATGCAGTTCTCTCCCCATCTCGGTTATTAATCTTACGGGCGATTTCTAATCCTGCTTTTTGATAATCAATTGCTTTGTTATAGTCACCAAGCATATAGTAAGCACTTCCCAAATAGCCTAGTGATTTTCCTTCACCTTGGAGATCCTTGACTTCCCGAGCAATCTCTAAACTGGAATTGTAGTATTTGATTGCTTCGTCATATTTTCCCTGAGTCTCGAATGCATTACCCATGTATCCTAGTGATTTTCCTTCACCACGACGATCACTGATTTCTCTAGCAGCCTCTAAACTCAACTTGTGATATTTAATCGACTCATTATAGTTACCTAAATCATAATACGCCGTACCTAAGTAACCGAGCGATTTTGCTTTATTCAGCCGATCATTGATTCTAATTGCGATCGCTAAGCTCTGCTTGTAATAGCTGATTGATTTGTTATAGTCACCAAGGTAACGATAATCAAGTCCTAAAAAGCCGAGGGATTGCCCTTCTCCACGTATTTCTTTAATTTCACGGGTAATCGCTAAACGCTGTTCATGATATTCGATAGCCTTTGCGTAGTAACCCTGAGCACGATAGGCATTTCCTAAATTCCCCATCCCATTTCCTTCACCCTGACGATCTTTGATTTCACGGGCAATGGCTATACGTTTCTCGTGATATTCGATTGCTTTGGTATAGTTGCCCTGAGCATAGTAATTCATTCCTAAATTACCCAAAGCCGAGCCTTCGCCACGGCGATCGCTAATCTCACGAGTAATGACTAAACCTTGTTCGTGATATTCGATCGCTTTTGCATATTTGCCAAGAGAGCGGTAGACAACACCCAAATTAATGAGAGATTCTCCTTCCTCACGACGATCTTTAATTTCCTGAGCGATCGCTAAACTTTTTCTAAGCGAATTGATCGCCTCATCATACCTCCCCAGCGATTCGTAAGCTTTCCCCAAATTTGTCAGTAGCTTTGCTTCACCACCGCGATTCCCAATCTCTTGATATAAAGTCAAGGCCTGTTGCCATGACTTTAATGCTGACTCGCAATCTCCAGTTTGACATTGCTGACTCCCTAGTTTATTTAGTCGCGCTGCCTCTGCTTTACGATCTTGTCCTGTTTGTGCTTGGGCAGTCACAAAAGCTAGATCGGGCGATATCCCCATCCCCAAAATTCCAGCTACCAACACAAATGTCAGCGAATAGAACCTAGAAGCCATGACAACACCATCAAGTTTGCATTACGATTATAGATTGTTGGCGATCTCTATAGGTCGCTAGGATTTAGATTTTCATATTTCTCGAAAGGTTGATGAATCCAAGGATTATCTGGCAAAAAATCAACATAATAGTCTGGTTTGGCAACTGAGCAGCCTTTGAACCATAAAACGGCTGATCTCACCTCAGTAATTGGATACTCCTTATGTTGTTTGAGTAATTCAAAGATATGCGCAAGGGTCACACCTGAATCCACTAAGTCATCAACTAACAAAATTCGCTTACCGAGTGTGGCGGTGGTCATGGTGATGCTATGCGCGATCGTTAGGTTTCCGCGTTCTTGAAAATCTTTGCCACCATAGGAAGATACCGAGAGAATCGCTAATGGTTTCTTATATACGCGCGAAAGGACATCGCCAATGCGTAATCCGCCTCTAGCAAGACAGAGAATTTGATCAAACTCCCACTGAGACTGATAAATTTGGACTGCCAATTGTTCGATCTTGGCATGATATTCTTCCCACGAAACGTAAAGATCGGGCATAGGGGCATTGCTAAGGTAGAGGCAGCGCAAAGTGTTGTCTCTATCTTATGGTATCAATCAGGATATTCAATTGGACTTGTCGAAAAGTAGGGCTTAGACTAGAGAGAGATAAATGAAGAGATCGGGAGACAAAAACGTGGTAGCTGTTGTTGAGATTCCGTCTATTAAAGAAATTGTCCAAACACAAGTCGAGCGTAGACTATCGATGCAGGTTGCTGAAATTGCAGCGGACACAACGACTTTGCGATCGCTTGATTGGGATCGCGATCGCTTTGATATCGAGTTTGGGCTACAAAACGGTACTACCTATAACTCTTACATTATCCGTGGCGAAAAATTAGCGCTAGTCGATACATCTCACGCCAAGTTTCGCGAGCTATATCTTCAAACTCTAAAAGAGCAGATCGATCCCGCTCAGATTGATTATCTAGTTATCAGCCACACAGAGCCAGACCATAGTGGCTTGGTTAAAGAAGTATTAGAGCTTGCGCCTAATGTTACTGTCGTGGCGACAAAAGTAGCCCTGCAATTTCTCAGTGAGTTAATCAATCAGCATTTTAAACAACAAGTTGTTAAAAATGGCGATCAAATTGATCTGGGTCATGGTCATATTTTGCAGTTTGTGAATGCGCCAAACCTGCATTGGCCAGATACGATGATGACCTTTGACCACGCCACATCAATTTTGTATACCTGCGATATTTTTGGAATGCATTATTGCAGTGAGGGTACTTACGATGAGGATTTAAAGAGAATTACGCCCGACTATCGTTTTTATTACGAATGCTTGATGGCTCCTAATGCGAGATCGGTAATTTCGGCGATGAAGCGGATGGATGAACTGCCACAGGCTGAAATCGTGGCGAATGGTCACGGGCCCTTACTGCGTTATAACGTCAAAGAATTAACAGAAAACTATCGCATGTGGAGTCAAGAGCAAACTAAGGGCGAAACTAATGTCGTGGTTTGCTATGTGTCTGACTATGGCTATTGCGATCGCCTATCGCAAGCGATCGGTCGCGGGATTTCTAAAACAGGCGTAGCGGTGGAAATGGCGGATCTTAAAGCAATCGATTTACAGGAATTGCGAGAACTGGTTGGTCATGCATCTGGCTTAGTCGTCTGCACGCCGCCCACAGGCAATAGCCATGTAGAAACTGCGATCGGTGCAATCTTAGCGGCCGCAAGCGAAAAGCAAGTAATTGGTCTGTACGAACCCCATGGCGATCGCGATTCATCAATCGATTTGTTGAATAATCGTTTTAAGGATTTGGGAGTAGTTACAGCTTTTCCTGCCATCAAAGTTCGTGAAAATCCTAACGAAGCGACTTATCAAATCTGCGATGAAGCTGGTACAGATTTAGGACAGTTGCTGACGCGCAAGCAAAATATTAAACAACTCAAAGCGATCGACGCTGATCTTGATAAAGCTTTAGGCCGTTTAGCAGGTGGTTTGTATATCATCTCAGCCGCCAAAGGTGGTGCGCGCAGTGCGATGTTAGCCTCTTGGGTGGCTCAAGCTAGCTTTAAACCTCTAGGTTTTACGGTGGCTGTAGCAAAAGAGCGGGCGATTGAGTCGTTTATGCAAGTGGGCGATCGCTTTGTTCTGAACGTCCTCGAAGATGGAAACTACTCAAAACTGATGCAGCATTTTTTAAAGAGATTTGCGCCTGGAGCCGATCGCTTTGAAGGTGTCAAAACTCAGTTATCAACCTTTGGCGCTCCAATTCTCACCGACGCTCTCGCCTTTATGGAATGTGAAGTGATCAGTCGGATGGAATGCAGCGATCACTGGGTTATCTATGCGATCGCAGAAGAAGGTCGAGTTTCTAAACCCGAAGCTCTCACCGCCGCCCACCACCGCAAAATCGGAAACCATTATTAAGCAAGATTTACACCGCGCAGAGCGCGGTGTAAATCTATAACTTATGGAATCTAAACTTTACCAAAGCGGCGATCGCGTTCTTGATAATCAATTAGAGCGCGATGAAATTCACTACGATTAAAATCTGGCCAGAGTGTATGCGTGAAATACATTTCTGTATATGCCATTTGCCAGAGCAAAAAATTGCTCAACCGCCTCTCACCACTGGTACGAATTAATAAATCAGGATTGTGGGTTCCTGCGGTATAAAGATGTTGTTCAAAAAGATTTTCGTCAATATCTTCAGGCTTGACTTCTCCTGATTGAGTTGCCTCGGCAATCTGTCGGCAAACTTTGACGATCTCGCGGCGACTGCCATAGTTGATCGCAACTGTGAAATGAATAGCTTGATTATTAGCTGTAGCAATCTGCGATCGCTGAATTTCTGATCGCAAAGAATTTGATAGCGAATCAAGATCGCCTACAAAGGAGATCCGTACTCCTTCGCGACACATTTCTTCTAATTCGCGGCGCAACATTCGCTCAAATAAAACCATCAAAAAATCGACTTCTTGAGCTGGGCGACTCCAATTTTCGGTCGAAAAAGCATAGACAGTTAGTGCAGCAATTCCCCAATCCTTGCAACAACGCAACAAATCTTTAAGAGCATCTACTCCTTGTCGATGCCCAGCTATTCTTGGCATTCCCTTCCGCTTTGCCCAACGACCATTACCATCCATAATTACGGCAACGTGTTTGGGCAAGAGTTGACGATCTAGATCTGTGGGCAAAGTTTGTAGTAGCTTAGCAGTCATTTCTTTTCTGACGATTTTCGATTTACCATTTTGCCGAAATTTAATCTTGACCAGAGCCAGTCAAATTTGGGTACGTTTCTTCCTAAAGGAATCGGACGATAATCCCCCAGTTTAGTTTCTAAGATTTCCCGCAGACGACTACTCGTAACAGGACGATCTAATATGCCGTTTTCAGCGATCGCGATCGAACCTGATTCTTCGGAAACCACAATACAAAAGCAATTTCTGACCCGTTCTGTAATGCCCATGGCAGCGCGATGACGTGTACCAATTTCTCGTGAGGCGGCCCGTTCAGAAATTGGCAAAATTACACCAGCTACCAGAATCCGATCTTCGCGAATCAAGATTGCTCCATCATGCAAAAGTGTTGAAGGTTGAAAAATTGTATGTAGCAATTCTTTGGATAATACCGCATTTAACTTTACCCCTGGCACTGAAAAATCGCGCTCATCAATCGGTTCGCCAGTCTCAATAATCATCAGCGCACCCGTTCGATTTTGAGATAGCTCAATTACAGCCTCAATAATTTCTTCAATTACAGAATCAGCTTCGACTTTCGGCGATCGCCGATTAGTTGTAGTTTGAATTAAAGAAAGCAAATCTCCACGTCCCAGGCGTTCGAGAAATTTCCGAAGTTCTGGCTGCAAAATTACCGCCATCGCTACAGCGGCTCCAACTAATAATTTATCAAGAATAAAATTTAGTAAGCGTAAACCTAGGCGATCGCTGATCACACTAGCGATCAACAAAAAAACAATCCCTCGCACCATCAACAAATTGCGGCGATCGTTGCTGAAAGACAGCATGAGGTAAATCAATCCCAATACGGCGAGGATATCGATCGCCCTCATGATGAATGCAATTGAGTTGATATTGGTAAACCACTGCATTCATCGCCCTCTCATTCGCAACTTAAAAAGTACAACTATTTGCGTAGTCTTTCTGGCAAGCAATCTTGACGCAATAAATCCTCACTAGTTTCACGTTTAATGATCAGACTAGATGCGCCACCTTCCACAACTACCGCCGCAGGTTTGGGCAATCGATTGTAATTTGAAGCCATGCTGTAATTGTATGCGCCCGTTCCAAATACGACCAAGATATCACCTGGGTTAGTCGCAGGTAATTGGATATCTTTAATTAAAATATCACCCGATTCACAATGCTTACCTGCGATCGTCACCGTTTGCGAGAAGTCAGCACTCATCCGATTTGCTACGACTGCGCGATATTGAGACTGATAAGTAATGGGGCGAGGATTGTCTGACATGCCACCGTCAACTGTGATATAGGTGCGAATATCAGGAACAGTCTTGCTACCACCGATTGTATAGGCGGTCACACAGGTCGAACCAATCAGCGATCGCCCTGGTTCACAAAGCAATTTTGGCAATGTTAAACCTGCGGAAATAAAAGCTTCAGTTACGCCAGCCACAACCGCTTTTACCCAGTCTTCAATACTTGGAGGATCATCAGACTCAATATAGCGAATCCCTAAACCACCGCCAATATTTAGTTCTAAAAAATTCAAGCCATATTTCTCACCTGCAAGTTTGAACCACTGCACCATCACACCACCAATATCTTGGTGAGGCTGCAGCTCAAAAATCTGTGAGCCAATATGAGCATGAATACCAATACAGTTGAGTTTAGACTGAGCGACAAAGGCAAATACTGCTTCTATTTCATTGGGGTCAAAGCCAAATTTGCTGTCAATATGTCCTGTTTGAATATATTCGTGGGTATGGCATTCGATTCCAGGAGTCAAACGTAGCATGATGCGCGGATTAGATGTTTGCTCTTTAGAAAGGCGATCTAAAGTTTTTAACTCATGCCAGTTATCAACCACAATCGTGCAGCCAGATTCGAGCGCGTAGCTAAGTTCTTCAATCGATTTATTATTACCATGAAAATAAATCAAACTTGAGGCGACCCCAGCCCGCGACGCCGTCAAGATTTCACCTGCGGAAACAACATCAATACCTAGTCCCTCAGAGCCGACGATCGCACAAACCGCTAGACAACTCCAAGCTTTAGAAGCATATAAAACCTGTGACTGTCCTTGATAATGCTGATTCAAAGCATCGCGATATTGTTGGCAAGCAGTCCTTAGACTAACTTCATCCAAAATATAAAGCGGCGAACCATATTGCTGCACTAACTCCACTACATCGCAACCACCAATCTCAAGGCGATCGCTAGAGTTAATAATTGCTGTTAAAGGTAAAAGTTGTTGGTTCGGGGACAAGCTATCTAAGCTTGTAACAGTATTTTGGGGCAAATTTGCTGAATTTATTGAAACAGTCTCTTCTTTTAGACTGGATATAACAGTAGTCATGAAGCACCAATATATTTTGCAAAATCCTCTAATATTATTATAAAAAATTACTATTATAAAAAAAAGAGGCAGTTTTATTTATCAATTTTTTCTAAATTTAGCGATCGCTGTAATTCTTCAATTTCGTCCTTATGGGCGCGGACTTTAAGTTTTGCATCTGGTAAAAGTTGCAAGCTAACTTTACGCTCACGAGGGACACCGCGCCAATAAAATACACCAGCGATCGGTGATATAGCTATAGACCATAACCAAAGATTTTCTAAATCAGGAATTAAAGTACCTAGTACTATCGCCAGACAAACTAAACCAGTAGCCGCTAATACTGTCATAAATATTGCTAAAAAAAGGCTTGGCTTGACTTGCCCTAGCAAAACTGCAACGTCACGATCTGGATCAATCTCAACTACCTTATAAGTTCTTTGTTTAAAGTGATCGCGGACTTGCATTAATAGGCGATCATCCGTAAGTTTATCTACAGCGAAGAGGGCTTCTGCTGTGCGATCTCTAATCGAGCCTCGTAAAAAGGAAATCAACCCAAAAAACAACAGGATTGTCAGGAATAGGGTGGAGTATATTGTCGGGATTGTTGCAGGCATTCTGGCTGAGATTCTATGGGTTTGAGATACAATCTTTTAGATAATCATTATAAAATAGCAACTCTAAAAAATTCCTAAAGACTCAAATCTTTGATCAAAATTAATTTTGTGATTTTCAGCACCTAATGCTCTGAAAATAAGTAGTTAAGCAAAAGAAACCTTAAAACCCAAAAAGCTGTGGCGCACGCTGCGCGTGCGCCACAGCTTTTTGGGTTTTAAGGTTTTTATTATGCCTACTTACTTATTCCATAAGAAACATTCCACAATTGATTTCATAATTTTGAGTTGCTGCAAATGTTTAGTTTGATGTATCCTTTTAATTTTAGTATTTTTGATATACCGCGTCTAGGATGAAACTCATAGTTATTTTAGAGGGTCGCAGGGCGAAGCCCCGCTTCGGGTTTCTTCTGCGTCCATGTTGAAAACCGAAGTTTTCAACATGGACGCGGTATATATAAAGATTAGCAGTTAGATTTGTGGCTTCTAGAACTACTTGGATAAAAATACAACGATGACTGAATATCCTAAAGCTAACTATGTAGGCAGATATGTCGATGATTCGTTTAAACTTGCCAAGTTTTTTCGAGTATTACGCAAACGTTGGATTGTAATCGTAGCGGTTTCGGTCACCGTATTCGCTGGAAACACTTATTACACCTTTACGAGAACTCCACAATATCGTTCCAGTGCATCTCTGCTGATCAATAACTCTACGATCGCTGTATCGGATATCCAAGTCCCAGGCTTACCAGGTAGTTCATTAATTAACCTTGGCACTGAAATTGGAATTTTGAGAAGTCGTCCCTTAATTGAGGTCGCCGTTGCCAAGATGCGGCAATCGCCCTCAGCTAATTCTTATAAAGATATAGATGCGGGTACGATCATGGGTGGATTGGATATCCGTCCTGAAAAAGATGCGCTGATTTTGCGTCTTACCTACACAGACAGTGATCCGAAACGCGCAAGAGAAGTGCTTACGGCCTTATCGCAAACTTATGTCGAATATAGCTTAAGCGATCGCCGTACCAAGTCCAGTACTGCCATTAAGTTTATTCAAGACAAGCTTTTGCAACTAAAGCCGCAACTTGATAAATCGGCTTTAGCAGTTACTCAATTCCGCAAAACTTATAACATCGTCGATCCTGAAACCTATGCCGCTTCTGTTTATAAAATGCGCGAGGCTTTAGAAGTTCAAGCCCAAGAACTACAAATCAAAATCGCTCAAGTTCAGCAGCAATATAAAGCGCTTAGTCGTCAAGTTGGTAAATCTCCCGATGCAGCGATCGGCGGAGCGATTTTACAACAAGATGTTCCCTATCAGTCTTTGGTTAAACAATTTCAAGAAGTTGAGACTAACTATTTTCTAGAGCGGACTAGATTTCGGGAAGATCATCCTAATGTGCAAGCACTCAAAGATCGTCGTGATGAACTCTATAGGTTATTAGAAACTCGCGCCCAGTCAGTAGTTGGAGTTAGAGGCGGTAATGTCAATATTACCAACGAGCCAAATAGTCCGATCCAACAAACTTTAGCAACTCAGTTATTTGATGCCCAGACAACTCTTGCTGTTAGTCAAGCCCAGCTAGAAAGTATTAGAAGCGCTCAGTCTGAAGTTTCTAGTGCTTTTTCTAAAATCCCCCAAATTCAGCAAAGGTATGTAGAAATCCAGAGGCAACTGGCTCTTGACACCTCAACTTACAACAAGTTAACCGAAAAATTAGAAGAATTGAGGATTACTGAAGCACAAGAGATTTCATCATGGAAGGTTTTGGAGCCGCCCTTAATCCCCACACGACCATCCTCACCAGACATTGAAAAAAGCCTTATTACGGGAGCTTTTATCGGTTTGGTACTAGGTGTCTTGTCTGCTCTACTGCTCAATCGGTTAGATCAGCGTATTCGTGAAGTAGAGGAAGTGAAGGAAATTATCGATATTCCTTTGCTTGGTTCGATTCCGATGACTGAAGTTGCCTCGTTGGGTGCAATGGTTGGTCAAGGCATATTGCCAAGTAGCAGTTATTACGCTTTTAAGGAGGCTTTAAGTTCACTCGCATTAAACTTGCGTTACTTAGGTACGGACAACATGATGAAAGTGATTGCCTTCACTTCATCAGTGCCATCTGAGGGCAAGAGTACGTTGACATACAACCTTGCCACAATTTTATCGGCTCTAGGCTACAAAGTGCTCTTAGTAGATGCTGATATGCGAAAGCCAACAGTTCATAAGTTGACAAAGTTGAGTAATAAAGTTGGTCTGTCTACGGCTTTAGCTACACCTAGTCCTTGGCAAGATCTAATTCAGGTAGCTGATGATAAGGGTAATTTACATATTTTGACATCTGGTTCTATTCCACCAAATCCGATGTTATTGCTAGAGTCGGCAAAAATGACAGCGCTCATTCAAGAATGGCGGAAAGAGTATGACTATGTGTTGGTCGATACTCCTCCTGTAATTGGTATAACCGACGCTCAATGTTTAACTTCTAAGGTTGATACGTTTATTCTCGTCGCTGCAATCAATCGTTCTACAAGAAGTGGAATTTCACGAGCTTTAGAGGTTTTATCGACAGCAAGAGCTAATGTTTCTGGTCTGTTAATTAATATGATTGGTTCTTCTGATAGTGAATATCACTATGGATATTATGATCAGTATTATCTCGACTCCGCAGGAACTGAAGAAGAAGAACCTGATCCAACGGTAACAGCAATTGAGAGTTCCAAAATATAAACCCAATGCAGCGCTTTGCGCCCTTAATATCACCGACCTAAAAGATAAGGCGGCACTTTGTGCCGCCTTATCTTTTAGGTTTTAAAAATCTACGCCGCGTTTGAGATCTACGCCTTTTTCGGCATAATGTTTGTGACACACCATTTCTGAATGAACTGAAGCGAGGTCAAAATAGGCGGGTTGATTAAAACAACGTCCTGTAATGATAATTTCGGTATCACGAGATTTTTTGAGCAACGCTTGGCAAATTGGCTCAACGGGTAGCAAATCTAAATCGACAGTTGGATTTAATTCGTCAAGGATAATCGTTTTGTAAAGTCCTGAGGCGATCGCTGCTTGAGCAATTTCCCAACCACGTTGAGCTTCAATGCAGTCCATTTCTTGTTGCTGTCCACGCCAAACGATCGCATCACGTCCACAGCGCTGATGATCGATTACATGAGGATAGCCGCGTTTGAGGGCGGCGATCGCCGCATCTTCGGTATAACCTGCACCGCCTTTGAGCCATTGCATGATGAGGACGCGGTGAGATAAATCGCGACTGATGCCTGTCCCGATCGCCTTAAGCGATCGTCCCAAAGCTGATGTGCTTTTTCCTTTACCAGCACCTGTATAAATCTCAATTCCAGTCACATCATATTTTTCAGCATGGGCTTCATCGTGCGATCGCATTTCGGAATGGAGGTCGGCGATATCGATCAGTGATGGTGGTGCGCCGCGCCCTGTGCAAATTACTTCGAGATGCGCTGGTTTGTTTTTTAAATCTTTGACAATGCGATCGGCGGGGATTAATCCTAAATCAAGAACAGGATTGATTTCATCAAGGACAATCACAGAATAAAGTCCCGAAGCCATTGCTCCTTTAGCGATCGCCCAACCTCGTTCAGCTTCTTGTCGATCAAATGGGGTAACGTGTTCGGCATCAAAAAACTCAGATCGCCCTGTGCGTACATGATCAATTAAATGCGGAAATCCCTGTTGCAAAGCTGAAATCGCGGCGTCTTCGGCATATTCGCGCTCAGAGCCTTTAAGAAATCGCAATAACAAAATGCGCGTACCCACCACAGGTGATGTATCTGACATTCCTAAACCAAGCGATCGTAATACTACGCCCAATGCTGCCTGTGATTTGCCTTTACCAGTTCCGTCATAAACATGGATTTGTCCGATCTCACGTTCGGGACGCACCTGTGCGGTCATGATGCCAATCGCTGCCATGTTTTTATCCAATCTCGTTCATTGTGATTATATCGAAGGTAAGGCGGCGCTTTGTGCTGTATCTTCTTTTTGCATGACAACAGCTATACAATATTGTAGTAACTTTCAACCCATCTGAATATTGCATTGCTGAAATTTGAGTTCATAGTAGATGGACCACCCGTATCACAGCAAGCTCGTAGAAGAGAACGGGTTAGAGAGTGGAAAGTGGCTGTGCGGCGAGAGGCTGAAAAATATTGGTTGTCTGAACAAAAAATTTTCACTGGGCTAGTCATGCTACAGATAACATATTTTTACAATAATGTGGCAATGGATGTGGACAATATCGTTAAACCGATTCAAGATGCAATTATTGGGTTAGCTTATGTTGATGACAATCAGATTACTGATGTTTTGGTTAAGAAAAGATATTTGTTAAGTGACTTTAAAACAAAAGGTTTAACGTCAATTCTCCAAGAAGGGTTTGCTCGTAGAAATGAATTTTTGTATATTGTGGTAACTGATGCTCCTGCTCAAGAGGTAATAACATAATGACAGCTCAAACTATAAATTTAGAAAGAGAAAAATTAGTTAAACTTGCAGAGGAGTATCGTAATCAGGGTTATGAGGTCGCATTCCACCCAAATCCTGAGGATATGCCTAGTTTTCTGAAGAATTATCGTCCCGATATGATTGTGCGTCGAGGGGATGAATCTGTAGTGGTCGAAGTCAAGTCTCGGTCTTCACTTAATTCATTTCCATCTGAATATTTAAGTGGTTTAGCTAAGGTAATAGAGCAAAATCAAGGTTGGCGGTTAGATCTGGTGATGGATAATTCACAGGATACTGTCCCATACCCCTCTAAGTCTGAAGGCTCTCTGCAAAAAGAGGAAATAGAAGCACGTTTGTCTCTATTAAAACAAATCTCAACCCAAAATTCAGAGTCAGCAGTTTTATATGCATGGTCTTTAGTTGAGGCAACTCTAAGATTGCTTGCCGAAAAAGAGGAGCTAGGTTTGAAAAAATCCGATCCACTTTATTTAGTGACTTATCTAACCCATGAGGGTGTTATCTCTAGGTCTGAGTATAAGTTATTAATGGATGCGCTTTCATTGCGTAATACGATTGCTCATGGGTTTAAGACTACCCAACTTACAGCCAACTCTGTGTATGAGATTATTGAAACCACAGAAAAACTACTGGAAGATTTGAGTTCTAGTGGACAAGCAAGCTAAGATCTATGTCCTAAAAGCAATATATTTGTGTCATGAGAAAATTTGCCGCGCGATCGCTGATAGTAGCTATTTGTAAAGACAGGATAATCGACGGATTGTATAGAGGTATTAAGTACGAGAAAATCTATCCATAATGCATAATTATGTAAATACAATCCGTTATTACTTAA
>Ga0105048_10005185_pt1 | contig 21116 bp, 19 predicted proteins | sample MAT05_FD_78382 | JGI IMG/M metagenome (GOLD analysis project Ga0105048, IMG submission 78382) | Freshwater microbial communities from Lake Fryxell liftoff mats and glacier meltwater in Antarctica - MAT-05 | ecosystem: Environmental > Aquatic > Freshwater > Ice > Liftoff microbial mat | place...
TACTTCCCGACCGTCACTCGATCTGGCCCGGTGTGGCGGAATGTGCCGCCGGCGTTTGTGGTGCGGTGTGTGAAGTGAGAGCGGTGATCGCGGTTAAACCGCCGGTGCGGCCGGGAAGTCGACCGGCGTGTCGTTGACGTGGTTGAAGTAGTTGGTGAAGACGGCGAGGGCGTAGGTGGCCACGACCTCGCCGACGTGACCGTCGTTGAAGCCCGCGGCTTTGAACGCCGACAGGTCGGCGTCGCTGACGTGGCCCTTCTTCTCGTGGATCGACAAAGCGAAGCTAGCGATCGCGTCGAGGCGGGCGTCGGCCAGGTGGCCGCGGCGGGCTTCGACGGTCTGGCCTTCGCTCAGGCCCGCGCCTTTGCCGATGGCGGTGTGGGCCGCGAGGCAATAGCCGCAGTTGTTGGCTTGACCGATGGCCAGCTGGACCACCTCGCGCTCTTTCTCGCTCAACCCGGCTTTGGACAGCGCCCCGGCCAAGCCCAGGTACGCATCCAGCACGGCGGCGGAGTTGCCCATCGACTTGAAGACGTTGAAATGCTTGCCCTTGAGCGGCCCGTCGAAGATCTCTTTGACGCGGCCGGTGGTGGAAGCGGGTTCGACGGGGGCGAGTCGGGACATGGGCGTCTCCTTACGTGATCTTTGCGCTCGAAGAGCCCACAGAGGCTCCCGGGCACGGGGATACTTATCAATAGTACGCGGCGCGGCAAGCCCGATCGGCACTCGCGCTCGGGCAGTGCAGGGATGGATCCCGATCGACGCCGCGCAGTCGGCAGGAGGCTCCGCATGATCCAGAACGGCCAAGCCCAACCACACGCGGAGCGCACCCGACCGTTACGCGTTCTGCTTCTGACCGACACGCTCGCCGACGTCAACGGCGTTTCGCGCTTCATCATGGACATGCTGCACGCGGCCGAACACCGCGGGCTCGACCTGACGGTCGCCACGTCAACGCGGATGGTCTGCCCGCCGCACCCGCGAATCATCAACTTCCGCCCACGCTTGGCCTCGCGGATGCCCAAGTACGAAACGCTCGAGATCGTGACCCCGCCGTTCCGCCGGGTCAGCGCGCTGGTTGCTGAGATGCGCCCCGACGTGGTCCACATCTCGACGCCCGGGCCCGTGGGCCTGGCCGGCTTCCGCGCCGCCCGGCGGTTCAAGATCCCCATCGTCGGCGTCTACCACACCGACTTCCCAGCATACATCGACCATCTCCTCGAAGATCAGGCCCTGACCTGGGCCGCCAACCGCTTTATGCGCTGGTTTTATGGCCCGTTCATGCGGATCTTCACACGTTCGGCCGAGTACGCCAACAGCCTGGTCGAGCTGGGCCTGCCGTGCTCGCGCATCAAGCGCCTGCGTCCGGGGACCGACTCCGACACGTTCCATCCGCGTTTCGCGGACCCGACGATCTGGGAGAAGTTCCCCGATGTGCGCCGCGACGCCGTGAAGGTGATTTATGTGGGCCGGGTGAGCGTTGAAAAGAACATGCCGCTCTTGGCCAGGGTGTGGCCCAACGTCCTCAAGCGGCTGGGAGCCCGCGACCTAATGGCCGACCTCGTGCTGGTGGGCGACGGGCCGTATCGCCAGCGGATGCAGGCGGAATGGAGCCAGCACGGCCAAGAGGGCACGCACGCGCACTTCCTGGGTTTTCGCTACGGCCTAGAGCTCTCGACGCTCTACGCCTCCAGCGATCTGTTCGTTTTCCCCTCAGTTACCGACACGCTGGGGCAGGTCGTACTGGAGTCGCAGGCCTCGTGCCTGCCGGCGATCGTCACCAACGTCGGCGGGCCCAAAGAAGTCGTGCGGCACAACCGCACGGGCATGATCCTCGACCCCGCCCGGCCCTCAGAGTGGATCGACGCGATCGTCGACCTGGTCGCCGATAACGAGCGGCGGCGAACGATGGGGCTGGCGGCGCGCGGTCTGGCCGAGGCCCACAGCATCGCCGCGTCGTTCGAGCACTTCTGGTCGGTTCACGAATCGGCGCACCACGAGCATCAGGCCCGGCTCGGGCTGGTGAGCGAGACCCCCGAAGATCGCGCCCGCCGCGAGCGTCTGGAAGAGTTCGCCTGCGCTTGAACGCGGTAGGGGTTGGGTCCAAAAACGAACCGACCCTCGGTGTTCCCGAGGGTCGGCCAGATTCTCTGCTCCAGCGGGGCCCCTAGGCGGCCTTGCGGGCGAAGCTCGAACGGTTGGTGTTGTTCTTGAAGCCGAAGTTGAAAGTGGTCTTCTTGGCCGTGGTGCGCTTGGCGGTCGTGCGCTTGGCCGTCGCCTTGCGGGCCGTGGTCTTGCGGGCCTTGGTGTTAGTGGCCTTGCGGGCGGTGTTGTTCTTGGGCGTAGCGCGCTTGACGGTGGTCTTGCGGGCCGTCGCCTTGCGGGCCGTCGCCTTGCTGGCCGTCGTGGTGCGGCGGGCCTTGCTCGTGCGTTTGGTCGTGCTGGTCTTGCGGTTCTTGGTCGTCGGCATGAATCGGCTCCGTACTGGGTGGCCGACCGTGCAGGCCGGCACAAGGTGAGTTCGAGCCCGGCGTCCGTGCCGGTCTCCGTGCGGCGTGGGCTCAAACCCGACCGCGAACCTCACCATCGGACGACCGGTCCACCTGTCTGAGCACGTGTACGAATTTTGTCCAATTTCTTCCCGCGCTGTTCAAGTCAGGCCCGCCAAGACACGCTTCTACAATCTCCATCCCGACCGGAACCACCATGCCCAACTCGCCCATCACCACCGCGCCCGATTGGAAGCCCGACTCCTGGCAGGCCAAGCCGTGGAACTGGCAAGTGACCTATCCCGATCAGCCGGCGCTGCACCGGGCCGTGGAGCGGGTGCGCAGCTTGCCGCCGCTGGTCACCTCGGGCGAGATCGAGCTGCTCAAGACCCGCATCGCCGAGGCCCAGGAGGGCAAGCGGTTCTTGCTGCAAGGGGGCGACTGCGCCGAGCGACTGGCCGAGTGCCAGCCCGACTCGATCACCGCCAAGCTCAAGATTCTGCTGCAGATGTCGCTGGTTTTGGTGTATGCCGGGAAGAAGCCGGTGATCCGCGTGGGTCGCCTTGCTGGTCAATACGCCAAGCCGCGCTCCAGCGCCATCGAGACGCGCGAAGTCGCCGGCGAGAAGGTCGGGCTTCCCTCATACTTTGGCGACCTCGTCAACCGCGCCGACTTCACCCCGGAAGCCCGCCGGCCGGATCCCGAGTTGCTCGTGCAGGGTTATCAGCACGCCGCCGTCACGCTCAACTTCATCCGCTCGCTGCTCGACGCGGGCTTCGGCAACGTCCACCACCCCGAGTACTGGGACCTGGGCTTCCTCCAACGCGCCGGCCTCACGCCCGAGCTGCGCACTAACTACCAGCGCCTCCTCGAACGCATCGGCGAGGGCCTCAAGTTCATGGAAGTCCTCGGCGAGACCAATATCGACGTCCTCACCCGCGCCGAGTTCTTCACCAGCCACGAGGCCCTCAGCCTTTATTACGAAGAGGCCCAGACCCGCACCGTCCCGCGCCGCAGCGGTCACTACAACCTCACGACCCACCTCCCGTGGATCGGCGAACGCACCCGCGCCCTCGACGGCCCGCACATCGAGTATTTCCGTGGCATCCGCAACCCCATCGGCCTCAAGCTCTCCGCCACCGCTACCTCCGACGAGTTGCTCGCCCTCCTCGATCGCCTTAACCCCGCCAACGAGCCGGGCCGGATGATCCTGATCCCGCGTCTGGGTGTCGCCAACGTCGCCCGCGTGCTCCCTCCGCTGGTCGAGAAGCTCCGCGCGGAGGGCCGCCGCGTTCTCTGGGTCTGCGACCCGATGCATGGCAACATGATCACCACGGCCTCCGGCATCAAGACCCGCCGCCTCGAGGACATCCTCTCTGAACTCAAGCAATCGTGGCAAGTCCACCAGCAACTCGGCTCGCACCTCGGCGGGGTTCACATCGAACTCACCGGCGAAGACGTCACCGAATGCACCGGCGGCGCCGCCGGCCTCACTGACGCCGACCTCGCCCGCAACTACCAGTCGCCGTGCGATCCGCGGCTCAACTACGAGCAGTCAATGGAACTGGCCTTCGCGATCGCTGAGTGGATGCAGGCGCGGTAAGAAACGTGGCGTGAAACGCTTCTTAGGCGTGGGCTTGCCCCACAACTGTTCTTACGATAGAAAACCGAACGGCGCGTCGGCTTCCTGTGAGTTCACCGTGCCGACCGTCGAGTTCGCGGCCTGTTCGACGCCTGACACGGTTGATCGCACGTGAATAGTGGTTTTCTGACCGCTGTGGGGTAAGTTATCGACCAGAGGGATTGTCATACGCGGACCTGCTCCGCGTCCACAGAAGGGTGAGGAAACCGTATGAACGCTCGTACCTTGACGATGAGCACGTTGTGCGTGATCGCTTGGACTGCCGGTTTGGCCGGGGCCGCGGTCTTGCCGTACAACGCCGACTTCAACACGGGCACGGCCGCCGGCAGTGCGTGGTCCGACACCACGATCTCGTCGACTCCCAGCGGCGAGCGTTACCTCGGCCAGTTCGGCGCCGGCACGATCACGCTCGACCTCGGTGCACAACCCGCCGGCCCGATCACACTGAGCTTCGATTTTTACGCCATCCAATCGCTTGATGGCAATGGCCCTGCCGGCAACGGCATCGACGACTTCGATTTCTCCGCCAACGGTACCTCGCTCTTCCGCACCAACTTCGACAACTTCGGCACCAGCGGTCAGGCGTATCCCGACGCCTCCGGCGTGGGAAACAACGCCCCCGGTGCCGGGGCGACGGCCACCAACTCGCTCGGCTTCACCTTCCCCGGCTCCCAGCTCGGCGATGCCACTTACCGCATCACGCTCAACTACCTCCACACTGGCGGCAACCTCGCATTCGGCTTCCAGAGCCTCCAGGGCCAGGACGTCGGCGACGAGGGTTGGGGCCTCGACAACGTCTCGGTCATCCCCGCTCCCGCTGCGGCCGCGCTGCTGAGCGTCGGTGGACTGTTGAGCCTGCGCCGTCGCTCTCGCTGAAAACGCGGGCAAGCCCGGGAAAACCCAGGCTTGGCGGCGCTCCGCGAGCACGCGAAGGAGGCCGCCGCCCGTCAAGAGCGAGCGTCGCCCCGCCGCCCCGCCGATCCGCTCAATCGGCTTGATTGAACAGGGCCTTGGTCTTCTGCCCCGTGGCGCGGGGTTTGAAGATCGCGCTCGATGCGCCCACGGCGCGGCCCTTGGCGATCATGCCGATCTTGGCGATGCGTTCGAACGCCGACTCGGCGTTGGCGCGAGAGAACTCGCAGCCGATGAATCGTCGGTTGTATTCGCGGGCCACGACGGCCGTGGTGCCGCTGCCCAGGAATGGGTCGAGCACCAGGTCGCCCTCGTGGCTGCACGCGAGAATCACGCGTTCGAGATAGGCCTCGGGGAGTTGGTTGTCGTGGCCGTGGCGGCGTTCCTTGTTGTTGCCCTGCACGCGGCCCCAGTATGGGCCGTACCACACGTCCATCGGCACGCGCTTGCCGGCGGGCATGCCGTCTTTCTTGCTGAGCGTGCGCGGGTCAAAATAGGTCGTAGCGCGGTCGGAGAGTTCGAGGATCGGGCCGGAGTTCCACGTGCGCGGGCCGCCGGGTTTGACAAAGTAGAGCGCATGAACCTTGGAGTTGATGAAGCTGTTCTGGCGGTTCTGCCCGAAGCGATAGTGCCAGATGCACCACGCGGCCATGTCGAACTTCAGCTCGCTCTTGACGTAGCAGACGATCTCAGCGGCGGTGTCGTCGGGGATGTTGATCCAGAGCGCCCCGCCGGGGCGGAGCGCGTGGCCGCAGGCGGCGATCCATTCCTCGGTGAACTGGATGTAGTCTTCGCGAGGGATGCCGTCGTGCCAGGTATCGTAGTTGGCCGAGCCCGGCTTGACCGCGCCAGCTTGCTCGCGCTTCCAACGGTCGTAGTCACGGTTCCAGTTGAACGGCGGATCCGCGAAGACCAGGTCGAACTCGTGGCCCTTGGCCTCGGGAAGGCTCGCCAGGATCGTGCGGCAATCGCCGATGTGGCCGGCGAACGAGCCGAGTTTCTTCTTCGGGTCGGCGGGGAGTGTGAGGTTGGTTGTTGAAGACGGGAGGGTTGAGGGGCTTGAACGCGAAGAGCGCGAAGAAGGAGAAGCCGAGGGGGTGGCCGTCGTATCGCGCGTGGGTTTGAGAGCGCGGGCTGATTTGGTGGTGCGTGTGGCCATGGGGGTGATTATGCCACGGTCGTGCCCGCAGCGCTACTGCGGCGTGCGGATTGAGAGCGGGTTGATCTTTGGTCGCGGGTCGCCGTGCTCGCGGATCAACTGGGCGATCAGGTCCCAGTCAACCCGGCGGTTCATTCGTGAGTCCTCGCGGGCGGCTTCGTGGCTCAGGTCGTCGAACTCTTCAGCGGCCTGAGCGCTCCGCCGCGCGTCGAGCGCCTGTTTATCCCAGCGATAACCCCGCATGATGAGCGATCGCCGCGGCAGAACGCCGCAGCCCAATGGCTCGACGAGCAGGTTCTTGAGCATGACCGCGCTGGGCGGCGGGCCCAAGCGGCAGCGGCGCACGCCGACGGTATCGATGAACGCCAACTCGGCGTCCTGATCGCTGACGCTGGTCACGATGATGTTCGACGGCTTGCCGTCGCGGTTGTTGAGGCTGGCGTCGCACAGAGCCTGCACGAGCCGCCCCGCCGACCGGGCGAGGGCGTGCTGCTGGCGGACGCTCAGTCGGCCGTCGGCGAGGTGTTGCAGCAGCGTTTTGCCGGGCAGGCGCTGCATGATAACGAACTGCCCCCGGGCCGGGCCGGGCCTGTGGTTCACGAGCGTGAGCACGCGCGGTGCCGCAATGCCGGCCTCAAGCAAGAGCTTCGTCCCGGCCACATGGCGATCAGCCCGGCCCCGGCCCAAGGCGATCCGCAACGCGCCCAGCGGCCCGGCGCTCGACCACCACTTGACGACGACGTCCTGGCCCTGCCAGCGCCCCGAGCCGACGAGCGACCCGGCGTCGCGCTTGATGACCTGCCACCCCGTCACGCCGAGCTGGTCGGCGATGACGCGCTGGGCGGCCTGGGCACGTTCGGCGTCGGTGGGCATCTTCCAGAGGATACCGGCCCCGTTACGATCACGGTCCATGCCCCTGCCGCTGTCGGTAGCCATCGTGTGCAAGAACAACGCGTCGTCGATCGGGGCCACGCTCGATTCGGTCGCCGGGCTGGCCGACGAGATCGTCGCCATCGACTCCGGCTCGACCGACGGCACCATCGAGCTCATCGAAGCCCGCGGCGGGAACGTCATCCGCTCCGAGTGGCTCGGGCACATCCGCACCAAGCAACTGGCCATGGAGGCCGCCCAGCGCGACTGGGTGCTCTCGATCGACAGCGACGAGGTGGTGCTGCCGGCCCTGCGGGATTCGATCGCCGCCGCCTTGAGCGGAGCGGCCACCGCCGTGCGAGGCTTCGAGATCAACCGCAAGGTCTACTACCGCGGCAAGCCCCTCGACTTCGCCTGGCAGCCCGAGTGGCGGCTGCGGCTCGTCCGCCGCGGCGCGGCCCGATGGGGCGGCATCGATCCGCACGACGTCCTCTCGCTTATCGACGGCTCCGCACCGGCGCGCCTCGCCGGTGACCTTCGGCATGACTCCTTCGCCACCTTCGCCGAGCACCTGGGCAAGCAGGTCGGCTACTCGCGGCTGTCTGCGGAAGGGCTCCTCGCTCGCGGCGTGCGCGGGTCGCCGTGGCGGCTGCTCACCTCGCCGCCGGGCGCATTCTTGAAACAACTCGTCCTCAAACAGGCCTGGCGCGACGGCGTACCCGGCTGGCTGGCCGCGGGGACGCAGGCCGCGGGGTCACTGATGAAGCACATGATGCTGCTCGAAGGCTCCCGCCCGCGCCGATAGCGGAAGTTTCCCGGGGGTAGGGCTCCGTGTCCGGCAGCGCCTGATCAGCTTCGGAGGCTCCAGATCGGGCCCCGCGTTCGAACCGAACGGCGCGAGCGTCTTGCCGTATGCTGGTGACCATGACTCTGCACTCATCTGTGATGGCCCCCGAGACCCGCCGCGCTCAGCTCGACACGCTCGCCGAGGTTACGGCGATCCCCACCGCCGCGGGCCACGAGGATCGCGTGATCGCTTACATCGAGGCCTGGGTCCGCGCCCGGACCGACCTGCGCCTGCAGACCGATCGCGCCGGCAACTTGGTGGTGAGCTTCGCCAAGCAGAAGGCCACCAAGCGGCCTCCCCTGTTCATCACGGCCCATCTCGACCACCCCGCGTTTGTCGTGGAGCGGCTGCTGCCCGAGGGTCGCTTCGAGTGCTCGTTTCGTGGCGGGGTGATGGAGGTCTTCTTCGACCACGCGCCGATCACGGTGCATACCGCCGAGGGGATCGTGCCCGCCACGCTCTCCGGACCGGCGTCGGCTCACTCGCCCGCGGGCAAGCACTACCTCGCCGAGTCCGAGCGCGTCAACGCGACAGTGAGCGTCGGCGACGTTGGCACGTGGATGCTGCCCGGGCCCGAGCTCGAAACCTCGACGGGCTACTTCCACACGCCCGCGTGCGACGACTTGGCCGCCGCCGCCGCGGCCCTGGGCGCGATGGACGGCCTCCGCGCCGCCCGCGCCCGCAGAGAAAAGACCGAGGACGTCCGCCTGCTCTTCACCCGCAGCGAGGAGATCGGCTTCATCGGCGCGATTGCGGCGGTGAAGCTGAAGACCATCCCCAAGAACGCCCGCGTGCTAGCGCTCGAGAACAGCCGCAGTTTCGCCGATTCGCCCTTGGGCGGCGGGCCCATCGTGCGCGTGGGGGATCGCCTGAGCATCTTCACCCCGTGGCTGACGGCGGCCTGCGCCCAGCGCGCCGAGGAAGTCTTCGGCGGCTCCAGCTCGCCCACGGCCTCGCAGACCCGCGCTCAAACCACGCGGCGACCCTGGCAGCGCAAGCTCATGTCGGGCGGCGCCTGCGAGGCCAGCGTCTTCTGCCACGCCGGCTTCGCCGCTACATGCATCTGCCTCCCGCTGGGCAACTATCACAACATGCCGCACCTCGACCAACTCCAGGCCGGCACCTACGACGCCACCGAGACGGGCCCGCCGCGGGCCGCGCCGGAGTTCATCCACGTCGAGGATTACTACGGCCTCATCGATCTGCTGGTGGGCTTGGGCCTCAGACTCCCAGACCAAGCGAGCGACTTCGGCGACCGGCTCGACAAGCTCTACAACGAGCGCGCTTACGTCCTCGACCGGCCCGGCGCCAAGGAACCGCGGAAGACCGCCGCCCGCCGCCGCAAGCCCGCGGCCAAGCCGCGCGCTAAGCGCTGAGCAACGTCCGCGCTCCGTCCCTCGCCCTGTTTCACGCGGCCCGATGAACCGCGCACCCCTGCTCCAGGCCGCACTCGAGCAAATAGCGCAACAGGTCGTGCGATGTGGCGATCCCCACGCACGCGCCGGCCGCGTCGATCACCGGCAGGCAATGCACCTTGTTGGCCAGCATCAAGATCACCGCGTCCTTGACGGGCGTTTCGGGCCGGGCCGAGATCAGCGTTCGGTGCATGATCTGGTGCACCTTGCGTTGCAGCAAGAACCCGTCCTGGGCCCGCTCAGAGGCTTTGCCGATGAACGGGCTGAGGTTCATGAGCAGGTCGCGGTCGCTAACGACTCCGACCGGCCGGCCCGCCTCAAGCACCACCAGGTGGTGGAAGGCGTGCCGTTCAAAGAGGTCGCGGACGTGGGCGAGGCTGTCGTCCATGCCCACCGCGACCAGGCTGCGTGTCATCACATGGTCCAGGGTCATGTTGTGCTCCTTGCGGCTGGGCCGCGTCGACCAATGTAAAGCATCGGATACGCGCGGCCGGCTTAGAATCGATCGTGGATCACACGCCTCAAACGCCGCGACCTGAGCCCGCTCCGCCGATGCCGACCCCCCAGGATCGCGCCGGTGCGTCCGGGAATCCGATCACGACCCCTCAAACGCCTCCCCTCGGTCCCGGTGCCCCCGCCAACCCGGTTGACCCGGCCCTCGGATCCGCCAGCCTGCAAGCGCCCTGGCGGCTTGAGTACCTGCAATCACTCGGCGAGGACGAACGCAAGCCCGCCGTCCCGGCCACGGGCTGTTTCTTGCATGAATACTGGCTCGATCCGGCGGGCGACGAGCGCCATCACGTCATCGTTCGGCAAGCCGCTGGCATGGTCCTCCTCAACGCCTTCCCGTACTCCAACGGCCACCTCCTCGTGGCGTTGGGCGAGGGCCGCCCGCGGCTGCTCGACTACGACGCCGACCAGCGTGCCGCGCTGTGGCGGATGACCGACCTGGCCGCCGAGCTGATGGAGACGGCGCTGCAGCCGCAGGGGATCAACATCGGGCTCAATCAGGGCCGCGCCGCGGGTGCCGGCGTCCCGCAACACTTGCACGTTCACCTCGTCCCGCGCTGGGGCGGCGACATCAACTTCATCACCGTCGTCGCCAAAGTTCGCGTCATCCCTTCTTCGCTCGAGGCCATGGCCGGGCGCTACCGCGAGGCCTGGTCGCTCATTACCGCCCGTTGGGAATAATCCGCACACTCGCCCGGTGCCCGCCGGTAGGCCTAGCGTCGGTCTTGACATTGCCGTCCAATCCGCTGCCACCCGATCGCAACCTCTTTACGGTCGTTGGCCGGATCACGGTGGGCGTGATCATCATGTTGCTGGTGGCCGCCGCCCTGCGCCGGATGCAGGTTGGCGGCGATCCATCCTCCCGCTACCGCGATTTCTACGAGTTCTTCTCCGCCGCCCAGGCGCTGTACACGGGCGGCTCGGCCAAGGATGTTTTCGCCGCGGGCAGCCTCGGCTACATCTATCCGCCGCTCGTCGCCGCGGCGTTGATGCCCTTGGTCCCCTTGGGGCTCCACGCCGCCGCCATCGTCTGGACGGTCCTCAGCGCCGTCGCCCTCGCGGCAGCCGCGTACCTGTGCGGTCGCACCCTGAGCGAAGCCTTCGGACAGCCCCGCGCCGCCTGGCCTCTGGCCGCCGTCGGCTGCCTGCTGCTCGTCGATAAGCTCCTGGCCGAGTTCAAGATGCAGCAGTGCAACTCACTGATGCTGCTGGCTTGGGTTGTCGCGATCTGGTCGAGTCGCACGCGGCTCACCCTGGGCGGGGCCGCCCTTGGGCTGGCCGCCAACGTGAAGTACGTGACGCTCGCGGCGCTTCCCTACTGGCTGTTGCGACGCAACCCCAAGGCCGCGCTCGCCTGCGTCGTAGCCGCCGCCTTCTTTGCAGTCCTCCCCGCGTTGTTCATCGGGTGGGACCGCAACGCCGACATCTGGCGCGGCGCCGTCCTGGGCCTCGCCCGCGCTTCCAATGAGGTCAGTGACCTCGACGGCGAATCCGCTCGCATCGCCTCCATGCGCAAGCTCGGCCAATCCGTCACTTCGATGGTGATCGAGCAGACCGCCGTCGCTGGCCACCCGGCGGCGGCCCTCCCCATCGTCGCCGCCCTGGTGCTTGCCATCGTTGCCGCCTGCTGGTGGATGTACCGCCGCGCCGGCTTCTCTATCTGGACGGGCCGCGGCATCGCCATCGGCCCCGCCGCCTCCAAATGGATGGATCGCCGCCTCGAACTCGTCGAATGGACAGGCCTGATCATGATGATCCTGGCCTTCTCGCCCCAAACCAACCCGCGGCACCTCGTCCAGTTCCTGCCCGGGCTCATGCTCATGGCCGCCGTCGTCGCATGGGGCACGCGGAAGCCCCGCATTGCTGCCATCGCCGCCATCGCCCTCACCGTCGGCGGCATGTCCCTGCCGCCGCCTTACGGCGACCTCAAACCCCTCGTCCCCATCTGGCACCGCATGGCCGGCCCGTCGTGGTGCATGATCGCCGGGTGGATGCTGCTGTTGTGGGGTGTCCTGCACGACGCCAGCCGATCGCCGGCCGCGGCTCGCTCGACCACCTAGTCAGCCCGAGAATCCCCCTCCGCTCAAGGCGTCACCGGATCTCAATCGAGATCGCACGGATGGTGCCGGTCTCCACGTTGGAGATCGTGACCAAGTTCGGCGAAACGAAGACGACTTTCTACTTGGCATCCTCGCGCTAGCGCTCGACCACGCCGACGACGAGGTACGCTCCAGGACCGAATCGCGGCTCGCTCCAGCCCGCTCCAAAACGAAACAGAACCCCGGTCAGGCGACCGGGGTTCTGGGAAGATAGACGAAGTCTTGAGCCGCGTTCCGAGTTAGCGGCGGCGACGGGCGGCGAACAGGAGACCAACGCCCGTCAGGACCATCGAGCCGGGTGTAGGCACGGGGATTTCCTTCAGAACGAAGATCACCGGAACCTGACCGAGGGTGATGTCAATGACCAGACCATTCTGGCCCACGGCATTCCAAGTGGACCCGTTGACGACGACGCCGTTGTCGTACTGAACTTCACGCGAGTCGGGTGTATAGGTGGTGTTGAGGTACGGGGCGGGGTTGAGGTCGGAGAGAGCCTGGTTGAAGATCACCCGGCTCGACTGGATGAGCGAGTTGCGGTAGGCGAACCAGTCGACGCCGCTCTGGTTGTTGATCGTCTCGCTGAGGATCGAGATCCTCGGCGCGGTGATCGACGAGGGGGCGATCTGCTGGAAGTTGAGGACGATGGGGCGGGGGATGCCTTCGTCGGTGATGCCGACGATGGTGGCCCGCTTGCGGAGCTGGATCTCATTGGGCGTGGAGCTCACCACGTCAATGAAGACGTTGGCAGGGTCAAAGATGGTGACCTGCCAGCCGTTGCCCAGCGGCTGGGTGATCTGCGCCGAGGCCGAGCCGGCCACGGCGAAGAGAATGGCAGCGCTCGAAAGCACCGCGACGTTCTTGGAGTTCTTCAACACGGACTATCTCCCCTTGCTGGAACCGTTCCGATCTGCACAAGGCGGGCAAGTGCCGCCTTAAGAAGTTCGACTCTGTACTGGTTGATGGATCAGCGACGACGACGACCGGCCGCGACAATCCCGGCGACAGCGAGCAGGCTCGCACCGGCGGGGGAAGGGATGGGGCGTTCACGCAAGGTGAAGGTGCTGTTGCCGCGAGGGTTGAGGGCGAGATCGATGACGATCGCACCGGTGGCCACGCCGGGGGTCCAGAACGTCCCGTCCGGCACCGTGCCGCCGCCGTACGTCACCTGCTGATTGCCGGGTGCGTAGGTAGTGGTGGTGAAGGGCAAGATGCTCAAGGAAGCCGAGGCTGCGGGGTTGAAGACCGCGGTGTTCCCGGGAACCTGGCTGGTCAGGGTGATCTCGAAGGCAGACCAGTCGAGTCCAGTCAGGTTGAACACGTATTCATCGGTGAGGATGATCCGCGTCACGGTTTGGGCGTTCGGCGCGGTCTGGGTGAAAACCAGATCGAGCGCTTGGAAATCCTTGAAGGTGGCGAACTTCTCCAGCACCAAGACCGTGGGCGAACTGACCAGATCGTCACGGATGATGTCGATGATGTCGACGTCAGGAATGAATACCTGCCATCCACCACCGAGATTCCGTGTGATCTGGGCGTTCGCGCCGGCCGTAGCCGCGAGAATGACAACCCCCGAGAACATGAAGAACTTTTGACCTCTAGCGTTCAAGCGATCCTCCCTACCTGTGGCCCGACACGGCCACTATCGCGTCCCAAACGCTCGCCGAAGGCTTTACGATGAAAAACAGAACTGGATCACGGCACTCCTACCGTGACACAGAACGGCTTTTCAGCCTTCGTGCGCGTTGAGACGGCACGACACTCCGCCACAAACATACCCGATCTCCTGAGATCGTCAAGGGTTAACCGAAAAGTTCTCGCAGTCGGTAATCCCCGGCGAAGGCCGAAAAGCGCCCAAGATCACGCTCCCGATCCGTTTGTTTATCCAACTTAACGGATCAACCCCGCTGGCACGTCTAAAACCGCGTTCCAGGAAAAATGCTCGTTCGTCGTTCCACGTCTTGCCCACGCGGGGACTTGCCCCACGTCGAACCTGGCCTACCCGACCAAAATCCAGATCAACCAACTTACGCCCGCTACCCGGAAAAGGCCGCCCTTCCCGATCCCGACTCGGGCCGACGGAGTACATTGGGAGCATGGCCCGCCAGATCCTCTTTGTGTGTACGGGAAACACTTGCCGCAGCCCGATGGCGGAGGCCATTGCGCGCTCCGAGCTGGCGCGGGCCGGGGCCACTGAGGGCGCGTTCGTATCCAGTTCGGCTGGGGTGGCCGCGCTCGAAGACGAGCCTTACAACCTTGAGATTGTCGACGCCCTGCGTGGGGCCGAGGCCAAAATTCCCAATGGCAAGGCGCGTCGGCTTACGCACGAGATGCTCGATGAGGCCGAGGCGGTGTATGTGATGACAGCGGGGCACCTGGCGTCGGTGCTGCACATGGCTCCCGGTGCAGCGGGCAAGATCCGCCTTCTCGATCCGAGGGGAATAGACGTCCCCGACCCGCTGGGGGGCGGGCAAGCCCTTTATAGTTCGACCGCACGGACCATGCGGGACATGATCCGCCAACGCGTCCAGGAGTGGCTCTCATGAAGCTGTCATTGAGCGCGGACCATCGCGGCGCAAGCACGGCCCGGCAACTGGCTGACCGCCTGCGCACCCTGGGCCACGAGGTCGTCATGCTCGGCGACCTGACCGGCGACGCCAGCGACTACCCCATCCCCGCGCACCAGGTGGCCAAGTCGGTCAGTTCCGGCGAGACGCAGAAGGGCCTTTTGATCTGCGGGACGGGCATCGGGATGTGCATCGCCGCCAACAAGGTCCGCGGCGTCCGCGCCGCCATTGCCCACGACGAACTGACGGCGGCCATCAGCCGCAGCCACAACGACGCCAACGTGCTGTGCCTGTCGGCCGACCTTTTGGGCCAGCGTCTCATCGAGAAGATCGTGGAAGTGTGGCTGAGCACGCCGTTCCAGGGTGGCCGGCACGAGCGACGCCTGCGCGAGATCGCCGCGATCGAGGATGGGAAGGATCCGAGGCAGGCGGAGTAGGGGGGTGGATTGGCAAGCGGCAACAGGCAAGTGGCAACAGGGAGCATGCGAGCCCACGATTCGGTAGCAGAGCCGATCTCATCGTCAGCGCGGTGGGCAGATTGGGCGAAAGGGAGTGTTTGGGATTGCGCTTGTGTGGGACACGAGATGCCCGGGCGGATCCGCGAGTCGCGGGCGAAGCTCGCGCTCACGCTTGGGCTGCTTGCTGGAGTTATGCTGGGGCATGAACATGCGCGCGATGATGCTGGTGGCCGCAGCGGCGATCGGGGTGTTCCTCTTGGGTTGTGCGCAGGGGCGGGCGGTGAGTGCCGGGCCCGGTCTGCGGCTGGCGGAGTTGACCGTGGGGGCGGAGGTGTCGCGGTATGCGCTTTACACCCCGCGGGCGGAGTTTGCGGGCAAGGGGCCGCTGCCGCTGATTGTTTTCCTGCACGGCAGCGGCGAGTCGGGGACCGACGGCAGCAAAGCGTGTACGGTCGGGTTGCTGCCGGCGGTGCTTTCGGAGCCGGCGCGATGGCCGGCGTTCGTGTTGGTACTCCAGAAGCCGACGGTGGCGGCGCGGTGGGTGGATCAGGCGGCCGCGATCGATGCGGTGCTCGAGAAGACACTGGCGGAGTTGGGTTCGCGTGTCGATCGCGATCGGCTGTATCTGACGGGGCTTTCGCAGGGCGGGGCTGGCACATGGCAGGTGGCCGCGCTTGAGCCGGCGCGTTGGGCGGCGATCGTACCGATCTGCGGGTTTATCCATCTGCCTGTGGGCGGGCCGGGGCGCTTTGGCGGGGCTGCGGCCGACGCGGAGGCGGTGGATCGGCTGGCGCGTTCGGGCGTCCCGATCTGGGCGTTTCATGGCGGGCGGGATGATGTGGTGCCACCTGCGTGCACGACGTCGATGGTTGATGCGATCCGTGCGGCGCGTGGGGCCGACGACGAGCGCGTGAAGTTCACGCTGTTTCCGGAGGCGAACCACAACGCGTGGGATCCGGCGTATCGCGGGCCGGAGCTTCCGGCGTGGCTCTTTGCGCAGCAGCGCGGGCGGCGCTAGAGCAGCGGGCCCAGGAGCTGAGCGGAGTTGTCGAGGAAGCGGCGGGTGACGCTCCGTGTGCGCCAGGTGGCGAGGTCGAGCATTTCGGATTCGTCGAGGTAGCGCTGCGAGAGGGCCCGCAGCTCGCGGGCGAAGGGCTCGTCGTAGATGAAGAGCGTGACCTCGAAGTTGAGCCAGAAGCTGCGCATGTCGAAGTTCATGGAGCCGATGACGGCCAGCCGCTGATCGACGACAAACGACTTGGCGTGGAGGAGACCCTCGCAATGGCAGGCGATCTTGACGCCGGCGTCCATCAGGTCTTCAAAGTGCGAGCGGCTTGCGGCGGCGACCAGGGGCATGTCGAGGTGGTCGGGGAGGATGAGGGTCACCTCCACTCCGCGCAGGCAGGCGTTGATGAGGGCCACCTTGGTGGCTTCATCGGGCACGAAGTAGGGCGTCACCATCACCAGCTCGCGGCGGGCGGCGAAGATCATGGCCAACACCGCTTGATGGATCGCGTCGGGCTCGGCACCGGGGCCGGAGGGGAGGACGTGAACGATCGGACCCGGGCGCGGCTCGATGGACGGGAAGTAGGGTGCAAGATCGCCCAGATCTTCGTCGGTGTCGAGCTGCCAGTCGGAGAGGAAGACCGATTGCAGGGCCTTGGCCGCGGGCCCGCGGATGCGGACCATGGCATCGATCCATGGTCCGATCTTGCGGGTGCGTCGGGAGCGGAAGGTCTCGTCGGTGAGGTTCTGGCTGCCGGTGTAGGCGAGGGTGCCGTCGATGACGGCGATCTTGCGATGGTTGCGCAGATCGATGCGGGCGAGGACGGCGCGCCACCAGCGGACGTAGAGGGCGTGCTCGACCTTGGCCCCGGCGGAACGCATCATGTTTGGGAGCGAACTCTTCCAGAAGGCCCGTCCGCCGGCGCTGTCGACGAGCACTCGGCAGGTGACGCCGCGGGCTGCGGCGCGGGCCACGGCCTCGGCCACGCGGGCCCCGCCGTTGGTGGGCATCCAGATATAGAACAGGAGATGGACGTGGTGCTGGGCAGCTTCGATGTCGGCCACGAGCAGCTTGAGGACGAGATTGGCGTCGTCTAAAAGCTCGATCTCGTTGCCGCGGAGCGGGGGCTTGCCGGCGACGCGTGTGCAGAGTCGGGCCAGCTCGGTCAGGTCGGGCTGGTCGCCGCCCGGGTCCTCGACGGCGTGCGGAGGCCAGTTCTCGGCGCCCTTGGCCCGCAGAGCCGTCATGACTTCGATGGCGCGCTTGACGCGGCGCGAGCCCAGGCGGCTTTCGCCGATCAGGGCGTAGATGAATAAGCCCAAAATGGGGAAGACCCAGACCATCACGAGCCACGAGAGCGACTGCGGCACGGGCGTCCGACGGAGGACTATGCGGAGCGTCAGGACGATGCGGATGAGCCAGTTGACACCGAACGTCGTCCACGCGATTACTTCCCAAGTGTGGTCGGAGATGTTCATGGCTAGTTAGAGCTTATCGCAGCGAGGTGGCAGCCTCGGCGGGCACCCTACCACCCCCCTACCGTTGGAGTCGTCTTTGCGGGACCAGGCCAGCGCCAGTAAGGAAGCACTTCGTGCCATCGTCACAAACCGCCGCGGCGGCGGAGATCGTCGTTGTCAGCAAGTCGGTTCCGCACGCCGCCGCCGCGAGCGTGGTAGCGCGGGCGGCGGGGTTGCCCGAGCCGTCGCGGTGCATCCGCGTGCGCGGGGCGAAAGAGCACAACCTCAAGAATCTGTCGGTCGACATCCCACGTGACAAGCTGGTGGTGATCACCGGGCTCTCGGGGTCGGGCAAGTCGTCGCTGGCGTTCGACACGATCTTTGCCGAGGGACAGCGGAAGTACATGGAGTCGCTGTCGGCGTACGCCCGTCAGTTCCTCGATCAGCTCAAGAAGCCGGATGTCGAGGACATCCAGGGCTTGCCGCCGACGATCGCGATCGAGCAGCGCTCCAGCGGGCACAACCCGCGCTCCACGGTGGCCACGAGCACCGAGATCTACGACTACTTGCGGCTGCTCTACGCCCGCTGTGGCCGGCCCACGTGTTGGCACCCGACCAAGGTAAAGAAAGACGGGACCGTGCTGGAGCGCTGCGGGAAGCCGATCCAGGCGACGGCGAGCACGCAGATTGTCGATGCCGTGCTGACGCAGGCGACAGCGACCGAGCGGCGGGCGTTGATCCTGGCGCCGGTCATCCGGGCGCAGAAAGGGTTCCACAAGGAGATCCTCGAATCACTGCAAGGCCAAGGCTGGGGGCGCGTGCGGGCCGACGGCAAGCTGGTCGAGATCCGCGAGGCCCTGAAGGAGGGCGGGGAGAACCCGCTGAGCTTTGAGCGTTACGTGAAGCACGATGTGGACGCCGTGATCGATCGGTTGGTGCTCAAGGCTGGCGAGCCGACGCTGCGGCAGCGGCTGGCCGAATCGATCGAGGCGGCCCTGAAGCTCGCCGACGGCACGGTGGTGGTGGCGATCGAGGAAGGCGCGTCGTGGGGGGATCAGGTCTACAGCGACAAGCTCTCGTGTGCCGACCATCCGCAATGCGCGTTGGAAGAGCTGTCGCCGCGGCTGTTCTCGTTCAACTCGCCGCACGGGGCGTGTCCGGAATGCCATGGGCTGGGCGTGGTGATGGAGTTCGCTGGCGAGCTGGTGGTGCCCGACCACTCCAAGGCGCTGGCGGAAGGGGCGATCCATCCGTACCGCCTGCCGGCGCCGATGGGGACGATCTATCGCCGGCAGATCAGGCGCTTCTGCAAGGACTTCGGCGTGGCGCCGCATGTGCCGTATTCCACCCTGCCCGACCGCGTTCGCAAGGTGCTGCTGGAAGGCACGTCGGCGGAAGACGAGAAGCACTTCGGGGCCAAGTTTGCCGGGGTGGGCCCGTCGCTCCGCAAGTGGTACGAGAAGACCGAATCGGCGTTCATCAAGGAATGGCTCGGCGGGTTCATGCACGAGAAAGTCTGCCCGACGTGCCGCGGCGATCGGCTGCGGATCGAGAGCGTGCATGTGAAGGTCGCCTCGCGGGCGGCGGTGGGGCCCAACCGCACCGGCGCGATCAACATCGCCGAGCTGTGCCGGCTCAACATCCACGAGGCGCTAGCGTTCATGGACGCGCTCAACCTCACGACCGAGCAGCGGACCATCGCCGAGCCGATCCTCAAAGAGATTACCTCGCGGCTGCGGTTCCTGACCAGCGTCGGGCTTGAGTATCTCTCGCTCTCGCGGCGCACGGGCACGCTCTCCGGTGGCGAGGCCCAGCGCATCCGCCTGGCCACGCAGGTGGGCTCCGGGCTCGTCGGCGCGTGCTATGTGCTCGACGAGCCGACCATCGGCCTGCACCAGCGCGACAACGACCGGCTTATCGCCACACTTCGGCACCTCACCGACATCGGGAACTCGGTGCTGGTGGTGGAGCACGACGAGGACATGATCCGCCAGGCCGACTGGGTGCTCGACATCGGGCCGGGCCCGGGCGTTCACGGCGGGATGGTGGTGGCCCAGGGCACGATCCCCGACCTGATCGCCGAGCCGCGCTCGATCACGGGGCGGTATCTGAGCGGGGTACAGAAGATCGACATCCCCACCAGGCGGCGGCCGCTGGATCAGAAGCGGGCCGTGACGATCAAGGGTGCCAAGCAGAACAACCTCAAGTCGATCGACGCGGTGTTCCCGCTGGGCGGGCTGATCTGCGTGACCGGTGTGTCGGGGTCGGGCAAGTCGACGCTGGTGAACGATATTTTGCTCGCCTCGCTGCAGAAGAAGCTGCACGACGCCAAGACGATCCCCGGAGCGCACGAGAAGCTGGCGGGCGACAAGCTGGTGGATCGCGTGATCGAGGTTGATCAGTCGCCGATCGGGCGTACGCCGCGATCCAACCCGGCGACGTATACGGGCGTGTTCGACGAGATCCGCCGGGTGTTCGCGGAGACGAAGGAATCCAAGATCCGCGGCTACAAGCCCGGGCGGTTCTCCTTCAACGTCACGGCCCGATCCGGCGGCGGCCGGTGCGAGGCCTGCGAGGGCCAAGGCCTCAAGCGCATCGAGATGCACTTTCTGCCAGATGTGTACGTGAGCTGCGAGGTCTGCGACGGCTCGCGCTACAACCGCGAGACGCTGGAAGTGAAGTTCCGCGGGAAGTCGATCGCCGACGTGCTGGCGATGACGGTGGAGGACGCCGTGGGGTTCTTTGAGAACCATCCGAAGATCCTCCGGCACATGAAGTGCCTGCACGAAGTGGGCCTCGATTACGTGAAACTGGGCCAACCCAGCACGCAACTCTCCGGCGGCGAGGCCCAGCGCATCAAGCTGGCCACGGAGTTGGCCAAGGGCGACTCTCTCTATGGCCCGAAGCCGACCGAGAGCGAGCAGGCCGCGCCGGCCAAGCCGAGCCGCTTCGACGCGCCGCCGTCGCACACGCTGTATGTGCTCGACGAGCCGACGACGGGGCTGCACTTTGAGGACATCCGCAAGCTGGTGCAGGTGCTCAACCGCTTGGCCGACGCGGGCAACACGCTGGTGGTGATCGAGCACAACCTCGATGTCATCAAATGCGCCGACTGGGTGATCGACCTGGGCCCGGAAGGCGGCGACGCCGGTGGCGAGATCATCGCGACGGGCACGCCGGAGCAGGTCGCCAAGGTTGCCAAGAGCTACACGGGTCAGTATCTGCGCCCGTTGTTGAAGGCAGCCGCGCGTTGATCTGTAAGGCGGTAACGAAGGCTGTGGTGGTTGCGGGCCGGTCGCTGCGAGTAACGCGAGTGGCTTGCACGCCACGCCGATGGGCCAATCCGCAAGTCGTGGCCGCGGATCCGTGAACACGTAGATGCGACGCGAGCGGGGCGGCGTGAGCGCCATAGAGAGCTTTGCAAGTACTCCGGCTGAAGCCGGGGGCTCGGAGCGTGTCGGGGCTTCGAGTGGTCCCCGGGCGGGAGCCCGGGGTCGAGCGACCCCGATGCGCGGTCCAACGCGCGAACTGATACGGAGTCACGTATTACTTGGGCAGGGCCGGCCGTGCGAGGAGTTCCGCTAGCGTGAGCTCGATCGTGCCGTTCCAGTAGCGGTCGGCTTCGAAGCGATCCAGGACGCGGCGGGGGATGGAATCAGTCAGCCGGGGGAAGCGGCTGCGGTGCAGA
>Ga0105048_10005187_pt1 | contig 21113 bp, 20 predicted proteins | sample MAT05_FD_78382 | JGI IMG/M metagenome (GOLD analysis project Ga0105048, IMG submission 78382) | Freshwater microbial communities from Lake Fryxell liftoff mats and glacier meltwater in Antarctica - MAT-05 | ecosystem: Environmental > Aquatic > Freshwater > Ice > Liftoff microbial mat | place...
TACAAAGATTACAGTAAGGCCATCAGGTACTGAGCCAAAAATTAAGTTTTACTTTAGCTTGAATGAGAAGTTGAAAAGTAGTGAAGAGTATTCAAAAGTTGAGAAAATCCTTGATGAGAGAATTGAGGCGATTAAAAAAGATATGGAACTTTAAGACCTTAAACCTTTCAGGTATAAGTCCGGACAGGTTTGGTTAGAAAAAATCTTCCGGGAAATTAACAAGATACAGCCTTTCCGTGGCCCTTGTGAAAGCAGTATAAAGCCACCTCAGATATTCAAGGTTTAGCATCTCTTCCTTAAAAAAACCCAGATCAATAAAAACTGCTTTCCATTGCCCTCCTTGGGCTTTATGACAAGTTACCGCATATGCAAACTTTACCTGAAGTGCATTGAAATAAGGATTTTCTCTAATTTTTTTGACTTTATCTTTACGATTTGGAGTTTCATCATAATCTAGAAGTATTTTCTCAAAAAGCTCTCTCTGTTTTTCGGAACTCATGGAGGCCGTTTCAAGTGAAAGTGTATCAATGAGAATTTTCGCTTCTACTTCAATGTTTTGGTAATCAATCAGACTCAGTCGTACATCCGCATACCTGTAGTCATAAACCGTATGAAATGCATATATTTTCTCAAGCCGTGCAATATCACCATTGGCAATAAAGTCAAGATTATTTTCTGGCGATATCCAGAAATAATTATTCTTCACAACCATTAAAAGATCACCGGCAGATATTTCCTCCTCCTTCCAAAGAATCTGATTTCGTATACCTGTGTTAAAACGGTTAGCTCGTTTGTTAGTTCTGGAAATTACAATGGTTTCACTTTCGCCATATTTAGAATAGCAATTTTCAATTTCCTCAAGAACCTCGGTTCCGGAAATTGCAATTATATCTGTAAATTTTGCTGTTTCAATTTTTGGAATAACAATCTTCTTATCAGTAATTTGTTGACGAATTCGTGTTGCGTTTTCCAGAATACCTGAATCCAGAGCCTGCCTAACGATATCCGAGAGAAAGTACTCGGTAACTGTCATTCCCATCTTTTCAAGATGTTGCTTATCAAGTGCCGGGGAAACATCTAGTCCAACAGGAGGCAACTGTGCCGTATCACCTATTAAAATAAGATAGCAATTTTCACTACTGTGAACATAAGAAATCAAATCACTGAGCAGATCACCGCTTCCAAAAATATTACTGTCAGATACCTTATCACCAATCATCGACGCCTCATCAACCAGAAAAAAAGTATTTTTGTGTAAATTTCTGTCAAGCCCAAAATCTCCAAGCCCATCTTTCCCTGATTTCTGCCTGTAGATTTTTTTGTGAATTGTATAGGCCTGAGTGTGTGTGTAACCTGATAAAACCTTTGCCGCTCTACCTGTTGGCGCTAACAATACTGACTTTTGTTTTATTTCATTGAGCGTTTGCACCAAGGAGTTTACAATGGTTGTTTTACCTGTTCCAGCATATCCCTTGATAAGAAAAATATGCTCTGGAGAAGGACTGAACAAATACTCAGCCAAGAGTCGTAAAAGTGTATCTTGACCTTGTGTTGGTTCGAATTCTAAATTTATGATGAGTTTACTATAGAGGAAGTCAGAAAGCATGAGGACAAATTAAAAGGTGAATTGAGGTTATTAGGTTAATCACAAAAGGTAAAAGATAAAAGGGAAAATTAATTCTAAATTTAAATTTAATAATTCATTTTTTTACTAAATTTGTCAGCGAACTAAAAACCAATATAAAAATTTAGATTAATGAGAACAGTTATTCAGGTAGTTTTAGTAATAGCCATAGTGTTTCTAAGTTACATGGTATATGAAAGTATAATGAATCCGATACGCTTTATCAAGCTTCAAAAAGCCAGAGAGGCTAAAGCAATTTCAAGAATGATAGATATTCGAGAATCAGAGAAAGCATATAAAGATATGAAATTAAAATATACCGCTGATTTTGATAGTCTTATTGAATTTTTGAAAATTGATTCCTTTTCTGTTATTAAGGCTACAGGAGAAATTCCAGAGAGTTTACTTGATAGTGTTGGTCTGAAAAAAGCTAAAGAGATTGCTTTGGAAAGAGGCATTATAAAAAGAGAAGTTACACGTGTTGCTGTTTTGGATTCACTCTTCGGTAAAAACTACCCAGTTGACTCACTAAGGTTAGTTCCTTTTGCTGGTACTGCGCAGTTTAAAATGGTTGCAGATGAATATGTAACTCCATCAAAACTTACTGTAAAAGTCCTTGAAGTAAGCGTATTATATGAAGTGTTACTTAATGGTCTAGAGCCCCAACTAGTAGTAAACTATGCTGATGAAAGAAAAAAAATTACAAGTTTTCCTGGTCTGAAATTAGGCTCGTTAACTGAAGGTACTCTTACAGGTAACTGGGAATAATAATGGATTATTCATATATCAGAGAAGAATTTGATATTGCCAACATTGCTAAAAGTATATTATCCATCCAGGTATCTCTGGATGGATTTTCTTTTGTTATTACCTCATCCGAGAACCAAAATAATATTGATTATATCTACATTAAGAGTACAAAATCTCCAAATATTAAAGGTGTTGAAGATGAACTTGAGTCTTTTAAGGGTTTCGATCTAAAAGAATTTTACTCCATCCGAATTATGATTTTTGAACCGGGCTTCACTCTGATACCTGATTCATTTTTCGATCTCAGGGATATGAAAGCTTATTTAAGGCTTAACCATCCCACCAAATCCAAAACAAAGAATATTTCAAATCGTATTTTAGCTGCAAAAGCGGTTTGTGTTTTTACAATGGAAGAAAGTCTTTATGAACTTCTTAAAAAAAAGTATCCTGGCGCTGACTTCTGTCATACTTCTCTTCCACTTTGCTCTATGGCTATTAACAAAGGAAATGATGGATGCTTTATTCAAATCTATGGAAAATCTTTTGAGCTTGTTATTATTAAAGACCATAAGCTCAATCTTTATAATGTTTTTGATTTTCAATCAGAAAATGACATTATCTATTTCGTGCTAAACGCATATAAATCAACAGGTCTAGACCCATTAATCCATCCATTACTAATTGCAGGATTACTGCAAAAATCTTCGGATATTACGACTATTGCCGGAAAATATATTAAGGAAATTAGTTTTTATAACTCAGGAAATTTTAATATTCCTGAACTGGAGGAATACCAATATTCATCTCATAATTTTTTAAACCATAAGGAGATATTGAATTGCGAATTGTAAGCGGATCCTACAGGGGTAAAACAATAAATCCACCTAAAAATTTCAGAGCAAGACCAACAACTGATTTTGCAAAAGAAGGCCTTTTCAATATCCTGGCTAATGTTTTTGATTTTGAAGAGATTGAAGTACTTGATTTGTTTTCAGGTACAGGAAGTATTGGGTATGAATTTGCATCAAGAGGTGCAATTAGTATAGATATGGTTGAAAGAAATTTTCTTCATACTGAGTTCATTCGTAAGACACTGCAAGAAATTGGAATCACCAACGCCCGTGTAATAAAATCAGATGTTTTCATTTATATTGAGCGCGTAAATAGGCCATTTGATATTGTATTTGCTGATCCCCCTTATGAATTGGAAGATATTGCAACAATTCCTGACAAAGTGCTCAATGGGAGATTATTAAAAGACAATGCATGGTTTATTCTGGAACATGGAAGTAAGGTTAGTTTTAAAGACCATCCGCACTGTTTTGATCAACGTAATTACGGAAATGTGCATTTTAGCTTTTTTAGAAAAACGGATATCGTGAATCCTGATTCTACGGATTGATATTTTGTTATTTCTAATCCACTTCATCTCGGGTCCCCCTGAATCTGAGCAAAAGCTATATTTGGATAAAACGAAACTTTACTTATTTAATCATTTCACAAAACAATCGGGGTTTAAACCCGTCATGTTTAATGTTGCGAAAAACTAAAAATCAGCTAATCTTAATGGTTTTTTTGAAAATCACCAAGTTTTTCTGAACACAATGCCGTCCATTATCGATTTAAAGAGATTTAAAGGTTCTAAAAACTTTTGCCCCCTCTTGGAAACCTTTTCTGGGATTGCCTGATAGACGAAGGAGAAACTCCCATTTTACTTTTAAAAGCCCTGCTGAAATAATAATTTGATTTAAAGCCTAACTCAAAACTTATTTCTTTAATGGATTTCCCACCTGAAAGAATCATATCCTTTGCCCTAATTATTTTGAGGTCAAGATGATATTTCAAAGGTGGAACACCCGTATAATTTTTGAACATTTTCCTGAAATATGAATATCCCAGGTTATTATCTTCTGCAAGCTTTTTAAAATCCAGATCTTTTTCGATGTTTTCACGGATATAAAAACACACTTCATTGATAATTTTTTCTATTCTTTTTCCTGTAAATGGACCTTGTTTTCTAAGTGAAATAATATAACCCAGTAACTTCATTACCATTCCTGCAGACACCTGTTGATACCCTGGTTTCTCTTCTACTATAAAATCAAATATCTTCTGATAAGTATCAACAAATTCTTCCTGCTCTCCAATAAAAATGACAGGTTTATTGTCGAAGAATAAGGGATTCAACAAAATCCCCCGAGCAATATGTCCTTCAAATCCAATATAATTTTCTGTCCAACCTGAGTTTTGATTTGGCCTGTACCGATGCCATACACCGGGTCTTGTAATTAACAGAGAACCAGATTTGATATTGTATTTTCCATTTTCATCTTCATAAATACCCGAGCCTTCGGTGATGTAATTTATCTGGAATTCATCAAGTACCCTTCCTTTATCCCAAAGGAAGTAATAGTTTCCCGGATGAGTATTTTTAGGATAATTTGCTTGTTCGGGAACAATTTCTCTGCCTGCGACTTTCAGATACAGTCCCCACTTAATATCTTCATCTGAAGGAGTAAGATATTTAAAGAAATTATTCATGATTTTTTATCAAAAATACCATTCTGATTTGAAGATACCTATGTGGGCTAATTTATTTTAGAAATTAAAATTTCGCGAATAACTGAGAAATCATCTTACTATCGGGAAATAATAAAACACTTTTGGTAAATCATTTCCTTTTGCGAAATTTTAACAAAATAACTACCCACTGCCAGGTTATCAATTTCAATTTCAACACCTTCGCTTCCCTCGGGAAAATTCTTTTGGTAACAAACCCTTCCTGTGATGTCCATAATTTGAATAATCCGTGGTTCAAGTGTTCTTAAAGAACTTGGCCATTGTATATTCAATATCTTGGTGGCAGGGTTTGGATAAACTACAAAATCTGATATTCCATTAAAATCGTTTTCACCTGTTATTATGCTGAATTCTACGAATAATGGCATTTCGGTGACATTTACCATTACATTTCCCGGTATGAATTAGGAACCAGAGGACTTTCAATTCCGACAACTGGTTTATTCAGATCGCTGGGTTTAAGCCAAGTCGGACTTTCCCATATTGCAGGACAAACATCAATTTTAGCGTCTTTAAGGGTTTTGTAATATTTATCAAAATCCCAGAAACCATTCCATTTATTATATTCAAACTGGTCATTAACTTCTTCAGTAAAACTCCATGGATGGTATTCCCTTATAAACCCAACTGCTTTCATTTTATCCTGAGGTACATCAATAAAGGCATTCGTCCCAATAAATTTATCCATGGTATAAATCGGTTTATGCACATTCAGTTTAATATCTGTAGAATGGATACTTTTGGTATTTATAAGAGTATCCCTTATAACTATATTGCTATTGAGAATGCAAGGCATAAAGGCCTGAGACAACACCCTGAAATGGCTACTGAAGAGGGAGTTATTAGGAAGCCAAAAAATTATTAATACTAAAAAGACTCTTGTCATAGGATTAAGATCGAGGCACTTAAATTACATATAATGGATTCAATATGCAATTCTATGGATCGCATAATAAGAAAATTAAATAAAATAACGAAGCTACATCGAATTCCCAATCCCAACCAATGCTACTGCTATCAATATAACACCAATTCCAACAGTTATTGTCATTTTTGTTTTAGGGCTTACTCCGGTCCATTCTTTACGGTAAATTCCCCACATGTTTGCGGTAAGGATTATTGTTGACATATGCAATATCCAGGAACTTGCACCATTCCCCAATTTACTTTCTCCCATTCCATAAAAGAAAAACTGCATAAACCATGTTGTTCCGGCCAGTGCGCAAAACAAATAGTTGTTTAAAAGTGGAGCTGATTTTTTAGTGAAATCGCCATAGGATTTATTTTTCAGACTAAGTATGGTTGTCCAGATCAGGTTTGTTGTTAACCCTCCCCACAAGATTACTACAAAAGCAACATTATTCTGAAAAAGCGGATTATAACCATTTGCTACAGCAGCTTCAGCCATTGGTTTTCCGGCTTCAATTCCAAAATTGAAAAATGAACTAAGAATACCTGAAATAACAGCAATTATAAGTCCTTTAGAAAGATTGAATTCGGCAACACTTGCTTTTTGTTTATCTTCAGATAATTCCTTTTCTTTCATCATCCCGGCTTTTCCGGAAATTGCAATACCAGCAATACAAACCACTACTCCCAGAAGAACAAGCCGGCCTCCCCCGGTTGCCATCATATCGGTGAATGAAACTTTACCCGCAACAGGATTAATAGAATAATATATGGAAGGTACAACTGCACCAAAAGCAGCGCAAAAACCCAGAACAATAGAATTACCAAGTGACATTCCAAGATATCGTACGCCTAGTCCGTACGTTAGTCCGCCTATTCCCCACATTAACCCCATAATAAAAGTCATTACAAGAATCTGGGTTGAACAGTTAGCAATTATATCCGCAAAACCAGGAACCGTGAAATATGCGGCAATTGGAGGCACGATAAGCCATGAAAACAACCCTCCAAAAATCCAGAAACTTTCCCATGCCCAGCCTTTTACCTTATTATAAGGCATGTAAAAACTCCCTGATGCAACACCACCAATTGAATGGTAAATGATTCCTAGAATAACATTCATACCTAATGTTTTATGTCAAAAATATTAATGAAATAAAAAACTGTTTAAAACCAGATACTTTTTCACTAGACTTTGATAATCCTACTTCAAAAATATACTAATAATTCACTATTACAACATAACTTGTACCGATTAGTCATTTTGTGTAAAACAAAGCCCAATTTGTATATTGCTTAAGGCGCAATTATCCCATACATTTCGAATTCCGTGAAATATAATATTTGCTTAACCTGAAACTAATCAAAACCAACTATGAATAAAGAATTGATTGAAAAAGCCTACGATCTTGCAAAAGTACAGTATTCAGAATATGGGGTAAATACGGATGAAGCAATAAATGTATTAAAAAATGTCCAGATATCCCTTCATTGCTGGCAAACTGATGATGTTGGCGGTTTTGAAAAAAGTGATTCTTCTTTATCGGGAGGAGGAATACAGGTTACCGGTAATTATCCAGGTAAGGCAAAAAGCATCGTTCAGATGAAGCAGGATATCGAAAAAGTACTGACCCTCTTACCAGGAAAGAAAAGACTTAATTTGCATGCCATGTATGGCGATTTTGGAGGCGTTTTTGTAGATCGGGATAAGATAGAACCTAAACATTTTCAGAGCTGGATCGATTGGGCAAAAAAGATGGGAATTGGACTTGATTTTAACTGCACTTGTTTTTCGCATCCTAAAGCCGCAGATGGATTCACTCTATCAAGTAAAAACGAAGATAACCGGAAATTCTGGATTGAACATGTAAAAAAATGCCGGCAGATTGGTGCCGAAATGGGCAAGCAACTTGGGATTCCTGTAGTTCACAATCTTTGGATACCCGATGGGTCCAAAGATAATCCAGTAGACCGTTATAGCCACAGAGCTCTCTTAAAAGACTCACTTGACCAGATTTTTAAGATCAAATATTCCAAGGAATTTCTTAAGGATGCTGTTGAAAGTAAACTTTTCGGTATAGGTGCAGAAGCCATGACTGTTGGATCACATGATTTCTATCTTTCGTATGCAGCAAAAAATGATTTAATGATCTGTCTCGATAGTGGACATTTTCATCCAACAGAACAGGTAGGAGACAAAATTTCCGCATGTCTGCTTTTCTTTGACGAGCTGCTCCTCCACGTAACCCGCCCCATGCGCTGGGACAGCGACCATGTTGTAATTCTCAACGATGATATTATTATGATTGCCCAGGAAATTGTTCGTTGCAATGCATTAAACAGGGTACATATCGGTCTCGACTATTTCGATGCATCCATGAATCGAATAGGCGCTTACGTTGTTGGAACGAGGGCAATGCAGCAAGCACTTTTACAGGCTTTGCTGGAACCAATTGAAATCTTGAAAAAACATGAAAACGCCAGAAAAAGTTTCGAACGACTAGCTATTCTGGAAGGAATGAAAATAATGCCTTTTGGTGCAATCTGGAATTATTTCTGTTTAACGGAAGGGACTTTTTCAGGGGATGATTATATTGCCGAAATTCAAACCTACGAAAAAGAAATATTATCAAAAAGGTAGTCGATAATTCAAACTTACTGACATGAATAACGAATTAAAAGAATTAGCAGAAATATCTCAGCATTTTGGGAAAGATCCGGAATATGTTTTGGCAGGTGGAGGAAATACATCATACAAAAATCAGGATTACCTATGGATTAAGGCAAGCGGCACTTCACTTGCAACAATTACTGAAGATGGATTTGTAAAAATGGATCGTCATGGATTAAACAGAATTTCTGAAAAAATCTATAGCGAAATCCCTCTAAAAAGAGAGTCGGAAATTATTAAAGACCTCTTTGATTGCGTAGCAGAAAAATCAGAAAAAAGACCTTCTGTGGAAACTTCCCTGCATAATTTGTTGAATTTCAAATTTGTAGTTCACACGCATCCAACAATTGTCAATGGATTATTATGTGCACAAAACAGTAGTATTGAAACAAGAGATATATTTGGAGAAGAGGTTTTATTGATAGAATATACCGATCCCGGATATACACTTTTTAAACTTGTTGAAAAACGAATTAGAGAATATGTAGATAGATTCGGTAGAGAACCCCAAATAATATTTCTTGAAAATCATGGAGTATTCGTGTCTGCCAATAATATAGAAGAAATTAAAGATATTTACTCTGAAATTTCCGCCAGTGTTGGAATGAGAATTCAAAAAACAATCCCCTCTCCTGCTATTTTAATAAATGATTTGAATGCATTGAAAGAACAGTTAGCAACTGAAAAAAAAATGATTGCGCTTTCATTTAACAGCAACCTCATCAGCGAGTTTACAAAAAGCAGAGATGCATTTAATCAAGCCGATTTAGCATTTTCTCCAGATAACATAGTGTATTGCAAAGCGCATTATTTATTTTCAAAGCCAGATTGGAAGACTTTATTAAATGATTTATCTGCTTTTGAAAAGCAACATGGCTATAATCCAAAAGTAATTGCCATAGAAAATAAAGGAATTATTTGCCTTGATGAAACTGCTAACTCAGCTAACACTGTATATAATGTTTATCTCGATCTATTAAAAATCAGTTTCCTTTCGAGAAATTTTGGTGGACCAAGATTTATGAATCAAAATCAGATTGAATTTATTGATAGCTGGGAGGTTGAAAATTACAGGCGAAAGGTATCCAAAGAATCATAATCTGAAATAAATTATATACAGATGAAATGTTTAATTAAATTGCAAAGATATATTACTTTGAATTATCGTTTCACATGAAGTTCGGACAAGGATTATTAGTATTATTTTGTCTTGGGACTGGTTCATTGCAGGCTCAGAAAGTAGCTGATATTGATGGGAATATTTATCCAACTATAACTATTGGGTCACAAACATGGACTGCCAGAAATCTGGAGGTAACCAAATTCAGGAACGGAGAAACTATTCCTGAAGCTAAAAGTTTAAAAAAATGGGAAAATGCCGGCAATGAAGAAAAACCCGCCTGGTGTTACTATAATTACAATTCTGCTAATGGAACTAAATATGGCAAACTCTATAATTGGTATGCTGTAAATGACTCAAGAGGGATTTCTCCGGAGGGCTTGCATATCCCGAGTGATGCAGAATGGAAAATTTTGACTGATACACTTGGTGGCGCAATTGCTGCAGGTGAAATTATGAAGAGTAAAATTGGCTGGGATAACACCGCTGACAAAACTCCATTTATTCCTGAATTCAATGGGTTCAGCGGACTACCAGGCGGTATATGCAATCACAGTGGCGCTTTTTATGGCATCGGTGATGTAGGAGCCTGGTGGAGTATTACCTGGAGCAGAGCTGACATTGCATGGTCGCGGAACTTATTCTATAACAGCAAAGGAGTAAGTCGCGATGGAACTTACAAACGGGTCGGTTTATCTGTCCGTTTAATCAAAGATTAGCTAGCCTTTTCTTCTGTTGGTTTCTTTGGTTCATCTTTCTTTTCGTTGCCTTTTATCTTGCTTTCCTTTGTGAGTCCTTCTTTAACCTCAATATTGATCCCGTCTGACAATCCTGTTTTAATGTATTTCTTTTCAAACACCTGAGGTGTGGATGTTTCAATTTCCACATAAGCTGAATCATTTTGAAATTTGAGAAGTGATTCTTCTATATTCAGGACACTATCAGCCCGTTCGAGTGCAATATCAGCATTGGCACTGTAATTTGCCCGTATAAAAATGCTGTCTTTTAATGAAACAGCAGCTCGGATTTCGAATTGTATTGCACCATTTTCTTCTTTACCTTTTGGGGAGATATATTCGAGATTTGCGTCAAACTTTGCATTTTCGATGGCTCCGATTGACAATACTAGTGGCATTCCTGCCTTAAGTTTTCCAACTTCAGTTTCGTCAACTTTTCCCTTGAAAATCATTTCGCCCATATCTGCAACACTAGCAATAGTAGTACCTTCATTGAAATTATTGGACTCAATTACAGAATTTCCTACTTCAACAGGTACATCAAGTACCATACCATTAATAGTGGAACGGATGAGAGTGTTGGTCACAGTTCCTGATTTTTTTGATACTCCTTCCCTGATAAGCTGAAGATTGTTTTCTGCGGTTTCCATCTCCTCAGTAGCGTTATTGTAGCTCAATCTGAATTGCTGAAACTCAGCTTCAGCAATAACTCCTTGCTCAAAAACTTTTTTCTGACGGTCGTAAATAGTTTTTGCATCTTCGAAATTTATCTGTGCTCTTTTCAAACGCGACTCAGCATTATTAAGATTAACCATATCGGGAATAATCCTGATTTTCGCAATCATATCCCCTTTCCTGACCTTAAAACCAGCTTCAATATAAAGTTCCTCAATAATGCCTGAAACCTGAGGTTTAATTGCAATTTCTTTTCGGGGGACAACTGAACCGGTAGCAACAGTTTTTTTGATGATATTACTTACAACAGGACTTTTCAGTTCATAAATAACAGGTTTCTTAATTGACTTAGAATACAAATATCCGAATGTAGCCAAAACCGCAGCCAGAAAAAGGACCAATAAACTTATCCGAACAAACTTTCTCATGATGATTTAGATTTCTATATTATAATTTTTATTCATATCGCAATGCATCCACAGGTTTCATACTCACTGCTTTCCGTGCGGGTATTAGTCCTGCAACTATTCCTGAAATAATTAAAATAATTAATGCGGTAACAGCCACCTGGATATCAACCTCAGGGTTTTTAAACATCTCTCCATCCCCGCCAGATGACATAAGCATTTTGTTAAGCATTTCCAGAAGAAATACTCCTAAAACAAGTCCCATACTTCCTGCCATTGCAGTAAGGGTAACCGATTCTGTAACTACCTGTGATATTATTCTCCAGGGAGTTGCGCCAATTGCACGCTGTATGCCAATTTCTCGAGTTCGCTCTTTAATTATTATCAGCATAATATTACTCACTCCAATTACTCCTGCAATCAAGGTTCCTGTTCCAACTATCCAAATAAGAACTTTGATTCCAAGAAATAAACCTGTCATTTTCTTAAATTCCTTTTCCAGGTTAAAATGTCCGAATGCCTGCTCATCCTCAGGAGCCACATGATTCCGTGCAGCAAGGAGTTTCATGCATTTCTCCTCAACTACTGATGCCGATTTATTTGGTTTAGCTGTTACCAGAAAGTAATGAACAGCATCCCCCATGTTGTAACTTACCTGCATGGTTGTAAAGGGAATAAAAATCGATTTTTCCTTATCTCCGCCAAAGTTGATGTTTTTATTTTTTGGTTCAAATACGCCAACCACCTGATAATAAATCCCATTTATTCTGATATATTCTCCTAAAACTTTTTCACCTGATTTAAAAAGTTCGTCTTTTACACGATTTCCAATGACTGCCACTTTTCTCTTATTTTGCAAGTCAATTTCATTTAAAAACCTTCCATCCAACATTCGGACAGGATCTATTTTGTTGATTGCAGGGTAATCACCAGTAATATTGTATGCTCCGGTTTTAATTCCATACACTACATTGTTTCCACCATTTCCTCCCCATGGCTGAAGTCTTGGAGCAAGTTCATCGATTTCGGGGATGTTTTTCCTGAGAGCTTCCATATCAGAAGTATGAAAAAGCCAGAATCTTCCTCTGGGAAAACCTTTATATGGAATGGTTGTCTGCCTGGTAAACATTATGGCGGAATTAGTTGCAAAATCACCCATTCCTGAAAAGACAGCATTGCGCAAACCGTTTCCTGAACCCAGCATGATGATAAGCATAAAAATTCCCCAAAAAACCCCAAAAGCGGTAAAAAAAGTCCGCAACTTGTTGCTTTTTAGTGAACTATAAATTTCCTGCCACCTATCCCTGTCAAACATTTTACTGATAATTTGTTTTATTCATCACGTAATGCAATAACGGGTCTTATGCGGGCAGCCTTAATTGCAGGAAATACGCCTGCAAGGACGCCAGCAATCACCAGAATCAGAGTTGCCGAAACAGCAAGTGTAAAATCAACTTCAGGATTTCTGAAAAAATCACTAGGTGGCATAAGCTTATTAATTAACTCAAGTAAGCCAATACCTCCCACTAGTCCAATATATCCAGCAGTTGCAGTTATGACAACTGATTCCATTAATATAAGACCCACAACCGACCATGGTGTTGCTCCAATTGCCTTTCGAATCCCTATTTCTTTGGTTCTTTCATTCACAACAATAATCATTATGTTACTCACTCCAACTACACCGGCAATAATTGTAAAAACTCCAATGACTCCTATAAAAAGTTTAATCCCCATAAACAAATTCTGAAATTGCTTGAATTCCTTTAGAGTATTACTTATATATAAGGCACCTGTATCTTCAGCGTTAAACCGATGTCTCTTAGAAAGTTTGGTTCTAAGCCCTTTTTCGAGGCTTTCACTTTCCTTAGTTGACAAGTTTGTGGTAATTGTTAAGTTATGAATCTGATTTCCCCCATTAAAAATCATTTGAGCAGTTGAAATAGGCAAATAAATCCTTTGCTGATCCCTGTCATTTCTATCGGTAAAAACTCCCACCACCTGAAACGGAACTCCATTTACTTTTATATATTCACCCAAGGGATTTTCACCGTTTTTAAACAATGCATCTCTGACGGGAACTCCAATTATAGCAACTTTTCTGTGACGTTGAAGATCAATCTGGTTCAGCAACCGACCTTTATCTACTGAGATCTTTTCAATCAACTGCATATCCGGATGCACACAGATTAAATCAAAGGAGCCAAACTGCTTTTTATAGGAAATAATCCGGCTTTGCCACATATAATATCTAGCGGAAATTTCCTCAACACCTGGAATATTATCCTTTACAAAATTATAATCCTCATTTGTAAAATTAATCTGACGACCTGGTTTCATTCCCTGAAAAGCCATCGTCGTAGCGCCGGGATGTAACCATAGTGTGTTTGTTGCATCAGCCTTAAACTGATATTCGATACCATTTTGCAGACCATTCCCGGATCCCATAAGTATAATAAGCATAAAAATTCCCCAGGCTACACTAAAGCCGGTGAGGAAAGTCCTAAGCTTATTTTTTTTTATGGTGGCAAATATTTCCTGCCATTTATCGAGATCAAACATAATTTACTTTTTAAACTACTGCCTGCTTAACCTTTTTATCTACTATGATATCCTCGCCAATTACACCATCTCTGATGCGAATAATCCTGTCTGTTAATTGAGAGATATCGTGCTCGTGAGTCACTATGATAACTGTTATTCCTGTCAGATTTACTTCACGAAGGAGGGCCATAACTTCGAGGGATGTTTGTGAGTCGAGCGCTCCGGTTGGCTCATCAGCAAGGATGACCTTAGGTTTAGCAATAAGTGATCGGGCAATAGCGACCCTTTGTTTTTGTCCTCCAGACATTTCGCTCGGTAAATGTTCTGCCCATTCGCGAAGTCCAACTTTTTCAAGGTACTCCATTGCCATGATATTACGCTTTTTACGATTAATCCCTTGATAATAAAGAGGAAGCGCTACATTTTCCAAGGCATTTTTGAAGGCAATCAGGTTAAAACTCTGGAAGACAAATCCAAGAGTTTTATTTCTGAGTTTTGCAGCCTGAGTTTCGTTTAAATCACGTATTAGTTTGCCATCAAGAATAAATTCGCCAGTGTCGTAATTATCGAGGATACCAATTACATTAAGAAGAGTTGACTTCCCTGAACCGGAGGATCCCATAATTGAAATCATCTCACCCTTTTTAATGTGCATGTCAACCCCTTTAAGCACATGCAGGCTGTTCTGACCAATGTAGTATGTTTTGTGGATATTTTTTAGATGGATCATTTTTATGCTTAAAAAAAGAATAAAGATAACGGAAGAATGACAATTAAGATTGCTTAGTAAGACGAATAAAAGAATGGATTGTTACAGAGGAAGATCAAGAAAAATTGAAAAATATTTCTCTTCAATCTCCTTGATCTCTGAAATAGAAAGTGCCTTAAATTCCTTTTCTAAGACACGATTAGATAACACGCCTTTATTTTGATCCAAAGATCTGATAAGCAAAGCAACCATATTATCTGGCATTTCGAATTTATTGTCAAGCCAAGCTTTCATTTCATCATATTTTTGGAGATATACTACCTCATTGGGTATAATAGAATTTATTGTACTTTCAACGCATTCAAATAAGAATTCCGCTTGCATTGTTGAATCATAGTATCTGTAATAATCAATTGTTTCATTAAGGATCTCTACATTATGATCTTCTGTTTCTTTCCACTTAATATAATCCAGAATTGGACGGGAATAGAACTCCAGAACTTTACCATAATCACTTATTCTTTCAAGAATTGCAGCAGACACAGGGAATATTATACCCTGTGGAGTAAATCCCATTTTAGCAAGAAGATGGTGAATAAGGTAACGGTGTATCCTACCATTCCCATCAACAAATGGATGAATAAAAACAAACCCAAAAGCTATCATTGTTGCCGACAGAACAGGGTTAAATTTTGATTCTTCCAAAAGGACCGAAGTTTTAAGCAATCCATCAATTAAAATTTCCAAATCCTGATACCTGGCAGAAAGATGTCCAGGTATTGGCTCACCAGAGCTACGATCATGCTCTCCAACAAAACCGCCCTCTGATCTAAATCCCATTTTAACAAACCGATTATTTTCAATGACTATTTGCTGTAGTCTGACCAATTCTCACCTGAAAGTTCTTTTGTTTCTGCCTGCCCTATAACATTGCCCCAACGACTTGCTCTTGTATGTGATGGAACTTCTCCTTCAATACTGAACGATGCTTTGGAATCTTTGAGTAACAAAAAAGCTGAGGTTCTTAGTAACACATCCCTATGTACACCACTGATAACTTTGCCAGTTTTCTCAGATAGGTCTTCTTTTATAAAATTCTCAAGCCGCTGAGTTTTGGTGATTAAAGGACAGAAATTTATTGTTCCTGGAAGATTATTAAGAATACGATTACGAGTTGAGTTAATACCTTTGCTAAGGGCATACTGCTGTTTTTCATTAATTAATGGGATATAATTCCCGTCTTTTAAATCTGGAATATCAAGAACCTTTTGCAATAACCATTCATACAAGAACCAGATTTTACGACTATACTGGCTCAGAGGTTCGTTAATAACCATTAACTGGATAGCCTCCCTATCGACTTTTTCAAATAGCTTTTTGAAAAACAACAAGTTAATTCCCTCATGGTTTTTATCTGTTTCATAGAATTTTATTCCATTGCCATGGATGGTTCCCTTTCCTGAAATGGACACATTAATGGCATCTTCACAGAAAATAATCCCGTTTTTCCCGAATAAATTACTGTAGTCGTCCAGGTTTTCGCTTCCTGAAAGCACGACACCAGGTTCCAGATGCAAATCGATATTGCTTTTCAGAATGATGGTTCCGGTAACAAAAGTTCCGGCAGGCACAACCACCGTTCCGCCGCCACTTTCGAAACATTTGTTTACAGCATCGTTAATGGCTTTTGTATTCACGAAAACGCCATCGCCTTTTGCCCCAAAATCGAGAATATTAAATGTTCCTGCAAACACCTGGCAGGTGATAAACAGAGAGATGAAAAACAAATTAGCTTTCTTCATTTGTAGAATTACAGATTATTAAAAACTGCACGTCGGTAGCTGAAAAGAGCCGGATTTCCAAAGTCTTTTACCTCGAGAATGATATGCAGCTGCTGATCGTTTTTAAGCTCGGGCATGATAAAAGATACTTCCTCCGAAGCAGCGCCTTGAAGCGTAACTTCGCCATTAAAAGCTCCTGCTTCGCGGTAAATAAACCAGCGGTATGTGAGCTTGTCGCCATCGGGATCGGAACTTCCCTTGGCTGAGAGAACAATTTTTTCGCCGGTTTTAACAGAAGCTCTGGCAACACTCTTGCCTGAATTTCCATTTAAAACAAGAATAGGATTGTGATTCGCCTTTTTGAAATCGCTGGCAATGTTCCAGTCCATGCGTGCAGCAAAATCGTGCTGATAAGCTTCTCTCCAGCGCCATATCGTGGCCTGGTTGGATGCGTCGTTTCTTCCGTCGGGTAAGGTAATTTCATCCTGAGTATTTACGGAACTGGACCATATTTTTCCTTTTTCGGCATATGACCGGTAAAACTCGTACCTGCCGCCCCATCCACCATATGCAGGCGAAATGTACCAACCCAGCCCGTTGCTGATCAACCCAAGAAACGAAGGAGTATCGCCTTCCATAATGTAGTCGAATTTTAAATAATGCGCTCCCAGAGGACCGTGGTTTTCACGGATATTGACTGCGAGCCATGGATTATCTACCAGTTCCATTCGCATACCAGGACCATTTTTATAAAAGCGATCTCCCGAAATGCCGGTCCATGTGGCTTTATAATATTCGAGCCACGAATCGCCTGCCGAAGGATCGACAATGTAGAAAATATCTGGAAACGTATTGCGGATCCACTGTCCGGCAAAATCCTGATCGGAAATTGAGTAGACCTTTATTTTGGAAATAAATTTCGTTACAGCATCCTCATTGCGTGTCTGCTTTACTTTCCACAATGCCTGTGCAAGGCAGTTTGTACCACCCCAGGCGGTAACCCACAAGGGCCGTTCGTCGGCTTTATCCACAGCTTTGATAAGAAGTTCAGAGCCGGGCGAATCTTTACCTTCGCCTACGCCATCCATGCTGTAAAAAGGCAAATGCACCGAGGTAATGCTCAACAGATATTCCATGGTTGGAAACCCGGGAGCATGCTTGTCGAGATTCGGTTTTACCATTCCGTAATCGTTCACAAGTGTTTCAATTTTATCTTTTCGAACCTGGTTTCTCAGGTGGGTAGATGTGGTTGCAATCAAACCTTCCAGGTCGTATTCATTCGAATAAACGAGCAAACGCACCAGCGATTCCTGATCGTCGGGTTCGTTGGTAATATCGGTGAGTACAAAAAGCCTTTGTTTAATTGGTTCCTCATACCGGAGGTCTGTTTGGGCAAAAACACCCATCGACATCATTACCAGATATATAATTCCTATTATTTTCATCTTCTGCATTTATTTGTTATAATATCCCTGATCCATCAGGGCAATAAAAGACAATAACCCGCCCCACGAGTAAAACGCGTCGCTGCTGTTCACATCGCCGCCAATGCCTGTTACCGAATTGTAGTTTTCATATACATGCCGGTTTTGCCGCCATTCCTTTAAAATCAATTCCTGCGATTTATCGACCAATGCTTTTCTTGCTTCCGGAAGGTTGTAATTACGCAGTCCCATGTAAACCAAAAAATTCATCGGCGCCCAAATGCGTCCACGCCAATAGTTATTGTCGGAAAAAGCCGGGTCGCTCCTTGAAATAGACGGAATCATGAAATCACCAAAAAACTCCTTCGGGTTGAAAAAGTAATTTTTCATCATTCTTTCAGCCTGCTCTTGGGTGGCCACACCTGCAATAAGCGGGTAAAAGTTCGTAGGAGCCAAATGCTTGCTGAACTCGTTCCGGTCGGTATATTTATCGCGAAATATTCCACTCTCATTGTCCCAAAGCTCTTTTAGTTTTTCGCCATATTTTGCAGAGCGCTCTTTCAGCTCTTTCGCCTCATCGGCTTTTCCCAGAATGGTTGCAATCTCCGATAAATAATTACAGTCGGCCACGTAAAGCCCCATTAACCCTGCATCGGCCAGTTCAAGCGTGTGGGTTTCAGTATTAAAAACGGCATCGTCAAAGAGCGGTGAATTATCAAGACCCGACTCGAGCATGGCTGCATGTTTCGAATTCGAATCGTCCATTCCCTTAGGATGCGGGTCGGAACCCCACGAAAGAAATCCCTGATTATTCCTGTGCTTATCCCACCATCTGTTCCACGTTAGCAGGTTTTGGTATACTTCCTGTAAAAACCATTTTTCCTGGTATTTGTCAAATATCAATTTACAAACCATGCTTCCAACAGGCGGTTGCGAACGGTCGAACGATTTTACCCCAAAAGAAGCCTCCACATTTGGCACAAACCCTTGCTCTGTAAGGCTGCTGGTTATGGCAATGGCATTGGAATACGCGAGTTCTTTTTGGTCGAGCGATAGCATGAGTGCCGCAAAGTAGGTATCCCAGTCAAAAATGATGTAACCGCCCCACGCCTCGTTCCAAACACGGCTAACCGAGGTAATTGCACGTTTGTTTTGCGCATCGTAAAACAGGTTCCACGACAAAACCGCCTGCATGGCTTCATAGGCATCGGCGAGTTCGTTGTACTTGGCTTTGCCCGAATCAAATTTAGCTTTCCCCCGTTCAACAATGGCTTTTATTTCATCGAGGTTTCGCTCCTTTCCAGTGTAAAAAGCATTTTCAACCTCCGACCTGAAAGTAAGGTGAGCCGTTGGAAGCGGAAAATCCAAACCGATGGGCTCATTCACACTTCGGATAGCCATTTTCCCACTATTCAGTTCGGCTTCCATAAAATCTTTGCGGTTGGTAACTTTACCTTCCGACAGGTTCCAAAGGATGCCGGCTTCAAGAACCAAAAAATGAGGATTTTCAGGCACGGTATCAGGAGTCACCAAAATGAAAATATCATCGCCATCACGTGCGGTCTTTATTTTGGTTTTCATTCCCTGCCATTCGAGGTTCAGTTCTATGTAACTGCCGTCGTAGGCATGAGCAATAGGCGTAATTTTCTCCTGAAAATTAATTTGTGGACCCGTTACATAAGCCTGGTCGACCCAATAAGGCCCTCCTTTCTTTTTCCGGTAAGTTACCCTAAGTGACAGGCCTTCGGGCATTTTCACAAACGACAACAGGTTGGGGTTGTTCCAGGTATTCCAGCCTTGCAGGATGTTATTCCGGAGGGATGTCTTGTCCTTAACAGGCTCTGTTTTTTGGTTGTTGCAAGCGGATAACATGCAAACCATTAAGGTTAAAATTGCAAATTTCTTTAAACTCATAACTGGTTGTTTTAAATATAGTTAGTTTTAAATATTTTGTTTATTCACCAGGTGCCTTACTAAACTTTGAGGCATCATCGAGGACTAAAATCCAGTCGTTGTCATTGCCTGACGAAGGTGATTTAAAAGTTTTATACCTTTTCTGGCAACCAAAAGCCAGCCATAAAGCCGTATAACACAGAATTATTTTTTTATTTATAAATTGTATTAAAACATGACTCCACTATTATGCCATTAAATTTGTCATCCGCTACGTTAAAATTGATGTCAATAACAGGCCCAGCATCTTTCAGATCCTTTTCGTTAATCTCGCCAACAGCCCAGTTTAGCCCCGACCATATTACCTTATTGTAATTAATTGATACAGGGATATTTTTACCTGCTGATATAGCTTTTATCTGAAGTACTTCGCCCATTGGTTTACCATAAGGTGGCGGACCGCCGTTAGCCTTCACCATGGTACCGTCTTCATTTTTTATCTCAAATACTAACCTGATATTTCCTTTTTCAGGTTTATTGATCTGAAAAGAAACACCGTTATTTAAAGCCTTGCGCTCCTTTATTTCAATGTTGACGGATTCATTGGGAAAACTTCCTTCACCACTCGTCCCCAGCGAGTATTTTTCGTTGGCATATTCATTAAACCCTATTAGTACCGACTGTTCAGGAGCCAGGGTTACGGTGTTGCCTTCAATGATATTCCGGTAGCCGGGCTGCGAAAACAGGATGCCTGCCGGTTGGCCTTGGTAATCCAAAGGAAGCTGAACCTTCTGCATTTGCTGGCTTGGGTTCACGGCAAATACCAAACCACCTCTCTTGTTTTTCAGGTGATAGGCAAATGGTAAGACTTGGTAAGGATAATCGCCGATGAGTAAAAGGGTATCCATCTGGTAAAACAACTGTTGAGCCTGTTTCATCCATACGGCATCCGAAGAATCAAGCAATTCGAGGTTTCCATAGTAGGTTTGAAACATGCTGCGCTTGGCCAGTGTTGAAACAAGCATGGTTTTCCAGTCCTGCTTTCCACGATAATTGCCCGTTCCTGTATTGGAGAGCATAAACTGGCTATTGTCGATAAATGAGATGGGAACCTTTTTTTTTGCAAAAGTCCAGAACATCTGGTCGGAATACAGGGTTACGCTTTGCACAAAATTGTACCCGGGAACCAGTCCGGGCTGGGGATCGCCACAAAACAGGGCATCGAAAACTTCGAGCCACCAATCAGTTTCGGCTTTTACAGAAGAATGATGGTCGAAAAGCCCGTTGTA
>Ga0105048_10005189_pt1 | contig 21112 bp, 15 predicted proteins | sample MAT05_FD_78382 | JGI IMG/M metagenome (GOLD analysis project Ga0105048, IMG submission 78382) | Freshwater microbial communities from Lake Fryxell liftoff mats and glacier meltwater in Antarctica - MAT-05 | ecosystem: Environmental > Aquatic > Freshwater > Ice > Liftoff microbial mat | place...
TCAGGATTGCACTTGGGAGTTTGCCGGATCACAATGACCGAGGTCAGCGGATAGAACGCTTGACCTGATTGGGCCGCAGGCCCTGGTCGTCTGGCACAAGGATGAAGGCGATGAAGCACTCCATGGAAGCGACCACCCACAATGTCACTGGTCACGTCCATATCGATACCAAGCCAAAGCCGGACCCGCACGTGACGCGTTGGGGCGACTTTCTCAAGGCCGCAATCAAGCTCAATGCGTCCGACCTTCTGATGAAGGCCGGTCGGCCCCCTTCGCTGCGGCTTCGCGGCGCGCTCAAGTCGCTCGACTGTGCGCCGGTGACGACCGAAGAATTTCTGACCATCTCGCGAACCATTCTCGATGAAGATCAGCTCGCGGACCTTGCCAAGTTCGGCTCGGTGGACTTTGCCTACGACTACGACGACAACGCGCGATTCCGCGTCAATTTGTTTCAGGCCCGCGGCAAGCTCTCCGTCGCTGCCCGTCTGATTACCAGTAATATTCGCCGCTTTGAGGATCTGTACCTCCCGCCAATCATGGAGGAGGTGGCCATGCAGCCAAACGGCATCGTGCTTCTTTCGGGTGTAACGGGCTCGGGCAAATCGACAACCATTGCTGCGATGCTCGATTACGTCAACGAGCGCAAGCCGGTACACATCGTCACGATCGAAGACCCGATCGAGTACATCTTTAACGACAAGAAGGCGACGATTAATCAGCGTGAGATCGGCATTGACTGCCTCGATTTCAAGGTCGCGCTGCGTGCGCTGGTTCGCGAGAATCCGGACATTGTGCTCGTCGGTGAAATGCGCGACAATGAGACGTTTGAGGCGGCCTTGCACGCCGCCGAAACCGGTCACCTTGTCTACGGAACCATCCACGCCTCCAGCGCGACGCAGACGTTCAGCCGCATTTACGGTCTGTTCGAGACGGAGGAAGTCGATCAGGTCCGCCGAATTCTTGCTTATCAGATGCGGTCGTTTGTGTATCAGAAGCTTCTGCCAACGCTGCACGCCCACATCCCTCGCATTCCTGCCCTTGAGATCCTCATCAATAATGGTGTGGTGCGCAAGGCCGTGCTGGAGGGCCGCGAGGGTGAGCTGCGCGAGTTCCTCAAGTCAGTTGAGGCCAAGCAGACCGGCATGATCGACTTTAATGGCTCGCTGATCGACCTCGTGGAGCGTGAGATGATCTCGCTGCGCGTGGCCGAAGAGGCAACCCCCAACCTTGACGAGTTCCGCATGCGGCTCAAGAAAATGGGCGGCGGAACGCGGTAAGTCTCAGTTTGTTAAGCTCGGCCGGCCAACGGCCGGGCTGGAACCCGCCATCCCTGCCCAATAACCCTGATACACTTTGCTCCGCTTCTTCCCGCGGCACCGGCATTTCCCTGCCGGTGGCTACGGGTCGCGGCAGTGACCCGGCAGCCAAGGCCTGAGCGCGGCTGCTGTCATCTCGCTAATTTCGCCCCCGGACGGCGGCCAGTGTGCCCCCAGCCGGAATCGGATCCCGGAGACTCCATGGCATTCGTCGAACCCTTGCCCGCCCTCCTCGCCCTTGATGGCCTTCAATCGGCCTCTTCGCTCACCCTGGCGGCAGGTCTGTTTTTGATCTCAGTCTGGAAGCCACTGCTCTTCATTCCATTTGTAGCAGGTTGGGGCTGGGTGATCTCGACGATCTACGACAAGCACGCCGCCAGGTTCTTTCTAGAGCGCGAGCGTTGGAACTTGATTCACCTCTGCGCCGGCACGGTGGCCATACTCGGCGGCGTGATGATCCCGGCGATTCTCGGTATCCCTGGCATTGGTGGGTTTCTGCTTGGGTTGGGGTTTTTGATCCTCGTACTCGCGGCGGACTTGTTCGCCTATGCCTTCGTCATAAAAGGGGATGACCGTGTGCCTGAAGCGCACAAGATCACACTCAACATCGGCAAGCGGCTGGAGGCCAAAAAGGCCGCTAAAGCAGTGGCCAAGGCGGCGGGCTCGGTCAAACTGGCCATCCGGAATGCTGACAAGCAGATCATTCCAGCGCCGTTGCAGGAAACGCCTGAGTTCGAAGTGCGCATCAACGCTGAGGATGTATATCTCAAGGCGATGCGGGTTCGCGCCAGTCAGTTGGAGCTCATGCCTGCCGGCAAGGACAACTCGTATGTGGCAAGCGTGCTGACCGATGGTGTCCGAAGCTCTGTTTCAACGCTTCCTGGGGCCGCGGCCATCAAGGTGATCGACTTCTGGCGCAGCGCAGGCAAGATGGACTTGGCCGACCGCCGCCGCAAGCAGGTCAAAGACATTGTCGTTGAGCAGGGAACGGCGAAGAAAACCATCCGCCTGACTTCGATGGCGGCACCGGGTGGCATGAAGCTGATGATGCTTTTTGAACCACTCAGTGCAGTGATTCGCAAGCCCGCTGAGCTGGGTCTGCTTGATGTTCAGATGGCCGAGCTCAAGAGCATGACGACCGGCGTACCGAGTGGTGTGGTTCTGATCGCCGGACAGCCCGATGGCGGCCGCACAACGCTCCTGTACACAATTCTGGGTATGCATGACGCGTATACAGGCCAAGTGACGACTGTGGAGATGGAGCCGCAGGCACCGCTTGAAGGCATCAAGGCCAACAGCTTTGAGGAGGCAGCCGACGGAACGGATTATGGCACGTTTGTGCGCTCTGTACTGCGGCGTGACCCGAACGTACTGGGTGTGGCGGAGTGTCCAGACGCGAATGCGGCCAAGGAAGTTGCCAAGAGCGATGGCGACCGTGTGCGGGTTTATCTTTCAATGCGGGCCGATGACGGCGTGAAGGCAGTGGAGCAGTACTTTCAACTGATAGGCGACAACGCGCTGGCCTCAAAGCACCTCAAGGGCGTGATTGCGCATCGCTTAGTGCGCAAGCTCTGCACGAATTGCAGGCAGTCCGTACCGATGACGCCTGAGCTTGGAAAGAAGCTCGGACTGAGCGATCCGAAGCAGGCCACGCTCTTTCGCAAGGGAGGCAAGGTGGTTGTCAAGGACAAGGAGGCTATTTGCCCGATCTGCGAGGGCGTCGGCTACGTCGGTCAGGAAGGCGTGATGGAGATTTATCTGTTCGGTGACGATGATCGCGCAGCGCTTGAGCAGGGCAATTTCACCGCGCTCCGCGCATCGCTTCGCAAGCGGCAGTTGCCCTCACTGGGTGATGCGGCCCGCGCGAAGGTCGTCAAAGGCAGCACGAGCTTTGAGGAAGTCACGCGGGTGCTCTCTCCGGCCAGCGGCGGTGCGCCAGCCGCCGCGCAGAAGCCGAGCACCACGTCCGCTCCAGGGTCAGCTTCGGCGCCAGCTAAAGCGTGAGCTTGAGCGGTCTTGCAGTCAATTGTTTGCGTGCTGCCAGCGGGTTGGGTGCTGGGTCGAGTAAGCCGCCCGCAGGGCCAGTTTCATTACTAAGCAGTGAGTTCATCACATGATTCTGTTTGCCATTCTCACCGTGTTCATCGCCGCGGTCACCTATATCTGGTCAGCCCGAGGCTTCTATTCGTCGCTGTTGAACATGCTGGTGACGATCTGCTCGGCGACCATTGCCCTTGGGCTGTGGGAGCCCACTGCGTACCTCATCATGGATCAGGTGAGTGACCAGTGGATACTCGATGGTGCGTGGGGCCTGGCACTGGTCGTGCCGTTCCTGCTCATTCAAATGCTTCTCACGCTGCTTGTCAACTTTTTACTCAAGGCGAACGTCACCATCACATCTACGGCCAACTACATCGGTGGTGCAGTGTGCGGTGTGATCTCGGCCTTTCTGTGTGCCGGTATTCTTTTTCAGTCCGCCTCAATGCTGCGATCCAAGGCCGATGCCATCGGTGATGCAATGGTGGTGCGTGAGGCCAATGGCGGCAGCCCGGTGCGCACTTCGGGCATGCTTTTGCCCTATGACCGCTGGTTTGGCGGCTTGGCAAACAAACTCTCCACAACCACATTCAGCACATCGACGCCGCTGGCACTGTGGCGGCCGCAGTTTGCCGATGAGCCGCACCTGCTGCGGATGAGCCCGAACGATCTGTTTCTGAAGTACACCTACAAACCCAACGATTCCAAGCTGCGCGGTCGTTACACGGTGGGCAGAGGCAAGCAAATCGCGATTCGGGAGCTGGTCGGCGATACCAAGACCGTCCGCAACATTGATGGGTCGGATGCTGCCGCCAATAGTTACGTCGAGGGCTACGTCGTTCAGTTTAGTGCTGGCGCACGCGAGCAGGCAGGCCAGGTGGTTGTCGGACCCGGCATGTTCACGCTCATCATGCTGAATCGCCGGACTGATGAGGTCGTGACGGTGCAGCCATTCGCAATGATCAGCCAAGCCAAAGGTGACGATTTAGAGATGGGACGCTGGCGTTTTGATACGCCTGATCTCTACGTCGCATCAGCAGGCGCCGGCGCCGACCCTGTGATGGCCTTCGAGTTCCTGCTGCCGCAGGATGACTTTGTGCCGATTGCCCTTTACGTGCGCGGTATCCGTCACGTGTTGCTTGATGAATCCGTTGAGCCAGCCAAAGCGATTGTGGCAGGTAACGAGTTCGCAGCAGTTGGCGAGTATGCCACGTGGTACTCGAATGGCGGCATCGCAGAGATTACCGGTGGATCAACGACCATCACCACCGATGGTGCGGGCAAGATTGATACCAAACGCACCGAGGTCAATGATCTGCCGATCAAAGCTACCAACAGTATTGGCGATCGCTTCAACCGCTCCTTCCTGGATGGGCTTGAGCTTGACGGCAAGAAGCAAATTGTCAACGGCATTGCCACCCTTGCTCCTGATGCGATCATGGGCATCGGCTCCGATCGCTCGCTGATCGTCGAAAACTTCGCCCCCGGTGATGGATCGATCATTGTGCGCGTGGATGCCGGGCCGAAGTCTCGCTGGTTCATCCGTGGTGACAAGAGCGAGGGGGCAACCGGTGCGCCCAAACTTCAGGATGACAAGGGTCAGATCTATGAGTGCGTTGGCTTCTACTACAAGCGAAACAACGACCTCCGCATTCGGTTTACTCCCGGTCAGCCGATCAAGGAGAAGACTGAGCTCCCATCAATCTCCAAGACCGATGACACCATTCGCTTCACGCTGATCTTCCGTGTCTCGCTTGGTGTCACGATCACCAAGTATCTCGTTGGCAACACGCTGATCGATGAGCTTGAGCCCGGGCTTAAATACGACGCCCCGCAGACTCCCCGGTAAAGCTAGTGGATTAAAAACGAATCAGCCCTGTGACCGTGCAGCAAGCCACTGCGGGTTGGCTAGGTACCACGCGACGGTGCGGCGCAACATTTCAGGCCACTGTGACCGGACTGGTTGCCAACCAAGTTCCGAAACGAGCTTGTCGCAGTTCAGCGCGTAGCGCCGGTCGTGCCCCAGACGGTCCTCCACGTGCGCGATCCGCTTTGAGAATGTGCGCTCGTCGATGCCCAGCGACCGCATGACCTCATGTGCCACGGTCATGTTCGAACGCTCCACCCCTGCACCAATGTTGTAGATGTTGCCTTGCCTGCCGCGCTCCAGCACCAGCAGCAACGCCGCGGCGTGGTCGTCTACATCGATCCAGTCGCGCACATGCTGGCCATCGCCATAAAGCGGCAACTGCTCGCCGGCAAGCAACCGTCTGATGATGACGGGTATCAGCTTCTCCGGATACTGCCGCGGGCCCATGTTGTTGCCGCAGCGTGTGATCACTACATCGATGCCATAGGTCTGTACCGCCGCCAGCACCAGCAGATCGGCGCTCGCCTTGCTGGCCGAATACGGCGAGCTTGGCCTCAGCGGCGAGTTTTCTGTAAATCGATCTGTCGCGGCATCGAGCGAGAGCGAGCCGTACACCTCATCGGTGCTGACATGAACCAATCGCTTACTCGGGCTGCCAGGCCCCCGTTGGTGAGACCGTATCGCCTCGAGCAGCGTCCAGGTACCGATGATGTTGGTCTGTACAAAGGGGCGGCCATCGGCGATAGAGCGATCAACATGGCTCTCCGCGGCGAGGTGAATGCACGCATCGCACGCGGCGAGCAACTCGGTGACGAGCGGCGGATCGCAGACATCCCCATGTACAAAGCGATAGCGTGAGCCGTACTGCTCAGCGATACCCGCCACGTTCTGCTCGCTGCCGCAGTAGGTGAGCAGATCAAGATTGATGATCGACCACCCCGGACGCGTTGCCAGCAGGTAAGGAATAACGCTTGACCCGATGAATCCGCACCCGCCGGTGATGAGCAGCCGCATAGGTAATGATTGTTGACCTGTCAGGCCACCGAAGGATCGCCGCGGCCACGCCACGTGCGTTTTCCCGCCAGGGCGAGATACCACGAGTGCCACTGGATGGCGGTCATCATGGCCACGCCGAAGGGGTGGAGCACGACGGCCAGCCAGCTCTGGCGAAACCGCACGGCCAATACGGCTCGCTGGCAAAGAGCAAGAACCACGCACGTGGCGGAAAGTGCTAGCCCAGTTGGCCCAATCGAGGTGCGAAAGTCCGCAGAAAGCACCGTTGCCGCGATTACGCCCCATGGCAGAATGTGACCGCAAACGTGCAGCACCGTGAGAAAGACAAGCAGCGTCACCGAGCCAAGTCCCTCGAAGGCATTCTTTGCAAAGCCGCGCCACGTCTGGCCGAGGCCGCGATACATCCGCACCTCGCACAGATCTGTGCCATCAAACAAATCAGTCCGCCCACCGCTGCGGCGCACGTTTCGCGGAAGCATGATGCCATCGTGCATCGACGCCTTGAAGCCAGCATGCCCGCCAGAAGCTGCCCATGCTGAGCGCCTTACGAACAAGAACTGTCCGCAGCCCGCACTTGCAGCCGGGTCGCGCGTGCTGCGCATTCTCGCCATGGGTAGATAGCTAAACAGAATGAAGTGAATCATCGGCACGGCGAGTTTCTCTGCCAGAGTGCCGGTAATCTGCCGCGGAAAGGTGGAGATCAGATCGCAGCCGGCCCGTTCTGCCGCGGCGAGCGTTCGTGCGATTGCATCGGGGGCGAACCGCACATCCGCATCAGTAAAGAGGAGCCATTGGCCGCGTGCTCGCTGTCCGCACTGCTCGCAGCCAAACTGCTTGCCGTTCCAGCCCTGGCCAAGCGGCACTGGGGCCACTGCATGCACCCGCGCATCGGCACTTGTCAGCTCAGCGACGATCGCGCCGGTGCGGTCGGTCGATTGATCGTTGTAGACGAGCACTTCGATCGACTTGTACGTGCCGCCGAGTAATGACTGCACGCACGAGCCGATGTTTGTTTCTTCATTGCGTGCCGGAATGCACACGCTTATCGCAGGTACCAAAGCCACATCTGTCGCCGTTGGTTGCGGCGCAGCTCCCGCCTGCGGAGCTGGCCGATACAGCCGCAGGTTGATGGCGGTCATCACTGCGCCGATGGCGGTGCCGATCGCGCCAATCCCCAGCAGAATGGACAGAATCACGATACTTCCCCGCTGGTTCGGGACGATGCGCTGCGCCGCCGCGCCTCGATGGCCACATTGCGGCCGGTCAGTTTGGCCCATGCATCGTAAAACACACTCACTTTGGCACTCTCGGCGCCAAGTAGTACATCAAACGCCGCCGCATTGCGAGCAGTGGCATGGGCAGCCAGCTCCGCGCCGGCAGCAGTCATGCCTTCGGTTAGCACACGAGTCCAACCGGTCGTTGAGCCAAACCGACTCGCATCGTCACTGATGGTGCGGGCGGAGAGCAGCAGTTCTGGTCTGCGATCATTCCAAAAGACGAGCTCTGCCGCCATGCAGATGCAAACCACTTCCGGCAGTGCCGCTGCGATTGCGGCTGCGCCCGGGCGCAGGCGCATCGGCACGCGCGGGTCTGTAAACTCACCTTGAGGGGTGACCCAGAACGTATGGCGAAGGTTGCCTTGCAGCCGCGAGATTACGTGCTGCTGCATCGCTTGCAGAGCACCGGCTTGGTCAGGGTCTACGCCGAAAATGCCGAGCTTGCGGAAGAAACGGAACTTTGCAAGCTGCTCAGCTTCCATCGGCGCAAGCAACGGTCGGCTGGGCGTAAACCGTCGTGAAAGAAAGATGCCGATCAGCGGATCCCACCAACTTGGGTGGTTCATGAGCACAATGGCCGGGCGGCGGGAATCATTAAGCGCGGCGAGGTGCAACTGCTGACCACTGACAATGCGCACGGCATGAAAGTCTCGCCGGAGCATGCGCTCAGTCCACACACCAAACCAGTGGATGATGCGGGGGCTATGCGTTTCAGGAGTAATCAGAGCATCATTCACAGGAGCGTACAGGGCTAAGCCAGACAAACCAGTGGTAGTAAAAGCACACTATCTCGCTGCAGCGAGTTCCGGACGACCAGCTGGGCTCGCCATGAAAACAAACGGATCAGCATTCAATGAGTCAAGCGGCTTGGTTTCAACCTGCCGATCCTCAAGCATGCAGTGTGCCGCGGTAACGCCGGACATCAGCACCATCGGCACGCCAGGCCCCGGGTTGGCGGAGCCACCTGCAAGGTACAGCCGCCCCACACTACGCGAGCGATTGTTGGGTTTAAACCCGCCGTGGAGCCGGCCATGCGATGCCAATCCGTAAATTGCGCCACCTTCGGCGTTGTACATCGTGTCAATCAAGCCGGGGTGGAGATGCCGCTCCACGCGAATGTGCTGCTCAATGTCAGGCATGCGCCCGCAACCCTTGAGCTTGGCCATGATGGTCGGGCGGTATTGCGCGAAGAGTCCATCAGGGCCTTCCCACCTCTGTCCTGGGCGCAAATATGGCGTGTGAATGAGCACGTAGAGCGACTCGCAACCCGCTGGGGCCTGCGATAAATCCGTGCGAGATGGCGCGGCGAGGTAAAGCGTGGGGTCTCGCGCTGGCACGCCCTTGGTGTAAATGTCGTCAAACTCCGCCGCGGAATCACTGCTGAACAGAAAGTTGTGATGGGCAAGGTGCTCGTACTGTCGATCTAGTCCCAGATAGAGGACTACGCCGGAGCACGCGGGCTTGTAGCGGCTGGCGATTTTGGCTTGCTCGGCCTGGGCGCCAGGTACTGAGTTTCCTACCAAGTCGCGCATGGTCCGCTGCACATCGCAGTTGGAGACCACATCACTGCAAGCGATGCGTGAGCCATCGTCAAGCAGAACGCCTGCGACATCGCCGCTTGAATGCGTTTCGATGCGCTCGATGCGGCGGCCGGTGATAATTCTCACGCCCTGCTCTCTCGCGACGCGTTCCAGATCAGCCGCAACGTTGCGGGTGCCCCCCATGGGGTACCAGCAGCCATGATCTACTTGTGCCGCGGCGATGAGGGACAGGATTGCCGGCGCCATAAATGGCGAGGAGCCGACGTACTGCAGGAAGTGCTCGGCAATCTGGCGACTGTGCGGCTCAGGCAGCATCTTGTGCAAGGTACCCGCCACCGTGCTGTGCAATCGCATGGCAAGCACATCGCCAAGCAACTTCGGGTCACCCAAGGGGCTCGCGCGCATCATGTCCGCGATGCCACCGAGATCCTTGTAAAAGAAAACCTTGTCGCTGAGGTTGTACATCCGCCGCGAGAAGGTGATAAATCGCTTCCAACCCTCGCCGGCTTGTTGACCGGGGAACTGCCGGTCGAGCGCGGCAGACATCGCCACATCGCGCTCCAGTAGATTGACGACGGAGCCATCTTCAAACATGCAGCGCCATTGCGGATCAAGGCGCCGCAGGTCGATGTACTCCTCGGGCTGGCGCCCGCTCCGCGAAATGATGCCGCGGAGCACCTGGGGCAGCGTGATGATGGTGGGCCCCATGTCGAAGGTGAATCCACCCTCGCTGAGCACATTCATTTTGCCGCCGAGGTGCTCATTTTTCTCGATGAGCGTCACTTGATCGCCGCCGAGGTGCGTCGCAAGCTCAACGGCGCTCGCAAGCCCCGCAAGTCCGCCACCAATAACCACCACGCCGTTATTCGGCCCGGCCATACGTCTAGCTCCGATCGGAAAATGTAGCTTGTTTCACTCTGCGTTTGGCACAAACATAACCAAAGCCAGCTTCTGGGCGCGGTCAAGCCGCGGCCTTAAGCTGCATCCAAGCGTAGTCGCATGTGGTGCGACCGTGCCACATTCCCGCAATCGTGAGTCAGAAAGCCGGCGCAGCGGCCCCCAAGCACAAACCCCGGTCCACGGGGTGGACCGGGGTTTGCGAGATGTAATAGAAGTTCGAAGCAAAGTCCGTGGCGGGTATCAGGCCTGGGCGGACTCAGTCATGGCCTTGTTGAACTCCTCGACCGAAACCTCGGTGATGCTCGCCTTGGCCAGAATCGCGTCCAGGGTCTTGTGTTCACGAACTTGCATGAACAGCGAGTTGACCTGGTTGCTGGCAACCAGCTCGTCACGCAGCTGCTCGGGCTTGACGCCTCGCTCGCGCGCCATTTGCGTGATGCGGCCCATCACTTCCTGATCGGTAACCTTGACGCCAAGCTTCTCTGCGGCCTGCTCGATGATGAACATGCTCTTGAGACTGACGATGGCCTCAGCGGATGACTGGCGACGCAGCTGGGCAACCCGCTCTTCAACCTGCATCGGGCCGAAGCCGCGGTACATCAGCTCCATCCGGTGACGCTGCAGATTGCGACCTGCCTGGTCGCTGGTCAGACGCTCCGGCAGCGGCATCTCAGTCTTCTCGATGAGGTGCTTCATCGCCTGTCCACGCATGGCCGCAGATTGGTCGATCTGCACGCGCTGCGAGAGCCGCTCACGCACGGCGTTCGTAAACGCCGCGGCATCGGCAAAGCCCACTCGAGCGGCGAGGTCTTGAACCTTTGCCGCAATGATGCGATCAACGCGCGCCGGCGTGTACTCGATGGTCACATCGGCATTGCGAAGCAACTCGTTCTCGTGATTCTCCGGGCCTTTGGTCTCGATTGTGATCTTGTTGCCGACCTTGACGGAGCCCATTTGCTTGGCCAGATCATCGACGACGATACCGACGATCATGCCCTTGCCCTCAGCGGAAGTGGGGGGCAATTGCACCACAATGCCATCCGAGTCAAAGTGGGGCTTCTCATGGCCCTTGGTCAGCAGCTTGGCGTGGCCGGTGAGGTAGTCGCCTTCCGCAGGGGTCTCGCGCTCTTCCAGCGTGCCTTCAGTCAGACAGATCTTGTCAACTTCCTTGTTCACCATTTCGTCGGTCACGTCGAGCAGCGGCTTCTTGACGGTGATCCCCTCAAGCGCGGGCAGCGTGAACTCTGGCACAACCTCGACATCCACCTCAAAGATGAGGGGCTTGCCGGCTTCCGGCTCAACCTTGGCCAGATCTTCGGCCAGCGGAGAGCCGACCAGACGCAGCTTGTGCTCGGTCACCGCGGCGTTGAACGCCTCGCCAACCAGCGTCTCCTTGGCTTGCTTACGGATCATGCTGCCGAATTTCTTCTCCACAAGCCGCTTGGGCGCGCGGCCCGGGCGGAATCCCGGGAGCTCGGCTTGGGCCAGCAGACCATCGAGCGTGCTGCCGAGATTCTGCTCAACCACATCCGCGGGAATCTCAATACGAATTTTCTTCCGGCAGGGGCCCGAATCAGAAACTTGGACCTTGTTGGGAGACTTCGTGTCAGTTGTCATGGCAAAACTCCGGGGACCGGGATAGCCGTGCAACGATGCACCACTATCCCCCGCCCGTGTGCGAAAGGCCGCAACGTTAGCAGCGCGGCGGGATGCGATCGGCCTTTGGCAGACAGGGGATCAGCACACAGTAAGAATCGCCTGAGTATGCGAACGCTATGCATAATCTATTTAATTTTTCCCATTTTGCTTGCGGGTGTTGCCGTATCGGTTACGTTATTACCGTAGAGGGCCAGCTTACTTTCCTCATTCGCGAACGCGGTCGCCTTCTAACCTCTCTAAAGGCCTTGACATGAGCCCACACAAGCTTTCGTCCAATCGTCTCAGCGTTTCCCTCTGCTCCAGCACCAATCCGATGCATTTTGCTCGAATCGCCGCGGCATCGGTTGCGCTGGCACTTCCAGCGATGGCTGTGGCTCAGCCGAGCATTAATTGGTACACGATTGATGGTGGTGGCGGAACGTCAACCGGAGGCAGTTTCACGATTTCAGGCACGATTGGTCAGCCGGATGCAGGTGCGCCAATGACCGGCGGTTCCTTCACCCTCACCGGTGGCTTCTGGGCGGGGATAACAACAGTTGCCTTGGCGTGTAGTCTGGCTGACTTGGTTGGCGGTGATGGAAATCCCCCAGCCGATGGCTCGCTTGACGGCAACGACTTCCAGGCCTTCCTCAACGCCTTCGGTGCGGGCGATTCCCTTGCCGACATCGTTGGTGGTGATGGCAACCCGCCAGGCGGTGACGGTGCCGACGGCAACGACTTCCAGGCCTTCCTGAATGCCTTTGGCGCTGGCTGCTAGACGCCGATCTGTAAATCTGGTCGTAGTGCTTGCCAGCGATCGAGCCGGTACGCTTTGACATGCTCAGACTGGCTTTGGCACCACTCAATCCGACGGTTGGTCAGATTCTATCGAACTCATCGCTGGTTGTGTCCGCCGCGGCAAGGGCTGTCGTTGCCCGCGCGGATGTGCTGGTGCTGCCGGAGCTTGCCATTTGCGGCTATCCACCCAAGGACTTACTCTTGGCTGAAGGGTTCGTGCAGGCCTGTGTGCAGGCATGCCAACGGATCGCCGAAGAAGTCGACCCTGCTCTCACGGTGATTCTGGGCACGCCTTGGCCACAGGGCGAAGCGAGGGCAGTCGGCGCGGCGGGCGCGGCAGATGAATCGCGATCCACGCCCCTAAGTAACGCCCTCGTGGTGCTGTGCGGGGGGAAAGTGGCCCATGTCTATCGCAAACAGCTACTGCCAACGTATGACGTTTTCGATGAAGATCGGTACTTCGAGCCCGGCCACGAATCTCTGATCGTGCCGATTACGCTGGGCGGCAAGCCCAACGCACTGAGCCCGGGAGTGGCCCATATCGGCCTGACAGTGTGTGAAGATCTATGGCATGGTCAGGATGCTGGTGCGGCCTGGCGATATGCCGCCGTTGCCAGCCCGCTTGGGCAGTTGCTCACTCACGCCAGTAGGCAGGGAATCGTGCTCGATGCCATCGTGAACGCCTCTGCAAGCCCGTTTGCACTGGGCAAATCGATGAAGCAGTACGAGATCGTTCAGCGCGCCGCGCGCGAGGGCGGGGTGAGTGTGGCATGTGTGAATCAGCTCGGCGGCAACGATGAGCTGATCTTCGCTGGCGATGCATTCGCGATCGATGGCAGGGGTGCGCTGCTTGGGCAGTCGCAGCGATTCTCTGGAGAGATACTCCTCGTCGACTGTCCAGTTGCGGGCAGCTCGGCCAGCGAAAGTGTGAGCGCTGTCCGCTCCGTCGCGTCGGGTCAAGATTCTGTCGCCGCTCTCTTCTCTGCACTGCGGCTCGGCATCGCTGACTATTGCCGCAAGACAGGTTTTGCCTCAATGTTGCTGGGGCTGTCTGGTGGTATTGACTCAGCGGTGTGCGCGGTTCTTGCCGCAGCGGCAGTGGCCGACCCTGCCCGCGTGCTGGGTGTGAGCATGCCGAGTCGGTATTCATCTGATGGCTCGCGCACCGATGCTGCGGAGCTTGCCCATCGGCTGGGCATCGGCTATCGAACTATCGAGATCGAGCACCCGTTCGTGGCGTTGTTGGATGTGCTTGCGCCGGCTCTTGCCGGAACGGAGCCGGATGTAACCGAAGAGAACTTGCAATCTCGCGCCCGGGGCACGATTCTGATGGCCCTCTCAAACAAGTTCAACCACTTGCTGCTGACGACGGGCAACAAAAGCGAGCTGGCAGTGGGTTACTGCACGCTGTATGGCGATATGAACGGGGGATTGGCAGTTTTGAGCGATGTGAGCAAGCTGCGGGTGTATGAGCTTGCCCGTTACATGAACGCCAACTGGCAAGAGCTTGGTTGCCTTGCACTCGCTGGCCCACCAATACCTGAAAGCACGATTGCAAAGCCGCCATCGGCAGAGTTGCGCCCGAACCAGACTGACCAGGACTCGCTGCCGCCATATGAAGTGCTTGATGAAATCATCGACCGCTACGTTGAGCGGCGGCAGTCCGTCAGCTCGATTTGTGCAGAGGCCGGCTTGCCGCGGGTTGTCGTGCAGCGGATTTGCCAGATGATTGATCGAGCGGAGTTCAAGCGAAAGCAGTCGCCGGTTGGTTTGAAGGTGACACCAGTCGCCTTTGGCTCGGGGCGGCGGGTACCGATTGTGCAGCGATGGAGTAGCCCGTGACGACTCCGAGCGAGCTGGGCGAAGTGCTCAGCAGGTACGCCGCAGCCCATGGTGGCGAGCTGGCGTGGGCACTTGAGTATTCCAGTAAAACTCGATTTCAAGTGCTGGTAAGGGTGTTTGCGCCCGACCGCGTTCGCTTGCCTCGGCCCGGCAATTGGCAGGAAAACTCGTTGGGCACGCCCAGCTCCGAACTCACCTTTCGCACTGATGCCGAATACTTCTACCCGGCGAGCATGGTGAAGGTGCCTGTTGCGATGGCTGCAATGCGCTCGATCAAGGAGTTGGCAAGCGAAGCTGGGGCCGAAATCACGCCTGACACGCCGTTTCGGCTCTTTGATCGAGCGGGTAAGTACGTGAGCCCGTCGGGGAGCCGGGTCGAGGGTGAGCTAGCCAGCGATGCGCCGGGAGCTGCCGTCTGGGAGCCCGGCCACGATTGCTTCAGCGGCTTTGGTGATGATGTTGAGCGATCACTCATCATCTCGGACAACCCGGCGAGCAATCGCTTGCACGAGCTGGCAGGCGCACGGCGCTTGGCCGCGCTGGCTCAACAGGGCATCATAATCAACCATCGCCTGAGCGACTTTCGGCCAGCGGAGTTGCAACGTGAGTTTTTGGGCGTTGAGTTTTTGAGGCGCGAAACAAGTGGCCCGAACGATCAAGTGCTGCTGGCCGTTCCCCCGCATACTGGCGAGCTGCCAAGGTCTGCAGCCGATCAGACCGTTGGCCTGCGAGTCGGCCGGGCGTATATCGACCCGCTGACCGGCGAGCGGGTTGACGGGCCCTTTGACTTCGCGCTGAAAAACCGATGCACGCTGCGAGATCTCCTGACGAGCATTGAGCATGCATCACTGCTTGCCGCTGCCCCGAATGCAAGCGACTGGTCGGCGATCATTGCGCAGAGCATGGCAGCAAGTTCTCATCTTGGCCGGCGCCTTCGGTTCGATCAGCGGCTTTTTCCGGCAGAGCACTACAAGTGGATCGGCAGCGAGATCGGCGCCCACCTAGCGACTTACTTTAATAAGGTCGGGAGAGCGTACGGATTCTCAACCGAAGCAGCGGTGTTTGTGCCCAAGGAGAGCTCGCTTCCGATTGTTTCGCTTGCCGCCACGATGTTGACGTGTGACGGTGGCGTACTCAACGCCGATGAATATGAGTATGACCGGGCGGATGCGGTCTTCACTCAGCTCGGCCGGTGTGTCGCTGCGCACTTATGGGCATGAAGGTGACGAGCGTTGGCGTGACCATCGCGATGCAACCTCCGATGCGAAAGCGGGCGTGACGTGACGGCGGGTGCGCAACAGCGCAAGAAAATGCTACAAGCTGATCTCGTCTCGCGCTGGGCATCACCTCGCTGAAAGAGACCATGGCCTGCGTGAGCACGGTGTGGAGTACAGGCGTGACTAGCGCGGCAAGATCGACAGTCGGCCAGCAGAGTGACCCATCGGCGGTAATGGTCGCTCGCTTGCGCACTTGTCTGGCCTGGCGGCCGATCATGCGGTGCAACTGGCGCTGAAGCGCGGCGAACTCAACGAGACGATCCATCGGTTGTGTGTTGAGCTTGCCGAGCGCGGCCATGAGAACGTGCCGCGTATAAGTGCGGGCGGCATCGATGTTGGCGTTGGTCGCGTCGATGCAAAAACTGAGGTTGCACGCTTCGCAGAGTTCCTCGCTCTCGATGCGTGTGGTGGCAAGCATGGGCCGAGCCAGATAGATTAATGGCGTGCCCGTGCTCAACTGGCGCAGTGGCAGCATGCCGCGCAGGCCTCGAGTTGAAGCCCCGCGCAGCAATGCCAGCAGCACACTCTCGGCCTGATCATTTTTGGTGTGACCAGTCAATACAACATCGAACTGAGATTCAACGGCGATGGTTGCAAGCGCTTCGTACCGGCAGCGGCGTGCGTTTGCCTCCTGGTTTCCGGCCAGCTGCCGCACCGCAACTGAGCGCATCTCGCACGGGCCAAGCCCCGCCGCCTCGCTTAGCGAACTGGTTGCCCGAGCATCCTGCTCGCACTCCTGGGGCGACCGCAGATCATGCACGATGTGGGCTACGCCGGGCCGGTGGTGACGTGAGGAAAGCGTGCCCAGTGCCAGCACAAGCGCTGAGGAATCCGCGCCGCCGGAGCATGCAATCAGTGGCCGCGGCGGCCGTCCCAAGCGCACCGCAAGGCGATCAGAAGTACTGTACCACGCGGTCAGGATCTCGCGCACCGTGCGATGAGACTTTGCAGGCAGCACAATGGCGGGTGAGGGGGCGATGGGTGAGGCGGGAGGGGTGAGGGGGGACGAGAGGGCAAGATTAGAGTGGCTGCGGGTCGGGTAGCAAAAAAGATAGAGGCCGCACCAAGTGGTGCGGCCTCTGTGGAGGAGAAAAGTTACGCGTCAACTCGATGAGACGGTTGACTTAGCAGCCAGCGCCAAAGGAGTTCAGGAAGGCGGAGAAGTCGTTGCCATCCACGCTGCCATCCGCTGGCGGGTTGCCATCACCACCGACGATGTCAGCGATGACATCGCCAGCACCGAAGGCATTGAGGAACGCCGAGAAGTCATTACCATCGACGCTGCCATCGGCTGGCGGGTTGCCATCGCCGCCGACAAGGTCAGCAAGGCAAACCGGAGCTGGCACTGGCGTGGGGATGCTGGCCGAGGCGGTCAGCGTCTGGCCGGTTGGCGTGGTCATCGTCAATGTGCCATTGGTCAGCGGGGCCTGGTTTGAAGTAAACCAGAACGTGTACATGTTGCCATAACGAATGGCGTTGCCCTTGGTAGCAACCGTTGGCTTGTACCAATTCACCGTAGCAGGCGCGGTTGGCATGGCGTAAACCAACGACTGACTGTCCGGCTGAGCATTGGTCCAAGCGGCGGTGTCGAAAGCCGGATCGTTAATCCGCGGCTGGCGGAAGCTGACGCCCGAGAGCGTGCTGCCACCGGTCGGGATGGAGATCGATGCCACGCCACCATCATGGTCCACGTTCAGCACGTTGTACTCGTAGCGGTACGAGCCGTTGCCGTTGTCCACGACGCGGCTGGCCACATAGACGGAGCCATCTACTGTCGGCGTGGCCAACTGCTGCTGATCGCCCCACGCGAACATGACCGGCCCGAACGTGTGGCGGCCCGCGAACGAGAACTGGCTGACACTTGGTGTCCCGGTCGAGTAAGTCGAGCTGAACGCACGGAACGCAAAGTTGTTGAGCTTATTTACATCACCGTTGACGACGTAATACGACTCAAGGTACATTCGTCCGGAAGCACCCAAGGCCGTTGTGGCGACATCGCCGCGCGCAAACGTTGCCAGCTTGTTGCCCTGTGCGGTACCGCCGCCGGTGTAGTTTCGGGATGCGTTGTTGGCACCGGTAGTGGCGAGAACATCAGTGTCACCTGCACCGCCGCTGTTGACGTTGTCGAGAAAGCTGCTGCGTAGTGCGAAGCCGGGGGCCGCTGCGGAGCCACGAGCAGAAATCTCAGAACGAGGGCCTATGTAGAAGCGGTCGGAGTTGTGACCGGCGTTGTAAGTGTCGGCGCAGTTCGCGCCAAGCTGGTTGTCATTTGGCGAGCCGCCGGGGCAGCTACCGGCGCCGCAGGCATCCTGGCCGTTCGCGCCAGCGATTGCGCCTTGCGAAGAGGATGCGGCGAACCAGCCGTGCTTTGTCCACGATGCGGCGAGCTGCTCAAGGCGACCGGCGGCATTCAGCCGATAAACGTTTGTGTTGATGTACGGGTGCTTAGCGCCACTTACCTCGCCACCTTCGAACGGCGCGTACCAGTCAGCCAGAATGTATGGTGCGGAGTTGGTGGGCTGAACGTTGCATGAGGTCGTGGAAACGGAGATTGCCATATCGGTTGCGGAAACACCTGTTCCGCTGGTGAAAATGGAGAAGGCCTTTGAGCCGCCGGTGGTTGCGGCTACCGCTGAGACGGAGATGTCAATTCCGGCCATGAAGGGGGTTGGAGCGCGCGGGACGCTAATAACCGAAAGCGCGGCGCCGGCCATCATCGCCACGGTTGCGGCACCGAAGAGCACGGGTTTGACGAAGTTCTTTGTTTTTGCAGCGGTACTTGTTTGCGAAACCATCTTTACACGAGCTCCTTTATCTAGACTTCGAGTCAAAACACTTGGGCAACGGGTGGCAAGAACCGGATTACGCCGCACAGACGCGTTCAAAATTCTGGATAGCGTTCGGCGAGTGAACCTCAGGGCGACGGCGGGGAGATGTTCACACTGAACATACCACGCAACCCCAAACTCACAAGGCGAATCTGAAACTTCCATCACCATTCGGACCGGCTGAGCTCAGCCGAACGTCCGGAAATGGAAGCCCTTTCACAAAACAAAGGCGCGGGCGGCGAAATCGGTCCTTTAACAACAATGGGCTGTTATCCCCGACAGAACGCCGGGGGGATGTAATCTGTTCCGATTTTGGTCTATTCGGGTTGCACATACAAAGGAAAAACCGGGGAAACCATTTTTTGGATATGCTTAGAATATGCGTACAGACTTCTCCGTTCGGCTCTCCAATCATCCACTATGTTCCGAACGTTGACAAAGTTTGCCGCGCTCTCATTTGCCTTCGGCGCCGGATGCGCTTCATCACCCACGACCGATGCTAAACCTGCAATCGTCAAGGAGATGCAGCCGGGCGGATTCGTCATTGAACTGCAGGTGACGCTCACAAACCCAAATACTGAGCCGCTGCCGCTTCGCGAGGTTGAGTACACCGTTGAACTGCCGGGTATCTCCGGAGCCATTTTCCACGGCGTTCGCTCTGCCGAGGGCACGCTGCCAGCTGGCGGAACGCACACGCTGCTGCTTCCCGCAAGTTTTGCGACAAACTCTAACGTCATCGGCGAAAGCTACCGCATCTCCGGTTCCGTTGGCTACCTCTCCCCCGGGCAGGTAGCCGCAGTGCTCTACGATTATCGAGTGGTGCGGCCCAGCGTGTCCTTCGCTTCAGCGGGCACGGTGCAGACGGGCGATGTTCGCTCAGCAACAGGAACGGGCGGCAAGCTGCCATGAGCATGGAGGGTGTGAACCTAAACGCGAATCGCTTGGTTGGCCAGAAGCTGGCCGTCGCGGTAACGATGGGCGATCAGCTTGGTATTGGCCCGGAAATCACTGTTAAAGCGCTCACAACCTGGGTAGGCCGGCATGAGTGCGATGTGTATATTCATGGAGGTGAAGAAGTTTTGCTCGCCGCGGCGAACGCGGCCGGAGTTTCACCATTTTGGCTCAAAGCTACCCATGTCGGGGGTAGTGACCGAAATGCGGTTGGATGCTATTCGGTGGTTGGAGGCATGGTTTTGGGGGCTCCATCGTCAGAACTCAACGATGCGCGGCAGCAAATCGAGGCTAATGCCGGCGAACGGTCGTTTGCGGCGGTCCTGGGGGCGATCGAGCAGGCCAAGTTAGGGCTGGTGCAGGCAATCGTTACGGGACCCATCAGCAAGCTGGGCTGGGCCTTGGCAGGCCACAGTGAGTATCCAGGCCACACCGAGCTGCTTGGGGAACACCTCGGCAGGGGACGCGCTGACGAGACGGTGATGTTCTTTTCCGGCCCGCGTATCAAACTGGTGTTGGCCACGGTGCATGTGCCTCTGGCCGATGTGCCGCGGATCTTGACAACCGAACGCATCGTGCGCGCGGCGGAGCTGGGCGTGCAGGCGTGCCGCGCACAAGGTGTTGCCCACGTGCGAGTGGCCGTGTGTGGATTGAACCCCCACGCGGGTGAGGAGGGGTTGCTGGGCGAGGAGGATGCACGGGTGATTGCGCCGGCGGTAGTGCTGCTGCGGGCCCGGGGCGTCGACGCGTTCGGTCCGCTCTCGGCAGACTCGGTTTTTCTTAAGGCGGCTGGGCTGGCAAAAGCTGGTAGGGATGCGGGGTGCTTTGACCTTTTTGTGGCGATGTACCACGATCAGGGATTGATCCCCGTCAAGCTGCTTGATCGGGAACTCTCGGTGAATGTAACCCTCGGCTTGCGCGATGGTGTGGTGCGGACAAGCCCGGCGCACGGCACGGCGAGGGACATCGCAGGCAAGAACATTGCCGATCCGGGTTCGATGCTGGCAGCGCTGGATTTGGCATTGGCGCTTGCTAAGCAGCAGCGAGCACTGCGCCTGGCGTAAGCATTGCGGGCGCAGCAGTGTTGGCGGCGCAAGATAAGGGCGTTCGAAGTTGTTCGACGATTTGCTCAGCGAGCCACTGATGGCTGAAAGAGCGGCGTACGCGCGCGGCGATGGCCTGCGACACGTTTGTGCGAAGCGATGGGCTGCCAAGGATCATCTGCAAGCTTCTTTCAAGGTCCGCCTTGCTGGCAAAGGTGGTGAGTGACCAGTCGCCAAGCATCTCTGCGCCATCGGCGCGAAGATTGCCTGCCTTCGCGCGCCATACCGAGGTTGCTCTATCCGGTCGCAGGTGGAACATCGCCGGCTGGTGAAAGTTCAGATCGGTGCCGAGGCGCTGGCAGTGCGCGGCGAATGCGAGCGTCAGCGGGTGATCGGCAAGGTGGAGCCAGAGTCGCCCGCGATCGGGAAGCAGCTCGGTTGCGGTCGGTGCCGCTGCTTGCTGCGTCAGCATCAGATTGATATGCTGCTCAAGTGCGAGGAAGTCATCGCGCTTTCGATACACCAGTGGCACACCGCCGGCGCAGGCACACTCCATAACGCGCTGGTGTAGCCACGTACCGACAGATGCGTGGAGATGCACGCCGGCGTTAGCGTAGGACTCGGCCAGCGGGCGGCCGTGATGGAGCGAGCCCGCAGCAAAGTTGCAAAGTGTCGGATGAGTGTGCCAGCCCTGACCGTAGATGCGAAGCGAGAGCCCGTGCTCTGTGGTGAGCTGCGCGGCCCAATCGAGCATGCGGTGCCGCAGCATGCGCTCGAGCA
>Ga0105048_10005190_pt1 | contig 21110 bp, 10 predicted proteins | sample MAT05_FD_78382 | JGI IMG/M metagenome (GOLD analysis project Ga0105048, IMG submission 78382) | Freshwater microbial communities from Lake Fryxell liftoff mats and glacier meltwater in Antarctica - MAT-05 | ecosystem: Environmental > Aquatic > Freshwater > Ice > Liftoff microbial mat | place...
ATAACAAAAAAATCGCAGCTTATTTACTCATCTCTGCCATAATTATTGCGGCGGCAATGGATGCATTTAGTGACTCGGCCCCTCCCCTACCCGGAATTGTAATAAGGTCGTCGAGTAAAGCCTTGACTTCGTCGCGTATTCCATGACTTTCACTTCCGATTACAACTGCATGTCTACCAGTTGCAAAATCATAAGAAAATACATTTGAACCGCGAATATCTGCTCCGGATATTCGATAGTTTAATTTTTTTAATTCGGGAATAAACAAAGCTATACTTTGAACCGAAACAGCCACTCGAAAGACACTTCCCATTGTCGACTGCACCACCTTCGGATTATATAGCTCTACACAATTCTCACTGCAAATAATTTGATGGATGCCAAACCATTCAGCAGTGCGAATAATGCTACCAAGATTGCCAGGATCCGAAATTCCATCAAGAATTAGAATGTTCTTTTCATTCTCAATTGAGGCCCTTTGTTCCTTCTGCTTAAGTACAGCCAAGTATGGAGAGGCTGTGCTAAGAGCAGATACCTGATTCATCTCGCGGTGAGTGACTTGAAAAGAATGCCGCTGTGTCGCCACAAAATCAGCATCGGTGGAATAAATGGAGTGAATATCCCAATCGGAAAGAATCGCTTCTTCGACAAGCTTTTTGCCTTCTGCAATAAATAATCCAGTCTCTGTGCGGAACTTTTTTTGCGATAGCGAGCGAATGAGTTTTAAATCTTTAATTTGTGGCTTCATTAGTTATTGCCAAATATCCAATCTTTGGGCAAAAATAGGCCATCAAAGATTAGTTAAACTTATGTTTAAAACCGACAGACTATTCATTATTGCCTTGATACTTCTGTCCTTTGGATGTGGTAAACTTCGCAGACTGCCTGAGGGTGAAACTTTTTTGCGAAAAAATCAAATCAAAATTCAGGAAAAACCACTCGACTATGATATTCCTGAAGAAGAGCTTGTTTCTATGATTCGCCAAAAACCGAATCGCAAGATTTTATGGTTTCGTTTTAACCACAGCATTTACCTTATGGTAAATAAGAAGAAGTTGGCACAAGACGAAACAAAATCAAGTGCAAAATGCGAACAGAAAAATGAAAAAAGGATAAAAAAGAAAAAGGCTGCCCGCGAATGCAAAAGTTGGAGAATGTTTTGGGCATACACTGTAGGAGAACCCACGGTAATTCTTGACTCCGCAAAAATGATTAAAGGTGCTGAGCAGATGGAAATATTCCTCAACAAAAAAGGTTATTTTAATTCGAAAGTACAAGCTGAAGTTATCTACAATAAATCAAAAAACAAATGCCGAGTTGAATACCAAATTACACCGGGTGAGTCGTATCGAATTCGGAAAATTGAATACAATTTTACAGATGTAGAAATGGCCAAAAGTCTTTCATATATCAAAGAAACATCAACGCTGGATAGCACGATGCGATTTGATGTTGATTTACTTGATGTTGAAAGAGAACGAATAGCTAATTATTATAACAACAAAGGTTATTACGACTTTACAAAAGATTATATAGTTTATGACGCTGATAGTACGCTTGGAAAGAGGATAGTAGATATTATAATGAAGCTTGAACAACCGAAAATTGCAAGCACTATATTTCCGGATAGTCTAGTAAATATACCTCATAAAAAATATTTTATCGGTGATATTTTTATCCATACTCACTATGATCCAGCAAGTCTTGAGGAATTAAAAATTGACACTCTCAAGTTCGATGGCCTAAAAATTCTTTACAACGGGGATCTCGATTTTAGTCCAACGCTTATCTCCTGCACCCAAGGGTTTCAATCAGGAGAATTATACCAAAGAAGCAAAATCGACAATACTTATAAGCGTTATAGTCAACTTGGAGTTCTAAGAGCAACAAGCATTCAGTTGACTCCAAGGCCCGATACAGACTCAAACAGAGTTTATATACTAGATACGCACCTGTTACTCACTCCCGCCAAAAAGCAAGCACTTAGTTTTGATCCACGAGTAACTCACCGCGATGGTAACATGGGTATTTATGCAAACTTTATGTATCGACATAAAAATCTTTTTCAAGGAGCAGAAAGTCTTGAAATTCGAGTGATTGCAGGATTGGAGGCATCCCAATCGCTCGTAAATGGCTATCAAGGTTCGGGAATAACAACAGAAAATATTACTAGATCATTTCGATTGAATACCTTTGAAGTTGGTCCTGAGATAACTTATCGAGTTCCAAGATTATGGCCTTTGAGTTGTGACAAAATAAAAAAGAGTAGTGAGCCGGGAGCCTCTATTGGAGGCGCATTAAACTTTCAAACAAGACCTGATTATCAGCGCACATTATCTCAGCTAAAATTTTCTTGGGCGTGGATAGAAAATCCTGATAAAGGACGCAGAGTCAATGTAGATTGGGTTGAGTTTAGTGTAATAAAAATTCAGAAATCCGAAGGATTCGAAAATTTCATTCAGCTTCAAAACAATGAATACCTAGCCAATAGTTATCGAGATCACTTAATTTTTGCATCGGGAATTTCAGTGACAACGAACACACAAAAAAATAAATTTCAACGCACCTATTTCTATTGGAAAATTGGAGCAAGTTCGGCCGGAAGCTCGCTTCGTTTGTTAATGAGCCAAAGCAATGCTAAGAAGGATTCACTAGGAAGTTTCGAAATAGCCGGAATACGTTTTGCACAATATGTCAGAGGTGAAAATGATTTGAGATTTTATTACAACGTAAATGAGAAAAACGCTTTTGTATTCAGATCATATACCGGAATTGGATTAACAGGAGCCAATCTTTCTGCATTGCCATTTGAAAAAAGCTTTTTCAGTGGTGGTGCGAATGGCATTCGAGCATGGCAGGCTAGAACTTTAGGCCCGGGTTCTTCACGTGACAGTTTGTTTGTAAGATCGTTTAACAACATAGGTGAATTTAAAATCGAGGGCAACTTCGAATATAGATTTAAAATGACTCAAATGCTCAACTGGGCATTGTTTCTCGATGTTGGAAATATTTGGTTGCTCAAAAAAGATATAAATAAACCCGGTGCCGATTTTGCCGCCGAACGCTGGATGGGTGAACTTGCTGTAGGCACCGGAATAGGCCTTCGTCTTGATTTTGATTTCTTCCTAGTGCGCACAGATCTGGGACTGCAACTTAAGGACCCTGCTAAAATCGAAGGTGAAAGGTGGCTGTGGCAACCAAAAGATGAGTATTTAAGTTTTCTGCAACGATTCCAACCGAACACAACGCGGGTGCCTTTCCGTTCATCATTGGTATTTAATCTCGGTATCGGATTTCCGTTTTAAAAATTAGCAAATGGGAATTCTCTGATAAAATATTGTTCCTTTACTCATTGCATTATTATTCAATTTACCAATTTACCAAGTGTTGCATTCGCACGTTGATTCAGTACCTCATTCGTTACTCAAAAAAGCGATGCTTGCTTCCCATCTCCTCCGCTTTTTTTATCCTGCTTTGGTGCGTTAATAATTGATGGTCTCTTAAGTGATTTAAATTTTGCCATGTCCTCTTCAAGTCCTTCGATTTCCATCTCGACATCATCGGGATTTTGATTCACAAAAAGCTCCTCCTCATTGCGATCGATTTCAATCTTTTTTGGTTTGCGGCCCTCTATTTCTTGGTGCAATGCTTCTTCTAATTCTACCTCGCGTTGTGGATCAGCATCTAATATTTCGATGCTTAACACCGGATACTGGGTAAGTCTATTACCTATTGCTTTCAAACCTTTTATCGCAATAAATTCTCTCAAATTTACGCTCTCATCCATTTTGTTTTTTGCAATCTTATTGCGTTTGTCATAACGAACATAAATAACAGGATGATGCAATGTTGTAGCAATGTTCAACTTTGACTTCGGATGCTCTGATATAAATGTGACAGGTCCTCGAGAGTCCTCTGCAAGGAAACGTTTTACAAAGTATTGTTCCTTATCGCCATCATAATAAACAGATGTAATTGGCTTTTCAGGAATCCATTTTTCGACCAGCGAAAGGTTGTCATCAAAGTGTGTGCTCAGATCAGGGGCAATTAATTTGTATACGCCAGATGTGAGCAAAATCAACAATTTGTCCTCAGCCGAAAAGTCTCCAACAAATTTTCCATGTCCTTCCTCGTTGAGACGCATTACACTTTCATCAAGCCAAATTTTGCGTGCTCCCAATGTTGAGATTCCAGCTTGTTTTAATTCTACTTTCTTAACCGGATATTTACTTACTACGTTACCAATTGCATCGCGACCTTTTATCGCCAATTCAGAAAAGTCGATATCAAATTTTAGTTTCTTTAAACGATCGATAGCCCTCAAGTGTATTGTTACAACTTCCGCCTCACCATTTGGATTGGCAGTGAAATGGAGTACTTCTGTTCCGGCAGTTCCTTTTGTTAGATCATATTCTTTGTCACGCGTAATGGCTGTCACGGCGAATCTTTTCATCATCGCGCCGTTCTTCCTGCCATCAGCATAAATCATATTATAAATAGTGCGTTTGTCATCTTTATTCCAAACAGCAGCGTAAATAATGTCTTTGCCGGCGAATGCTTTCGCTTCTACTCGTTTCACTAACATCTTACCATCCTTTCTAAAGATGACAATGTCATCAATATCGGAACATTCACCCACATATTCGCCTTCATCACGTTTGAGTCCTGTACCCACAAATCCTTCGGCATAATTGACATAAAGTTTGGCATTTGCAATTGCCACTTTTGCGGCTTCTACAGTATCAAATGCTTTAACTTCTGTTTTTCTCTCTTTGCCTTTACCGAACTTTTGTTTAAGCTCTTTGAAATATAAAATTGCTGTGTCTGTAAGGTTATCGAGTTTGTTTTTTACCTCACCAATATTCCCGACTAATTTAGAGATATGCTCATCTGCTTTGTAAGCATCGAAACGAGAAATACGTTTGATCTTAATTTCTGTAAGTCGCGCAACATCTTCATCAGTAACTGCACGAAGCAAATGCTTGACGTGTGGCTTAAGACCTTTGTGAATGGTGGCAATGATCTCTTCCCATGTTTCGCAATCTTCTATGTTGCGATAGACTTTTTTCTCTATAAATATTTTTTCCAGCGATGCAAAATGCCATTGTTCATTGAGCTCGTTGAGTTCAATTTCGAGCTCTTGTTTGATCAGATCTCTTGTTTGTTCCGCAGAGTATCTAAGTAATTCTTCGACAGCCAAAAAACGCGGCTTATCCTCTTGAATCACACACGAATTGGGCGAAACACTTACTTCGCAATCGGTGAAAGCATAGAGCGCATCAATCGTTTTATCAGGCGAAGTACCAGGAGCAAGATGAACTGTTATTTCAACTTGACTTGTTGTGGTATCTTCAATTTTTTTAATTTTTATTTTCCCTTTGTCATTCGCTTTCAAAATAGAATCGATGAGCGATCCTGTAGTCGTGCCAAACGGGATTTCTGTAATAACAAGTGTTTTGTCCTTGTCATCTTTCTTCATGCGCGCTCGAACGCGAACTTTTCCTCCACGTAAGCCGCTGTTATAATCAGAAAAATCAGCAAGTCCACCAGTTTGAAAATCTGGGAATAATTGAAAACGTTTTCCACGCAGCGTATCGATGGACGCATCAATCAACTCATTAAAATTGTGAGGAAGAATTTTACAAGCCAATCCGACCGCAATTCCCTCAACTCCCATCGCCAGAAGCAAAGGGAACTTCACAGGAAGAGTTTCGGGTTCCTTATTACGACCATCATAAGTTGCGAGCCATGTGGTAGTTTTTGGATTAAAAGCAATCTCTTGAGCGAATTTATTTAATCGTACCTCGATATAACGAGCTGCTGCTGCGGAGTCTCCTGTATAAATATTTCCCCAATTACCTTGCATATCCAGCATCAGCATCTTCTGCCCTATCTGCACCATCGCATCTCCGATACTTGCATCACCATGCGGGTGATACTTCATGGTATTACCAATAACGTTTGCAACCTTGTTATATCGACCGTCATCCATCTCCCACATCGAGTGAAGTATTCTGCGTTGCACAGGTTTTAATCCGTCATTGATGTGGGGAACTGCGCGTTCAAGAATTACATAACTGGCATAATCCAAAAACCAATCTTGATACAATCCCTGCACCTGAACAATGTTGCCCAAATTGCCATCGTTGTTTTGATTCTCTTCTATATTTTCTAATTCTTCTGACATGCTCTTCTAAATATTCTATGTGTATTAAACGGCTTCTTCTTCAACTGCTTTTTCTACTGGTGCAAGCGGTTCGTCCTTTTCCACTTTCAAATTTCTGATAATAAATTCTTGTCTGTCAGGAGTGTTTTTTCCCATGTAGAATTCCAACATTTCTTTGAGGTGCGAATCCTTTCCGATAATCACAGGCTCAAGACGAATGTCTTCTCCAATGAAATTTTTGAATTCATCTGGTGAGATCTCACCAAGTCCTTTAAATCGTGTGATCTCTGGTTTAACACCAAGTCTGGCAATTGCTTGCTGACGTTCTTGGTCGCTGTAACAGTAAACAGTTTCCTTCTTATTTCGTACTCTGAACAGTGGTGTGGTCAACACAAATAGATGGCCTTGTTTTACTAAATCAGGAAAGAACTGAAGAAAAAATGTGATCAACAGTAAACGAATGTGCATACCGTCGACATCGGCATCGGTTGCGATAACAACCTTGTTATAGCGCAATGAGTCCAGACCATCTTCAATATCGAGGGCCGCTTGCAAAAGATTGAACTCTTCGTTTTCGTAAACTACTTTTTTAGTCATACCATACGTGTTGAGCGGCTTACCGCGTAAACTGAATACAGCTTGAGTCTGCACATTACGACTGATGGTAATGCTTCCACTTGCACTATCACCCTCCGTAATAAATAAAGTAGTCTCACGAGCTAACTCGTTTTTATCTGCAAAATGCACCTTGCAATCACGGAGTTTTTTGTTGTGAAGGTTCGCCTTTTTTGCGCGGTCTCTTGCAAGTTTTGCAATACCTGCAAGTTCTTTTCTCTCGCGCTCACTTTGCAATATCTTTTTGAGTAAAATCTGAGTGGCATCGGGATTTTTGTGAAGATAATTATCGAGTTCTTTTTGAAGAAACTCAAGAATAAAAGCCTTCATGCTTTTGCCATTGGGTTCTATTTCATTTGATCCCAATTTTGTTTTTGTCTGCGATTCGAATACAGGTTCAACAACTTTTACTGCCACTGCTGCAACGATTCCTGAACGTATATCCACGGCTTCATAGTCCTTGCCAAAAAAGTCGCGAATAACTTTTACGTATGCTTCTCTATATGCAGCTTGGTGCGTTCCGCCCTGCGTGGTGTATTGTCCGTTTACAAAACTATAATATTCTTCGCCATAACTATTGGTGTGCGTTATTGCAACTTCAATATCATCCCCTTTGAGGTGAATAGTAGGATACAATTGATCCTCGCTCATATTGGCCGCCAACAAATCCCGCAGTCCATTTTCACTCTTGAACTTCTGACTATTAAAAACAATGGTAAGACCGGTATTCAGATACGCGTAATTCCAAAGTAATTTCTCTACATATTGAGCTCGGTATTGATAATTGTGAAACATTGTAGGATCAGGAACAAAATACATAGTCGTTCCATTTTTAGAATCTGACTTTGCAACTTTGTGATCCTTTTGAAGATTACCCTTGTTAAACTCAGCAGCCTTCATTTCCCCTTCACGCACGCTCTCTACTTTGAAATAATGACTGAGAGCATTGACTGCTTTTGTGCCGACACCATTTAAACCAACAGACTTTTTAAAAGCCCTAGAATCATACTTACCACCGGTATTAATTTTTGAAACACAATCGATCACTTTACCCAAAGGAATACCACGACCATAATCGCGAACTGTAACCGTTCCTTCTTTAATAGTGATGTCGATTGTTTTACCATGCCCCATCACATATTCATCGATCGAGTTATCGAGAATTTCTTTTAAGAGCACATAAATACCATCATCCGCTGTTGAACCATCACCGAGTTTACCGATGTACATTCCGGGTCGAAGTCTGATGTGTTCGTTCCATTCGAGCGACCGAATGTTGTCTTCTGTGTATTGAACTTGTTCTGCCATTTCTATTTGATGATTGCCATAGAGGCAACGTGCGAAAGTAGAAACGCAATTTTAACGGTATCTTGTTTAGTTTTCCACAATGAATTTTTTTTCTAAACCATAGGGCAATAAAGTACTAAGTAGGAAAGTATTACCTTTGAAACAAATGCCAACGATCATGAATAAAATCGGTCAATCCTTAATAATATACCTGATATTCAGCACTATGCTTGCATGCAGTGACAAAAAGGTCATATTTGAAGAGCACCAAGAACTTTCTGCCGAATACACATGGATAAAGGAAGATATTAAAACATTTGTAATTGATATTCAGCAAAATGCGCATCCAATGGAGTTTTCGATAGCCTTGAGATGCGCTACTGGCTATGCCTATCCAAATCTTCCTGTAAGAATAAAAGAAACAGCCCCCGATGGTTCTGTGGTATCTAGAGATATGGACATTATAGTAAGAGACGAAGATGGTGCATTTTTGGGTGATAAAGGCTATCATATTGTGGACATCGAGCAAGTGATCGATGCTAAGAAATCATATCCAAGTTTTGGGAAATATACCTATACAATTGAGCAAATGGCCCCAGAAATGGAAGTACTTGACTATGCCATGGAGATTGGACTTATCGTTCGAGACACCCAAAAATCGAACTAGTTTAAGTGACTTGTTGAAGCATGGAGACGATTATCTCAGGAGATATTAACAGAGCAGCAGAACTTCTTCGAGCGGGTAGTTTGGTAGCAATTCCAACTGAAACAGTTTATGGACTGGCAGGAAATGCATTGGACACGCCATGCGTTGCTAAAATATTTGCCGCCAAAAACAGGCCGTCCTTTGATCCGTTGATAGTGCATATCGGTTCACTAGAAACATTGAATGATTTTGTCACTGAAGTTCCGGAAGCCGCATTGAAACTCATCCAAATTTTTTGGCCGGGCCCATTAACTCTTGTTCTCAAAAAAAAGTCTGTCATACCCGATTTGGTTACTTCCGGACAAGAAACCGTGGCCATTAGGATGCCAGCACATCCATTGGCTTTGGAATTATTAAACAAACTTGATTTTCCATTGGCGGCGCCAAGTGCTAATCCATTTGGATACATATCACCAACAACTGCAAATCATGTTAACGCACAATTGAATGGAGGCATTCCTATGATATTGGATGGCGGCCCCTGCAAAGTAGGATTGGAATCGACTATTTTGGATTGCTCCAAAGCTCAGCTTCGAGTACTAAGAGCTGGAGGAATTTCAATTGAAGATATCGAAAAAATTGTTGGAAAAGTAGATATTGCAAACAGTAGCAGCAGCAATCCTTCGGCTCCAGGAATGCTTGAAAACCATTATTCGCCGCGTAAACCACTTTATCTTGGCAATCCGCAAGAATTGATTCGAGAGTTTTCCGAAGAAAAAATTGCAGTATTGAGTTTTGAAAAAAAATACCACGAACATAATAATCTAATTCTTTCTGCCAAAGGTGATCTTGCCGAGGCGGCGCAAAATTTATTTGGATTTCTAAGACAATTGGATCAACTCAATGTGGATAAAATAATCGCCGAAGAGGTTCCAAATATTGGTCTCGGTAGAGCAATCAACGATCGATTGAGAAGAGCTTCGAAAAAGTAAATCATCAATATTACCAAGATTGGGCATCAACTGTAATGTAATTCGTTCTTCTGTAAGTGGCAGCATTTTTTTTGTGGAATTTTAGAAGCGAAACTGAACTAGAAAATCTGAAATAAAAACCACGCATGCACGAATGGCTTTGAATAAATAATTATTCTAAAAATTTATTCGTGAATTCCTGGCTAATTTTTTGTGGCATTTTGGATGCGAATCTGAATTAGAAAATCTGTAATTAAAATACACGAATGACTCTGAGTAAATAATTATACTAAAAATTCATTTGCGCATTCGCAGCCAATTATTTTTTGTGGCATTTTTAATACGAATCTGAACTAGAAAACCTGTAATTAAAAGCCGCGAATGCACGACTGGATTAGGAAATTATTCTTGGAACCTTTTTGTTTCCAACTGCAAAAATGACCTATCTCAAAACCGTCACCGTGCCGCGCTTTTCGCCAGCATCGCCTGTATTCGTTTCGAATGTGATTTGATAGATGTAAACTCCATTTGGCACAAAAAAATCGCCATCGCTTACTTCACCAGTCCACGGCTCAAAATTATTCGTACTCATATAAACCGCAGAGCCGTACCGATCGTAAATGAAGACTTCATATTTGGTCAAATTATCGGCATACACAAACCAATAATCATTTATGCCATCCTTATTTGGAGTAAAGGAATTTGGTACGTAAATGTAATAATTACACTCTTCAAAAACAACGGAAATGCTATCCATGGAATTACCACATTCGTTGGCCACTTCTACACTATAAACTCCGTCTTGAGTAATCTCAATCGTTGGTGTTATCTCTTCATTATTCCACAAGTAACTATCGATGGATTCGTCCAACTCACCCAGCGTAAGAGGCGCTCCAAGACAATAAATTAAATCATCTCCCAAATCCAAAACAGGTTCCGGCTGAAGAATCAACTCCACCTGATCGCTTACTGAACAAACATCATTTACTACAGTAACACCAACGGTTCCGGATGATGTAAAAATTGCCTCCGAGCCAATTGTGTTATTACTCCAAATACCATCATAAGGAATTTCTAAAAAAATAGTATCTCCGGCACAAAATCTTCTTGCAGGTCCCAAATCAAAAATCGGAGGAACAACAGCAGTCACTATTATTTCATCTTCTGCAGTGCATCCTTGAAGCTCGTATATAAACGAGAAATTTCCCGCGTTATAAATTGTAATATTTAGCGCCGCTTGACCATTACTCCACGCCCCAATTAAACCCGCACTGAGAATGGTGGCACTTCCTGCACAAATTTCGATGTCAGGTCCAAGATATATGATTGGCATTTCCACTGCATTTACAATAACGGATGCTGTCGACTCACAACCATCAAGACTAACTGTTACTGCATAATTGCCCGGTTCATCAACACTTATAGAAGACGTTAGCTCGTTTGTAATCCACTCTACTGAGTTCCAATTTTGTCCCGCATTCAGTAAGATCGTTTCATCAGGACATAACCAAACAGACGATTGTAATTGTATTATAGGCAGCGGGACTTCAGAGATAAAAACTTCATCTGATGAATTACATGCTGCAAGTTGCGTTGAAACATTTAAAGTATAAGTACCACTATCTTCCACTATCGGAGTCAACCCTGAGCCACCTGAAAATATATTTCCATCCGAAGATGTCCATGAGATGTTTAGATTGGATTCTAAAGAAACAGCATTTAGCTGAATATTAGAACCTGAACAAAAAAATGTATCCGTGCCTGCATCTATAGTAGGATAATTTTCAACTTGAACCGTAACATTTGATGTAAATTGTTGACTACACAAATCAGTGTAGGTACACGTGTATAAGGTAGTCAATGAGGGTGATACAACAGGATTCTGAATCGAGGTATTGCTAATTTCCGAATTCGGTGACCAACTAAAAGTTCCGAGCGGATTTCCACTTGATGAAATTTGTATTGATGAACCCGCACATATAGGATCAGGAATATCGTTACTTATAAGATAGTCACCCAAACATACAGATTGCTGATTAAACATTCCTCCTGTTGCACCGGTAAACCCCCAATAAACATTTGGATTTCCACCAAATATGGAATTGATCAAATTGATTTGGTTTGACAATCTTAGTACACAATCGAAATAAAGTTCCACAAATTGAGTAGCAGGATTCCAAACAATTTTTACAATGTGATTTTGTCCGTCTTCGATATTTGCCTGAGTAGAAATTGCCTGGACTGGACCCGCAAGATTATTTGCATTGTTATGAGCTACATTTCCATTCGTCAGAAAAGCAACATGGTCGCCAACTGGATCGTTTATTTCTGTATTTTGAAACGTATCAAACTCAATTCCGAAAGAAGGGTTAAATCCCTGAAATCCCATTCCTCCTCCAGCATTTCCAATTGCATTGGGGCCAACTGTTTGCAGAACAAACACCATTCCGTCAGCACCATTTGCATCCGAAGAGCCAAAATTCATGTAAAACTCAAGTGTAAAGGCTTCAATTAAATCGACCTGTTGTGCATTCCAAACAGTTCCATTTTGCCAAGCAACATTGGGAGTCAGACTGTAACAATTGTTGCCGTTGGCGGTGGCGTTTCCATTAAGGAAATAACTTTGACTCAACAATGAATGAGAGAGAACCAAGGAAAACACTGAAATGTAAGTTGACTTAAACACATAACAAATATAACTAGGTGTAAAATATACACCAACTCTAAACTAATGACATAAAACAAAATATGCACAATCATAAACTACAGCATAGATATTTGCCATATTCGCAAGCATGAAATGGCTCAAAGGTATAATTCTAACCATATTGATTGTCGCAGCATTGGGCATTGCGGCAGGATATTTATGGCTCCGCAGCAGTAAACCCACCTACGATGGCAATCTTTCTCTGCCCGGTTTGCAACAACCCGTTCAAGTTTATTTTGATGAGTATGGTGTCCCTCACATCTATGCTCAAAACAACCATGATCTCTATCTTGCATTTGGTTATATCCATGCGCAAGATCGATTATTTCAGATGGAATTGTTGCGCAGAGCAGGTGGCGGAAATCTTGCTGAGATAATCGGTCGTCCAATGCTCAAAGTTGACAAAATGTTCAGGACACTTGGCCTCACAGAATATTCAAAAGAAAGTGCCGATTACTTCCAGACACAAAAAGGAACACAGATGTATGATGATGCAATGGCGTACCTTGAAGGTGTGAATTCATTTATTAAAAATGGAAAAACTCCTCCTGAATATTTAATAATTGGAATCGAAAAAAAGCCATTTACTGTTGAGGATATTTATTTAATAACGGGCGCAATGTCGTTTAGCTTTTCGCAGGCACAAAAAACTGAACCTGTAGTTGATTTTATCTCCAAACAACTAGGGAATAGATACTTAGAAGATATCGGTCTGTGGCATGATAGCAAAGAAACTTATATTCGCTCGAACAATGGAATTCAAAAAATTGATTCATTAAAACCTGAGGTAAATGAGAATAAAAACAATGTACCAATTCAGATTGGAAGCAACCATGAAAAAACGCTTTTAGATTTTGCCGTAATCGCGGCAGAAATAGAATCGTTGCTGCCCTTCGCTCCATTGGAAGGAAGTAATTCGTGGGTTGTAAGTGGACAAAAAACCAAAAACAAAAAAGTGATTTTTTGCAACGATACGCATATTGGTTATATGCTTCCACAAACCTGGTACGAAGCACATCTCAATGCACCTGAGTTTGAACTTTATGGACATTTTATGGGAGGAGTTCCATTTGCGTTGGTTGGCCGAAATAGAAATTTGTCTTGGGGCGTCACTATGTTGTTAAATGATGACATGGATTTTTATTCGGAAAAAATAAATCCTGAAAATCCCAATCAAATATGGGAGAATGATCATTGGCAAGATGTTAAAAAGATAAATCATCTCATTCATATAAAAGGAGAACAGGATACAACGATCGAAATTAGAATTACCCGACATGGCCCAATTGTAAATGATGCATTTGATGGGTTAAAAAATCAAGATCCAATTTCGATGTTTTGGTCATACACACGAATTGCCAACCGCACTGTGGATGCATTTTATGGAATGAATCATACAGACAACATGAAAGATTTTCAAAGTCATTTGAATAAAATTCATGCTCCCGGATTAAACATCAACTATGGTGATCGTTCGGGCAATGTTGCTTGGTGGGCATGTGCTTCACTATTGAAGAGACCAACACATGTCAATTCTTGGACCATGCTAGATGGTGCCTCCGGTGCTGATGAACCACAGGGATTTTATCCCTTCGAATTCAATCCAAGTTGTATTAATCCTGATTGGGGATATATTTATTCAGCCAACGATTGGCCGCAGTATTTAATTGCTCAAGGTGATACAAATCAATTATGGTATCCCGGTTATTACAAACCGCAAGACAGAGCAAATAGAATTAGACTTTTATTGGAATCGAAAAATGATTGGGATTTAGAATCCATTCAATCTGTAATGAACGACGACATCAATACGGCAAACTCAGATTTGATGGCTGTTTGGTTTGCTGAATTGGGAGAGAACAAAACTTTTAGAGACAGCACATACCTCAGGCAATTTAATGAAGTATTTAATTGGGATGGGTCTTATTCACCAAACAATCCTTCTCCTACATTTTTTAATGCAATGCTTTATTTCGTAATGCGCAATGCAATGCAAGATGAACTGGGTGCCGAACGCTTCAAATTATTTTTGGACACACACCAAGCTCAGCGTGCTCAAAACAAATTGATCAACACCAAAAAATCTCCGTGGTGGGATGATACCAGAACTGACAGTACCGAAACAAGACAGAATATTATTTTTAAATCCTATTGTGAAACCATTGATTTACTGACTGAAAAATTCGGCACCAATCCAAAAATTTGGACTTGGAGAAAATCCTCCAGCCTTGAATTAAAACATCCACTCGGAGAAGTAGCTCTATTTAGACCATTGTTTAATATTGGGCCATCACCAAACTACGGTGGAAATGAAACTATTCTTCAAAGTGGATTTAAACTTGACAGCACAGCGGAATTTAAAGTTTTCTTCGGATCACAAATGCGTATCATTGTTGACTTCGCCAATGTTGATAGCAGTCTAAATATAACGCCATCAGGTAATAGCGGACATTTGTTAAGTAAACACTATTCAGACCAAGCCGAATTATACCGAAATAAAAAATTTAGAGTTCAATGGATGAATTCTGAAAAAATTCGCACGTTCGAACCGCTGACTCTTATTCCTTAATATTCAAAAGCTTTTATTTATTAGCAGGTAAAAGAGCAAATGCAACCAATTGATGTTCATTAGCATCTAAGTATCTGTAATCAACACCTTATACCCTTACCGATGAAAAAATTTACCTTATCACTCTTTTGGTTGTTTTGCTCTGGAACTACCTTATTTGCTCAATCCGAATGTCAACAGGTTGATCTTTCGATTAATATTAATGGTTCGTTTGGCGGTGCGATGCTGTATTCCATAGAAGGGAGCAATGGCTTTTTTGTTACTGGTGGCAACGATAATGGCAGCACAACGATCAATATGTCGTATTGCTTGCCCTCAGATTGCTATTCTATTGTTCTTTCAAATACCTCGAACAATGACTCGAGCTTCGCTATTATCCAAATAACTTCACTTGGGCAGGAACTTCTTAACGCAGCCTACCAGCCAGGCTCAGAAGGTTATTACTACTTTGGCGTTAATTCTCCAGGATGCGGTAATCCTGTTGTTTCAGGGTGCACAGATCCGGCAGCACTTAATTACAATCCTGAGGCTGTTATAGATTCCGGAACATGCGAGTATTCATCTCTTTGCCCGAATGGAGGTGTTCCTGGTACATTTTATCTCTGCACATTCAGCAATGGTAACAACGTTGCCATACAAATTGAAAGTGACGAAGGTGCAATCTTATTTGAACAAACAGGATTTGCGAACGGCACAATTATGTATATTCCGGTTTGTATTGATCCTAATGCCTGTTACACTGTAAACATGTCGAACTCGGCTGGCGAATTAGGATGGTATAACGGATATTGGTGGTTGAATAATGCCAACGGTCAAATTGCAACAAATAGTCTTGACAATAATTTGAATAGCGAAGTATCTTATTTCTCACTTAATAATTCATGCGCTCCAGTCATTATAGCAGGCTGCACCAGTCTAGGAGCTTCCAACTACAATCCAGATGCAACCATTGATGATGGTTCATGTGTCACTCAAGAAAGTTGTGATGGGAACTGGGCAAATATTACTGTGAATGGTGGATCATTTTTGAATGAGGTTAACTGGACAATAGTTGGCTCCAATGGATTCTCCATTACAGGTGGCGCGCCATACTCAGGTAACGTTTGTATTCCCGATGATTGTTACACCATAAGTTTGAATGATACTTGGGGCGATGGTTGGAATGGATCATTCATGACTATCACCGGAAATAACGCAGTTCTATTTTCAAATACTTTGTTTGACGGAAATACTATAAACTATGCCTTTGGTTTAAACACAGAGGTGTGTGAAGTGGAACAAATACCGATATACGGTTGTCTAGATCCGTCAGCTCTCAATTATAATGCATTCGCAACCGTAGAAAATAATTCATGCATCTATCCATTTGTTTGTGAAAATGGTGTTCCTGCTCACTTATATCTGTGTGCATTTTCGAACGCTGCAGAATTGAGTCTTGAGATTGTAGGCAGCGATGGAAGTGTTGTCTTCTCACAACAAGGATTTAATAACCTTCAAATCCTAAATACTGATCTCTGTCTTGATCCAACTATTTGTTACACTGCCACCATGTCGAATCTTAATGGAAATTCATCATGGTACAATGGTTATTGGTGGTTGAATTATAACAATGTACAAATTGTTTACAATGAGTCATTGAACGAGGGATCAGTTTCAGAAGACATTGTATTTGGGTTATCTGGTTTGTGCGGCAACAATGTTGACATTTACGGTTGTACTGATCCAAATGCTCTTAATTACATTGCATTTGCGACCGTTGACGATGGCAGTTGTTTCTATCCGTATGATTGCAACGCAGCATTCGATGTGATCGCTGATTCTAACGGTCAAGACATTTTTTGGATTGTAACTGATTTTGGCGAACTAGCAAATAATTTCTCTTACGTTTGGAGTTTTGGAGACATGAATAGTAACTTTAGTTACGAACAATTCCCAAACTTTACATATACTGAAGATGGTGATTATCTTCTTTGCTTGACCATTTATCAACTAGATTCAAGTGGCTTTGTAAGCTGCCAAGACTCAGTTTGTTTCCTTCTCAGTTCATTAGTGTTTGACAATGGCGGCGGTGGTGGAATCCAAGAAATGGAAGGATTTACTATCAATGTGATTGATGCTTCAGAATTAGGAGTGAGCATTACAGAAAACTCCTCGTCTACTCTACTAAATGCATTTCCCAATCCAACAACTGGAATACTTAATCTGAAAATTGGCAATGCAGTGAACTCTTCCACTCAAATTCAAGTGTTGGACCTAAATGGTCGTGTTGTTCATCGCAAAAATTACAATTCTATCGGCGCAGGTAATAATATTCAGATTGATATGTCAACTTTTGCAAGTGGAATCTATATGCTTCAACTAATCAGCAATGAAGGCATTCTCACACAAAAAATCATTAAAGACTAACTCAGTACTATCTCGCACCCAACAACAACTAAATATAAAGTCCCCGGGTCATTGATTCGGGGATTTTTTTGTCCAACCGGAAATGCTCAACAGCAGTATTCTTCGACCCGCTATCTCTTTTGTCATGGTAGAAGTCCTTGTATTATTAACAAATTTCAACTTCTTTCCTTATGCGATTTGAACTCCGCTTTGGTATTTGCAAGGCAGACCAGCTATGGAATATGGTATGGTCCATTTAAATAAAAGGATGAATACAACCGTTTACACATTCAACATAGTCCAAGACCGTTTGAATTTATATGCTAATCCAGTTCCGTTCCCTGCATTGGACTGAAAATCGATCACAATTGCATTTACTACTGCCATATCTTTTACACATTTAATATAGTCCAATACCGTTTGGATCTATGTATTAACCTGAGTTCGATTTAAGCAACAAATTGCTACTGTTGCCTAATGGTCTTAATTTGGCATGGACTGATTACAGACACCCTATGGCTTATTAAAGGCTTTTTTGGGAAGAATGAGTATGCTGCGATAACTCAGATAATATTTAATAAAAAGCCACTGATTAATCTGTGTCGTGCATGTTCAACCTGACACATATTTTTCAATTCATCATTCACAAATTCAATTACGGATCTCTTTCTCAGAATAATTCTTTATTCATTGCTGAGAGCTTTAGAATTCATATTTCTTCTAATTGAGGTGTTGAGCTGCAGGCCATTTCCGAGGAGTAAATCACCCAATTCGTTGGAAATGTAACCTTTATCACCTGATAATTTCCAGAAAATTTCCATTGTCATTTGAGTAATTTTTTTAATATTTCTGTCATTAGTCTTTCCTTTCGTTAAGTAGAAAGAAAGAATTTCTCCTTTGTCATTGAGGATTAAATGAAGTTTAAAACCAAAAAACCGTCTCATACTGGATTTTCCCAATTCCGCGATTCCTTTAAAAACTTTATTCCAATTATTCCCTTTGTTGTAACAAACTCTCATTACCGTTGAGTCAATGAAGCTGATGCCAGTTCATGCGCCCATGCGCTTGTATTGCATAAACATCATTAACATAATGGCATGTCGATGGCTCAATTCGATAAAGCAATTGTAAGAAACCAAACCCTGAAATCAGACTTCTATTAAAGAATGACGTAATTCAATTAGAAATGTTTGAAGTTTATAAATAGCCCGCCGTGAAAAGAGATCAACAAAGCGATTTCTTATGAATCACAAAGACCAAATGCTCTGTATCGAGGTTTTTTATCTGATGAGAGTTTCATGGTATCAAGTTTTGAGAACTCATTCTTGAATTCTTTACAAAATTCATTTAATGAGAAAAATATTTCTGTAATTTTATCGTGCAGCTTTATTGATTGTTTAGACGGATAGTTTTGTCACTTCAAAAACAAAAAATCGAAAGGCCTTATTTCTCTGATTATCAAATATTTATACTTAATTTGTTCGCATTTCATTGTCTCCAACGCAGGTTAATTACACCAATTCCATTTCTCTGCATTGTATTAAACATCAATCACAACGGCATCTGCCATTGTAAGTCATAAAATGGGTTGCACCATTTTGCATGCAACAGTGGTAAAATATGGGTATAATATCGGCTTTGCCTCATTGAACTATTTGAATGTAGTTATAGCATTACCAAAGCAATTTATACCAATTGTCATCATAGAATGTCCCAAATCTATTTGATAATTATACAATTGTAAATACCGTTATGACAAAATAATGGTACAACGAGTTTACTGGCAATATTGGACTATTTATCGCTTATAATCGGTGTCACTAATCAGTTCATTGGATCTATTAATAAATGCTTTTGGATTAAAATAGCCTAAAGCTATTTGATAATTTTACGATGGCCATGCCGATCTAACAAAATAACAGTGCAATAAAGCGTTCAGCGAAATTGGGCTACCTATTATATATCATCGGTATTATTGATGAGTCCTTAGAAAGAATTAATAAATGCATATTGTTTAACATCCGCTGTACAACTAGGTTCTGATCCATCACTCTTGACTTTTGTACAATAAAAAACTAGAAACAACAAAGAAATACAAATTAGGATAGTGAGATTTAACTTCCCGAAGCGATGAATTCTACCATTTCTACGAACTTAAGGCAGAAATTCCAATAGATGCTGTAGGTTAACTCTAGAAATAAGTGAAAATTAGATCAATAAAATAATTGCATTTATAACTTTTATTTCAATTGATTATCAATATATTACAATATCATATTATGCGTTGTTTATGCCCCTGAATTAAACCATAATGGCAAAGAACAGCCGACATGTTAAACGCATAAATATAGGAATTATATAAATAATAAACTTATTTCTGTAATACTAATACCTCTTTAATTCTTTGCTTTGAGGCTAATTTATAATCATCCATTCTAAATATGTCCAAAATTCTCTCATAAGCATATTGCTTTGGACATCTGAAAGGGTCATCTAAATTAAATGAATATAATCCTCAATAGTTATCACTACTCTCCCTATAAAATAAAATACGAAGATAAACATGTACTCTAATACTACCGCTTAAATTCTCGTTTGGATCTAATTAATGGAAGGGAATAAGATTTCGAAAATATTTCCTTTCAGGTTGTAAATAATTCCGACAAACGGAGAAATGAGTAAATATAGGAGACCATTGTGATTGTAAATACTATAATTGGGCTTTTTGGTCATTTAATTTAACGATGTCAGATACTACAAAAAAAATAACATCCGAACCTACCTTATCTAAACTCTCACTGCATGTAATGGGGATCCAGGAGGGAGAAACATGGGAGGTGCAACAAAAGCATGAACGGCTAATGTTACATTTGGAGAGCACTCCCTTCGGCATTATCGAATGGGATAGAAAACTATGCATCACCTCGCTTTCCGAAAGAGCGAAGGAGATTATCGGGTGGAGTTTGATGGATTTTCAGCCTGGAGTCAAGAATGGACTTTCGGTGGTAGTAAAACAAGACCACCCCCTACTGAAAGCCACAGGCATGGATCTATTGTTTGGCAAAGTGAGTTCGAATAACGTGAAGTTTAGAATACAGTTGCCCGATGGCTCAATCAAATGGTGCGAGGCATTCAATACAGTTGTTAAGCATCATAAGGGAAAAGTGACTGAAATCATGACCATTATTAGAAACATAACTCATTTAAAAAATTTACTCCAAGAATTCGAAAAAATGCTGATGTTCAGTGATGGCATTCTCAATTCACAAAGAGCTAATATTACAGTGCTGGACGGTTTGGGTACTATAGTGTCGGTGAACGAAGCATGGACAAAATTTGCGAAAGATAATGGTAATGTCTCAAAAAATTCTACGGGATTGGGGGCCAATTATCTCAGCATTTGCCAAAAAGCTGCTTTAGAAGGATGGCCGGGAGCTGATGCCGTCTTAAAAGGCATAAGGTCTGTGATGGATGGTATTAGCGAGGAATTCTATCTTGAATATCCGTGTAATTCCCCAACTGAAGAACGGTGGTATGGCATGCGGGTTCGCAAATTCGAGAGCGACTCTCCGATGGTTGTTGTGTCTCATCAGAATATCACACAACGCATGATTGGAGAAAAAGATCTGAGGCGAAACGAGGCTGAATTGAAGGCTGCTCAGGCGCTTGCCCACCTAGGCAGTTTTGAAGTCAATTTAATCAATGGTAATATTTCGTGGTCTGATGAACTGTTCAATTTGCTGGGTCTTGTTCGTGAGGAAGTG
>Ga0105048_10005194_pt1 | contig 21094 bp, 12 predicted proteins | sample MAT05_FD_78382 | JGI IMG/M metagenome (GOLD analysis project Ga0105048, IMG submission 78382) | Freshwater microbial communities from Lake Fryxell liftoff mats and glacier meltwater in Antarctica - MAT-05 | ecosystem: Environmental > Aquatic > Freshwater > Ice > Liftoff microbial mat | place...
CGCACCACGGCCTGCCCCGCCGGCAAAAAGATCAACACCAGCATCACAATCAGTGGTGGCGCGATCAGCAGGTAGCCGATAAACGATTGAGGTTGAGAGCGAATGGACTGCATTGAATTAAACCTCACAGGGTAACGACTCAGATGTTTTGGACAGAATGAACAAAATTAAACAGAATGCAGAGAAATGTTGGTTTTTCTTCATTCTGTTTTATTCTGTAAATTCTGTCTAAAAATCAGCGACTGAGAAGTTACCTCACAGGTTGAATCAATCTGTGAGGTTTGAGCATGAGTGGAGATCAAGCACCTCCCTGACTACGCTATTTTTAGCTCTCCATCTTGATGTTCGTCGCCACGTTCTCGTACCAACCCTTGTTGCGCGCGGCACTATACTCGCCACCCGGCCAGCTCGGCACATTGGTGGTGATGACGCTGTTGAAGCGCTGTTGCAACTCGGTGGGCAGTGTCTTCCAATCCACGGCCGGGAAGCCACCGATGGTCTCGATCACGCTGACTTGCATTTCGGTGCTGAGCAGGAAGTTGGTCAACTCCAATGCGCCGTCCAGATTGGCCGCGTTCTTCGGCACACTCAAGTGAGCATATCCACCCGGCATCGGCAAGTCTTCGAACTGCACCAGCTTGATGGTTTCAGGCAACACCCCTTTATCCAGGGCCTGAATTGCCTGATCGCTCCAGGCCGAAACCATGCTGATAGAGCCGTTGGCCAGCAGTTGCAACGCGGGCTGGTTGCCGGCCGGGTATGAGCCTTTCTCGAAGGTGAATTCGTGGATGCTGCGCAACAACTCCCATGCTTTGGGATACTCGGCCAGAAGGGCAGGATCGGGCTCGCCGGGCTTGAATTTAGTGGGGTCGTTGCCGGTCACTTCGTAAAGCGCGCGGGTGACAAAGTTGCCGCCGCTGCCACCTTTGTCGGGCCGGCAATACGTAAATTGTCCTGGGTTCTTCTTCACCCACTCGATGAGGGCGGCGAACGTCTTGGGCACATCGGCGTCGGCTATCTTTGCGCTGTCGTAGGCCAGCAACACTTGCGAGCCGCGATAGGGTATGTCGTACTTCGAAGTGATGCCGGCGGGATTCAAGTTCTTGGCGTTCGGCACTTTGGCGTCGGCCGGATCAAACTCGTACCACAGTCCCGCTTTAATAAGTTCAGGGTTGCCGAGTGCATCGAAATCAAAAGCTTCGGCTTGCGGGTCGCTGTTGGTTTGCAGCGCTGCCAGTGCGCGCTCGGCCACGGCTTTGGTGCCATCACCCACGCCGCGAACATTCACAAAGTTCAAGGTGTGATCGGCGCTGGCTTTGTCGAACGCGGGTTTGACTACGTTGCTGAACCAGTCCGAGATGTTGGTGTCGCCGTCGCTATACACATTGACCACTTTTTTGTCGCCCGTGGCGGCTGGCACGGCCGTGGCCTCAGTAGGCTGAGCAGCTTCGGTAGCGCCAGGAGCAGCCGTTGATGATGTGGGTTGAGCAACCGGCGGAGCGGCACAGGCGGCCAATGCAGCGCCGCTGAACAATGGCAAAGCACGCAAAAGGGTTCGGCGGGAAATAGACTTCATGGGGTCTCCTTAAATTCAACGAGAAATGTAACTATTCAGCCTATTAAGTAAGGCTCTCGGATTCGTCGACGTCGACGAATCCGAGAGCCTTACTCGACAATTGAGGCAGCTACACCCTTATGAGCTGAGTAGTTACCGAGAAATCCAATAAGCGAAAAGCCCAGGCAATGAGGATGATGGAGCGGGCCAGGCTGACTTCAAGCTTTCTTCCTGCCTTTAATGTAGTAAGTCGGACTTAAGGAAATATGTCGTGGGGGTTAAAGATTTTTAATCAGGACTTATGCGAATGGCGCTCGGATTCGTCGACGTCGACGAATCCGAGCGTATTACTCTGCAATTGACAGGGCTGATTGGGTTACCGCGCAAGTCCTGTTAATGCAAGTCCACTTGATGCAGCTTGGGATTGCGTTCAAATACATGTCGGCTCAAGTGTAGGTAGGGACGAGGTGCATGCATGACCTATTCGGCCCAGCAACACGGACTTAAACACCCTGCCTTAATCTATGACCCATGACCTTGACATCAATCCTGACCTGCTATGGCTGCATCTTGAGCCTGGTGTGCACGCTGACTTTCATGAACACGGTGAAGCTGCCATCCCTGGCGTCTGCATCAACAAACGTCGTTGCGCCAACGGCGGCTTTGGGTAAGCGGTCAGTTGCGAGGGCTCCAACAGCACCGACGGTGACGCCCATGAAGGGGCCAGTCAAGTTTCGCATCATAGCGAATGAATCCAAAGTGTCCTATCTGGTGCGCGAGCGCTGGCTTAAAGAAGAGTGGGAAGAAACGGTGATTGGTAGCACCTCGTTGATTTCAGGTGACATTACGCTTGATCCCGCACTCCCCGCAACGGCTCGGGTGAGTCCCATCTTCGTCAATGTGGTGTCGTTTGGCACCGGCGATCCAGATCGCGATATCCTCGTTCGTAGTAAGTACCTGGAATCGATTCTGTTTCCGGTGGCAGTTTTTACGCCGACGCAGTGGGGGCCGTTGCCCAGGCAATATCGCATGAGCCAGACTTTGGTCTTCACCATGAGTGGTCCGCTCACACTGCGCAATATCACTCGCACGGTCATGTTTGAGGTGCGCGCGCGCTTAAGCGGCAATAAGCTGGCCGGCACCGCCACTGCACCGTTGCGCATGACCGACTTCGACATCAAGCCACCCAGCAAAGTCGGCATCAGTGTGGTGGCCGATGAACTCATCGTGCGAGTCGAGTTTGTCGCTCGGCCGTTAGCCAGCGGCGCTTAAGAGACATCTCCGGGACTTACGCGAATCCGAGCGTATTACTCTGAAATTGACAGGGCTGATTGGGTTACCGCGTAAGTCCTGATCTCATTTATTCAGAGTGCCGTCGAAAGGCCAGGTAGATGAACAGGGCTGTCATTGCAGCCAGGATGGCGACAATTAGAAAGAATGCTTGAGGATGACCTGAAAAGGGAATGCCCTCCACGTTCATGCCGAACAGGCCGGCCACAATATTGATCGGCAGCGCCAACACCGTCACGATCGTGAGGGTGAAGACGCTGCGGTTGGTTTGTTCGTTAATTTGCGCGGCCAGTTCCTCTTGCAACAGACGGATGCGCTCGGCCAGCGCAGCCGAATCCACAATAGCGGCCGAGAATTCCTCTGCGGCCTCGCGCAAATCTTGTAAGTCGTCGCCCGTCAACCACTTGGGGGGTCGGCTGAGCAACCGGAATAGCGCCGCCGGCTCGGGTGCCAGCAGCCGTTGAAGCCGCACCAATACGCGTCGCAACGATGAGAGTTCGCTGCGGCTCAGGGAGATCCGATTCGACAACAGTTTGTCTTCGATGCCATCTACACGAATTGTGGATTGACGAATGATATCGGCCAGCACCAGGGCTTGATCGTGCAGCAAATGCGCCAGCAGCTCCGACGAGGAGCGAAATGTGCGGCCGGCCTTCACCGCAGCACGCAGCCGATCAAGAGATCGCAGGGGTCGCAATCGAGCACTGACCAACAGCCGCGGTCCAACGCTGAGATTGACGGTGGACACGGCCGAGGCGTCGAAAGTGAAATCGAACATGACATCGTGGATGACCGCGACCAGCGTGTCATCCTCCTGTTCTAACCGGGTCGCGCTGGTGCGCTCGTGCAACGACTCGTAGAAGGCCTCCGGCAGGCTGAGATGCTCGTGTAGCCAGCGCTCGCACCCAGCATTGGCCAGCGAATAGTGCAGCCAAAGAAAGGCGTCAGTGGAGGCGTGATCCACACGGGTTAATAGCGCGACCACTGCGCTCGAATCCACAAGTTGTGCGGGCTGGCCGCGCACAAAGTAATAACCCCAGATTAAGCCGGATCCATCTGATCCATAAAGTGATTCGGCATGAATAGAGGGTGCCGTAAATGGTGGGGCAATGGGCAACGCTATCGAAGACATAGTTCGGCTCAAATTGTATTCAGTGAAGATCAAGGTTGCTCAAGATGGCTTGACGGACTGTCCTTATCTGTGCTTCGTCTGCTCTTAACAATCGCTCTCTATCGTTGTGGCGTTCTGAGGAGGACAAAAACTATGCAATTGCTGAAACAAGCGTCCCGCTATGCGCTACTGAGCGCACTGTTACTCGGCGGCTTTGCCACTGAAGGCCAATCCGCAAACGCGGTTCAATTCGCCACTCCGACTTCTATACCTCTACTTAAGGCCGCGCACCATCTTGATGTGCCAGCCGCGCCAGCCGCGCCAGCCGCGCCGACTGCCACTCTGTTGAACACTTATACGCTGACAGATACAGCGCTTGGTGCCTTCCAAAACGCTTATTTACCCGGCAGCATCACCAAAGACCGCAAAGTGCGCCTGGGCGGCATCGGCAGCGATATGTGGCACAGCCCCACCGATCCGGCTGACGAATTCTGGATGGTCACCGACCGCGGCCCCAACGTCACGATCAACAACAACCTCATATTCGCAGTTCCCACTTTCGATCCCATCATTTTGCATGTGCGGGTAACGCCGACGAGCACGATTGAGATATTGAACACCTATCCCATCCTCACGGCTGCCGGTGCCCCTGTGACCGGCCTGCCGAACATCAACGGCTACGACGACAAGCCGTTTGAGGTGGATGGCACAACCCTCATCCCGTATAACCCCGATGGCGTGGACACCGAGGGTCTGGTGCGAACTGCATCAGGGGATTTCTGGCTGGTTGAGGAATACAACCCGTCGTTGCTTCATCTCGACAGCACGGGCAAAACGATTCGGCGTTACGCACCACAAGGTCTGGTCTTCACACCCACGCAGCCGACCTCGCCCGTGTCCTATACCTTGCCCAGCATCCTGACCAAGCGCAAGGCCAATCGTGGCTTCGAGTCGTTGACCATGAGCCACGATCAGAAGTGGCTTTACTTCGCCGTGCAAAGCCCATTGAACAACCCCAACAGCGCGGCCGGCAATGCCTCGAATCTGGTGCGGGTGTTTCAGTTTGATGTGGCTTTGGATCGTGTGGTGGCCGAGTATGTGTATCAATTCGATCCACCTTCCACCTATGAGGCCGGCGCGCGCCGACAGGACCTCAAGGTGTCGGCCATGAATTTCGTGAATCCCACCACGCTGCTGATTGAAGAGCGCACCGACCTGATTGCCAAGGTCTATTTGGTGGATCTCACCCACGCCACCAACATCCTCGGCAGCCTGTGGGACACCACGGCCACGTCGCCCACGCTCGAAGCCTATACCAACACCCTGCCCACCGGCGTCGTGCCGTTGTCCAAGACCTTGGTCGTGAACTTGTCCGAGATTCCAGGGATGCCCAACAAAATCGAGGGCGTGGCGATTGTGAACAGCACCACGCTGGCCGTCGCCAACGACAACGATTTCGACATAGGCACGTTCGATATCAACGGCGACAACACCGTCATCACCAGCACCAAGAGCCGAATCTTGATGATTGGCCTCACGATGACGTTGCCGCTGAGTGAGACCCCGGCCGTGCCGGCCACCACCCTCACCATCCTGCACACCAACGACGTGCATGCGCGCGTGGCTGAATACAACGCCAACGGCAGCAGCACGTGCAGTGGCACCAGTTGTGTCGGCGGTGCCGCCCGCATCGCCACGGCGGTAAACCAAATTCGCGGCGCCGTGAGCAACACGATGCTGTTGGATGCCGGCGACCAGTTTCAGGGCACGCTGTATTACAACCTGTTCAAGAGCGACATTGTGACCCGGACGATGAACGCGATCGGCTACGACGCGATGACCATTGGCAACCACGAGTTTGATGACAAACCCGCCGAGTTAGAACGATTGGTCACTGGCGTGAACTTCCCAGTGCTCAGCTCGAACATCAACGCCAGCACCCATCCCACCCTGTCGAGCAAAATTCGCGCGTCGGTGATCATTACCAAAAATGGCGTGCCGTACGGCGTGGTGGGTGCAACCACCGAAGACACGGCCTTCCTGTCCAGTGTCGGCGATGTCACCTTCTCGCCGGTCGTGACCGCCGTGCAAAGCGAGGTGAACAAACTCACCGCCCAAGGCATCAGCAAGATCATCATGGTCGGCCACCTGGGCTACGACGTGGACCTTAAGCTCGCCTCGGTGATCACCGGCGTCGACGTGATCGTGGGCGGCCACACGCACACCTTCCTGTATACACCGGTGCTGACGCGCGCCAATGGCGATGTGCCGGCTGGGCCGTATCCCACCGTGGTCACCGGCAAAGACGGCAACCCCGTGCTCATTGTGCAGGCGTTTCAGTGGGGCCGCTATCTGGGTCGAATTGATGTCGGCTTCACCCCAACTGGCACCGTGCAAAGCTGGCAGGGTGCGCCGATTTTGTTGGACAGCCTGGTCCCGCAGGACCCAGCCGTGCTCGGCATCATCACCCCAACATATTCCTCACAAGTCGAGGCCTTGCGCACCACGGTCATCGGCACCAGCACTGTGCCACTCAGCATCACCGTCAATAGCGCGCCCAACTGCCGGATTGGTGAGTGTCCCCTGGGCAACCTTTTGACGGATGCGATGTTGTGGAAGGCCAATCAAGTTGTCACCGGCACACGGGCCAACGCCGCGGCCGGTATCACAGCCAATGAAGCGCCGTTTGATTTTGCGCTGACCAACGGCGGTGGTTTGCGTGCCCCCATTGATGTGGGGCCGATCAGTCTTGGCGAGGTGCTTGAAACCTTGCCGTTTGGCAACTCGCTGGCTACCTTCGAGATCACCGGCACCCACGTCATCACGTCCATCGAAAACGGCCTGGCGCGCTATGGCGCGGCCGTGTCGGGCAATGGCCGCTTCCCGCAGGTGTCGGGCTTGCGCTTCTTTTTTGATGCCACTCGACCCGTGGGTCAGCGGCTCATCAGCGTGTTCGTTCGGCAAGCTGATGGCTCGTACAGCCCCATCGTGCCGACCAGGGTGTATCGCATCGTCACCAACAACTTCACCCGCGGCGGTGGCGACGACTATGCGCTGTTCCGCGACGCCGCTATCAATCCCTATGACTTCGGTCCGGCGTTGGATCAGGTACTGGCCGACTACATCCAGTCGCGGCCGAACCAGACGATCTCACCCGCAGTGGAAGGGCGCATCGTGATCGTGACACAACGCTATTACATGCCAATTGTGGTGAAGGCTTAAGACTGCTTCGTTGAATGTCTGTGGGGCGCGGCATACTGCGCCCCACAAGCACCAAATCAAGGATTCAAACCAGGATTGAGGCCAACTCCCCGTCGTCATTGTCCGCCCGGCTGAGCCGACGCAAATGCTGCAATCGCCGTGACACTTCCCATGGCTTAACTTCGTGCCTATGGGACGCAGCAGGCTGCATCCCAATGGTTTAACGATCACAAACATCGCCCTTTAATTTTTGCTGAACCTGCGAGTGAAATTCACTAAGTCAGTCTTCAAAAGAAATTGACTGTCAGTTGACTCTAGTTTTCGCTAAGTAACGAAAGATTGAAGGCATGCAGCGGCCAATGCAGGATGAAAGCCAAGGGGCAACTGAAGGGTTTGGGAATTCTTTTTGCGAAGTTGGGCAGGATGTGGGAAATCGGACAAAGCAACTTTGGATCATGCACGACGGAGGCGCCCGGCGGTCGGTTTTGGGTGCTTGTCCCATCAGCCGGTGGGGATGGGATGGTGGGTCGCGGCAAGGTAGGTTAATGCAGCGCCAGCAACAAAGATGAGTTTGGGCAGACGAAAGCACATCTGGGGGTCATGAACGACGACGGCGACCCAGGTTGTCTGTTGAACCCACTTGCGCTGTTCATCCGTCCACGCTTTCTGCGGCATGGGCATCACCCCGCGCTACAGGTGGGCCTTGATCGTCACGACCTCGCCGTTATACATTTCTTGCCACGTTTGGGTTTCATCGAGCGGGGTGGCGGCAAGCACGTTGTGTTTATGCGTGCGCGCAAAGGGACGCACCATCTCACCGTGTATGGGTTTGCGTCCACGCCCGCGGTAGACCGCAACCTCACTGCGCCGGAGCGTCATGTTTTGAGGTCGTCGGATCACCAGGGCTTTGCACCCGTTCTCTAGCAGCTTGACCGGCGGAAACTTGCGGTCTGCGGTGACCACATCCTCGTCGCTGACTTCCGATCGTGCGGCTTGAATCAACGCTGCCATTAACGCGTCATCACTGTTTGCGGCCCGGCCTTTCCCACGAACGATTTTGAGCGGGAGTGTCACCGCCTGTTCCTTCACATGGCCCACCGCACCCACCATCCCCAACGTGTCATACGCTTTTACAGGGCGTCCTCCTATCTTCAGCGCGTCCCACTCTCCTTCTGACGCCACCTGTTCATTCAACCGTTTCAACATCTCATTCGCCTGCCACACGCCCTCCGCGGCTCCACGCCATGCTCGCATCGTCGCCTGCCGATCTAACCCACTGGCACTCACGGCCGGAATGATTGCGCCTCGACTCCCCAGCAATCGCCCACTCATCACCGTCATCAACACATGCCAGATGGCCAGGTTCGTTCCGATGTTCACTCCCTTCACCAGGTTTGCCACGAACTCACCCGATACACTTCCTGCGGTATTGAGGTCTTGCTTTTGGTTTTCACACATCGAAGCTTGCCTCAATACCTCTTTTTTAGTAACTACTCACCCCCGGATTTTGAGACTGGATTTACAAGATTTACAGGATGGAAATCCTCTCCCAATCTTGTAAATCCTGTTCATCCTGTCCAAAAGACCTGAGTAGTTACCTTTTTTAGCGAAAACTAGAGTGAGTCACAGTTTGGCTTACTCGCTTTGAATGGCCGTTCGTAAAAATCTTTGAGGACAGGAGCGATGACACCACATGCCTATTCTGTCAAAAGCGGCCTTCAAGTCTGCACAAGTGTTGACTCACATCTCCATCTAATTAAGCATTGCGGCAAGGCCCTATTCTGAGCTAAATATAAGTGTTATCGACATGCTATCTAAGCAATTAATTCTCAAGTCGGCAAAATCGCAACGGAACCCGCGCGTTTTGGCCGCTGTCATACCGCGTGGCGTGTTGCTTGTATTGCTCTAGCAACGGTTCAAATCCACCCGGCTTTAAATCGCATAGACTTTCCGCCCAAGCCAGTCACAGTTTTCACTCTGCCCAGTTGATTTCCGCACGCCACAAGATTTGTTCATAAAAACATGTATTCCTCCATCAAAACTACCACGGCCCCTCGCATTCAAACCCATTCTCAGAAGGCCCTTGCGAAGCAAACTTTGCGCATCGTGCTCGTGCTGGCCCAGGTGCTTTCGGCGCTGGGCATGGCCATGGTCGGCGTTGTGCAGCCCCAATTTGCACCATGGGCCGGCACGCCCGCAATGGTTTGGGCTGCCCCAGCCGTCGCTCCAGCGGCCCCGGCAGCGCCTCAGCCCAACACCGAAGTCTCGCTGGAGCTGTTTTCGGACGGCGCAGCGCCGTTTGATGCGCTGGATGCCGACGGCAACAACGACATCGTGCGCACCTTCGACTCCCTAATTTACCGGGTCGATTGGAACGTCAACGAGCAGGATGCGACCAATGTCGTCATCCGCCTGACGGTTCCAACCACCATGACCTATGTGACGTGGCCCGATTACTACAATGCCAAACGCGTGATGCCGCCTGGCTGTCTGACCAGCGGCGTGTCGCCGCCGTCGAGCCTGAGCGCCGACCGCAAGACTCTGGTCTGTAATGTCGGCAGTCACCTGGAGGGCTCGGCCGGCACGTTCTTCCCGCGCCTGTTTGTAGGTGCCCAACTCAGCGGGCAAGTCTTCGACATGCGGGCCGAGATCGACACCGATCAGACCACGCCTGTCACCTCCAACCCGGTGCCGGTCACCATCGCAGCCATTCCCGCCTGGGATTGGATCAAGAGCCAGCCCGATGTCTACACCTCTATCACCCGCACCGACGGCATCACCGGCAATATTTATATCTGGCCGATCTATGTAATTCCGGGAAGTTTTGGCGGGAAAGGCAGCGAGCCGATGAACGACGCGGTGCCGATTCAGTTCTACGATCAGGCTTGGAACCTCACCCCCAACGCCACCTTTGTGAGCAACCCGGCGCTGTATGCCGGCTACCCCAGCAATCGAAACGCGTGCGGCGGTTACGACAAGGTCTCGGGCAGCCTGCCTTTCGGCGACAGCACTGTGCCCGGTGCCACGGCCCAAAACACGACCGTGGGTGCGTGGGCCGGCACCGAAACCATTGCCTGCACCGTGAATCCCAATAACCAATCGCCAGGCGATGGCCAGTTGGTGCGCATTGATATTTCCGGGCACAACACGTTTGAGATTGCGCCCAAGACCTCGGGCGACGGCCTGAACCTCGGCGTGGCCATCGCCATGCAGATCGCCTTTTTTGCGCCGAGCATCGAGCTGAATACCAAAGCCGCAGCCACCTCGAACCGCACCTTTCTGACCAACACCATTATGGCTAGCCCGCCGGTCAGCCGCGTGCTGTATGCCATCACGCCGACGATTGATCCGATTCAGGTGAGCGGCTCCGTTGCCACGGTCGATGAAGTGACCACGACCAACAACACCGCCCAGGTGCCATATTTCATCAACACCTCAACCGGTGGTGGCGGCGGCGTTGGCGGCGGCGGCACGGACACGCGTGTGTCGATTGACACTTACTTTGTCAACGGACCTTTTCAGCAGGCCTTCTCATACGATGATGCCAACCACATTCTTTTTCGAGATGGGCCCACAGGCCGTTCTATCTTTGGGCGCGATATTCGCGGGCCTGTGTTGGGTGGAACTGGGTCGGGCCGCTACGATATCAACGCGTTCCAAACGGCACGCAGCCAGGTGCAAACCCTGCAAATGCGTCTGTCGACCGACCGATGCAACAACGTAGAAGACACGCTGGATTGCGCCTCCGTTGCCGGCGGGGTCAACGTCATTCCGCAGGCTCAGAACTATTTCAATTACATCAACTCGTGCCAGTGGGTCGACACCCAATATTTTGAGTTGGTGCAAATGCCGGCCATCATTCCCGCCACCGGCATCATCAAAAGCCGGGCCTCAAGTGCGCCATCCACCGGTGAGGTGGTATCTGTCACAGCTACAAACCCGCTGGTTCAAGTCATCTACGGTGATAAGATCAGCGACGGTGACCGATATGGCTCAGGGTCATGGGTGCGTGAACGCGGCGTCTATTCCTATGTGGTCGAAGTGGCCCATAGCGCCACCGGCAGCTTCGTCGGCAATGGCAATGTGCTCACCGACACCGTCACCTGCAACACCAGCGATGCTGACGCGCGCGGCTGGGTGCCGGTGAATGGCAACCTGAGTGTGTTCCAAACCACCCCCGGCAATGGCGTGTATGACGGCATCAACATGATTCGTCTGCGCACGCTGGAGCCAGTGCCTTTTCAAAGTGTCAACGGGGGCCGCTATGGTCTGGGCTTCGTGCTGTTTGTGCAGGGTCGAGCCAAGCTGGATCGCCCCACCAACCCGGCTGGTGCCGATATCTATACGCATGCCTCCTACGCCGAGGGCGACTGGCGCACCGGGAATGCGCCGCCGACCACCTGGCACAACAAATCCTACTCAGTCACCAATGCCTTTGATCCGCCCGGTGCCATTGAGGATCGCTACGATTACCTAGACCCGAATGCCTTTGCCGGCCCGCCGCACGCCGTCCTGCCCAACAACGCCAACGGCGTCTACCGCGCCTACCACGACCGCATGCAAATTGTGGAAGCGTATGTGGGTCTGACCAAGCAGAATGTGGCCGGCAACGCGGACTATGTAGATGTCGGCGAGCTGGTCACCTTCACCCTGCAACCCAGCATCGTCGGCTCGGCCGTCGACACCTTCACCAATATCTATATCCAGGATCCACTGCCAACCTACTATGAATTTGTAACGGCAACCGTCGGCTCAACCCCTGGCTCAACCTTGCTGCAATCAGGTAGTTCGCTATTGTGGCGCTTCGGGCCCATCACCCAAAGCCAGCCGGGCGGCTGGAGCGATCTGGTGACCCTCACCGTGCGAGTTGGCCCGGCCTTGGCCGATCAGTTACTCTACAACGGCGCAACCGCGGCCGGCACCCGCGTGGACAATTCCACATCCAGCAAGTCATCCTTCGGACTGGCCTACATGGTCGGCTCCTATCACCGGCTCCAGATTCACAAGACGGTAAACCAGCCACTGGGTTCGTGTTCGCAGTTTGTGGCACAAAGCGATCCCTCGCCCGTTCCCTGGGACACCCGCTGTGCTCGCATGAACAAGAACGGCGACATCACCTTTACGCTGTATCTGACCGACACCGGGGCCGAGCGATTGGGCACCCTGCAAATCATCGATGCATTGCCCTTTAACGGCGATGCGCTGGAGCCGCAGACCACCTTTAGCGGCACGCCCAGCGCGCCCGCCAACACGGTGGGCGATGGTCGCGACCCAGCCTCGGCATTTGCCGGGACCAACTTCCTGCGCTTGATCCGGGTGAGGCCTGTGACCGCCGGCTTTACCTCCACCGTTTACTACACCACCGATCCAGTCAACACGGTTCAACGCGACGCGCGCACATTGCCCAACAATTGGGTGCTCCTGGCCCACATCACTGGCACTGCTGTCGTCACCGGATTCCCCATCAACGCCACCGCCTTCCGCGTGGATATCGCCGGCAGTGTGGTGGGTCAGGCGCAATCCATCGACCTTGTTATGGGTACCAACGGCAACAAAACTTACGACTTGTATACCAATAATTTTGGGGTCCGGTCCAACCAATTGCGCCTGCCCGTTCGGTCCAACGATGTCAGCGGCATGCCCGAGTCCGATCTGGTGCTGCGCAAATACACCAATGGCTACGATGCCGACACCGGCACCGGGCCAGCCATCCAGGTCGGCCAGCCGGTGACCTGGACCTATGTGGTCACCAACAACGGCGGCATCTCGCTCACTATTGCACCCGGCGATCTTCACGACGACATTGAAGGCCCCATCAACACCACCGCCTTCACCCTTACACCCGGCAGCGCCCTGACGTTGACTTACACAGGCACTGCGACCGCCATGGGCCAATACACCAACACGGCCGAAGTGACTGGCACATCGGCCGTGCCCGGCAGCCCCATCACGGCCACCAATCTCAGCCACTACTTCGGCATCACTCCGTCCATTGTGCTGCGCAAATACACCAACGGCTACGATGCCGAGGTGGGTACCGGGCCGTTGCTACAAGTTAACCAGCCGGTGACGTGGACCTATGTAGTGACCAACACCGGCAACACAACGCTGGCCGTGGCGGCTGGTGATTTGCGTGATGATCACGAAGGATCAATCAACCCGGCAGGTTTCACGCTGGCACCCAACGCCACCTTAACCCTTACCCATTTGGGCACGACCACCGCCGGCCAATATGTCAACACGGGTGTTGTCACCGCAACCCCCATCTTTTCTTCCAGTGTGCCGATCACGCCCGACTTGCCCGGCTTCCCGGCCGCATCCATTGCCACCGCCCTAACCGCCACCAATCCCAGTCGCTACTTTGGCGTCACGCCATCCATCGTGCTGCGCAAATACACCAACGGCTATGACGCCGATGGGTTGAATGTGAACGCACAACCGCTTGTCAATGTGGGTGAGCCAGTGACTTGGACCTACGTGGTCACCAACATCGGCAATGTGACGCTAACAGTCGCGGCCGGCGGTTTATACGACGATCCCGAAGGACCGGTGAACGCAGCCGCCTTCGCATTGGCTCCCAGCGAATCGTTGACCTTGACCCACATTGGGACGGCCGGCGCGAACACCGCCACAGGTGGCCAATACACCAACACCGGCACCGTGACCGGCACACCCACACTCGCGGCCCCCGTGCCGGCCGAGCCCGACTTGCCGGGGTTCCCGAGTGCTTCATCGATTACACAACTGGTGACGAGCACGAACCTCAGCCACTACCGAACCCCGGTCGTGAGCCAGACCGTGACGGCCGGTTTGGGAGACTTCGTGTGGAATGACCAAAACCACAACGGCATCCAAGACCCCGGCGAGTCGGGCATCGCGGGCGTGTCGGTGCAGTTGCAGACGCCGACTGGAACCTTGACCACGCGAACCAACGCCAGCGGCTACTACAGCTTCACCAATCTCCTGCCGGGTGTGCCTTACACCATCAGCTTCACCGCGCCCAGCGGCTACACCTTCACATTGCAAAACGTGGGCGTGCCGGGGACCGACAGCAACCCCAATCCCTTCACTGGCATCGCGGCCGCGGTGACATTGGCACCGGGTGAGTTCAATCCCACCATTGATGCCGGCGTGTGGCAACCCATGACGACGCTCAAACTCAGCAAAACGGCCGATATCGGGGGCAAGCAAAATGTGACGATTGGCAATCTCATCACGTATATCCTCGTGATCAGCAACGTGGGTCAAACCACAGCATACAACGTCGTGATCACCGACCCCTTGCCCATCGCAACATCGTATGTCACGCCGACAGGCCAGCCCATCGGCCAGCCACCCGGTAGTTTGAGCAACAATACCTTGCGCTGGGCTTTGGCTTCACTCGCGCCGAATCAGAGGGTCACCCTCATGTTCACAGTGCGGCTGAATGCGGTCAATCAACAGACCAGGATCACTAACCGCGCCTACGCGAGCGCCGATGGAGATCCAACGCCGGGCGTCGGCCAGCCCAAGATTGTGGCGAGTGACGAGGCCGTGGTTGTCGCGGTACCCACGGCCATTGTCTTGTTGTCGTTCAAAGCCGTGTGGCGAGATGAAATAGACGACATCGGGGCCGGCCAGAGTGTGCGCGTCTCCTGGCAAACCGGCAGCGAGATCAACACCTTTGGGTTTGCCCTGTATCGCAGCGCCGATGGCACACGATCTGGCGCCATTCTGGTGACGCCGGAACTCATTTCGTCCAAGAGCATCAACACTAGCGGGAGCAATTACGAGTTTAACGACACCACGGCCCAAGCCGGCCTGACCTACACTTATTGGCTTCAAGAATTGGAGACCACTCGCAAAGTGAATGAGTATGGGCCGGTGAACACGGCGGGATTGGAGATTCATCAACTCCCCATCGGCCGCCTCTTTCTACCCGTTGTGTTGGGACCTTAGTTAAGATCAAGATACATGCGACATGCTCCGCATCGCTAAATGATGCGGAGCATGTTGCGGCAAGCTTCAATCTGCATGAGACCGGCTTCAGACCCGCTATGCTTCGTCCCTGATTACCTTATAGGCTGTTGGCGAAATCGAGTTAGGATCAGGGCACGATGGGATTGACAAAACGCAAGGCGTCTCCGACGGATTTGACGGATGAGCAATGGTTGATCTTGAAGCCACACTTGCCGGGGCCGAAGAAACGGGGTGCTCCGCGACGAGTGGACTTGCGCGAGATCATGAATGCGCTGGTGTATGTGGCTCGCACCGGCTGTCAGTGGCGGATGTTGCCGCATGACTTTCCCGATTGGCAAGTGGTGTATGACTACTTTCGGGATTGGCGGGATGATGGAACCTGGCAGCGACTTAATGATGTCCTGCGAATCGAGATCCGGGTCGGGCTGGGCCGCAAGGCGGAACCGAGCGCGGCCATCCTGGACAGCCAAACGGTGAAATCCACGGAGATGAGTCGGGAACGCGGCTACGACGGGGGCAAGAAGACCAAAGGGATCAAGCGGCATGCCTTGGTGGATACGAACGGATTGCTGTTGGCGTTGATGATTCTGCCGGCCAACATTCAAGACCCCGCCGGTGCGCGCCAATTGTTGGCCGCGGTCAAAGATCAGTTCCCGCGTTTGAAGAAGATCTGGGCTGACGCCATTTATCGCGGCACCCTGATTCCCTGGGTTTCATGGTGTGCGGTTGGGTGCTGGACATTGTCAAACGCACCGACAAAGCCAAAGGCTTTCAAGTGTTGCCGTGTCGGTGGGTGGTTGAACGCTTCTTTGGCTGGCTGAATTGGTCGAGGCGCTTGAGTAAGCATTACGAACGCCGTTCGGACTCCGCTGCGGCCATGGTGTATTTGTCCATCACCCATACCATGACTAAACGCCTGGCCCGTCAGACCACGATCTTCGCCTGTCGGGCCTGACCTTGTCGCCGTGCGTCTGTTGCTCGTCATATGCTTCTATTTTTACCTTGAATTCATCGATCCTGATCTCGCCCAGTTGCCGCTGATGTCACTCAGCATGACTGCAAAAACCTATCAACCCCCTATTTCGCCAACAGCCTCTGAGGTCATCAAGGCTTGTTAAATGACAGGCGCTGGTATTTGCGAGCGCCTGTCGACGTTAAGCACGATCTGGCCGATGTCGCATACAGCACACGATATTTGGATTAATTTTTCTTAATCAACCAATATTGAGCTATTAACAAGGCAGACGTAGTGTTCTTCAGGTCTGGTTATCTGATCCCAGCAAGCATAGCAATCATTAACCCGAATGCTTAGCCGAGATCACAGAATGCTCCAACCTGAAAAACGATCATGAAGAAAATCAATACACGACTTGCTGCGATGACGGCACTCTCCGTCCTGGCAGCCTCTTTGGCCACCCCCAACATCACCCTGGCTCAAACCCAGATCAACGGCTCCGGTGCCACATTCCCCCAGAAGCTGTACGAGGAGTGGGCCTTTGCCTACGCCAGCGTCGATAGCGGCGTCAAAATCAACTACGGCGGCGGCGGCTCTGGCAAGGGCAAGACCGACATCATCAACGGCACGGTGGACTTTGCCGGCAGCGATGCAGCCCTGACCGATGGCGAAGCCGGACGCAAGCCGCTGGTGCAAATCCCGACCGTGGCCGGCGCCGTTGTGGTCATCTTCAATGTGGCCGGTGTCAAAGACCTGACCCTCGACGGCCCCACTGTTGGCAAAATCTACGGCGGCCAGATCGAGAAGTGGAACGATCCCGCGATCCTCGCGTTGAACCCCGGCGCGAAGTTGCCCAACTCGCCCATCGTCGTGGTGCATCGCTCGGACGGCTCCGGCACCACCAGCATCTTCACCAATTATTTGACCAAAGCCAGCCCCGAGTGGATCGCCACCGTGAAGCCCAGCGTCGGCACCACTGTGGATTGGCCGGTTGACAAGGTGAAGCGTGGCCTGGGCGGCTCGGGCAACCCCGGCGTCGCCGCAGCCGTGCAAAAGACGCGCAACGCCATTGGCTATGTCGAGTTGGAATATGCCACCAGCCAGAAGATCCCTTACACCAAGATGATCAACGCCGCCGGCAAGACCGTCGACGCCAGCGCTGCCAGCACCATCGAGGCTCAACTCGACGGCGTGTTCGACAAGCGCCTGGCCGCCAGCATCCAGAACAGCAAGCGCGAGGGTGCCTGGCCCATCGCCGGCTACACCTACATCATCCTGAACAAGGACTATGCCGATTGCGCCAAGGCCGCCAAGCTGCTCTCGTTCATCACCTGGAGCATCACCAGCCCCGAAGGGCAGGCCATTGCCACCAAGCGCCAGTTCGCCACACTGCCGGCCTCCATCGTGCCGCAAGTCGGCCAGGCCATCAAGAGCGTGACCTGCAACAACGGCAACTCCGTCTTCAAATAAGGACGCGTGGTTGGTTGCTGGTTGCTAGTGTCTGGTTGCTAGTTCTACAAGTTGCGCATCAGTAACCAAAACCAGCGACCAACCACCAGCTACCAGCAACCACTATGTCCTCAACTCGCTTAAGCCGCTTGAACCGGTCGGCCAAGCCCAGCACTGGGCTGGCCCGGCTGCTCCGCCACGGCGACATCCCGTTCAAGCTCATCATCTGGCTGTCCTCGTTTCTGGTGCTGGCGCTGATGATCGGCTTCGGCGTCATGCTGTGGATGACCTCGGGCGAGACGCGCGCCGCCTATGGCACGGACTTCGTCTTCGGCACCGAGTGGAATCCACCCGGCGACATCTTCGGCGCGATTCCATTTATCGTCGGCACTCTGGCCACCTCACTGATCGCACTGCTCATCGCCGTGCCGTTGGGCGTGGCCATCGCCATCTTCCTCAGCGAGTTGTGTCCACCGCGCCTGCGCCGGCCGTTGGGGTTGATGGTGGAAATGCTGGCCGCCATTCCCAGCGTGGTGTATGGCATGTGGGGCATCTTCATTCTCATCCCCACCGTCGTTCAGCCTATTGGCGATTTTCTATCGGCCACCTTTGGCGACCAGATTGCGCTGTTTGAAGGGCCGTTCTTCGGGTCCAGCATCCTGGCGGCCGGCATGATCTTGTCCGTCATGATTCTGCCCACCATCAGCGCCATCTCGCGCGATGTGCTTCTCGCGGTGCCTTTCTCGCAACGTGAGGCCTCGCTGGGCTTGGGCGCGACGCGTTGGGAGTTGATCTGGCAGGTGCTGTTGCCCTACGGCCTATCAGGCATTCTCGGCGCCATCATCCTCGGCCTCGGCCGCGCGCTGGGCGAGACGATGGCCGTGACCATGACCATCGGCAACGTCACCCAACTGCCCACCTCGATCTTGAACCCCGGCTACAGCATGGCCAGCGTCATCGCCAACGAGTGGGGCGAGAGCCGCGCCGGCCTATATTCCAGCGCCTTGCTGGAGATTGGCCTGTTGTTGTTCATCATGAGCCTCGGCCTCAACATGCTGGCCCGGCTTCTGGTGTGGAGCGTCTCGCGGCGCAACCCCGAGCAGCGCGTGTAAACCATCATGATGACCACAAATACATTTGCCAGTGCCGTCGAAGCAAAACAGGCCAGCTTGCGGGCCGATAGCACCAATCAACTCCACCGCCGGCGCAAGTTGGTGAACAACGTGATGCTGAGCCTGACCGGCCTGGCCACGTTGCTGGCGCTCATTCCGCTGGTGTGGATTTTGGTCTCGGTCGTGGAGAACGGCGCGCCGGCCCTCACCCCGGCCTTCTTCACCCGCGTGTTCGAGCCGGCCGATGTAGGCGATTTAACTGGCGGCGGCGTCTTGCACGCCATCGTCGGCACCGTCATCATCATTGGCCTGGCCTCACTCATCTCGGTGCCGCTGGGCATCTTGGGCGCGTTCTTTGTGTCCGAAAATCCCAACACCGGCTTCGGCCTGGCCGTGCGCTTCGGCACCGATGTGCTGGCCGGCGTGCCGTCCATCGTGGTCGGCCTGTTCGTCTACGCCCTGCTGGTCAATGGCGCGGGCTACACCGCACTATCAGGCGCGATTGCCCTGGCCATCATGATGTTGCCGGTCATATTACGCACCACTGAAGAAATGTTGAAGCTGGTGCCGCGTTCGCTGAATGAGGCCGCACTGGGTTTGGGCGCGCCAGTGTGGAAGTCGTCGTTGCGCATCTTGTTGCCGGCGGCCATCAGCGGCATTGTGACGGGTGTGATGCTGGCCGTGGCGCGCGTGTCGGGCGAGACGGCCCCGCTGCTGTTCACGGCTCAGGGCAGCAACGTGCTCTCGATCAGCCTCAACGAGCCCATCGCCGCCTTGCCGTTAACGATGTTCAAGTACGCCATCGACCCCGACCCGGTGCGCAACACCCAGGCCTGGGGCATCGCCCTGATCATCGTCATGTTCGTGCTGGTGCTCAATATATTGGCCCGGCTGATCGCGAGCCGGGGCGTTCGGTAAGACGTAAAAGCTGTAAGCGCATGCGAAGCCAGAAAACGCATCCGTTGAGTTCTGCTTCGGAGACCCCCGACCCCTAAAGGGGAGTCGCTGATTTTCTCAGCGACTCCCCTTTAGGGGTCGGGGGTCCATTGACGAAGCTCAGAGCCGTTTTAGTGCTGGAAAAGAAGCGCAAACAATGGAAACCCAACTCACCGCAACACCCCTTGAAGCTCAGGCCCAGGCCGAGCCCAAGCTCCTGGTCAAGCAACTGTCCGTCTTCTACGGCGCATTTCGTGCTGTGGCCGATGTGACGATGCCGGTCTACAAGAACACCATCGTCGCCATCATCGGCCCCTCCGGCTGTGGCAAAAGCACCCTCCTGCGCTCCATCAACCGCATGAACGACCTGGTCGCCGGGTCGCACATCAAAGGCCAGGTGATTTTGGACGGCGATGATTTGTATGCGCCGAGCCAGGACGTGGTGGACGTGCGCAAGCGGGTGGGCATGGTATTTCAGCGACCCAACCCCTTCCCCAAATCCATCTACGAAAACATCGCCTTTGGCATCCGGCTGCAAGGCCGCATCAGCAAGAGCGACCTCGATGGCATTGTGGAAAATAGTTTGCGCCGCGCCGCCTTGTGGGACGACGTGAAGGACAAGCTGCAACAATCCGGCACCGCTCTGTCCGGCGGCCAGCAACAGCGCCTGTGCATCGCCCGCGCCATCGCCGTGGAGCCGGATGTGATTCTGATGGATGAGCCCTGTGCCGCGCTTGATCCCATCGCCACCATCAAGATCGAAGAGCTGATGCAAGAGCTAAAGCACGACTACACCATCGTCATCGTCACTCACAACATGCAGCAGGCCAGCCGCGCCTCGGACGTGACGGCGATGATGATGATGCGGCCCGACCGCGCCGGCGAACTGGTGGAATTTGGGCCGACCCACGCCGTCTTCACTCAACCCAAAGACAAGCGCACGCATGACTACGTGACCGGCCGGTTTGGTTAATTTGCATTGAGATTCAGATTTTCACCACAAAGACACAAAGCCTTCACCAAGACACAAAGAGGTTTTATTAGAATCCCTTTGTGTCTTGGTGTCTGCTACTTCGTGTCTTTGTGGTGAAAATCTGAATTCGCGAATCTATATCGATCCCTATGATGAATTCGATGTCAATGTTGAGAGAGGATGAGTCTGGTGAAGTGCGGCTAAAAGAGGCCACCCACGAGCTGATTGTCTACGTCTACCCAGTGGGTGCGCTGGCCGATCAGATCAATGCCTATATGGAACGCGCGCGCATTGAATGCGGCGAAAACGCGGCGCACGCCTACATGCCGCACATCACCCTCACCGGCTTCTTCCATGATCGCGCGGCCAGCATCCCCATGTATTTTGCGTCGCTGTCTGCGGCCGTGGCCCAGGCCCGCCTCATCCGGCCCACGCCCATTTTGAACATCAGCGAGATGCGGCTGGGCGAACAGTTTCAGGGCCTGTTGATTGAGTCGCCGTGGTTGAAGCAACTGGCCGCCAACTTCTCACGCATGACCCTATCGGTCACCCG
>Ga0105048_10005198_pt1 | contig 21085 bp, 14 predicted proteins | sample MAT05_FD_78382 | JGI IMG/M metagenome (GOLD analysis project Ga0105048, IMG submission 78382) | Freshwater microbial communities from Lake Fryxell liftoff mats and glacier meltwater in Antarctica - MAT-05 | ecosystem: Environmental > Aquatic > Freshwater > Ice > Liftoff microbial mat | place...
CGATGCGCTGGAGGCCGAGCTGCAGCGCGCGACCGTGCTGAGTCGCCTGCCGCGCGAGAGCATCGAGACCGCGATGCGCGAGTACCAAGCGGCTGCGACGTCGCAGCCCGCGGGCACCGATGCAAGCGAGTACCGCAAGCGGTTACTCGTGGATCTGATCGTCACGTGGCGACACTCGCGTGCGACGGACGTACCACCCGATCGGCGCATCGACGAGCTCGAGGCGATCTTCCTGACGATGCCGAGCAGCTACTCTGTGGATGCTCGGCGCGAGCTGCTGCTCGAGCTCAAGACCGCGACGGCGGGCAAGCCCGACGCCGACGTTCGCGTTTACAACCGACTCATCGAGTGGATCGCCGGTTACGGCGAGTCCGACGAGCCCATCGAGATCATCGACGATGACAAACCCGACTGATCGAAACTCCATTGTGCCCACCGACGTCGAGCCCAGCCTGCCGTCGCAACCGGCCGTCCTCATCGAGGACGATCGCACCGGCATGCATCCCGAGACGCTCGAGCGCGCCGTGCTCGACCACCTCTACTACACGCAGATGAAGGACCCGCCGTCCGCGACGCTGCTCGATGTTCTCGGGGCCATCTCGCATGCGACCCGCGACCGGCTCGTGCAGCGATGGATCCGCACGCAGCGCGCGTACTACGAGCAGGGCGTCAAGCGCGTCTACTATCTTTCGGCCGAGTTCCTCATGGGCCGCGCGCTCGGCCACAACCTGATGAGTCTCGGCGCCTACGATCTCGCGAAGGATCTGCTCGGTGCGCACGGGCTCGAGCTCTCGGACGTGCTCGAAGAAGAGAACGATCCGGGTCTCGGCAACGGCGGCCTCGGTCGGCTCGCCGCGTGCTTCCTCGACTCGATGGCGACGCTCGGCTACCCCGGCTACGGCTACGGCATCCGCTACGAGTTCGGCATCTTCGAGCAGATGATCAAGGGCGGCTATCAGGTCGAGCGTGGCGATGCGTGGCTGCGCTACGGCAACCCGTGGGAGATCGCGCGCCCCGAGTACACCGTCACCGTCAGCATGTACGGCCGACTCGAGGAGAAGGCCGACGAGCAGGGCCGTCTGCGCGTCGGCTGGGTCGACACGACGAAGCTACTCGGCGTGCCGTACGACACGCCGATCGCCGGCTACGGCAACAACACCGTGAACACGCTGCGCCTGTGGCGAGCGCGCGCGAGCAAGGAGTTCAACCTCGACGTGTTCAACGACGGCGACTACCGCCGCGCCGTCGAGGACAAGGCCGACAGCGAGACGATCAGCAAGGTGCTCTACCCGAACGACGACTCGGCGGAGGGCCGCGAGCTACGGCTCAAGCAGCAGTACTTCTTCGTGTGCTGCTCGATCCACGACATCATCCGTCGCTTCAAGAAGTCGGAGAAGGACTGGGATCGCTTCTCCGACAAGGCGGCGATCCAGCTCAACGACACGCATCCCGCGATCGCCGTCGCCGAGCTGATGCGCGTGCTCGTCGACGTCGAGGGTGTCGAGTGGGAGCGCGCGTGGGACATCACCCAGCGCACCGTCGCGTACACGAACCACACCCTGCTGCCCGAGGCGCTCGAGTGCTGGCCGGTCGGCATGTTCGGGCGCCTGCTGCCGCGGCACCTGTCGATCATCCTCGAGATCAACCGTCGGTTCCTCCGGCAGGTGCAGATCGCTGCGCCGGCAGACGAGGCCAAGCGGCGGCGCATGGCGATCGTCGAGAACGATCAGATCCGCATGGCCCACCTCGCAGTCGTCGGGTCGCACAGCGTCAACGGCGTCGCGCAGCTCCACACCGACCTGCTACGCGCGCACGTGCTCAAGGACTTCGCCCAGATGTATCCGCACAAGTTCAACAACAAGACCAACGGCGTCACGCCTCGGCGGTGGCTGCTGCTCGCGAACCGACCGCTGGCGGCGGCGATCACCGAGCGCATCGGCACCGGCTGGATCACGGACCTGCCGCAGCTGGAAAAGCTCGAGCCGTATGCCGACGACACCGAGCTGCACGACGCGCTGCACGCGATCAAGCGCGCGAACAAGGTCGACCTCGCAACGCTGATGCGTGAGCGCAACCGTGTCGACGTCAACGTCGACTCGATCTTCGACACTCAGATCAAGCGCCTTCACGAGTATAAGCGGCAGCTCCTCAACTGCCTGCACATCGTGTCGCTGTACCAGGCGATGAAGGCCGACCCGTCGGCGCAGTGGGTGCCTCGCACGTTCATCTTCGGTGGCAAGGCTGCGCCCGGCTATGCGATGGCGAAGCTGCACATCAAGCTCATCAACGACGTCGCCACGACGATCAACGACGACCCTGCGATGCGCGGGCAGCTCCACGTCGTGTTCCTCGCGAACTATGGCGTCTCACTCGCCGAGCGCATCATCCCCGCGACCGACGTGTCCGAGCAGATCTCGCTCGCCGGTAAGGAAGCCTCGGGCACCGGCAACATGAAGTTCGCGATGAACGGGGCGCTCACGATCGGCACGCTCGACGGCGCGAACGTCGAGATCCGCGAGGCCGTCGGCGCCGACAATTTCTTCCTGTTCGGCATGGACGTCGGCGAGGTCAGCAAGCTGCAGCAGGACGGCTATCGCCCCGGCGAGCACGTCGAGCGCAGCCCGCGACTGCGTGCTGCCGTCGAGCTCATCGGCTCGGGCTTCTTCAGCCCGGACGACCCGCGGCGCTTCGAGGCCGTCGTCCACGACATGTGGCAGATCGATACGTTCATGGTCGCGGCCGACTTCGATGCGTACGTCGCGTGCCAGGAGCGCGTGGCGCTCGCGTATCGCGATCGCACGAACTGGGCGCGGATGGTCGTTCACAACCTCGCGAAGATCGGTCGCTTCTCGAGCGATCGCACCATCACGGAGTACGCGCGCGAGATCTGGAACGTCAAACCCATCAACGTCACGATGCCCGGCACGTGAAGCGGGCGCTTCACTCGGTCTCGTCGGCGGTGTCGGGGTCGCCCTTGCCGGCCCACGGGTCTTCTATGCCCGCGTCGACCAGGAGCACCTTGAGCAGCGCGTTGCGGTTCTTCGCGCCGGTGCGCGCGAGCACTGCAGCGACGTGATACTTCGACGTGCGGTCCGTGCAGCCCAGGAGCTGCGCGATGCGCTTGTTCGAGTCGCCCCACAACAGGCGCCACGCGACGAGCGTCTCGAAGTGCGAGAGTCCGGCGATGTGGGCGAGCCGGGCCATCGCACGCTTGGTGTCCATGCCGACCGGCACCGGGAGGTTCGGCGTGCCGGGTGTCTCGCCGGACGGTGCCTCTTGCGCGAGCGTACGTCGCCACTCGAGCGTCGATGCGATCGTGCTCGCGAGCGTCGCGATCAAGTTCGGGAACGTCTCGGGCTTGTGCACGTACGCATGCGCACCACACCGCGCGCTCTCCATCGCCGTCTCGTCGTCGATGGCACCGGTCACGACTGCGGATCGACACAGCGGTCGTCGATCGAGCAGCTCTTGCACGAGGCTCGTCGCCGTGCCGTCGGGCAATCGGTAGTCGAGCAACGCGGCGTGCAAGTCGCGACCGTCGGCGATGAGCGCACGCGCATCGGCGAGTGTGCCGGCGTCGATCACGTCGTAGCCGGCCTCTTTGAAAGTACGGGCATACGAGAGCCGCAACGGCTCGTAGTCCTCGACCAGCAGGATCCGATAGTTGGGAGTTTCCAAGGGGCCGAGTGAAGTTAGCAAGATGGCCGTGTCGTCGAACCTGGCCAAACGGCCAAACCGCGGCCGCGACGCCAAGTATGCGGGAGCGCTTCGGAAATGCGGCGCGCGCGAGCGTAGCTCAGGGCAGCTCGTTCGCCGGGAGCGGTGCAGGCACCGCCCGCGGGGATGTCATCGCGAGGACGTCGCGTGTCAGGAGCGAGCTACGGGAGCTCTTCGGGCAGCCGCGGCGTGGGCACGGGCCCGATCGCGTTGCACGGGTTCTTCGTCACGCAGCCGAGTGCATATGGCGACACGTTCGGCTCCTTCAAGAAGCGGCCGAACGTGTGGAACATGAACCAGCCGATGTCGAACGTCTTGCCGACGATCTGATCGAGCGCGCACTCGGGCGCGTTGGTGCCGTTGGTCTCGCGACAGATCTTGATCGCCCAGTCGGTCATCTCGCCGGGCAGCGGGAAGCCGTGCTGACCCTCGGGAATCGCGTACGGGAACGTCGCGCCGGAGACCCCGCCGAGATCGTTGCCCCACACATCCTGCGTACGAGCGATGCGCAGCGGCGCATCGAGTCGCGGAATGTTGTTCCCCCAGATGTCGTTGCCCTCGGCGAAGTTCTCCACGTCGTAGTGCACGCCGTTGGTTCCGTCGACGTGCAACAGCGCGCGGATGTTGTCGTTGGTCGGCGGGTTCGCGTACGTGTAGCGCCGCATCGTGTTCACCGATTCCGCGAGGTGCGTGTCGATGAGCACCTGGTTGATCGGCTTGCCCCACCGCGGATCGGGCCGCAGAAAGTCGATCGCGCCCGCGGCGCGACCGACGGTGATACCGCCCGATGCCGGCACGCTCATGTCGCCGGTGGTGGTGACGATGAGGAAGCGAGCGCCGGTCTTCTGGTTCAGGTTCGGGTACTCGAACGGCTCGGCCGCGAGATAGCTCGCCATGACGCCGGGGTCCGTCGGATCGAGCACGAGCTGCGCGAGGCTCATCAGGCGGCGCAGCGACGGACGGTTGCGCGCGAGGCCGAAGCCCTCGGCGAACGCCTGCAGCTCGCCGCCTTGGAGCGGCTCGCCCTCGAACAGCATCGGGTTGCCTTCGCCGTCGAGCGGGGGCTCGATGCTGTCGATCTCCTCGTACGGCTCGGCGTCCTCGACGAGCTCGCACTCGCCCGCGCCCGGCATGAGCGCGTCACCGCGATAGAAGCGCAGGACCGTCGGATCGCCGAGGTCCGATGCGAGCGAGATGCGACCGCGCGCCGCGACGCCGTCCGTCGGGTTCTGGTCCGGCAGGATATACGAGCAGCCGATCTCGCGGTTCGCGAGGTTCTCCGCGATCATCGTGTCGCCCGGCAGCACGCCGGTGAGCGTCTTGATCGGGATGTCGGCGAGTCGATTGAGCTCCGTGACCTGGCTGTGGATCCGCGTCGTACCGTCGTCGGCCATCGTCGCGAGGTACAGCGGACCCATCACGCGCACGAGCACCGCCTGGGGCACGCCGCCCTGCTGCGAGCGGTTGCCGACGTCCATCAAGCGGCCCGCGCCGGCGATTGGGATGATCGCGTCGATCTCGGGCTCGAGGCCGCCGAGCGTCGTCGCCATGATGCCGCCGAGCGAGCCACCCATCACGTAGATCGGCGAGTCCTTGCCGATGTCGACGAATCCGTCACCGTCGAAGTCGCCGGCGAGATCGGGCGTGCCGTCGCCGTTGACGTCGATCGTCTCGAACTTGCCGTCACCGTCCGGGTCCCACTCCCAGAGCTTCTTGCCGTCCCAGCTCTTGATGATGCGGATGAGCTGCATGTAATCGAGCGCGGACTGCCGGACCATGTCGCGCATGTGGAACAGGTACGCAGTCCAGAAGTCGGCGCCGCTGTCGGTCGTGCCGTCCTTGTTCAGATCCTGATCGTGCCAGCCGTCGCCGTCGACATCGCCGCCGCGGGCGTAGAGCACCGCGTCCATCGCCGGGCCCAGGCCGGCGTCCTCGAGCACCGGTCGGAACGTGGCTTGCTGCGCCGGCTCGACCGGCACGCCGTGCGAGACGTTGTCGGTCGAGATCGCCGCGAAGCCGAACTGCGCGAGGAAGCCGGCGAAGCCGAGCAGCTCGGTCGCGCGGTTGCTCGTGTAGCCGTGCCCGAGGAGCACGACGGGCGCCATCTGACCCTGGCCGCGCACGCTGACTTCCTTGCGCGGCACGATCAGCCAGAACGGAATTTCTTCTTTGCGAGTCTCGGCGGGGCGCTTCTCGAGGTCGCTCGGCCACGATTGCAGATCCAGCGGCAGGCGCTCGTTGTTCTCGTCGAAGCGGTTGAACAGCTGCGGCGAGAAGTAGGTGCCCTGCGCGTGGAAGTCGATGTAGTCGTGCCCGTCGACGATCGCCGAGAACTGCTGGCTCGACGTGTCGCCGCCCTCGAAGAACGCCGAGAGCAGCACGCCCAGGATCGGCTTCCAGTCCTCGTGGTTGAGGACGTACTGGTTGTGGCCCTCGAACTTGTCGCCGGGGCCGACGTCCTTGAGCGGGAACAGCCGTGCGATGTGGGCCGGGAATTCCTCGGCGAAGTGCGCCTGCGGCCCCTCGCCGTAGATGCCTTCGCGGACGGCGATCCAGTCCTTGGTGATCGACTCGGTCGTGTACGCGAACGTGAACGCGATGTCCTCGGCCGACAGCCCGTCGGGCAGGACGTCGAGCAGCGGCTCGAGCACGTCGGTCTGCGCCGCGTGGTTCACGAACGCGAACGGCGAGCCGATCGGGTTGCCGTCGAGATCGGTGATGCGGCGGGTGACGACGACTGCATAGCGGGTCTTCTCGCGCAACGGCAGCATCGGCGCGACGACGAGCGTGTTGGTCTCGCTCTCGTAGAAGCTCATCAGCGCGTCGGCGCGACCGGCGAGGTCGTCGCGCGCGGGTGCGCGCCCGGGGAAGTAGTTCGCGTGATCGAGCACGCCGTCGGCATCGCTGTCCTCGGAGTGGTCGAGCACGCCGTCGTTGTCGCGATCCTCCTTTGCCTGGAGGATGCCGTCGCGGTTCTCGTCCTCGCTCGGATCGATGACGCCGTTGAGGTTCAGATCTTCGTTGGTCTCGTCGAAGACGAGGTTGATGTTCCACTCGCGCGTATCGTTCGCGCCGTAGTTGTCGCTGCGCTCGAGGATGATCGGGTAGTTGCCCTGCCCGATGTCGAGGTACTCGAGCTTGCCGTACTCATCGGAGCTCTCGTCGATGTTGATGAGGAAGACCGCGTCGTTGCTCGGGTCGTAGTCGTCCTCGTCGTGGCGCTCGCGTAGCGCCATGACGTCGATCGGGCCGGTGAACGGGATGTTGATCGGCTGGTAGACGCCCCAACCATCGAGGCCGTCGATGAGACCGCGCGTGCGTCGCTCGTAGTCCGTCGTCGCGATGAGCGAGGCATTGATGCGCAGCCCGGTCGGCGACGCGGGATCAGGACGTGTCGCGATGTCGTTCGGCAGCGGGATGTCGGGCAGCGGGCGAGCGTCGAAGTCGAACTTGACCGTGACCTCGGCAGGCTCGGCGCGCATCAGGCCTTCGGGCTCGGCACACGCGAGCGGCACGAGCACGAGCATCGCGAGCACACACAGATCACGACGCACCGGCGTGCTCGCGACGTTCGTTCGTTCGTCGTTCATGGCGGATCTCCCAACGGGCGGGGCGTATGGCCGGGCGCGAACCGAGGCGGCGCAGGTCCAGACCAGTCCTTTTATACAACGACCCGCGCGAAGCCTCGTGTGAGCGTTCTGGCAGCCGTGACAATGCGCGAGCCTCGGCGCCGCAGGCCGCCCGCTGGCATCGCCGCCGAGCTGAACGTCGTTTCGGTGCCGACCCCCGCGTCGCGCCCAAGGCCGCGGCCAAGCTGCTAGCTTCCCAGCCCATGACGGGGCATGGCGACGCGGAGACGTTCCGCGAAGCAATCATTGGTGCGAGCCTCGTGCTCGGTCAGGCGTACGGCGAAGACGGCGTCACGATGCGCGCCATCGCGAGCAAGCTCGGCACCAGCGCGACCACGTTGTACACGTGCTTCGAGAGCAAGGCCGCGATCATGCGCGAGCTACGGTTGCGCGGCGTGATGTCGATCGGCAAGTCGATGCTCGATGCCCTCGAGGTACCCGATGCGCGCGAGTGTTTCCTCGAGCTGTCGCGGCGCTACGTCGCGTTTGCGCGCGAGAATCGGTGGCTGTACACGGTGCTCTTCGTCGAAGAGACGCCGGTCACCGAGATCGTGACGCCGGCGCAGGCCGAGGTGCTCGCGGGTCTCGAGGTCGCGGTCACCAAGCGCTTCTCCGAGCGGTACTTCGACATGACGCGTCACCACCCGACCAACCCGCACCGCACGGTGGTGCGGTGGTGGATGTCAGTGCACGGACTCGCGTCGCTCATCATCACGCGACGCATCAAGGCCGACCATCGGTACCTGCCGGTCGGGGACATCGACCAGTTCGTCGAGGAGAGCATCCTCGGCGTGATCGATGTGCTGATGGCGAAGCTCGACTGACGCGCGGGCGTCAGCCGCCGCAGGACTGCGGCTTGGGGTGCGGCTCGAGCGATTGGCTCTGCTGCCGATCGCGCTCGGATTGCTGCTCGCGCTCGAGTGCCTCGCGCAGCGCCTTCGCCTTCGCGGCGTTGCGCTTGCTGCAAGACGACGCGCGACCCTCGGTGTCGCGTGCGAGCTCTTTGGTCGCCCAGCGACGCAGCTTGCTCTTCGGTCCGAGCTCCTCCGCCATGTAACGCAGTGCGCGATCGCGATCCGCCTGCGATCGATTCGGATCGAGCGCGACGTCGAGGAACTGGGCGGCGATCTCGTGACGGCGCTCGGCGAGGCTCAGCTTCGCCTCGAAGTGAAGCGCATTGCGCTGCATCTCCGCGACTCGCTCGCCACGCGATCCGCCGTGGACCCACGCTGCCACCGGCGCACTCGCGGCGACGAGGCCGACGAGTATCCATGCGGCGGAGAGTCGGCGCTTGGGCATCGCGGGCAAGGGCCCGACGCGTGTCGCCTTGGGTCGTGGGGCCTCACCTCGCAACTGGGCGATCTCGTGTTCGAGCTGTGCGATGCGTGCGTCGTGGTGATTCGAGTCCATCACGGCCCACGATAGCAGCGAACGCGGGCGTCCGTCACGCGTGGGGAATCGTCCGCTCGAAGCTCGGTCGCTCGGCGTGGATCGCGAGCATCGCCATCAGGTTGGGATGCTGCTCGACCGGGTAGGCCTGGCGAAAGCCCATCCACTCGAGCGCCGTGCCCAGCGCGATCTCGACCAGTCCAATACCGGTGCCGCGGGTGCCGGTGACGAGCCCGGTCTTCGGATCGACCCGCGCGTCGAGCCACGCGAGGGACGCCGCCGCACGAGCACGTCGGCAGTCAGCTCCCGCCGGGCATGCCGGGTGTGCGGCTGCGTGCGGGCGCGATCGTGGGGGTCGAGGGCGGTCTCGACGGCGACATCGCGCGCGTGCGGTACGAGCGTACGGGGGTCCGCGTCGTAGGCTTCGTGCGGCGCGACGATGTCGGGATCGGCGACATACACGCCCGACGACACCGCGGCGGCGCCGGTGAGGGAAGACGCGAAGCTACTCGTACCGACGAGCTTTCTCAGTGCTCCGGGCGGTCAGTCCATCGCAGAGATCGATCCGCGATTCGGGCTCGACACGGGCGCGGTCAAGACGATCGGCGTCGAACGAGACGGTCACGTCACCGTGCCGTACGATAACGGTGAGCTCACGCTCGTCGGTTGGGTACCAACGAAATCGATCGAGCGCGGACCACAATCGCGGACCTTCACGGGGTACGCCGAGGGCGCGACGACCCAATTCAGTGTTCAGCCCAAAGGCACGCTGCTCCGCAGGGGGCCGCTTCGCCACGCTGTCGGAGTCCTCACTCGCGAAGTTGCGTACCCGTGCGTCGGCGATTGCGACACCGAGCATCCGCGCCTCAGCGTTCTAGCGTGCACGGACTACGTCGAGCTCGTAGCCGACTGATCCACCCGTCGGGCTTTTCGTCTACGCTTGCAGAGGATGGCGGTGGCCGGCGAATCGGTGCAGGTGCCCTCGCGGGCCGACGCGCTGCTGCGGCGACTCGCCGGGCCGCGCGAGCTCGTCGGTGGGCGCTACCTGCCAATCGACGTGCTGGGCCAAGGCGGCATGGGTCTCGTCGCGCGCGCCCGAGACACGCGTCTCGATCGCGACGTCGCGATCAAGTGGCTGTTGCCCGAGCTCGCGCGCGACCCTTCGATCGTCGCGCGCTTCGCCGCTGAAGCGACGGCGCTCGCGAGGATCCACCACCCGAACGTCGTGCAGATCCTCGACGTCGCCGAGGCGGGCGGCGACAGCATCTACTACGTGATGGAGCTCGTGCCCGGTGAGTCGCTGGTGAAGCGCCTACGCGAGCGCGGCCCCTTGCCGTGGTCGCTCGCGTTCGACGTGCTGCTGCAGACCGGCAGCGCGCTTGCGGCCGTGCACGCCGCGGGTCTCGTGCATCGCGACGTCAAGCCGTCGAACGTGCTGTGCACGGAGCTCGGTCCCGAGGCGATGCACGTCGAGGTCATCGACTTCGGCATCGCGCGCATGGTCGGTGCGCCGCGACTCACGATGCCCGGTGAGATGATCGGCACGCTGCCGTACATGGCGCCCGAGCAATTCGCCGGGCTGCAAGGCGATCCGCGGACCGATGTCTACGGTTGGGGCGTGCTCGCGCTCGAGCTGCTCGGCGGCGTGTCGCCGGCAAAACTCTTCGGCGTCGAGGCGCTCGCCGGTGCACCGCTGCGCGATGCGGCGCCGCGGCTGCTCGAGGAGGCACGCGTGCAGCCGCGCATCGCCGCGATCGTTCGTGGGTGTCTCGCGAAGCAGCCCGCGGATCGCTGGGCCGACATGGGCGAGGTGACCCAGCGACTGCAGGCGCTCGACGACGGCGGTGCGCCGACGCTGATCTACCAACGCGTGGGTCCCGAGCGTATGGGCGTGACGCTCGTGCCGGGCATCGGGTCGGATGCGACCTTGGCTGCGGGCACGCGACTGGCCGAGGAGATCGGCGCGACCGACGAGCAGCCGCAGACGCACATCGCGGGCACCGGCGAGCAGGTGGCGATGCACGCAGACGCGGTCACACACGTTCCCCGTGCCGGCATCTCGATCGCGGCGGCGCGCCCGAAGGCGACGCGGTGGATCGCGCCCGTGCTCGCGACGGGTCTCGTCGCTGCGGCGGTTGCGTGGGGTCGTGAGGCGGCGACACCAACACCGCCACCGCCACCGACAGACGCATCGAACGTCGAGACGATACCGGCCGACGCGAACGATGTCGCGACGCCGGCGATGGTTGCACCGCTGCCGGCGCGCGCACCTGCGCGTGAGCCCGCAGTCGTCGTCGCGCCGGCATCCGCTGTCGACGATGTGGCGACCGAGGTCGAGACGATCGACACTGCAATTCGCGCGCAAGCGAGGCCGCCGCGATCGCCGTCGGTCCGGCCGCGCCCCCGCGAGACACCACCGTCGCAGGCTGTGCCGGAGCGTCCGACGCAGCGACCCGATGCGCCGAGCACGAGCGAGCCGCCACCACCACCGCGGCCGATAGAAGCGATCGGCGAGAAGCCGCGGCGCCGCGATCTGAAGGATCCGTTCCGCTGATCTCCGCGACCGGGCTCACTTCGTGCGCGCGCTGGTGATCGCGTCGACCAGCGCCGCATCGCGAGGCGTCGCGGTCTGGGCGAGATCCAGCGCGCGCGCGAGCGCAGCACTCGCCTCGTTCGCTCGGCCCGCGAGCTTCTCGACGCGCGCGAGCTCGACCAACGTCCGCGCAGCTGCATTCGCATCGGTACCGACCTGCAGCGCGATCGCAGCATCGAGGTGCAGCACCGCGACCTCGTGCTTGCCCGTTCGCGTGGCCTCTGCCGCGAGCCGCAATCGCACCTCCGCGACCGCGGCCGGAGTCGGTGGCGACGCCTGCTCGCGCAGTCGCAGCAGCCGATCGAGAAAATCCGTCGCGCGTCCGGTCGGCTCGATCTGCGTCGCTGCGTCTGCGGCGACCGACAGACCGACGGACTCCTCGGCACCACCGCTGCCGCCGACGATCGTCAGCGCTCGCTCGGCGTGCTCGAGCGCGCGCTCGGGCTGACCCTGCTTGAGCGCGATCGCGGCGAGGTTGTTGATCGACGCGGCGACCTTCGGATGGCGCTCGCCGAGCACCCGCTTGCGCAGGTCGTACGATTGCGTCACGTACTGCGCCGCCGCGACCAGATCGTTCTGCTCGATCTTCACGTTACCCATGTGGTTGAACGACATCGCGACGAGCGGATCGTCGGGACCGAGCAAGCGCTGCTGGACCTCGAGCGCCTCGCGATACAGCTCGAACGCCTCGTCGAGCCTGCGCTGCACGTAGAGCACGCCCGCGCGATTGTGGGTCAGCTGGGCGCGCAGCAGCTCGTCGGTGCCGACGCGCTCGACCGCGGCCTCGGCGAAGCGTGCCCACATCTCGCCCGTCGCCGTGTCGCCACGCTCGACGCCTGTGACCCATACGAGCCGTACCCATGCGTCCGCAGCGACGACCTCGTGCCGCGCGGCTTCGGCATGCCAGATCGACTCGAGGTACTCCTGCTCGGCGCGACCGAAATCACCGATGCGTTCGAGCGCGCTGCCGAGCCGCAGCCGCGCCTCCGCGATGATCGGTCTGTAGCCGAGCGCGGCCGCCTCTTCGACGACCGAGTGCGCGACCGCGAGCGAAGCGTCGTAACGACCGGCGGCCTCCTTCGCGCGTGCGTCGGCGAGGCGCGTGCGCAGCTGCTCGACCGTGTTCTGCATCTTCGCGTCGGCCGGCGGCATCACGCGAGCTGCGAGCGCACGCGCGTCGGCGCACGGCTCGAGCCGCCCGAGCTCGGCCGCCGCCTCGACCGCGTGCTGGACGACCTGCGCGTCGGCGTGGCGGAACTCCTCGGTCAACGCCGACAGCTCGCCGAGCCGCGCGCGCAGACACGTCATGCGTAGATCGAGCAGCTCCTCCGACTGCTCGCGATGCACGTGCGTCGCCCGACAGGCATCGCGATGCTGCTCGAGCCAGCGCGTCGCGTAGCCGTCGAGGCTGAGCTCGACGCCGGTGAACGCGGTCGCGGCGTACGTGAGCTCGGTGCGCATGAACATGTCGCGGACCTGCGCGCGGACGCTGTCGTCCCACACGCCGGCCATGCGCTCGGGGCCGCCGTCGCACGCGGCCGGCTCGCGCGTCGCGGCGACCAACGCGATCGCGGCACCGAGCCCGACACCGCCGATGCCGATGCCGACGCCGAGTCGACGACGGACCTTCCGCGTTGCGTCGCGTTGCAGCGCGCCGAGCAGCACGTGCATGTCGGGATAGCGATCGGCGCGATCGACCGCGAGCCCCCGACCGAGGGTGCGCCGCAGCCAGCTCGGCACGCCGCTGCCTTTCGGCGGCTCTTGCAAGATGCCTTTGACGACGCTGACGGCGGTGGTCGTCGCCGAGTCGCCGCGGAACGGACGCAGGCCGTACACGGACTCCCACAGCACGACGCAGAACGAGAACTGATCCGAGCGCGCATCGACGGGATTGCCGAGGTGCTGCTCGGGGGCCATGTACGCCGGCGTACCGAGCAGCGCACCGGTGCGCGTCAGCTCGACGTCGAGATCACCCGAGCGCGACGCGAGTCGCTCGAGCCGTTCCTCCACCGCGAGATCATCGGTCGAGCCGTGGTTCGATCGATGCAACCCCGAGCGTGACTGCGAGATCGGATCGTCGTCGCGACTCGGGGCACGACGCGCGAGCCCGAAGTCGAGCACCACGACGCGGCCCGTACGATCGACGAGCACGTTGTCCGGCTTGAAGTCGCGGTGGATGAGATCGGCAGCGTGCGCCGCCGCGAGCCCGGCACCGGCGGCACACAGCACGTCGAGCACGTCCGTCCACGCGCGCGGACGTTCGCGCAGCCACTGCCGCAGCGTGACGCCGTCGATGAACTCCATCGCGAGGAACACCCGACCCTCGTAGGTGCCGACGTCGTGCACGGTGACGACGTTGGTGTGTGACAGCTTCGCGATCGCCTTCGCCTCGCGCATCAGTCGCTGCTTGCCGCGCGTGCTCGCGGTGTCGCCGTGCAGCAGCTTCAGTGCGACCTTGCGGTCGAGCTCTGGATCGTACGCGGCATACACGACGCCCATGCCGCCGGAGCCGAGCTCGTACAGCACGACGTAGCGACCGATGGTGCGCCCGCGCTCGAGGCCATGCTTGCGCGCGGCCAGCACGAGCTGATCAGCGATGCTGTCGTGGTCGGTACCGAGGGCGCCACGCTCGGGCGCGTCGTTGGAGTCACCTTCCACCGCGCCGCGATCATGCCACGGCATCTCGGCGCGCGCCGTGGATCAGTCTGCGCCGTCCGAGGTCTTCGGCTCGGCCGGCTCCGAGCCGTCCTGGGCGGCCTCGTCCGACTTGTACGGGCCATATCGTGCGAGCTCGACGAGGTAGCTCGCGACCGCGCCGCGTTCCTCTTCGACGAAGCGAGTCACGGCGTCGCGCAGGCCGGCGTGGCGGATCCAGTGGCTGCTGTACGTCGGCGAAGGGAGAAAGCCGCGGAGCAGCTTGTGCTCGCCCTGCGCGCCGGCTTCGAACAACGCGAGTCGGCGCTCGATACACCGCTCGATGCCGCAGTAGTACGCGAGCTCGAAGTGCAAAAACGGTGCGTTGTCGTCGCAGCCCCAGTAGCGACCGAACAGCGTCGTGTCGGTCTCGAGGTACAGTGCGCCGGCGATCGTCTGGCCGTTCTTCCGCGCGCGCAGCCACTGCACGCGCTGGGGTGCGAGGGCGCACAGGTGCGCGAAGAAACCCGGACGCAGGTAGTCCTGTCCGCCGTGGTTGTCGGTGGTGTTGCGGTAGAACCGATCGATCGCGACGAGGTCGTCGGGCCCCAGGTCCTCACCAGCGACGAACTCGATCTCGTCGACCGCGGCGCGTGCACGCGCGCGTTCTTTGCGGATCTGCTTGCGCTTGCGCGACGTGAGCGTCGCGAGGAAATCCTCGAAGCTCGTGTACTGGGCGTTGCGCCAGTGGAACTGGAAGCTCGCGCGCGGCACGAAGCCCAGCGGCTCGAGCAACGCCTGCTCCGCCTCGGTCGTGAACAACCAATGGATCGACGAGCAGCGCATCTCGTCGGCGAGCGCACGCACGCGCTTGACCAGCGCGAGCGCGATCTCGCCGGTGTCGGGCCCCGGATCCTCGGGCCGGCGTACGAGGATTCGTGGGCCGCTCGCCGGAGTAGCGGGCGCCGCAATCACGAGCTTCGGGTAGTACGGCACGCCCCCGCGGGCCGCCGCCCGCGCCCAGGGGAAGTCGAAGATGTACTCGCCGTAGCTGTGCGACTTGACGAAGCACGGGATCGCACCGACGAGCGCGGCCCGATCCGAACCGACGCGATCGGTACCCGCCCATTCGGCCAGGATGAAGTACGGATCCCAGCCCGATCCGCCACCGATCGATCCGCTGCGTTCGAGTGCGGTCAGAAATCCATGCTCGAGAAACGGGCTGGAACCGTGCTGCAGCCGGTCCCAGGCCGCGGGATCGACGCTCGCCAAGCTCGACGTCACGCGTAGGCTCAAACTCACCGCACCTTCGTACTACGCGACGGTAGCGTGACCGACAACCCGATTCGCCTTTGCTAGACTGCAGGCCGGTGACCGAGCGGCGAGACGAAGAACGACAGACCGGCGTAGCCCTCCGCGAGAAGGAGGAGAAGAAGGTCAAGCGTCCGCGCATGTATCGGGTCGTGCTGCATAACGACGACTACACGCCGATGGACTTCGTGGTGCGCTTGCTCGAGACCGTGTTCCACCGGAACGAATCCGAAGCAACTGCGGTGATGTTGCACGTGCACCATCACGGCCAAGGCGTCGCCGGCGTCTATACCCACGAGATTGCCGAGACCAAGGTCGCGCAGGTCCACCTCCTCGCGCGCAAGAACGACCATCCGCTCATGGCGTCGATGGAACCGGAAGACGAAGACGATGCTGAGTGACGAGCTCAAGGCGACGATCAACCACGCGATCGAGGACACGCAGCGCCGTCGCCACGAGTACCTCACGCTCGAGCACTTGTTGCTCGCGCTCGTCGACGACCCGAGCGCGAAGAAGGTCATGTCCGGCTGCGGCGGTGATCCCGACGCGATTCGCAGCGAGGTCGAGGCATTCCTCGACGAGAACATGGAGGCGATCCCCGAGGGCGATGCGTTCACGTGTCACCAGACGATCGGGGTCGGCCGCGTGCTGCAGCGCTCCGTCTATCACGTGCAGGGTGCGGGCAAGCGCGAGGTGACGGGTGCGAACCTGCTCGTCGCGCTGTTCGCCGAGCCCGAGTCGCACGCGGTGTACATCCTCGCCAACCACGGCATCACGCGACGCGACGTCACGCTGTTCATCTCGCACGGCATCGCGAAGGGTGCGGCGGGCACGTCGATCGCTCGGCGTGCGCCGGGCCCGGGCGGGCAGGGGCCCAGCGGCGCCGACGAGCCCGATGGTGGCGACGTCGCCGACGATCCGCTCAGCGCATACGCGGTCGACCTCAAGGCGAAGGCCGAGGCCGGCAAGATCGAGCCGCTCATCGGTCGCGACGCGGAGGTGCTGCGGGTGATCCAGGTGCTATGTCGCCGGCGCAAGAACAACCCGGTGCTCGTCGGCGAGCCCGGCGTCGGCAAGACGGCGGTCGTCGAGGGCCTCGCGCTGCGCGTGCACGACGGCAAGGTGCCCGCCGCAATCAAAGATGCGCATACCTACTCGCTGGATCTCGGAGCCGTGCTCGCGGGCACGAAGTTCCGCGGCCAGTTCGAGGAGCGGCTCAAGGCGGTCATCTCCGCGATCGAGAGCGATCCCGACGCGATCCTCTTCATCGACGAGATCCACACGGTGGTCGGCGCGGGTGCGACGAGCGGTGGGTCGATGGACGCGAGCAACCTGCTCAAGCCGTCGCTGTCGTCCGGTGCGCTGCGCTGCATCGGCTCGACGACGTTCAAGGATTTCAAGGCATCGTTCGAGCGCGACGCGGCGCTCGCTCGGCGGTTCCAGAAGATCGAGATCGTCGAGCCGAGCAAGGAGGAGACCGTGCTCATCCTCCAGGGCCTGCGCGAGGTCTACGAGCGCCATCACAACGTGCGCTACACGCCCGAGGCGCTGCAAGCCGCGGTCGACCTCGCGCACAAGTACCTGCGCGATCGACATCTGCCCGACTCGGCGATCGACGTGATGGACGAGACTGGTGCGGCCGCGCGGCTCGGTGCGGCGGCGCCGGACGTGTCGCTCAACGATGCACTCGAGACGCCGAAGGCGGGTGGTGCCGGCGAGTTCGACCACGACACGCCGACGGCCGTCGACACCCCACGACCGACGATCATCGACGTGAAGGAGATCGAGGCCGTCATCGCGCGCATGGCTCGCATCCCGCCGAAGTCGGTGTCGACCGACGATCGCCGCGTGCTGGTGCGTCTCGAAGAGGGCCTGCGCGAGGTCATCTATGGTCAGGACGAGGCGGTGAAGACGGTGGCGCACGCGATCAAGCGCGCGCGCGCCGGTCTGTCGCGTGCCGACAAGCCGATCGGATCCTTCTTGTTCGCGGGCCCGACGGGTGTCGGCAAGACCGAGCTCGCCAAGCAGCTCGCGCGGCTGCTCGCGCTGCCTTTTCTGCGCTTCGACATGAGCGAGTACATGGAGAAGCACAGCGTCAGCCGGCTCATCGGCGCGCCGCCCGGCTACGTGGGGTTCGATCAGGGCGGCATGCTGACCGATGCGGTGAGCAAGCAGCCGCATGCGGTGCTCGTGCTCGACGAGATCGAGAAGGCGCACCCCGACATCTTCGCGGTGCTCTTGCAGGTCATGGACAACGCGACGTTGACGGACACGACCGGTCGCAAGACCGACTTCCGCAACATCATCCTCATCATGACGAGCAACGCCGGCGCGCAGGACATCGCGGCGCGCAAGGTCGGCTTTGCGGACGAGGGGCCGCAGGCGTCGGACTCGAACAAGGCGGTCGAGCGCACGTTCAGCCCGGAGTTCCGCAACCGCCTCGACAAGATCGTCACGTTCCGCAGCCTCGACGAGAGCGTCGTCCAGAAGGTCGCCGACAAGATGCTCGGCGAGCTCGAGCTGCAGCTCGCGGATCGCAACGTCCGCATCACGTACACGCAGGCGGCACGCGACTGGATCGCGAAGCGCGGCTTCGACAAGTTGTTCGGTGCGCGGCCGATGACCCGCACGGTCGACGAGCACATCAACGGCAAGCTCGTCGACGAGCTGCTGTTCGGCAAGCTCGAGCACGGCGGCAGCGTCCACGTCGATGTGAAAGACGGCGAGCTGTCGTTCGAGTACGAGTCCGCGGGCGAGCCGAGCAAGCCCGACGACGACAAGCAGTACAACTGACGCCCGCCGTCCGCGGGCTTCGCTCGCGTCAGTCGACCGAGCTCTCGTTGCACTTCAGGAGGAACCGAGCCACTCGCGCGGCGCTAGCGAGCGGTTGCTCGAGGGTGATGTCGTGTCCGGCCTGGGCGACGACGTCGAAGCTCGCACCGGCGATGCCCTGCGCGAGCCGCCGTGGCGCAGCGGTGCCGACCAGCTCGTCGAGCGCTCCGGCGAGCGCGAGGCAAGGCGACGCGATGCGGTGGAGGTGGCCGCGAACGTCATGCAGCGCGCCGGCGATCGCGTGCCGCACCAAGCTCGCGCGCGAGGTCGGCTGCACGCGAACCTGCGCCTCGATCATGTGCAGCTCGTGGGGATGCTCCCGGCGAAAGCGGCCCGACAGGGTGCGATGCACCAGTCGCGCCTCGACCTCGCCCCGCGGGCGGGCAAAGCAGGCGGCCATCGCGAACGCCCGCTGTGCCCCCGCTCGCGTGAGGTCCAACCCGCGGGCCGGAGCGCTCGCGATGCACAGCGTCGCGACCCGATCGGCAGCGTCGATGCCCATCCAGGTGGCGGCCATGCCTCCCAGCGAGATCCCGAACACGTGGGCGCGGCTCACCGCGAGGTGATCGAGCAGCGCCACCGCGTCGGCGGCGATGCGCCGCGTCGATGGCCAGCCAGACTCGCCGCCCGATCGCCCGGTGCCGCGCAGATCGAACGCGACGATCGGGAACGACTCGGCCAGCGCCTCGCGGAACCGACCCCACAGCGCCATCGTGCCGCCGAGCGGGCGGATCAACAGCAACGGCACGGCCCCATCGATGCGCCCTTGGATCTCGTACGCGATCGCGCCGCCATCGGCGAGCCTCGCCTCGCCGCGGACACACTCGATCGCTACGCTCACGCGCGCCCTCGGGCGGCACGCGCCAGGCCGTCGAGCGCCGTTTGCATGATCGACTGCACGCGATCGCGGATGCGCTCGGGTGCCTCGTCCACAGGTGCGGCGACGGGCGGCAGCATGTGCAGCTGCACACGCATGGGCAGGGGGAAGTACGGCAACCATGGACCCACGGCCAGTCCCCAGGGCAGCGCCAACGCCAGGGGAAATCGCTTCAGCCGCGCCCATCGTTCGAGATGCAACCAGCGCGCGATGCCCTCGCCCTCACTGAAGATATAGGCGCTGCGATGCGCACCGTGGGCAACGAGCGGGACGATGGGCACGCCCGCGGCCTGGGCCACGCGCACGAATCCGGTGCGCGAACCCAACACCACCTCGTTGCGTCGCCGAGCATGGCGGTACGCGTCGAGATCCCCGCCCGGGTACACGAGCACCTGGGCCCCCGAGCGCAGCGCTGCGAGGGCGTTCTGGGGTGTGGCGCGCACGGCACCGAAGCGACGGAAGAGCCGGCCGAGCCACGGCAGCTGCCGCATGGCGAAGTCGTGGGCCAGGGCGAACAGCGGCGACGCGGGGCCGCGTGCGTCCCACAGTGAACCGAGCGTGGCACACAGATCCGGCCCGGCGATGCCGCCGTTGTGATTGCCCACGTACAACACCGGCCCCGTCGGCGCACTGGCGAATCCCTGGATGTCCAGGCGCAGGTAGTGTCGATTGAGGCGGCGCATCGTCGGCAAGATCGCGGCGATGAGCTCGGGTTCGCGGCCGTCGAGGGCGTCGATCGCGTTCACGCGTGACGCCTTCCGTGTACCCGCGACAGTGCGGCTTCGGACACACGGGTGCGCGCGGCCAACCCTGACGCCAAGCCGGGGAACGCCCGCGCGGTGACACCGAGCAGTGCCTGCGCCGGGCGCCGGACCAAGCCGCGGGACACCGCGGTGGCGATCCACACCTGTGCGGCGACGTCCCGCGCGAGCCGTCGTTGGAACATCTCGGGTGGGTGTCCCGCGAGGTGAGTCATCGCCGCGAGCGCGGCGCTGTGCAATGCGATCGACATCCCATCGCCGGAGAACGAGGGGATGACGGCGGCCTGATCTCCGAGCCGCCACAGCCCATCGGCGTGGCGCTGCACGTGACCGTAGGGGATCGCCGAAAGGGCCAGCGGTCGCGCCCAGCAGGGCGCTCCGCCAGTGAGGCGCGCGTCGAGATGGGCCGAGTCGCGCCGCACCGCCGCGAGCAGCCGGTCCCAGCGGCCGCCGACCTCCTGCAATCGTCGGCGACGCACCACGAGGCACAGGTTCGCCCGACCGCCCTCGACGAGCTGCAACCCCGCGTAGCCACCCTCGAAGGTGACGAGCTCGACATGCTCGGCCAACGCACGCGTGGCGGCGGGGGCCAGATGCCAGTGGAGCTTGAACGCCACCAGATCGTCCTGACGCCCCGGGGGGCGCCCGTGTCCGCGCAGGTCGTGCTTGCCCGTGGCCAAGAACGCGGACATCGCGAAGACCTCACTGCCGTCGGCGAGGCGCGCCGACCATCCCCCGTGGATCCGCGTCAGCGCCTGCGCCTTCACCCCGCGACGCACGGCGACACCGGCTTCGACGGCCAGGTCCAGCAGCGCCTCGTCGAGCACGCGGCGCGAGAGGCTGAGCGCGACGAACGGCAGCGACATCACCTGGATGCCGTCGCCGATGCACAAGCGGAGCTTGTCGATGACGACCGCGCCCTTCGTCCGTGGATCGAACCCGAGCGCCAGCAGATAGTCACAGGCCTCGGCCGACAGGAACTCGCCACAGACCTTGTCGCTCGGTCCCGCCTCGCGCTCGACCAACACGACCTCACGACCGGCGCGTGCGAGGTGAATGGCCACGGCCGCACCCGCCGGACCACCGCCGATGACCAGCGTGGCGGTCATGGCGACTTCACGCGCGCGACAGTGAGGCGGAACGGCATGCGCCAATGGATGTCGAGGTCCGCGGGGTCGATGCCGGCGGCGGTCACGAGGCGACGCCAGTCATCGGGCACGAACGCGCGGGCGATCGACACCGGTCCGTCGTGCTGCACGAACCGATGGAAGCGAGCCAGCTTCGCCGCGATTCGGAACACGTGGTAGGGCACCGGATGGCGGTGCAGATCGTTCACGAACCA
>Ga0105048_10005199_pt1 | contig 21085 bp, 18 predicted proteins | sample MAT05_FD_78382 | JGI IMG/M metagenome (GOLD analysis project Ga0105048, IMG submission 78382) | Freshwater microbial communities from Lake Fryxell liftoff mats and glacier meltwater in Antarctica - MAT-05 | ecosystem: Environmental > Aquatic > Freshwater > Ice > Liftoff microbial mat | place...
CGATAGGTGGTAGAGGTCGTAGAGGTCGTATGAGCCTCCACCCCAAAAAAAGAGGTGCGCAACAGACAGGCCTAAAGCCGGGTCTGCCGCGCACCCTTGGGGGGAGCAGCTTAGGGGGAAATCAGGAAACCAGCGTCTTCTTTTCGGAAAGTTTGATGACGCGACCCTCAGGATCGCGAAAATTCGTGTACGGCCCCACGGTCGTTACAATAATCCCGCGATTTCTCAATTCCCTGAGAACCGGGTCGCGATTTTGCAACGACAGATAAAGGTGAAAGTAGCTGACCATCTCGCCAAATTCGGATTTCCGCAGGCAAATCGGCAACCCTCCCATCTCCATCTCACAGTAGCGATCCGTGCGTTCACTGAGTACTTTGGCGTCCAGGATCTCCACGTAAAAATCCCGGATCTCCTTCCAGCGCTGAGTGAAAATCGTCACCGAATAACAAAGCGGTTCGTCATCCGGGACGTCACCAGCAACCTGAGGTGCGGCAGTGGGCATCACTTCTGTAATCATACAGTGCTACGTAGCAACCCCCGTGCGCAACCCTCAAAAAAATGCTTTTTTCTCAAAAAAAAAGGAGCGCCGGGTGCCCACGTCCGCTCCAACCCCAAAAAACATGGCAACCCGAAGCCCCGACAAGCGCCTCCACGCGCCGTCACCAGGCCTCTTAAGAAACACTAGACAACAATGTTTTCTCCTGTATAAACCTCTTTTTACTTTGTCAACGCACGTCCCACTTTATCACCGCGAACACTCCACGATCTGGAATGGACTCAACCGGTTGATCAAGTTTCTTCTCGTTCTTGCGTTTCTGGTTCTTGTCGTGGTGCTTTTCATGCCGGAACTCAAACGTCAGCGAACCCAACAGACTCAGCGCGATGAACTTGCAGCCGAAAAAGGACGCCTGGAGGAACTCCTCGCACGCCAGGTTCGCGAGGTGGAACTTCTCAGAACCGATACCATGTTCCTCGAGACAATCGCCCGAAATAAACTCGATCTGATGAAGCCCGGCGAAACAATCATCCGTATCGATCCCGCCCCCTGATTTTCACCTGGAATCCCAGACCTCACCGTGTTCGATTTCGATTCCACCTCCATCCCGAACCAGCCGAGCACCGGAACTTCGCCCCAACGCAGCGGGGACATCGACGAACTGAAGTTCCAAAACGAACGCCTGCTCATGATCACCGAGGCGCTCTTTAATCTGCTCCAGCAAAAAACCGGCGCGACCGAAGCCGATCTCGTTCGCGAAATGGTCGCCATCGATCTGCGCGATGGCAAACTGGACAATCGCGTCGCCAAAGACTCCCCGCGCACCTGCCCCAAATGCCAGCGCACCATCATGCGCAACCGCGCCAGGTGCCTCTACTGCGGCGAACCCATCGCCCCGGCACCTTTCGCGCGCTAACAGCACACTTTTAAGCCACCTCAAAGTTCGGCAGTGGCAGATATTAAAAATACAAAGCGCCTTTTCTTACCGCGGAGCCACGGCTGACGATGGTGTAGGCGCACCATAGGCTGTGGCGTCCGGCAACAGCGCCGTTGGCGCGTCATCTTCGTCGCTCCGACGACAAAACAGTTTCCAAGCTCCGGTCAGGAGCGGCATCTTCCGCCCTTTTGCGGCAGTTATTGCGGCTCTGAGAGGCAGACCAAAAACGAGAACCCGCCACCTTGCTGTCCGTTCTCCAAACGGTAAAGCAGCCGGTTAATTCCTTTTCGGAAATGAACCTTGCGCAGGCCTTCGTTGGCGACCCATGACTTATGAAAATCGGCGCTCTTCCAGATTAGCTGATCGTTAATCCAGACCTTCGACTGATCATCGCTGCCGATGGCGACCCAAAGATCCGACTCTTCGTCAAACCAGATCTCCGCATAGGCGTAGTAAAGTTCGTAGTCGCTTAGACCAGGCGGAACAATCATCCCGAGTGTGGGAGAGGATCCTCGGTTCGGCGGAAGTTGGAAAAAATGCCAACGGATCGGCATGGGGACTTCGTTTTTGCGTCCGCCTTGATAAACGGCGTCCAAGTCGATCACGGTTTCAGGAGGAAACTTGGTGTTAAGATTCTTCCGTCCGGGATTTGGCCAAGGGCCAATCAGGTACCATGAATCCACATACATCCAAGCCGGGTTGCGGCCGGCTTCGATGCTGACCATGCCTTTCCGAACGGTTCGGCCGGGGATTGGTTTGAAGTCTTTCGCGCTGACCGAAGCGATACCGGGCTGGCCTCCTGGACCCTGCCCTGGGGTGCCGGAAGTAGTTCCTCGGTTTGCTGCCATGGCCGCCGCGATGTTCATGGCGTTGGCAAGATCCGCCAGTGCCTTGGGATTGAGAGGAGTCGAGGCCCAAACCGCAGTCGCAAGCGACACTCCAAGTATCTGTGGACTCATCCCCTCGGAATGCTGCCCTTGCATGCCACCTTGGGGACCGTCCGCAGCGGCCATCTCTTTGCTAAGGTCCTTGGCCTTGGTTCCAGCGTCTTCCATCGCGAGTTCCTCCATGCGACTGTTGCGTGCGCTCTGCGCCTGGACCTGGGCAACGGTGAAAGTTGAGCCTGCGGCGTTCGCCAAATCGCGCATCCTTTGGGCGAGGGCGACCATGGAATCCATCTGGGCGGCGGCTTCGCTGATGGCTTTTTCCTGTTCTCGAACGCCGTTCACATCGGCGATGTCTTTGTCGAGGATCGAGTTATCCAACTCAGGCCGATCCGGCTTGGCGACTACCGTCAATGCCAGAGCCGCTTCGAGCGGAATCTTCCTCAAGACCGCGAGCTCGGCGGCGCGAACATTTTTAAACGTCTCCGCAACTGCTTCTTCTGCGGCCTGAGCTTTCTTGTACAGCTCGGAAAGCCCATCCGCCGCCGTGGGATGTGGGGCCGGCACCGAGGAAACTTCGGCGGCATAGGTGGCTCCCTTTGTTCCCGCAGAAAATTCGGCGGCGGCTTTGGCCAAGGCGGTGTTTGCGGCTTGTTGAATTAAAATCGAAGCCTGCTGTGCTTCGGTAGATGTTTTCTGCTGGGTCGAAGAATTGATCATACCCTCCTTCAGCGCTTTTTCCTTCTCCTCCAGTTTTGCTTTGGTCTCAGCTAGTTTTTGCTCCTGTTTGGCTGCTGCCTCTTGCGCGCGTTTAGCGATTCCTTCGGCCTGACGGAGATCTTGTTGGGCTTTGGCTGCCGCGTTCTCTTCTTTTTTTACGGACTCGGCTGATTGTTTGGCGAGCGCGGCTTGACGTTGTTTTTCTGCTTCGGCCGCTTTGACAGCCGCAGCCGCGTCGGCGGCGGCTTTGGCGATATCGGCCGCAGCTTTCCGGGCGGCCTCGGCTTCCTGCTTGGCTGCCGACAAGGCTTCCTTTTTCGCGTTTAAAGCTGCTTCGGCGGAAGCCGCTTGCACGGCGGCTTTTTCAAAGGCCGTTTGCTGCTGGCGGGCGGCTTCCTGAGCTGGAGTCAAGGTAAGCGGAGGAGTTGAACTGGGAGTGCCGTCCGGATCCGATGGAGTCGGTGTTGCGGTGGCAACCGATTGCTTCGCCGCTTCGACCGTGGCAGCAGTTTGTTTCTCCTGTTTCGCCGCAAGATCCCGTGCTGTTTGGGCCGCGGTCTCGGCCTTTTTGACTTCCTGTTCTACTTTCGAAACCTCGGACTGTTCCTTCTTCGCGGTTTCGCCAGATTGCCTGGCTTCATTGGCTAGGCGTTTTGACTCTTCCGCCGCAGTCTTGGTCGCACTGGTGGCCGCTGTCGAAGCGGCGACACTTACCGCCGCTGCCTCCTTTGCCTCCTCAATCTTCTTTTGCGCCGCTAGAGCCACGTCCTGGCGGGCGGCCAATGTTGCTTCGGCGGTTGTTGCTTGTTGCGTCACTTTTTCCAGCGCCGCCTTTTCACGACTGGCGGCTTCTTCCGCAGGAGGCAGTGCTTTCATTGCGCCCAGCACTTGATTTGCCGTGGATGAAGCGCGTTCTTGGGTCTTGTTGGCTGCGGTTTGCGACTCGGTGGCGGCGGCATGGGCAGTTCCCGCTTCAGCGGGCTGGTTCATGAGCTGGAGTTGGTCGCCAATTTCATTCTGAGCGACCAGAGCCTTGCGCTGGGCTAATTCGGCGGCGGCGCGAGCCTCGGCGGCTTCTTTGGCGGCAGCATCAGCCTGAGCGTCCGCTGCTGATTTTTGCTCCAGAGTGGAGGCCGTGTTTTCAGACTGATGGGCGGAGTTCAACTTCGCCAGCGCTTCTTCCGCCTTGGTTTGTTGGGCCAGCGCTTCTTTTTGAGCGGAAAGCGATGCTTCGCCTGCGGCCGCGAGATTTTCGGGTGCCCGCTGCGCTTCTTCGCGCATGATTTCATTGTACTGCGCGATCTTCTCAGCGTTGAGTTTGTCTAGTTCTTCTTTGATTTTTACCAACTCCTCGACCTTCTCTTCAAACCGCTCGCTTTCGCGTTCCCGGATCTCTTCCACGACATCGCGCACCCGGTCCGGACTGATCGTCATGTTAAACTCGGAAGACGTTTCCGCGCCGGAAGGTGTCGGCGGCGTGGCGATATAGAACACGCCGAAGATCGCGGTATGGACCAGGATGGAAACGACCCACCATGCGCCAAGCCCGAGGGAGTAAAAGAAGATCACCCAGCGAGCGGTACGCCGGCGTTTAGCGGCTTGGGGGGAATCCGAGGAATCGCTCACTTTTGGTTGGGATCGCGTGTGTGCAGTTTGACGTTTTTTAGTCCTTCGAATTGGCAGAGCTCGATCACTTCCACAAGGTGCTCGTAGGCCGTCTTGCGGTCGGCATCGACCCGGATTTCTTGAGTCGGATTCGCGGCGGCTGCGTCGCGAAGTCGTTGGTGCAAGGCATCGGTGGTCACTCTTTCCGAACCGATGTACTTATTGCCCACCGCATCGATCCCAAGAATCAAGAGTGTGTCTTGAACGTTGAGATCAATCGAAGCCGCGGAGTAAGGGAGTTCTATGGGAAGGGCTTTTTCCGCGTGTTTAATCGTGGTTGCCACCATGAAAAAGATCAGGAGGATCAACATGACGTCGATCATCGGGATCAGATTCAGCTCCATTTCATCATCATGCCTTCGGCGTCGCGCCATGAGAAACCTCCTTGTCAACAAACCAAGTGATCGTCAAATCGGCGACTTCATCTTCTAAAAGGATTTCGAAGTTGCGCGTTTTGTTGCGGAAGTAATGGAAGAAAGCGAGGAAAGGAATGGCTAAACCGATTCCGAGCGCGGTGGTGGTGAGAGCTTCGGAAATACCAGCCGCGAGCTGCGCCGGGTTGCCGAGGGCTCCGGCGAGCGCGACTTTTTCAAAACTGGTGATCATTCCCATAACCATGCCCATCAATCCGAGGAGGGGCTCCAACGTTGCAACAACTCCGACTGGATAAGAGCGTTGCAAATGCGCGTCGATATCGCGACCGACCATGTCGCTTGCGATTGTGGCGATATCCCCGGCGGAGCGGTCCCGCCGTTTCGCAAGGAAGGAAATCACTTTCGCGAGCGTGCTCGGTTCATCATCTGCAAGGCGTTCCAACTCGGCGAACTTACCTTCTTTCCACAGCGCTTTCGCCCGGTCGGCCAAGCCGCGTGGGGCGATGTTGGCCCGGCGCAGATGGGCGAAGCGTTCCAGGATGAAGCCGGCTCCAAAGATCGAAAGCAGGAGCTGGACTACGCCGGTCGGGCCCGATTGTTTGAAGCGAACTACCCAGATGTTTTCTCCAGAGGGGGCATGTCCTTCGGCTGGTTTCGCTTCAGCAACTGGTGGAGTGGCTGCGGGAGTCGATGCCGCAGGCGGAGAAGCCGCTGGCACGGTCGGAGTTTGCGCTAGGGTGGAAGGGGTTAGGGTGAACCAAAAGGCGCACACCAACAGGAGGGTGGTTCGCATAGGAAAATACATAAGAAAGTGTCCATTTTTTGCAAGCGTCCGTCTTGCAATGGCATGGCAATCCGGGAGACGTGAGGCATGGGGGGCGCTATGAAAATACCGATCACGATACGCCGCTGCTTTTGCCGCCGGATGTTTGGCAGTGGGTGCTAAAAAAACATCTCCGCATTTAGAGCAGAAACAGGGAAAGGCCCATAGGATATTTCGGGTTGCGGCCTTGCCCCGTTGCGTTATTTTTCTCTATGATCTCGAGCAAAATTCTCATAACGACTGCGCTGACCCTTAGCATGGCAGCTTCTCTTTCCGCAGAAACTCCTGGGGACCAGTTGGCTGCCAAGCAGAAGGAATTTGTTAGCAAAGTTCCGCCGGAAAAGGCGGCTTCTTATCAGGCTGGTATCGATGCGGTTGCCAAAAGCGGGATCTTAGACCGGGCCAAGAAAACCGGTGACAAGGCTCCGGATTTCACGTTGAAAAATGCGATGGGCAAGGAGGTTTCGCTTCTCAAACTGTTGGAGAAAGGTCCGGTGGTGCTGACTTGGTATCGCGGCGGATGGTGCCCGCATTGCAATCTGACGCTTGCGGCCCTGCAGGAAAAGCTCCCCGAATTTCAGGCTGCCGGGGCGACGTTGGTTGCGCTGACTCCTGAGCTGCCCGACTTTGCGGCGCACACGACGAAGAAGGGTGAAATCGCTTTTGAAGTGCTATCGGATTTGGGGAACAACGTGGCAAGAGAGTATGGCATTGTGTTTATAATGACCCCGGACGTCGCGGAAGCCATGCGCAAAAATGCGAACACCGTGGAGCGTAATGGTGATGAATCCGACGAACTCCCCCTGGCTGCCGCTTTCGTGCAACCCGCACCTTGCACATCGCAGGGTTCCATTCATAATTCGCCGCTTCTTTTTTTCACACGCACTTCTATTCCATGTCTCTTCTCGTCCTCGGCTCCATCGGCCTCGATACCATCAAAACGCCGCTTGCGGAACACGCAGACCTTCTCGGGGGCAGCGCAAGCTACGCTTCCGTCGCAGCCAGCTTTTTCACCCCGGTGCGGTTGATCGGCATCGTCGGTGACGATTTTCCACAGGCCCACACCGCGTACTTTCAATCGCGCAACATCGATCTCGGCGGACTCCAGACCGTGCCCGGACGCACCTTCCGCTGGTGTGGCGAGTACCACGCGGATTTCAACAATCGCACCACGCTAAGCACGGAACTGGGCGTGTTCGAAACGTTCAATCCGCAACTGCCTGAAGACTACCGCACCACCCCCTACGTTCTCCTCGGCAACATCGGTCCCGACTTGCAGGGCCACGTGCTCGACCAGATGGAGCGTCCGAAGTTCATCGTCGCCGACACCATGAACCTGTGGATCAATATCACCAACGAAGCGCTGCACAAACTTCTGAAGCGCGTGGACATGCTCGTGCTCAACGACGAGGAGGCGCGCCAGTTGACCAAGGAGGAAAATCTCATCCGGGCAGGCCGGGCCTTGCTCGAACTCGGACCGCGCTTCGTTGCGATCAAAAAAGGCGAACACGGTTGCATGTTGTTTGGCGAAGGCGGTGCGTTTTTCGCCACCGGCGCTTATCCGCTCGCGGAAATCCATGATCCCACCGGCGCAGGCGACAGTTTTGTCGGAGCGCTTGCAGGCTATGTCGCGAGCAAAAACCCTAAAGGGGTTACCTTCGACCTGCTCCGCGCAGCCGTCGCACACGGCAGCGTAATGGCCAGTTTCAACGTCGAAGCATTCAGTCTGGAACGCCTCCGCACCCTTACCAACGTCCAGCTTGCGGAACGTTTCAACCAGTTTAAAGCAATGACTCGCTTCGAGGAGTAAGCGCAAAATGAAGCGCTGCTTGCATGTCACCAATCCTTCCCTAAAATCCTCTCCCGTCCGATCACACCGATGAAAGTTTTTCTTTGCCTGGCAATACTCGCAGCATGCGCTGCCTCACCTTTTGCGAAAGCGCAGGAGGCAGCAGCCTACGTCGTCTGCGACGCAACCACCGGCCATATTCTCCAGCAGGAGAACGCCAACTCCAAAAGACAGGTCGCCAGCCTTACCAAAATCGCCACCGCCATGGTCGCGCTGGATTGGACCGACCTTACCAAACGCGACCTCGGCGAAGTGGTCACCATTCCTGCGGGGGCGGATCAGTTGCCCGGCATCAATTCCGTCGGACTCATGCCCGGTGATCAGGCCACGCTCCGTGACCTGCTCTACTCGGCCTTGCTGCAAAGCGATAACACCGCCGCCGAAGCCATCGCCCAGCACATCGGTTCCGCGTTGCAGGACGAGGGGCTTCCCTCGGACCGTTTCGTCGCCCAGATGAATGCCCTTGCGCGGCGGCTTGGAATGAAGGACACGCGCTTCCGCAACGCGCACGGACTGGATTCCGCAGAAGATAAGCTGCCCTATTCCACTGCCGCAGACATGGCGCGCCTCACCAAATACGCGATGGCGAGTTCCGCATTTCGTTTTTACGTTTCCCAAAAGGAACGCCAGATTTCCATCACCCGCGCCGCAGGCACAGTCGCAGGCTATCAACTCCAAAACACGAACGAACTGCTTGGTGTCGAAGAGATCGACGGCGTAAAAACTGGACGCACCCGTCGCGCCGGGGATTGCGTGATCATCAGTTCCGCCAAAAGCCCGGAGACAAAACAGGAAGGCGATCAGTTCATCATCACACCCCGCCGGCTCATCGTGGTCGTGCTTGGTTCTCCCTCCCGTTTTCCCGCAGCAAAATCGCTTCTGTCCCGCGGTTGGAGCGACTACGACCAGTGGGCCGCCAACGGCCGGCCGGAAAAACGCGGACGCAGCCTTTAAAACACCAACACAAAACACCCACATGCAACCACGTAGGATTGGTATCCTGACCAGCGGGGGAGACTGCCCCGGATTAAATGCAGTCATTCGCGGCGTTGTTCGCGCCGCCACAGCAAAAGGATGGGAAGTCATCGGCTTCAAACAAGGCTTTGAAGGCCTTCTCTCTCCCGGCGATTACATTCACCTGGATAACCACCGCACCAGCGGCATCATGCAACTTGGCGGCACCATCATCGGGACCACCAACAAAGGACACTTCGTCGCCAAAGTCGCCGAAGGCCGCAAGACGTTCGTCCCGAAGGAAATCGTCGAAGACGCCAAAAAAGTCCTCGCTGAACTGAACATCGACGGCCTCGTCGTCATCGGTGGTGACGGTTCGCTCACCACCGCCATGCAGCTTCAAGACGATGGCATTAATGTGATCGGCGTGCCCAAGACCATCGACAACGATCTCGAAGCCACAGCGATGACCTTCGGCTTCGACAGCGCCGTGGCCTGCGTTGCCGACGCGCTCGACCGGCTTCACACGACCGCCACGAGCCATCGCCGGGCCATGGTCATCGAGGTCATGGGTCGGCACGCCGGCTGGATCGCCCTCTACGGCGGACTCGCAGGCGGGGCCGACGTTATTCTCATTCCAGAAATCCCGTTCACCTGGGAGAGCGTCGCTGACGCCATTCGTAAACGCGACAGCGAGGGTGCGCTCAGTTCGCTCATCGTCGTCGCCGAAGGCGCACTGCCGCATGGCGGCGAAAAAGTCCTCCGCGGCGCAGGCACCGGTGAATACCGTCTGGGCGGCGTGGGCGAAATCGTGGCGAAGGAAATCGCGGACCGCACCGGCAAGGAGACCCGCACCTGCGTGCTGGGCCACCTCCAACGCGGCGGCGCCCCCACCACGCTCGATCGCATCCTTGGCACCCGTTTCGGCGTGAAAGCTGTGGATCTCATTGCTGAAGGCAAGTTCGGTCACATGGTGAGTTACCAAAACTACATCGTACTCGACGTGCCCATCGGAGAAGCCGTCCACCGCCTCCGCCTTGTTCAACCCAATGGCGAAATAGTCGAGACCGCACGCGCCGTAGGCATCAGCTTCGGCGACTAAGCGCGCTTCAGCAATCGAACTATCTGGATCACAGATGGACGGTGCTACCCTTCGGAGGTGCCGTTCATCACCCTGGCCAGCGCATCTTTCAGTCGCGCATCAACAGCCTCGGGGCTGAACAGCGAGAGCACCTTGGTGCGGCCATCCTTCGCAAGGCGGTCCCAGAGCGCCCGGTTCGTATTGAGTTCCACCATGTGCTCCACGAACGCTTCGGGGGCATCGGCAACGAGAAGGTCCTTGCCGGAAACCAGATTCATTCCTTCCACCGCCACCGAAGTCGCCACCACAGGAACGCCGAAGCCCAGGCTCTGATTGACCTTTCCCTTGACCCCGGCACCGAACCGCAACGGGGCGATGGAAAAACGCACCTGCGAAAAAACTTCAGACACATCGGGCAGCCATCCGGTGAAAATCAAAGAATCACTCGCGAGAGCTTTCAACTCCTCGGGCACCGAGCCGCCAACCACATGGCATCGACCGCCGGGAATTTTTTGGAGCACGAGCGGGTGAATGTTCCGCGCATAAAACTCCATCGCATCGACGTTCGGCTTGTGCCGGAAATTGCCGATGAAAAGCCAGTCCCGCCGCGCGTCGAATTCCGGTCCAGGATTCTGTTCCGCCTGGATGATCGGAATCACATCCACACGCGCAGACGGCAATTCGACCGACAACAAATCCCGTTCATGCGTGCTCACCACCCACACGGCGTCCGACATGGACATGACATCAAATTCATCGGCGCGCGTCAGGGCCGCTTTTTTCGCCGCGGCCTCGTCTTTTAAAAGATCCGCCGCACGCGATTCGCGGAGGTAATGCAGATCGACGGTATCAAAAATAAATACCGCACCAGGGGCCCGCTCCTTGAGCAGAGGCAGATAATTCCGAGCCATTTTGAGCCTGCTAAGAATGATCAGATCGAACGTCGCAGAGCGTTCCAATAAATACTCCTCCAGCTTTTTCCAATAGATGCCCTCCACCACAGCGATGCCGTTCTGACGCAGCGCACGGGACGGATCCATTTTTCCACTTGAAAACGTGACCTCATGACCCGCCCCACGCAAAAGCCGCAGCAACCACCACATGCGCAAGGATCCGGCATCCTGATCCTCGGACGCCACACGATCGTCCAACACGAGAATGCGGAACGCGTTCCCGCGCGTTTCACCCTTCGCCGGATGCGTCGAAAGCCTGCTGATCCAACGATCAAAAAATTTCAGCCGGTGCGACTGTTGATGCTTCTTGGGCCCCTGCAAAATGTCGCGTCCCGCCGTCCCGCCCTCGTAATGCGTGATCTCGCACTCGGGCTGATACAGCACCCTCCAACCCTTGTCGCGCATCCGGAAACACAGATCGACGTCCTCGTAGTAACACGGAGAAAAGTACGGATCAAACCCGCCGAGTTGCTTGAACAGTGCCTTGGGAGTCATGACGCAGGCCGCCGAGCAGTAATCGACTTCGCTCAGATAATTGCAGGCCGGTTCCTGTTTCCGCGATCCGTGGCCGAGGTTTGCAGCTGATCCGTCGAAGAATACCGCGCCGCCCGCTTCCTGGATCAGACCGTCGGGATACACCAGTTTCGCTCCGACCAATCCGGCCTTGGGATGATCCCGAAACGTTTGCAACAACACCTCGAGCCACCCTTCGGAGACCACCGTGTCGTTGTTTAGAAAAACCAGCATGCCCCCGCGGGCAAGGTCTGCACCGCGATTGCACGATCCGGCAAACCCGAGATTTGACTCGTTGCGCACCGCCCGGATCCCGGTGCATTGCTCAAGAAACGATGTCGTGACATCCGAGGAACAATCATCGATCACCACAATTTCCGTCGGCACAGTCCCGTGAAATTGCACCAGCGAAGCAAGGCATTGGCTCGTGAATCCCGCGTGGTTGTGCACGGGAATGATAATGGAAACCTCGGGGTCGGCGCTTGCAGCAAAATGCACGGGTTCAACCGCCGTGGGTTCGGCGAACTCCGCCGCCTCCGACTTTTTATGGGATTGTTTCGGAATCCAACGTCCCACCCACGAGGCGCGGAGCGCGTCAACTTGGGCGCGCAACTCGTCGAACTGGATGGTTTTCTTGCGCAGCTTGCCTTTGGTCTGCCGCAAGGCGTCCTGAGTTTCCTGGAGCTGGCGCACCAGTCTCCGGGCAAGTTCTGAAGGATCTCCCTCGGCTTTCATCGGGCCAACTCTAGCGCCTCCTTCACCCCTTGCGCAAATCGTTCGGCGGAACAATCGCGCTGCACTGCCGCAAGCGCGCCATCACGAATTTTCTCCCAAAGCTCAGGGTCCTCGTGAAGTGCGACGCATTTCGCCGCAAACTCCGACGCCGAACCGGCCACAAGCAACTCCACACCGTCCTTCCACCCAAGCTGGCGGGCCAGCAACGGCGTGGCCACCACAGGCACTCCATGCGCAGCCGCGTCCAGTACCTTGATCGGGATGCCTGCGGCAAAACGTGTGGGCGCGATGAAAACGCGCGCTTTGTTGTAAAAAGGATTCAGATCGGGAACCGCTCCGGCAAAACGCAGGGACGCATCCTCAAAGGCGCGGATTTTTTCGGAGTCATTCGGTCCGGCAACCGTAAGCACCACGTTCAGTTTTTCGCGAACCAAGGGAAAAACCTCGCGCCCGAACCATAACAGCGAATCCGCGTTTGGACTGTCCTCCTCGTGGACAGCACCAGCAAAAAGTAATCCGTGCCGAGAAGCAAAAGGTGCCGTTGACTCCGCATTTTCAATGCGATGACTCAGCACCGCGCAGCGCAGCCCGCTGTGTTTTTCGAGCACGTTTTTTTCATGTTCACTGACAGATACCAACGCATGAGCACCGGCACACAGCGCCGTTTCTTCAGCCAGCAAAGCGTCCTGTGCCGCAACATCCAAAGGCGCACCCTCCAGTTCGGCCTTCGTCACCGCCCGCATGGAAAACACCGCCTCTGCATCATAAATCACGCGCGCCCGGCCAATGATTTCCTCGGAAAGCAATGTCCGAAAAAACCGCATATTGTGTGGACGACTTACGATGATGAAATCGTAAAAACCCTGCCGCTCCCTCAAAAAAGCCGGAAGTTCCTCTTTTCGGCTTCCGATGATCACTTCCAGCTCGCGGGGAAGATCCTGATACACCCCGGCCCATTCGGTGGTCAGGCTCCAAAAAGGAAACAACGTCACCGCATGCCCGAGTTCCTGCAGCGTATGCAGCAGGGCATTGGAACGGGGAAAACCCGATCCCAAGTGCTGGTGAGGCACCCGATCTTCGATCAACAAAATGCGGCTGCTCCCGCGGTTCCGCGAACGTGCCGCCAGAACATTTGCGTTGGCCGGTGGCAGATGATTTTTTAAGGCCTCCGCGTGAGCACGTTGAAAAACTCCGTGATTTCGGCGCTGGAGATCCACGGCTTTTGCAGGCTCCGACGAACTCGCAAACTCGTAGTGCAGAATCGTCGCCCTCGGTTCATAGACGACGCGCAAACCACGCGCCCAAAGCCGCATACAGTAATCGACTTCCTCGTAATACGCAGGTTTGTAGATTTCGGAAAACCCGCCGCATTCCTCAAAAACGTTGCGCGGCGTGAGCAGGAAGGCGCCGGAACAAAAATCCACATCGCGCCGGAATTGAAACTCCGAAGCTGCCGGATCACCTCCACGTCCGTAACCAGCGCAGGAACCGTCCGACCACACAATGCTTCCGGCCTCCTGCAACCGACAGTCGGGCAGAATGATGCGTGCTCCCACTGCGCCGATGTCCGGCGCACTCACGATACATTCCACCGCGGCCTCGACGGCTCCGGGCAACAGTTGCGCGTCGTTGTTGAGGAATAGCAGATAGGTTCCCGAAGCCGCACGAGCAGCCTGATTTGCACCCTCGAGAAAATGCACGTTTTGCGCGTTGTGATGAATTACCGCACCGTCCAGCCGCTCCAGCAGCATGCTTGTGGCGTCGGTGGACGCATTGTCCACAATGACGAGTTCGAAAGAAACCCTGGCGATCTCGCGTAACGAACGAAGACACGCGAACGTCAACTCCGCACGGTTGAACAGCACAAGCAACACGCTCACCACCGGCTTCGAGTTGGAGGCAAATTTCATCCGGTGCCCGCTCGCTAGAAAGGCGTTCAACGCACCGGCGTTGGCAGCGCTCATCCACGCCTTGGCGTCACCCGCAGGTGGAGCGGGCGGATCCGCAAGAACACTTTGGGGAACCGTGGACTCGCGCACAGGGGGTGTGCCCTGAACCCCGTTATCTTCAGGCTTTCTTTTTTCTGACTTTCTGGCGGGTTTCGTCACGCTCCGCGCTGGCGCAAGGCCTATCGCTTTTTCCAATACACGTACCGGCTTTGAAAAAGTCCAACCCCAGGAATCGCGCATCGCCTGCAAATTGCCATGGGCTTCGTCGGTCCGCTGTTTGTAGTCCTCCACCTTGGATTTCAACGTTTCGATTTTGGTTTCGAGAGTTGTGATCTTTTCCTCGCGATGCTTGACCCGGCCCATTTGAGCAAGACGTTCGTTGTCGAGGCCGCGGTTTTTGTCCTGCAACACGGAGATCTGCCAGGTGAGCATTCCGTGCTGCTCATCGATCTGTTGCTGTAAATCCACACCGCGCTCGCGCAACTGCGCGCCAAACAACGGGCGTAAACCACCCAGCGCTTGATGCAACGGATCGAGCAAATGCTGCGCCTCGTCAAGACGGCCCGCAACAAAGTGCAGCATCGCCTCATATGTCATACGGACCTGAGGCGGCAACGCTGCGAGATCGCCGCCACGATGGTGGCGCTTTTGCGGATCGATGAAGTCGCGCATCGCATCCTCGGGATTTTGCTCGGGCCAATCGATACGCAGTTCACTACCTAAACGCTCCATCGTTTCGCGATGGTGGCGCAGAAAATCCTCATACATCACGAACGCGCGCGAAAATCCCCTCGTATCCAGCTCCGCACCCAAAGCGTGCTCCAGCCAGAGCATGTGCGATTTTGCCGTGGAAAAACCATTGCGCCGCGCGAGTGACTGCGCCGATTCCTCGGGGTGCCGCGTGACGATGATAAAGTGCGGATCCACCCCGAGTTCCCGCAGGAGCGGAATCCAGAGCGGAAGCAAACGGCAGATGCGGGGGTCCTTGATCCCCCAAAGCGGCGAGCAAGCAAAATCGCGGCGCAGAATGGCGGTCAACGCCTCCCGGCAACGCACCGCTTCGGGCGTGTGCCACCATTCAACGGGCAGCGGGCAGGGATCGTCCCAGCGCAAACTCAACCCGGCCAGAAGTTCGTCATGGCAATTCACAATGTCGAGATGCTCCCAGAAACCCGCTTCGTTATCGTCACTCCCCGCCATGAGGCGCGGACCCAGATCCACGCCCAACCTTGCCAGCAGGCCCGTAAGCGCCGAAGTGCCACTTCGGTGCATTCCCAAAACCACCAGGGCCTTGTTATGAAGCATCGTCATTATGAACGGGCAAGGTTCAACGGAGCGTCCACCCGCACACAAGCCAAAAACATGGCGATATCAGGGCTGCGCGAGTAATCGAGTGCTTGTTGCAGCAACAGACAACCCGCTGCGCCGACTAAAAAAACTTCGCCCATGGAGTGTTTGCGAAATGCGCGCGCAAAACCTCCAGATTTTCCACCATGTCCTCCACACGATCAGAATTGATTTTCACCGTCGCGGTCTCGAGCGTGACCGGAGCAACGCCGAGAAATTCCTGCACACGTTGCCTGGCCCCCGCATCGGGGTGGACCAGTTCCTCATAACCCACCTCGCACATCGGGTGCGAAGCGAACGCCTTTGTAAACTCTTCCTCCCGGTCCGCTGTCTGCGTGAAATCCTCCTCGCACTCCTTCGGATCGAGCGCGAATAGCGTCTGCACCGGCTTTTCCGAGGGGTCGAGCACGTTAAACACCTTGTTAATCCGTGTGGCCGTGATCTTGGAAATAACACGCTTGAGGCGGTTTTCGCGCCGCAGATGAATGACGCGCAGTTCCGCATTCTGTTCCAGCGCAGACCGGATCGCCGCAAACTCGGGCAGCACGAGTTCTTCGTACTTGATCTTAAATCCGACTGCCTTCATTCCGCCGGGAAACAACACGAAATCCCGCATGAACCCCACGGGATCAGCCTTTAGCATGCTCTCCAGTTTACTGACCAGCGGAAGGTTCGGGCGGTCTTGCAACCCCACAAAACTCCGGATGCCGCCGGCCATCACCTCGCCGTGGCAGCAGATTTCGGGATGCGAATTCAGCAAATGCCGCAACATCGTGCTGCCAGTGCGCGCGGCGTTGAGGATGATAAACCTTACGGAGTGATCTGCCATGGATGGCTGCGACTATCGCGGAGTGTCGAAAAACGTATCAAGCACCTAATGCTCACGGACGGATAAAAATGCGTGCATGGTGTTGACAGCAAGCCACCCCCGCACAATGAAATGTGCCGATGCCATCCGCCGCGCCCCTTCGAATTTTGTTCCATCGTCATTACACAAGGTTTCAAGGCGGACACCTCAAAATGCGGGATTACTTCCGGCATCTGGAATTGGCGGCGGGCTACGAACCAGCCGTCTATTTCACGCCCGCGAGCGCTTGGGACGAGAGTAATCCTTGGTTCGCGCAACGCTCCGAAGTTTGTCCCACTTGGACGCCTGAAACCGCCGATGCACTTTTTCTCGGCGGCTTGGACTGGCTGGCGCTGGATCCCGAAAAGGCGAAAAACTGGCCCGCTCCCACTTTCAACCTCATCCAACACATCCGCCATACGGACCACGCACATCCTCTTTTCCAGTTTCTTCCAAACAAGGCGATCCGGCTCTGTGTCAGCGAGGAAGTCGCCGATGCTGTTAGAGCTTCTGGTAAAGCCAACGGTCCCGTGTTTGCCATTCCTAACGGGGTGGACTTTGGCGGACTCCCGCAACGGATTGAAGATTCACAGCACGACATCGACCTTTTGATCGTCGGCCTCAAAAACCGCGAAATGGCAGAGGAACTCCAGCACGCTTTCGCCATGCACGATTTGCGCATAGAGGCGTTGTTCGACCTGCTGCCTCGCGCCGAGTTCCTCGGAAAAATCGCCCGCAGCACGACCACTGCGTTTTTACCCAACCAGACCGAGGGATTCTATCTGCCCGCTCTAGAAGCGATGCTGCTCGGTTCGTTGGTCGTCTGTCCAGACTGCATCGGAAACCGTTCGTTCTGCCTCGATACAATCAATTGCTTCCGCCCCGCCTATGCTTTGCCCCAAATCATCGATGCCGTGAGCACCGCGACGACGCTACCGAGCGCCGACCGCGAACGCCTCCTCGCCGAGGCAACCCGCACGGCCAGCGGCCACGATATCGCCCGCGAACGCACCGCCTTTTATGATGTGCTCAACAAAATGCGCGATTTGTGGAACATTTGTCCGTCATGACACCCACCATTTACGTGACCGGCCTCCCCCGCTCCGGAACGACCCTCGTCTGCCATCTTCTCTCCTCGCTGCCCGATGTCGTGGCGCTCCATGAACCGATGAAAATTCAGGACATGGCAGGCTGCACCACTGCTCAGGTGCTGGATGCCATCGATGCCTTTGCCCGCGAAAACCGGGAGTCCATTCTGACCCAGGCGAAAGCCAGTTCGAAACAGATCTCCGGGGAGGTTCCGGATAATCCCATCGCTGCTGAAAAGGCAGATGACGGACTGCGCAAACAGCTCAACTCGCTGGGCGAAATCATCGTGGGAAAAACACTTCCATCCGACTTCACGCTCGCGATCAAACACAACGCCTTTTTCGCCTTCTTCCTCGCATCTCTCGCCGCGACGAGATCGTGTTTTGCCATCATACGGAACCCGCTCGCCGTCCTGGCTTCCTGGCAGACCGTTGATCTTCCCGTGAACCGGGGGCAACTCCCCGCAGCCACGCAGTGGGACACTGGCCTGGCCGCAATTCTGGCCGGAACCCCTGATGTGCTCGACCGCCAGTTCATCATCATGGATTGGTTTTTTTCGCGATACGCTGCGACGCTCCCCGCAGAACGCATCATCCGCTACGAAGACGTCATCGCCTCCGGCGGCAGATGTCTCGCGCATCTCGTTCCCTCGGCCGCGGCACTGCAGGGGCAGTTGAAATCGCGGAATCGCAGCGGGTTGTATGATCGCGCACATTTTGAAAAACTGGGAAGCCGCCTGCTCGATGGAGACGGAGCGTACTCCGCGTTTTATTCCCGCCTAGAAATCGAGACTTTGTTGAAATCGGAATTAGAATCGAACCATGCAGCACAGTAACGAGACAGGTTACGCGCCCTTTCGGGTGAACTTTCTCATTGTGGGCGCACAAAAAAGCGGAACTACAGCGCTGGCCAGCTTTCTCGGCTGGCACCCGGAAATTTGCATCCCGCAAATCAAGGAACTGCACTTCTTTGACAAATATTTCCATGATTTCAACACGGACGAGGATCGGGATCGGGCCTACCACGCCGAGTTCAAGAATTACGCGGGCGAAAACCTCATCGGCGAGGCAACGCCATCCTACCTGTTTTTTCCGCAGGTCGCGGGCCGCATTCATCGTTACAATCCAAAGATGAAACTCGTAGGCATCCTCCGCAACCCGGTGGAACGTGCGATTTCACAGCACGCGATGGAACTGAACCGCGGAGACGAAACCCTCCAACTCCCCCTAGCGCTTGCGGCGGAGAAGTGGCGTCTTTTCCGCTACCGCGTCGCAGAGAACCCCACCTTTGCTCATCGACGCTTCTCCTACATTCATCGCGGGTTTTATAGTCATCAGATCGAAAACCTGCGCCGTTTTTTCCCGAAGGAACAGACGCTGTTCCTCCTCAGCGACGACCTTTCAAAACACCACCACGCCACCCTTCTCCAGGTTCAGCGTTTTCTCGGACTCACCAGTCCCGAACTTGTTGCCCCTGAAGCGAGGGTCTTCGAAGCTGCCACCAAATCGCCTGCGCCCGCATGGATTAACCGCTCTCTGCGGCTCCTCTTCCATAGGGAAATCGATCGTCTCGAGAAACTTCTGGGTCGCGACTTGGGCCATTGGAGAATGTAGGCATGGCACCCTGCAACCGCCGCAGTGTCAGCAGTCCCAGCCCGGATCGCGTCCAATCAAACCGGCAAGCTTCGCGTTGTGTGGACGGAAGTGCTCGATTAACCGCTCCCGCAATGCACCGCCAAGCGCATCGTACTCACAAAAATTAAACTTCTCGAACTCCTCGGGCATGCGGGGTTTTACGGTCTCAAGTCCGAGAAAATCGCTGACGCGCTCCAATTCCCGTGCAGGATCGGCATAAAATTCTTCACTGAGCACGATGTGCAGATGGTGCCTTGGATAATATTTCAGCCATTCCCCGATCTGCTCCATGTAGTGTCCCCGGGTGCAATAGGAAAAATTCTGGAGCGCATCGCTTCGCTGCACTTCTTCGCGCAACAACTTTTCGCGTTCGCCTTGGATCCGTTCCTGCTCACGGTCCAGCGCTTCCGCGAAGCTCAGCGGTTCGTATTTTCTACGAAGTCCGTGTTGATAATGCGACGCTGCGCGATCCACGGGGTTGCGCAAAATGGCGATGATTTTTGCATTAGGCAAATGACGGGACGCACGCTGTGCCGCCAGCGGATTGAGCATATAAGAAGGCGATGCCTCGCCCGTCAAACGCCTCAGAGGATGCGCCTTGTCCGGCAATTTTTCAAAACGCGAAACGAAATGGCGCACATACCACTCCCAGCCCGAGAGATAGTTGTGATCGAAAAAATGAACTTCCTTGCGGGTGGCACTCACAATGCGCGGATGTTCGCAAAGATAACGGTAGAGCGAGGTCGTCCCGCAGCGCATGGCCCCGAGAATCAGGAACGAGGGAGTAATCCGGGTTTTGCGGTAAAACCAACTCCGCGCCGGTGAAGACGGAGATTCCGGATCAGCCACGCTTTTTTGGGGTGTGAGCGGTCTTTTTTGTTTCGCCATGCATAGCGAATCCTGACTCCAGATTTGCGTAACGCATGATGAAATCTCCCCCGGATTTCGGCGCTGAAAAGCAAACGGGATTGCGGGCGAGGACGATCATGAAACTGGAGGAAAGTAAAGGTTGCCCCCCTTGCGAATGCAAACGCAAAGCCATGAACGGCGAAACGCAGAAGCGGCGATCATAGGCCTTTGTTTTTGATGAAATTGGCGATCAGTGGGTGTTCGGGAAGTGCGTTCCGGCTGCGGAAAAACTCCACGACTTTCCTGAGCTCCTTCTGATTGTACTCGAGGAGATCATTCGGTCCGTCCGCCTGCCAGCGACGATCATCCCCGAGGTGAAAGGTGAGATGAAAATCGGCAATTTCCTGGAACCTGGTGGCCGTCGCCACCTGATTGACCAACATCACCTTTCCCACGCCGCCCGTGCCGATGCATGCATGCTCCATGTGAAATTGCGGGAGCACGTCCCTGCGCCAGACGAAACAGTCACGACCGGGATGCTTTTCCCCCACCTGCGCATACATCAACGGCAGATCCTCCGTTTCGGTCCACTCTTTGGAGATCGTCCGGCGATTGATGATGAGTGAGTCCGCCCCCCGGCGGAGGAGCGCCGCGACTCCGAGATAAAAATGAGGGAGCAGGGCGATGTCCAGGTTCGTGTAAACAAAGAACTCCGCGTCCGATTTCTCGTAGAGCCGACTTAGAATATCGCGCAAGAGTGGTAATTTTCGCTTTTTCTGAAAGTCGCCAAAATCTAGAACAGACCGGTCAAGGTCGGGCGTCTTTTGAAAATCCGCCGGGACTGCTCCGTGGTCCTCGGGAAACTGCGCGGTGAACAGGTCAACCTCCACTTCGGTTGTGGCGTACGCGCGGGCACGTCGCATGGTTTCCAGCGTGATCGGCTGGGCGATGGTCAGGTCGGACGAAGCCGGAAGGTTACCGACCGGATTGATGATGTGAGCGATCCTCATGGCTGCCCGCCAAGGCTCCGGAATTTGCCGCGCACGATGGAGAGGTGCCCCGCAATCTTGTTCTTCAAATGGAAGCGCGAAACCTCCCGTTTCAGCCGTTCCCGTCCAAAGCGTTCGATTTCTTCCTCAAAGAGCTCCTTGGCAAACTCGTAGAGCTCCGTGTCAAAGGCGTTGCGTGCGCGGATCAACTCGATGGTTTCCGGAGGTTGGGAGGCCTTGACGTTGGAGCCGACATTTTTCCGCGAGTAGAAGGGCGTTTTCCATCCGTAAAACCGCTGAAGCAGGATCAGGGATTCGTCAAACCTCTCGGTCAGGCCCATGACATCGATATTGTTTTTAAGAACCACTCTGGCTTTTTCAAGGTGGACAGGGAGGC
>Ga0105048_10005200_pt1 | contig 21083 bp, 15 predicted proteins | sample MAT05_FD_78382 | JGI IMG/M metagenome (GOLD analysis project Ga0105048, IMG submission 78382) | Freshwater microbial communities from Lake Fryxell liftoff mats and glacier meltwater in Antarctica - MAT-05 | ecosystem: Environmental > Aquatic > Freshwater > Ice > Liftoff microbial mat | place...
CGTTGGCGAGGGGCGGTGTGGGCGGCGAGTCTGTTTTATGTGAATGGTCTGGCGGTGGTGTGGTGGCTGTCAGAATTGAGTGGAGCCGCGCCGTGGCTGCTCTCGCCGCTTTTGCGGGTATTCCTCAATGGCGTGGTGTTTGCGATGAGCGCGATGGCGTTTCGGCGCTGTTTCGCGGAAAAGCTAAACGGAGGCACGCACCTAGGTGCGGCCCTACAGGGAAGGGAACCGCTCGGTGGAGCGACCTCGCCTGGTCTAGCGAGCAAATCGACATGGTGGGGCGTGACAGGCTTTGTGCTGTTTACCGCGACGCTTTTACCTTTGGCCGAAGGGGCGGCGGAACGTTTTTTGGATGCATCGTTTTGGTTTCCAGTCGCCTGTTCGGCTTTGGATGCGGCATGGCTCACGCCATTCATTGCAGCGGCGGGATCGGAGGGCGTAGCCTGGTTGGCGGCACTGGTGTCGGTCGTCACTTCGCTGGTGGTGTGGGGTGGCTCACGCCAGGCCAAAGCGATCGCCCTTTGCCTGCCAATTTTGTTGTGCGGGGTGTCCTTGTACCGGAGGGCAGACGACAGGCCTCATGTTGAGGTTGTACAGGACGCGGCAGGAACGGACCAACCGCGTTCGTTTAAGGTGGGGCTGTTGCAGTTTTATAGTGCACCGGCTTCGAAAGTGGGGGCAGGTGGAGCCAAGGCGCGTTATCAAGAGATCGAGCAGGCGGTGGCGGCGATGCGGGACGCGGACTTGATCCTGATGCCGGAAGGTTCGGGAGCGCACACGCTGCGCTATGCTTATAATAGTTTGGAAGATAATGCTTATAAGGATTGGCTGGAGAACGACCTGTCGACGTTAGCGGATAACATCATCGCAGGCGTGCATATCAAAACCGAGGTCAACCAAGGCGAGTTTTTGAATGTCGCTATTCATCTAAGCAAAGAACACGGGCTTTTCCCTGCGTTTGTGCCGAAGACGCGCTTGATTCCTTTGGGCGAATATCTGCCGCCGTTTGTACGGTTGCTGGGGTTCGACTCGGTGCTGAGTCTGCGTGGTTCGACCTTTACGCGGAAGGAGGAAAGTAATTTGCCGTCATGCCAGTCTTTTTCGTTGAAGACGAAGGCGGGGTTGCTGCAGGTGGGGCCGACGATTTGTTATGATGTCGCATTTCGTGAGGCCTTCGTGCCCAAGATGCGCTCAGGTCCAATCGATTGTTTTGTGGTGTTGGGCGATAATCATCGCTTCAAAAACTTCACCTACGCCGATCAATTTTTTCGCCATGCGCGGCTGAGGGCGATCGAGACAAGTTGTCCGGTGATCGTGTTGATGTCGGCGGGGCCCTCCGGCTACGTCGATTCAGACGGCACCGTGCATGAGGTGGTGTTGGGGTTTAATAACCGGCCCTTTGAGCTAAAAACGGGTGAATTCATACTCCGCACAGGTGTGCAGGGGGCAGCGCCCACGCTGGTGGTGCGCTACCCGAATCTGGTTTTTGGGTTAGCAGGGTTGTCCTCGCTCGGTTTTGGATTTGTCGTGTTTCGGAAGTCGAAAAACGTGAGTGGCTGAGTTGTTACCGATTTTTATCTGGTCGTAAGATCTGCCAAATTGGCGTCGTAGGAATTTTTGGCATTTGGCCGGACTGCGGTCGTGTTTTGTTGTGCCAAACTCTGATCGTAAGGGCGTTTGGTGAGTATTTGGTTCTAGAGCCAAGATGATCGACCGCCTTTTATACGAGATTGGGGCTCAAGTGCCATATATCTTGGCCACGAGGAACTGGTTTTGCTGGTCGAATATGGCCACTTACCTCTGAAAACCGGTGACATTAATATTGGCCAGCGTGAGTTGCCACACAAGCTGGCCATTTGGCCAATCACTGTGTCACTCACCAGCAAATGGTGGATTTGGATATTGGTGGGCCCACTGGGATTCGAACCCAGAACCAAAGGATTATGCTTACCACTTCGACTTTCGCCGCCGAACTCTAAAAAGATGGAATCCGTGCGTGGTCTGGACCATGCCTTCACCGTGCCGCTGTCGGTTTAGGTGGGTGATTATGGTCTCTACACCTTCATGTATCCGGGGATCCGGTACACGCTTGGCTCGGCGTTGGGTCGCCCTTGCGGGCAGGCCGTTCACCGAATTTACACCTGACTACCGGCGGGTTTCCCCGACGGCGACCCAATTTATTAAGTCCTCTGCTCTGACCGTTGAGCTATAGGCCCACAAAATATCCAAAGAACCGCCCGAGCGTGGAAATCCGCTGGACGGACTCAACAGCAATCACGCATCGCTCGACTGCGAGCAGAATATTGCAGGCGTGTTCCTTTTTCGTCGGTGGCGGTGGGTTTTCGGCGGGCGGGGCGATTGGATGCGGTTGTTTGGGCGGACGGCAACAGGATGAAATATGGCCGAGCTGCGGGCTTGCGCTCCTCTTTTCACCTCCAACACTGCACAACTGCCCATTACGCGATGAAACATCATTACTTCCCTCGTTCTAAAGAAGCCAATATTCTCAGCACTGAAGAGCTCCGCGACACCTTTCTCGTCGGCGGTCTCTTTCAGCAGGGAGCCGTCACGGCCCGCTACACCGATCTGGATCGTATGATCATCGGCGGCGTACTGCCTTCGACGGGCACGCCCGTCGCGTTGCCCAATGACAAGGCGACCGGCACGAGTTTCTTCCTCGAGCGCCGCGAAATCGGTATCCTTAATATCGACGCCCCCGGCGTGGTCACTGTTGCCGGCAAGCGTTACGAGCTCGGCACGCTGGACTGCCTCTACATCGGGCTTGGCGAAAAGGACATCAGCTTTGAAAACGGCCCGACCGGTCAGGCGGCGTTCTACTTCGTGAGCACGCCGGCTCATGCGAAGTATCCGACCACCGTCATGCGCCGCGCTGAGGTGAAAACCGATCCGATTGGCGATGTCACCAAGGCCAATCGCCGCCGCATCAATAAATACATCTATGCCGATGGCATCAAGAGCTGCCAGCTGGTCTTGGGTTTTACCGAATTCGAGCCGGGCAGTGTCTGGAACACGATGCCTCCGCACACGCACAGCCGCCGAACCGAGGTTTATCTCTATTTCGACCTAGCCGATCAGATGGTGGTGCACCTCATGGGCGAACCCAACGCTACCCGCCATTTGATCGTCCGCGATCGCGATGCCGTCCTCTCGCCCGCTTGGTCGATCCACGCCGGTGTCGGCACTGCGAGCTATCGCTTTGTCTGGGCCATGGGTGGAGACAATCAGGTCTTTGCCGACATGGATCCTGCGCCGATTTCCGAACTGCGTTGAGCAGCCGTCTTTCAACCAAAACTTTTATCTCCCACTAAAAAAATGAGTTCCATCCTAGAGCAGTTCAAACTCAACGGCAAAGTGGCCGTTGTCACCGGTGCGGCCCGTGGCCTTGGCCAGGGCATGGCCCTCGCACTTGCCGAAGCCGGCGCCGATATCGTCGCTGTCGACATCCTTCCCGCTGACGACACCGTCAAGCAGGTCCAAGCCCTCGGCCGCAAGGCCGTGGCCATCGTTGGTAACCTCGGTGATCGCGCCGCGATCCCCGGCGTGATTTCCGATGCGCGCAAGCACTTCGCGAGCCTCGACATTCTCGTCAACTGCGCCGGCATCATCCGCCGCGCGGACTTTGTCGATTTCACGGAAAAAGATTGGGATGACGTCATGGGCATCAACATCGACGCCGTTTTCATGCTGAGCCAGTCCTTCGTGCGAGACGTCATCGCCCGTGGCGCCAAGGCCAAGATCATCAACATCGCCTCGATGCTTTCCTTCCAAGGCGGTGTTCGCGTACCTTCCTACACCTGCTCGAAGAGCGCGGTGGCCGGCCTCACACGTTTGATGGCCAACGAGCTCGCCTCGAAGGGCATTAACACCAATGCCATCGCCCCCGGCTACATGGCGACCGACAACACCGCTCCGTTGCGCGCCGACGCTAATCGCGCCAACGCGATTCTCGAGCGCATCCCCGCCGGCCGTTGGGGCACTCCGGACGATCTCAAGGGCGCCGTGGTCTTCCTCGCTTCCGCTGCTTCGGACTACGTCAATGGTTACGTTTTGGCGGTCGATGGCGGTTGGCTTGCGCGCTAAGCGCCAGCGACTAGCATTAGCTTTTTGAGTACAAGCCCGGGCTTCGCGCCCGGGCTTTTTTACGCCAGAAGGGGAGGCCGAACAGGTCGCGTGAACCAGTGTTGGGGCGGCGTTTGGGGGTGGCTCGCCGCGCATCGCATTCGGGCGCGTGCACGCAAGAAAACAAATGCGGCGGCACTGCCTTTTATTTGTGTATTTTCCGTGATGGATTCTGGCATGGTTTCGGCCCTGCGATTCAGAGGCTCTCAGGGTTTGTCCCTGCCCTGATAGGGGAACCCTAGTCGAGCAGAAAAGGCGCTGTAAGAATTCGTTATTAAAGTGAGTTATAGTGAGTCAACCACTACGGGTAGTGGTTGACAAGGCGGCCGACCACAAGCCCTAGTGGCATCTCGTTTCCGTCACCGAAAAGTAATCAATACCAAAAATGAGCGCATTTGCTACCCCGGGATCTCGTCCGGTATCCCATCGTCAGAGCGGTCTTCAAGACTACATCGCTATCTCCCGCTATGCCCGTTATTCACCCGCAAAGCGCCGTCGTGAGACGTGGTCGGAGGCGGTGGCGCGAGTGCGCGATATGCACCTCACGCATTACAGTGATTTATCGTTGCAGGACATCGCGGCCGAGTTGATTGCCAAGGGCGAGGTTTCGGCTGAAGCCGTGGCCCGCGCGGGTGAGATGGGCTCCTTGCACGGCGGGATTTTTGCGGCGTTTGCTGGGGTTGACGCAAAGGAAGTGCTGCCCTCGATGCGCAGCTTGCAATTCGGTGGCGATGCGATCCTGACGAAGCACGCCCGTATTTATAACTGTGCTTTTATGCACATCGACCGGATCGAGGCGTTTCGGGAAACCTTTTATCTGCTTCTGTGCGGCTGCGGCGTGGGCTTTTCGGTGCAACGCCAGCATGTAGCCAAGCTACCCGTGTTTGCGGAGTTGAATAAGGAGACCCCGGTTGAGCGTTATGCCGTGGTCGACACCATTGAAGGCTGGTCTGACGCGATGCACGCGCTTTTCGTGGCCGCTATCGAAGGCCGCCGCATGCAGTTCGATTATTCCCTGATTCGCCCGGCTGGTGCGCCGCTGCGCACTTCCGGCGGCAAAGCGCCCGGACCGCAGCCGCTCATGCACGCGCTCAAGCACATCGAGGGTATTCTCGACAAGGCTTCCGGCCGTAAACTTCGCCCGATCGAGGCGTACGATTGCCTCATGTGGACCGCCAAGGCCGTGCTCTCTGGCGGTATCCGCCGTTCGGCTACGATCTGCCTTTTCTCCGTCGATGACGAGGAGATGGCAATGTCGAAGACTGGCAACTGGTTTGATGTGAACCCGCAGCGCGCGGCGAGCAACAACTCCGCCGTGATCGTGCGCGGTCAGTCTTCGCGTGCTGACTTTGACCACCTCTTCGAGGCTCAGAAACAATTCGGCGAACCCGGTTTCTACTTCGTGGAAAACGCGGAATATGGTTCAAATCCCTGCGTGGAGATCGGCCTCAATCCGACGCTCAAGCTCACTACCGAAACCATCGCTAGGCTTAAAGAGCTTGGCTATCAAGGTGAGTTGATTGAAGGCCAGACGCTGTCCGGTGCGCAGTTCTGCAATCTCACTACGCTGTCCGCCGCCGCCGCCGAGACGCCTGAAAAATTCTACCAGCTCTGCGCGAAGGCCGCGCTCATCGGCACGCTTCAGGCCGGTTACACGGATTTCCAGTATCTCTCGCTTGTCGGCCGTGTGATCACCGAGCGCGAGGCGCTGCTTGGCGTTTCGATCTGCGGTATTCTCGACCGTCCGGATGTGCTGCTGAATCCCGAGATTCTGCGCAACGCCGCCGAGGTCGTGAAAACTGTCAATGCCATCGTCGCCAAGGCGCTGGGCATCCGCCCCGCCGCCCGCACGACCTGCGTGAAGCCCGAAGGCACCGCCAGCTTGCTGCTCGGCACGAGCTCGGGCCTGCATCCTCATCATTCGGTGCGGTACTTCCGCCGCGTGCAGACGAACATCTACGACCCGGTCTATAACCATTTCAAAAAGGCAAATCCGCACATGTGCGAAGAGAGCATCTACGATCCGCACAAACGGACCGAGATGATCACCTTCCCCGTGGAAGGTCCGGCCTTCGGCATCTACCGCGAAGATGTTTCAGCGCTCCAACATCTCGATTACATCCGCACCGTGCAGATCAACTGGGTGCAGGCCGGCCGCCGTCACGAGGACGTTTCCCCGGGGTTGCACCACAATGTTTCCTGCACGGTCACGGTTCGCCGCGATGAATGGCAGGACGTGGCCGACTACATCTGGGATCACCGCGACACCTTTACTGGGATCGCGCTCTTTCAGGACAGCGGGGACAAGGCCTATGCTCAGGCCCCGCGTGAGGCGATTAGCACGCCGGAAGATATCGAGAAATGGAATACACTCATCTACAAGCAGGTCGACTACACCGAGCTGTGCGAAGATGAAGACATCACCGAACTGAAACAGATCGCGGCCTGCGCCGGTGGCGCTTGCGAACTCGTGTGATCGTAACGCCCGCCTTGTGCGGGTTCATTTTCCAAGGTATAAACAAGAAGCGCGGTTTTTCGAACCGCGCTTTTTTGTTTTTCTCGGGCAGAGGACGAACCACCAGTTTACGCCAAGAGCCCGGGTCTTTTACATCAAAGCCAGTCCCGGCAAGATTCTTACAGAAGAGGAACAACGGTAACCAAGATACGGCGCTGAAAACCAGAATCGCTTCGTGCTCTTCGTTACCTTCTGTGAAAAAGGCAGAAGTTTAGGGGTTTGGTATTACGCTAAGCATGCCCTCGAACAAGCCAACGCCGCCGCCCGGAGGGGCGGCGGCGTTGGCTTTGATTCAGATTCGCGGCTGTTATTTTGCTGCCGCGAGGGACCATTCTCCGGTGGCGTTGCGGGAGACGGTGAAGGCTTGCTTGGAAACGGATTCTTCGAGGCGGAAGTTGGCTCCGTTGGCGTCGGTCGTGAGCGTCCATTGTTCGCTCTGTGCGGGACCGGTGAGGACGTAGGTGTTGTTACCGCCTTTGCTTTCCCAGCCGAGGATGGCGGATTGCTGGTCAACGGCGATGGCATGGACGATAGTTCGGTTTTTTGTGGCGGTGGTCTCAGTCCAGCGCATGAGTAGGCCAGAACCGGGGCGGCCTTCGCCGCGCTGCGCAGGCAACGGGTGGTAGGCGTCGTGGACGAAGGCGTAAACCGGGCCGCTCATGTCATCGTCGCCGAAGTGGGTGAGCTTGAGGCCGGCGTCGCCGCGGCGGGCGGTCAATTTGTCAGGACGGTTGAGCTTGAGGTCGAGCAGACCGTCGCGGTTGTTGAGGAGCCAGTGCCAGGTGGTGCGGAGGGGTTCGTCGGATTCGATGCGGTCGACAATGAAAAGAGCGTGCGAGCCGCCGAGAATCCAGAGGCGGGTGAAGGTGCGTAGTGGCGCGCCGTAGAGTTGCGCGGCATCGGAGCCGATCACCGAGACAGGACCAACGCGGGCGGTGATGAGGCGTTTGCCGCCGAAATCGATCGGCTCGGCGGCGCGCAGCGGGCCACCGTCGCGGATGATCGGGCGTCTCGGGCCACCTTTTTGAACGAGTGTGCGCGCCGGGGTGTTGCCGGAGGCGGGGACGGCGAAGGTGCAGGTGTTGTGGGTGGCCGTGGAGGTTTCGAGTTCGTGGCTGAGGTTGCGGTAGCAGCTGTGGCCGGGGTCGAGGAGGAGGCGTTCCTGGCGGTGGGTGAGGATGAAGCTGTTGATGTCGCCGTGTAGGTGGGCGACGGCGTGGCGCGGCTCGGAGGGCAGGCGCGCGGCGAGGACAGTGAGGCCGTCCCAGCTGTCGCGGGCAAAGGCGTCGCCGCCGGAGAACGCGGCGGTGGTGGGCAGCGCGGCGGCCATGGGCGAGAGCGGAGCGGCGGCGTCGGCCAGCATGATGACGGAGAGAAAGCCGAACCCGTTGACAAAACCAAAGCTGGCGAGGTCGTGCGGGCCGGCTTCGTTGGCGGGGAAGTAGGTGGTGTCGAAGAGCCAGCGGGCGAGGCCGGCCTGCTCGGGTAGGTTTTTGCGGGCGCGCACAGCGATGTGGACGAGGAGGTCGCCAGAGGGGCGGAAGATGGCTGCGCTGTCGCCGAAATTGGCACTGCGCGGCCAGGCTACGGTGCCCCAGCCGGAGAGCGGCTTGCGGTAGAAGAGGGCGTAGGAGGCCCAGTTCACGATTTTCGCGTAGGGCTCGAAGGTGGGAGGCTTGGCGGGTGAGCGGCGGAGCAGCGCCTCGTGGGCGAGGGTGAGGGAGTAGGCGGCGTAGTTGGCGTATTGGAGTGATTCGCCGTAGCTGCCGTCGGTTTGGAAATGATCGGCGGCGAGGGGGAACCAGGCGGCAGCGTTAGCGAGCGCGGCGTCATCACCGAGGACGGCGGCGGAGACGGCGTAGCCGGCGAGGAGGACGCAATTCCAGTTGTGGCAGAAGGTGCTGGCATCGAGGAAGCGTTTGCAGGGCTTCTGGCCTTTCTCGCGCAGCGTGTTGGTGATTTCGTCGCGTTCGGTTTGCGTAAAAAGATCGGAGGCGAGGTCGTAGGCGATGGCGATGCCCCAGGTGAGGTGGCTGGTTTCGAGCCCGCCGACCATGGTGTTGTCCTCGCCGTTGTAGCCGCGGAAGGGCGGGCCGGCCCAGTCGGAGACGGGGCGTCGCACGATTTCCAATACAGCGCTGCGCAGCCAGGCGTCGATTTCGGGCGAGGGGCGCACGGCGTGCACGAGTGCAGCGTCGGTCAGGTATTCGCCTGCATGGTGCCACCAGTCGGTGGTGGCGGTGCGGTCGGTGAGATTGGGTGAGTAGGCGCGGGCGGCGACGCGGGCTTGCATCGCCGAGAGCAGTTCGGCGGTGGGCGAGGAGGCGGGCGCGGCCTTGAGGCGGGCGCGTTCGACGTCGTTGAGGAAGACGCTCGGGTTAGGCGGCGGATTTTGGGCAAAAATCGCGCAGGGCAGGGCGGCAAGGAAAAGCAGGGTGAGGAATCTTTTCATTTTTTGGAGCCGTGAGCTTGACCCATTTGCGCGTGGCCTGTCGAGGCAGACCGTTGGGCTGGGATGTCCGCGAGGCGTGCAGGGAAAGTGTTGAGGTAGGCGCGTTTTGAGCGGCAAAGCCGCGGTGCTTGAGAGGTAGAAACGACAACGCCGCGGCAACCGATGGAGGGTTGTCCGCGGCGCAGCGGTGAGGCGTTGAGGGAAATCACTCAGCTGATTTTGATCTGGGGGCGGTCGGCTTTTGGCCAGTCGAGGTGGTAGAACTGGCCCCGGGGCTGGTCGGTGCGTTCGTAGGTGTGGGCGCCGAAGTAGTCGCGCTGGCCTTGGAGTAGGTTGGCCGGCAGGCGGGCCGAGCGGTAGCTGTCGTAGTAGGCGAGGGCGGAGCTGAAGGTCGGGGCAGGCACGCCGCATTCGGCGGAGAGGGCGACGACCTTGCGCCAGTTTTCTTGGGCCTTTTTAATGGTTTCGTTGAAATACGGGTCGAGGAGCAGGTTCGCGAGACCGGGGTTGCGGGCGTAGGCCTCAGTGATCTTCTGGAGAAACACGGCGCGGATGATGCAGCCGCCCCGCCAGATTTGCGCGATCTCGCCGAAGTTGAGCGTCCACTTGAACTCTGTCTGCGCCTCGCGCATGAGCTGGAAGCCTTGGGCGTAGGAGCAGATTTTGGCGCAGAAGAGCGCGTCATGGATGGCGGCGATGAGGGCGGTCTTGTCGCCGCTGAATTTTTTGGACGGGCCTTCGAGGATTTTGGAGGCGGCGACGCGTTCGTCTTTTACGGCGGAGATGCAGCGGGCGAAGACGGATTCGGCGATGGTCGGGGCGGGCACGCCCATGTCGAGGGCGTTGATGGAGGTCCATTTGCCGGTACCTTTTTGACCGGCGGTGTCGAGGACGATGTCGACGAAGGCGTTTTGGGTGACGGGGTCTTTTTGTTTAAGGATGTCGGCGGTGATTTCGATGAGGAAACTACCGAGCATGCCTTGATTCCACTTGGAGAAAATGTCGCCCATCTCGACGGCGGGCAGGCCGAGCAGGCCCTGCATGAGGGCGTAGGCCTCACAGATCATCTGCATGTCGCCGTACTCGATGCCGTTGTGGACCATCTTGACGTAGTGGCCGGCACCGTTTTCGCCGATGTAGGCGGCGCAGGGCACGCCGCCGTTGACGGGTTTGCCGGGGACGGCGCCTTGGAGGGGTTGACCGGTTTTGGCATCGACCTTGGCGGCGATGGCGTTCCAGACGGGGGCAAGTTCTTCGTAGGCGGAGCGGTCGCCGCCGGGCATGAGGGACGGGCCGAAGCGCGCGCCTTCTTCGCCGCCGGAGACGCCGGAGCCGATGAAGCGCAGGCCTTTTTCGCGGAGGGCTTTTTCGCGGCGAATGGTGTCGGTCCAGAGGGCGTTGCCGCCGTCGATCACGATGTCGTTGGCGGAGAGGAGTGGCACGAGGCTGTCGATGACGGCGTCGGTGCCTTTGCCGGCTTGGACGAGGATGACGATTTTGCGGGGGCGGGCGAGGGACTGGACAAAGGCTTCGAGCGTCTGCGCGCCGATGAGGCCGCCGGGCGTGTCGGGGTGTTCGGCGACAAATTTGTCGGTTTTCTCTGTCGTCCGGTTATAGACGGAGATCTGGAAACCGTGGTCGGCAATGTTAAGGGCGAGGTTTTGGCCCATCACGGCCAGACCGATGAGTCCGATGTCGGAAAGCGCTTTTGGCATAAAAGGTAGACAATGCCACGCAGCGGGATCTGTCAAAAACCACGCGCAGAAACTTATGCGCGCAACGCGTGCGGCCGTTGCGCGCCGGGTGGTTACTTTTTTGTGGGCTGAGCGGCAGGCGCAGTCGACGCGCCTGGCTTGGGCATCGCGGCGGGTTTGCCGGGATCTTGTTGTTGTTGTTTGTGGCCGTAAGCGCCCTTGGTCGGGAAGAAGCCGGAATCGGCGATCGGTTCGATGATCGGCGTCATCCAAGAAGGCTCGTTGCGTTCATAGATCCAGTTGACGCCTACGATGCCCAAGAGGACGCAGATGAGAATTCCGAGAATGATTTTATTCATGCCCGCGATCTTCTTGAAAATAAAAATGAGCACCGTGAGGGCGACGGCAGCGAGGATGATCTTCAGCCAAAATTGGCCAGAGACGTTGCCGAGTTTTTCCAATGGGGTGGGGGCGGTGGCAGCCAAGAGGAGTAGCATACGCGGTTGAAGTGTACGCGGCGAAGCGGTTGAGACCAGATCAAAGACTTGGCCTGGGTGGTTTAGCTTATTTTTGGCAGGGCATCTTGCCGACGCGCGAAGCGTCGAGGCCGTGGTGATGCGCGGGGAATCTGGGTTTGGCTCTGGCGTTGGCGCGGTGGTCCGGTAGTGTGCGGACACGCTCAATCACCATGGAAGAAGCCGCGCTCTCACGTCGCACCCGTCAGAAAAAACCTAGCTTTCCGATCTGCCCGGGGCTGCGGACTTACCTGTCTCGCTACCGTCGCGAGCGCGAGCTGCCGGTGCCGTACGAGCGGTTGCGGCGGTTTACGGAGACCGCGCCGCTGAATGACGAAAACGGCCGGCCCACGCTCTGGGAGACGGTGGTGTACGACCGCTTGGAAATGGAATCACTGCATGAGGACTTAAAGTGCATCTACGCCCAGCTCCGCGTGGATGGCGACCTCTCCGTCATGCGCCATCTCTACGTCGACCGGATCGATTTCTGCGCGTTTGGCAACTCGATGCCCTTTCGTATCCGGATAGTGAATGCCTACAACGACAACCCAGATCATTTCTATATAAAACGCGGTGACGCCTCGCGTGTCTACGGGCTGGAACTGGAGCATCTGCTTTCGCCGAACCGGATGCACTACCTCACCTTTGGCGACACGCTGATCGAGGAACATGTCGCGGGCATCCCCGGCGACGTCTTCATTCACCGCTGGCTGAACAGCGACGAACTCAAGCCTGTGCGCGTGGCCAAGGAGCTCGTGAAATTCAACGAGCGCTGTTTCGTGCGCCTGCTCGGCGATATGCGCAGCTACAATTTCGTCGTCGTTATCACGCCGGATTTTGAGGGCGCGCAGATTCGTATTCGCGCGATGGATTTTGACCAGCAGACCTACGAGGGGCGCATGAACCTGTATCGTCCTCAGTATTTCCTAGAGAACAAGTCGCTCGCTCTCTTCTGCGTGAAACACCTGCGCCTGGAAACCGCTCGCCAGTACCAACGCGAGGAGCAGGTGCTCATCCTTCAGCGCAAGGCGATCATCGAGGAGCGGCTCGGCCTGATGCTGCACGCCATGTCGGCGGACACCCTGGCTCCGAAAGAACACGTGATCGAACTGCGCGAGGCGCTGGCCGCGCACTACGGGCGCACGGCTTATCTGCGCTGCCGGTCGATGGGTGATCTCGTGCGGGAAAACCTGGAGAGCATCCGGCTGCGTGTGGACGCGCCGCAAGCCGTGTCGAACCCGAATGAGTATGAGTGACGAACCAGAGGGCTGAGGCTAGCAGTCGAGGCGTCGCTTACGCGGGTGCGTGGCGGTCCTGGCGGCGGGCTGTGCGGGGTTTATCGATGCCCGCGCGTCGTGCCGATGCCGTGCCTGCGGGCAGATGCGGACGGAGAAAAGGCGGCAGTTCGCCGCGCCCGCCGCGCTGGTAGTCGCGCCAGAGTGCGCCCGCCACCGTCGCGGCGTCTTGGTGCAGCTCCTCGGTGAGAAACGCGAAGAGCAGCTCCATCAACGTCACCAGCGCGATGGCGTGGTGCCGGCCCTCGCCGGCGTAGAGCCAGTCGCTCAGCCGCAGAAACGACCAGAACGGTGATGCCGCTTTGTCCCAGACGAGCGGTGTGGTCTCGACGAAGTTGCCGCTATTGCCGACCAGATCCCAGTAGCGGGCGAAGCGCCGCAGCCGCTGCATCGTAGGAAAATCGATCAGCTTGTTGCGTAAAATTTCGTAGGTCGGCATCGGCGACCATGCCACGTCCCACGCGGCGTCGTGCCGGATGATCGGCGTGCCGCGCAGGCGTTTGAGGATACCGACCTGGATTTCCTGCGGGCCGAGGCCGACGAGCCGGTCGAAGCCCTCGGCGAAACTCTCTAGCGTTTCGCCGGGCAGCCCGGCGATCAGATCGGCATGCAGGTGAACACCGGTTTGGGCGCGCAGGTAGCGGAAGTTGTCTTCGAGGCGTTCGTAGTTTTGGCGGCGGCTGATCAGCGAAGCGACCTCGGCATTGAAAGTTTGGATACCGACTTCGAGCTGCATCGTGCCGGCAGGGAAGCGGGCGAGCAGTTCGCGCAGTTCCGGCGGCAGGCGATCGGGCACCATTTCGAAGTGGAGAAAGAGTCCGGGGCGCAGGCGTTCGAGGAAGAATTCCAGGATGCGACGGCTGAAGGCGAGGTTCAGGTTGAAGGTGCGGTCGACGAACTTGAAGTGCTGCACGCCACGCGCGAGCAGCTGGTCGAGCGTGGCGAGAAAGATGTCGATCGGTACTTGCCGAACCGGCACGTCGAGGGAAGAGAGGCAGAACTCGCAGCTGAACGGACACCCGCGCGAGGCCTCGACATAGATGAGCCGGTGGGCGATGTCGTCGCCGGTGTACTCGTCGTAGGGCAGAGCGAGACGCGTAAAATCGGGCAGGGGCGCGGCGATGATTTTTTGCGCGGGTGGCGCGTCGTCGAGCAACTGGCGACAGAGTTCGGCAAACGCCAGATCGCCCTCGCCGGTGATGACATGGTCGGCGAGCTGGACGATTTCCTGTTGTTCGGTTTCGTGGCTCACCTCGGGACCGCCAAGGACGACGATCAGGTCGGGGCGGATTTTTTTGAGCAGCGCGACCAGTTCGGTCGTGGGCGTGATGTTCCAGATGTAGACGCCGAGGCCGACGATGCGTGGTTGGTGCGCGAGGAGCTTCTCGGCGATTTCCAGCGGGCGCTGGTTGATGATGAACTCCTCCAGCACGGCACGCGGACGCAGTTCGCCGAGGTTGGCCAGCAGGTAGCGCAGGCCGAACGAGGCGTGGATGTATTTCGCGTTGAGCGTGGCGAGAACGATGTCGGGCATCGCGGGCAAGCTAGGCGTTGAACCGGCCAAAGTTCAAACGCCAACCGGCAAAATCACGTGAAGCAGTTGTTTTCAGAGAGGCGTATGAGGCGGATAAAGTAACCTATTAGGTTACTTTGGGTGTTTTACTTTCGATCCAGTTATACCGAGGGCACGAGAGGGGGCACCGAGGTCATGGAGGAGACGAGGGCGTGGAATTGCGCGCGGGTGTGGCTGGGCCGGTCGTTGTGACGGGCGGGCCGTGATGAGGGGGTTACTGATCTCGTAGGCCGCGAGCTCGCTCGCGCTTTGTCTCCGCACGGTATTAACCGCGCCCGCAAGCGGGCAGCCTACAGCGCTCACTCGTGCTCTAGGAATTCGCAGAGGGCGTGGACTTTTAGGCCGGCGGCGCGGAGCTTGGCCGAACCACCGAGTTCCGGTAAATCGATGACGGCCGCCACGCCCACGACGTTGCCGCCGAGTTGGCGGAAGAGTGTGGCCGCCGCGAGCAGGGTGCCGCCGGTGGCGATCAGGTCGTCGATGATCAGGATGCGGTCGCCGGGCCGGCAGGCGTCGGCGTGGATTTCGATCGTGGCGCGGCCGTATTCGAGACTGTAGTCGGCGGAGATCGTCTTGTAGGGCAGTTTACCCTTTTTGCGGACGAGGGAGAAAGGCTTGCCGAGTTTGTAGGCGACGGCACCGCAGAGGATGAAGCCGCGGGCATCGACAGCGGCGAGTACATCGATCTGCTGCCGGACGCAATCGGCGGCGAGGGCGTCGATCGCGGCGCGATAGGCTTCGGGGTCGTGAAAGAGGGTGGTGACGTCGCGGAAATTAACCTCCGGCTTGGGCCAGCCACGCACCGTGCGTATTTTCGATTTGATCAACAGGGAAGGGCTCACGGCTTCGACGACAACGCATCAGCTAGCCCGGGCCAACAATTATTTGAGGCAGGGCGCGTCAGCGTCCTGAAGGGCGTTCGTTTTATTGACGTGTGTTTGTGCGGGCGAAGCGCATCGCCGTTGCGTTCTGGGTGAAACGGCGTTCGTGTGTCGGCATGATTTCAGCCGCATTTTTTGATACGAAGGCGTATGATCGGGAGTGTTTTGAGCATGCCAAGCTCCCTGACGTGGGTTGGCAGTATCACGAGTTTCGCTTGAGTGTGGAAACAGCGGCGTTGGCTCGCGGTGCGGCGGCGGTTTGCGTGTTCGTGAGTGATCGCGTGGACAAGGCGTGCGTCGAGGCGTTGCGCGCCGCGGGGGTGCGGCATATCGCGCTGCGTTGTGCCGGGTTTAATAATGTCGATCTGGAGGCGGCAAAGGCTTGCGGCATCACGGTCACGCGGGTGCCCGCGTATTCGCCTCACGCTGTGGCGGAACACGCCTTGGCGTTGCTGCTCACGCTGAATCGCAAGATCCACCGGGCGCACAACCGGGTGCGCGAGTTGAATTTTTCCCTCTCAGGGTTGGTTGGCTTTGATCTTTACGGGAAGACGGCCGGCATCGTGGGCACGGGGAAGATTGGGCGGTTGACGGCGCAGATCTTGCGCGGTTTTGGCATGAACGTGTTGGCTTACGATGTGTTTCCCGATGCTGCGTGGGCGGTGGCGAATGGCATCACTTATTGCGCGCTGGGCGAGCTGTTGGCGGCGAGCGATGTCGTGTCGTTGCACACGCCGCTGACGCCGGAGACGCATCACTTGATCAATGGCGGCACGGTGGCGCAGATGAAGCCGGGCGTCTTTATCGTCAACACGAGCCGCGGCCGGTTGATCGATACGACGGCGGTGATCGCTGGGCTGAAGAGCGGCCAGATCGGCGGCGTGGCGTTGGACGTGTACGAGGAGGAGGAGGGGGTGTTTTACGAGGATCTGTCGGGCAGCGTGCTGCAGGATGATGAGCTGTCGCGGCTGTTGACCTTTCCCAATGTGCTGATCACAGCGCATCAGGCTTTCTTAACGCGCGAGGCGTTGAACGAGATCGCGTCGGTGACGACGGAAAACCTGCGGCGGCTGGCGGCTGGGGATGCTTTTCTGCCTGGCACGCAGTTGGGTTGAGCGGGGCAGGGCGGGGCGACGTCATTGGTTGAGTGGAGGGCGGGCACGGCGGCCCGCCCTCCCTTTGGAGACTGCGCTCGGCTGCTGCGACGCTGTTTCCGTGGCGAAAAACACCTGCTCCATCTAGGCTGGCACACGAGGTTTTTCGATAAGGTGGCCTGAAGGATTTTATGGTCAAAAACCTAATCTCCCGTTGGTGGTAAATTAGTTTTATTTATGTTGAGCAGTTGTCACTCGCAAGAAATGCGCAGCCTTCGGCAACCTCTGCGATGCTGTTTTCCTGAATGTGTCGCATGATGAGATTATGCCGATTGTTTCTTTCTCCCCTAGGCAAAGTCACCCCGCTCACCCATGAACGAGATTCTAGCCGGTGACCTCATATATGTGGCGTTGTTCGCGGTGGGTGGTCTCGCGTTTGCGCTTGGGCCTTTTGTGTTGGTTTACTTTCTGGCGCCCCGCGCCGCCACCCGTCAGACGGCCAATAAAACCGGCCAGTTCATCGAGTGCGGCATGCCGCCGATCGGCGACGCGTGGATTCGCTACAGCGCGGTCTATTATCTCTATGCGCTCGTCTTCGTGGCCTTCGCGGTGGACGTGCTTTATCTCATCCCGGTCGCGTTAGTATATAACCGGGTGTTTGCTTGGCGCGATCTGATCGAGGTCGCGATCTTTGTAGGAACGCTCTCGCTCGTCATTATCTACGCTTGGAAAAAAGGAGTCTTTGAATGGACACGCCGCAAACCGACTACTCCCAAATCGTAAGGTTCGGCAAGCTCGACGAACTCCTCGCCCTCGGGCGCGCGAATTCGCTCTGGCCGCTGACCTTCGGTCTCGCCTGCTGTGCCATCGAGATGATGGCGTCCGGCATGGCGCGCTTTGACCTGTCGCGTTTCGGCGCGGAGGTGTTTCGCCCTTCGCCCCGCCAGGCCGACGTCATGATCGTCGCCGGCACGGTGAATAAGAAAATGGCCCCGGCCATCAAGACGCTCTATGACCAGATGCTTGAGCCAAAATGGGTGATCGCGATGGGCAACTGCGCCATTTCCGGCGGCCCGTTCGTTTATCCCGGCCAGTACTCGGTCGTCGAAGGCGTCGATAAACTTTTCCCGGTCGATGTGTACATCCCCGGCTGTCCGCCCCGCCCCGAAGCCCTGATTGAGGGCATTCTTCAACTGGAGCAAAAGCTCACCGGCACCCGCCGTTTTCCCACCGTCGAATTGCCATGAGTCATCTCGTCGAGCAACTGGCCGCTGCCTTTGAGTCGTTGGCCGTTAAAGAAATGGTTAAACTGCCGCCCGCGCTTCCGCCGCCGAAGCCGCCCGCAGCCAAGCCTGCCGCCGCGCCTGCCGCTCCGAGCGTGACTGGTGCCGCTCCATCAGCCGTCGCAACACCGGCCGCCGCCGCTGCTCTTGTGGCCAAACCCGCCGTGTCACCCGCTTCCGTGGTAGGGCGAGGCGTCCCCGCCGAGTCGTCCGTCGTCTCGCCTGCGCCTGCGCCCGCGACTGCCGCACCGAAACCTGTCGCTCCCGCCACAGCTGCGGCGCCCGCCGCTCCGAAGCCCGCGCCAGCCCCGGCTGCTCCGCCGCCACCGCCGAAACCAATCCAGCTCTGGAAATTTGAAGACAAGGGCATCCACTTCGAGGCCACGATTGAATCCACGAAGGTCGTCGAGGCCGCGCAGATCATGGACCGCCTCGGTTTCGCGATCGACGCCGTGACCGGCATGGACTGGCCCGCGCAGGGCTTGCTCGAGGTGATCTACGACTTCCTGCATTTCCAGGACGGTACCCGCGCCGTCTTCCGCGCCCGCATCGCCCGCACCAATCCCGAGATTGCCACTATCTCCAAAGTCTTCCCCGGCGCCGATTGGCACGAGCGCGAGACGCACGACTTCTTCGGAATCAAATTCGCCGGCCACCGCGATCTCTCGCCGTTCCTCCTGCCGGACGACTCCACGTACCACCCTCTCTTAAAGGATTTCAAAGCGTGAACGTTCCCCCTCTCATCCCCGTCGGCGATCCCGCCGACGAGACGTTTACGATCAATCTCGGGCCGCAACATCCCGCGACGCACGGTGTGCTGCGCGTGAAGCTCGAGATGGACGGCGAGTTCATTGTCAACGCCCAGCCCGTGCCCGGTTACATTCACCGCATGCACGAGAAGATGGGTGAGAACCGCACGTGGGCGCAGTTTTTACCCAACACGAGCCGCATCGATTACCTCTCGGCCATGGCCTACACGCACGCCTTCGTCGGCGCCGTGGAAAAAGCCGCCAAGATCGAAGTCCCGCTGCGCGCCGAGTACATCCGCGTCATCACGTCGGAGCTCAACCGCATCGCCAGCCATCTTGTCGGTTGGGGTGCGTTCGTCATGGATCTCGGCGGCTTCACGCCGATCCTCTACGCGTTCGATGACCGCGAAAAGATTCTCGACCTGCTCGAAGCCGTCACCGGCTCACGCCTCACGTATTGTTACTACCGTTTCGGCGGCGTCTGCGACGATGTCGACGCGGATTTCATCCAGGGCTCGCTGGCCTTCGTGCCGTACATGCGCGAGCGGATGAAAATGTACAAGCAGCTCGTCACGGGTAACATCATTCTCCGCAAGCGTCTCGAGGGCATCGGCCCGGTCAGCGCCGAGATGTGCCGCAAGTACGGCGCGTGCGGCCCGGTCTTGCGCGGCTCCGGCGTCGCGTACGACGTCCGCAAAGCCGAACCTTACTCAATCTATAAGGATTTCGACTTCGACATTCCCTGCTATCCGCAGGGGGACTCGATGGCGCGCTACCTCGTCCGCATGGACGAGATCGAGCAGAGCCTCCGCATCATCGAGCAGGCCTGCGCGAAAATTCCCGAAGGCCCCGTCATGGGCAAAGTTCCGCGCATCCTGAAGCTCCCCGTCGGTGACACCTGTTATGCGACAGAGGCCGGCCGCGGCCGTTTCCTCGTGCGCATCACGAGCGACGGCAAAGAAAACCCCTACCGCGTTCGCCTACGCACGCCTTGTTTCACCAACTTGTCTCTCTTCGAAGAGGCGTCCCAGGGCATGATGCTCGCCGACGCGCTGGCCTTCATGGGCAGCCTCGACCTCGTCATCCCCGACATTGACCGTTAACCCTTTCCTTCTCACCCCATGTTCGCCACAGAGCACACAGAGCGCAGACACAGAGTACACGGAGAATCCCACGGCGAATCTTTTCGCAAGTGCGGTAGCCCACAGCCCACAACTCTGTTAAGTGAGCGGACCTATTTTACGAAAATCCCTCTGTGCCCTCGGTGTCCGCGCTCCGTGACCTCTGTGGCCTTCCGGAAACTCTGATCGCCCACACGATGATCGCACGCATCCTCGAGCTTATTTCCAGCGAACCTTACCGGAGTCTTTTGTATCTGGTGGGTATCTGCGCCTTCGTGGCCGCCAACGCCGCCTACCTCGTGTGGGTCGAGCGCAAGGGCGCGGGCCGCTTCCAACGCCGCCCCGGTCCCGACGAGGCCGGCCCGTGGGGTCTGCTTCAACCGCCCGCCGACGGCATCAAGCTGCTCTCGAAACAGCTTCTGGTTCCGCCGGGCGCCGATGCGATTCTCTTCCGCGCCGCGCCGCTCATGGTGATGGCACCACCGCTGGTGTGCCTCGCGGTGATCCCGTTCGGCGACTTCGTGCTCGCCCGCAACGTCAACATCGGCCTGTTGATGGTGTTCTCTTTTGGTTCTATCAATGTGATGGCGCTCATGCTCGGCGGCTGGGCCTCGCGCAACAAGTACGCCATCATCTCCGCCGCCCGCGTCGTCTCGCAAAACGTCGCCTACGAAATCCCCATGCTGCTCGTCGTGATCACGCTGCTCATGGTCACCGGCACAATGAACCTCCAGGAAATCATCGTCCAGCAGGCGGGTGGTTTTTGGAATTGGAACATCCTGCGCGGCATCTGGGACTTTAGCGGTGGCGGCTGGGGTCACATCGGTGGCAACCTCCTCGCGCCGGTCACGTTTCTCATTTTCTACATCTGCATGCTGGCCGAGACGAACCGCGCGCCCTTCGACATGGCTGAGGCCGAGAGCGAACTCGTCGCCGGCGCCTTCACCGAATACGGCGGCATGGGTTTCGGCGTCTTCTTCATGGCCGAGTACGCCAACATCGTCGTCGGCTGCTCGCTCGCGACGCTGCTCTTTCTCGGCGGCTGGCAAAGCCCGGTCGGCATCGTTCCTGCCTCTTGGGGGTTGTTCGGCACGCTGCTCGGCGTCGGCTTCTTCCTCGCGAAAATGTATTTCCTCGTCTTCAGCGTTGTCTGGATCCGCTGGACGTTTCCCCGCACGCAGTTCTACGGCTTGCTCAACCTCTCCTGGAAAATCCTGATCCCGGTTTCCCTCTTCACGCTGCTTCTCACCAGCGTGTTGCTCAAACTGCCTCGCTTGTTTTAACCCGCCATGAATCTCGTCACCGAAACCATTTCTGGATTCTGGACCCTGATCACGGGCCTGCGGATCACGATCAAGGAGTTTTTCAAGCCGACCATCACCGTTCACTACCCGCGCCAGACGCTGACGATGCCGAAGCGTTACCGCGGGCACATCGAGCTCAAGTGGAACGAAGAAACTGGCCGCGCCAACTGCACCGCCTGCGGCATCTGCGCCAAAGCCTGCCCGTCCGCCTGCATCGTGCTCGATGGCCTGAAGCCCGAGGGTGAAAAGAAAAAGACTGTCACCGACTACCAGCTCAACTACACGCTCTGTTCTCTCTGCAAGCTCTGCATCGAGGCCTGTCCGTTCGACGCCATCCAGCACTCCGGTCGTTACAACCTCGCCAGCGTGCCGAACCCGTGGAACGATATGGATCTCGTCCAGCGCTACAAGGACCAGGTCACGCGCGTCGGCAAGACGCCCTTCGTCCCCGAAAAGCCTGCCGCCGC
>Ga0105048_10005201_pt1 | contig 21083 bp, 18 predicted proteins | sample MAT05_FD_78382 | JGI IMG/M metagenome (GOLD analysis project Ga0105048, IMG submission 78382) | Freshwater microbial communities from Lake Fryxell liftoff mats and glacier meltwater in Antarctica - MAT-05 | ecosystem: Environmental > Aquatic > Freshwater > Ice > Liftoff microbial mat | place...
CAATGTCCAGTGCTTCGGCTTCGTTGCGGAGCCGGTAGCAGTCGAAATGATACACCGGGCGGCCTTCGTGAGTGGTGTATTCGTTCACAATCGAAAACGTTGGACTCTGCACCATGCTGACTACGCTCAACGCCCGGCACAAGGCCTTGATGAGCGTGGTTTTGCCCGTTCCCATCTCGCCCTCGAACAGCCATACCGATTGCTGCCGCCCTTCGCCCAGAATCCGATGGGCAACGGCGTCGAGTTCGTCGAGGTGCTGAAAGCGTAGGGTCATGGCCGTAGTTAGCTGATTAGCCCGCAAAGATACGGATTTTCACACCTTATAGCCTTTGCGCATTGGGCGGCTCAGCAGCGCGTTGGCTTCGGTGTCGTTATCAAACTTTTCGGTGGTCGTCCAGCCAAGGGGCCGCTGCTGTCCATATCCAGACCCCACTGCGCAATGTCGAACATGTGTGCGCTCCAGTCAGTCATGCCGTCCCCGCCAAACTCGTCGATGTCGCGCCACTGACCCCAGAATTTAACATCGGGGGTGGGCAGTAGAACGCTGTTTTAGGGCCTGTCACCGCGTAGATGCCCGCCTGGTTGGCCCGGCCTACACCGACGTGGCCAAGAGGAAATACACCGACGCCAAAATTGTCGAACTGATTTATAAGCCCGTACCCGATAGGAAGATAAAACCCATCTCTTAATGAAATGGATTGAAAAAAATATCGAATGTATCCCCTTATTCTGTCACTTGTGTTTGGAATGACGGGGTAAGCAGAGTGGTGAATTTGGAAGAATTCCTCATAAAAAAAGCAGTAAATCCTGAGAACTCTTACGCTCAACTACTTGATAAAAAGCGATTTGTAGAAGTCAAATGCGACGGTAGTACGCTATATTGGGAAAGTGGCCTGGAATTTGAGGATTACGATGGCGCTATGAAAAGGACCCCACTCGACATTGCGCCGGAGATTCTGTATGAACTGACAGAAGAGGGTAAAAGTCTGATGAAAGTTCAGATTTGATATACTAAGCCGTTTTAGTTCCAACATAAAGAAATTTTGAAACTTTTATGGAAATGATTGAATAACAAAGGCCGCCCACGAATCATCATGAGCGGCCTTTGTTATTCAATCATTCAAAATCACTCAAAGCCCGGGTTCTGCGGCTTCAAATTCGGGTTGTTGAGCAGCTCCTGCGTAGGTAGGGGTAGTAACAGGTGTTTCTGTTGCAGCGGCTGGTTGGTACTCAAGTTTATGTGACCCACGAAGTTGTCGAAACCGTTGTTCGTTTCGTTATAGACCCTGCGCAAACGCAACATATCAAAATAGGTGATCTGCTCGTAGCAGAATTCCTTCCAACGCTCGCGCCAGACGGCCTCGCGGAAACTGGCCTGGCTAAACGTACCAAGGGCAGGCGTGACCAGTGTGGCCCGATCCCGAATGCGCTTCATGGCGTCGTAGGCCGCCTGAGTGGGTGTACCAAGTTCATTCTGCGCTTCGGCGAAAATCAGCAGCGTTTCGGCGTAGCGGATCTGGGGCACGTTCAGGTTGTTTTGCCGGGTGCCGGGAACACCTGATGTTCCAAACGCGATACGGTTGAAGTGCTTGAACACGTAAGGCCCGCCCAGTTGGAACGGCGCTCCGCTGCCATTGGTAAAGTAGCTGGTGTAAAAATAACCATCTTGATTTTTGGCCCGCAGGTCGCCCACTTCGTACGAATTATAGAACGCTCGCGTTGGTACCGAACTCCCCGTGCCGCCTGGACCTTGGAACGTCGTGGGCTGGAAGTTGGGGAGGAAGTTCCCCATCGGGTTGCCGGCTACTACCTCATTGTATTGGATCATGAATAGGTGTTCGATCCGGTTTTCGGTTCTCTCGCTGTGTACATCGTCATAATTCGTAAACAGGTTGATCGCGCTTGGATTGGCATTGGCATGGGTGATGACCTCTAAGGCTTTATCGGCGGCTAACTTGAAATGCGATGCCCCTCTGCTAAGCGGGAAGCCCGCCATTGTCAGATAAACTTTCGCCAATTGGGTTTTGACTGCCGCCAGATTGACTCGGCCCGATAGATCCATCCACGTTAATCCAGCAGCTTCGGCGGCAATCAGATCTTCCACGATCAGGGCATAGACAGAGACGATAGGGTCGCGACCGGGCGAAAACTTGTCGGTTGTAGCGGTCTGGGGGGTGGTAATGAGCGGAACATCTCCCCAGAGCCGAACAAGGGTGAAATAGGCCGACGCCCGCAGGAAGCGCGCTTCACCCAGAATTCTGGCCTTTTGGGCAGCGTTCATGGGCGCAATGGGCGGCACCTTTTCAATCACCTGATTGGCGTTGGCAATCACGCGGTAGAGTCCGTTCCAGTAGTTGACTACGTGCGCGGTGTTGCCATCCTGCACCAGGGCGAGGAGGTTGTTGAGGTCGGAGTTCTGCGCCGTTTCGGTGGTCGAGGTACCCGTCAGGGCTTCAAGCAACTGCCAGTTAGCCGAGAAAATACCCGCGCCACCGCCCATAAACCGCAGGTCGGCATAAACTGCAGCCACAGCAGCCTCGGCATGGTCGGGAATGGTGTAGAAGCTTTCGGGCGTGAGGTTGGAGGGGTCTGCCTCGTCAAGGAAATCCGAGCAGCCCATTGGCCCGGTCAGCATGATGCCGCATAGCAGCACCCGCGATATGTTTTTTACGAAAGATTGTCGCATGATTTTCATCAATGTGTTAGTTACGTTGTGATTAAAGACCAATTTGCAGACCCACCATGTAGGTCGTTGGCTTGGGGTAGTTGTGCCAGATCATGCCCTGCGAGAACGCGCTGTTACCGCCACCCTGGTTGGTTGGCGTCACTTCCGGGTCACCCACAATGGGGTCGTCCACGAGCAGGAAGAAGTTCTGCGCCGAGGCATACACCCGCATCCGGTTCAGTTTTAACCGATTGGTTAGTTCGGAAGGGAACGTGTAGCCAATGAGTGCATTACCGCCACGCAGGAAAGAGCCATCCTTGATCCAGTGGGTATCGACGTTGGTTACGTGGCCAGCGCGGCTCTCGCGTATTTCAGCGATGGGAGAAGACTGATTGGTAGGCGTCCAGGCGTTCAGTATGGAGGTGTAGCTGTTAGCCAAAACTTGCCGGTCTTCGCTGGGGTGCAGGTTCATCAGCATTACTTTATTGCCGTACGCGAACTGAAGTTCGAGCGTAGCGTCGAAGTTGCCAAACTTGAAGTTGTTGTTCAGCGCGCCCCAGCTCCGAGGTGTGCCGTTACCAATGATGCTGCGGTCGGCGTCGGTGATGGCGCGGTCTCCGTTCACATCGAGGTATTTGACATCGCCGGGAAGCATGGTCAGTCCGTTACGGTAGCTGCGATAGCGGGCGGCTTCTTCGCGCTCAGCTTCGCTCCAGACGCCCAAGCGGGTTAACCCCCAGAAGGAACCCACTGGCTCACCAATCCGAATGATGTTGGTAGGGTTGGTGAAGTTAGGGCCACCCACGTTAAAAATGTCTGAGGGAGTAGCCAGCGATAGCACTTTGTTGCGGTTCAGCGACATGTTGAAGTTTGTACTCCAGCTAAAGCGGCCTTTCTCGATATTGACGGTGTTCAGGCCAAACTCGAAACCTCTGTTTTCCATTGACCCTATATTACGCCGGATGGTGCCATAGCCACTTGTTCTGGGTACGGGGGCATCCAGCAGCATGTCGGTCGTTAGGCGGTAGTAATAATCGGCTTCGAGCGTTATCCGGCCCTTAAACAGACCAAGCTCTAAACCAACGTCTGTCTGCGCTGTTTTTTCCCAACGCAGATTGGGGTTGGCCAGTCGATTGATACCTGTGCCGGTCGTGCGGTTATCGTTAAAAATGGTGGCGTAGTTGGCACTCAGTAAAGACAGCGAAGCATAAGGAGGAATCTCGGAGTTACCTGTCAGACCGTAGCTACCACGGATTTTCAGGTTCGAGATAATGTTGTTGTTCTTCAGGAACGACTCTTCCGACACGCGCCAGGCTACTGCCGCCGAGGGGAAGACAGCAAATTTGTTGTTCTCACCAAACTTACTCGATCCGTCGGCGCGGGCTGTTGCCGTGAGTAAATAGCGGTTTTTGTAGCCATAGTTAACGCGTCCGAAATACGAGCTGAACGCAAACCGGAACGCATTGGAATTAATGCTCGGGTTGGTGGCACCGGCACCAAGGTTGTTGAAGCCAAAATAGTCGGTGGAAAAGTTGTTTGCGCCCCCGCCAATGGAGAACACGTTGGTTTCCTGCCAGGAGATACCCAACAGCCCGTCAAACGAGTGATCCCCAACCTGTTTGTTGTAGGTCAGCAGGTTTTCCAGTGACCAGAAGCTCTCTGTGCGGTTGTTGACAAATGCGTTGCCGTTTCCGCCGATGTTCAGCGTCCGGGTTTGCGACTGGTTCACGCCCTGTGTTTGGATGTTTACGCCCAGGATACTCTTGAACTGCAGGCCGGGGGCCAGAGTCAGCGTAGCGGCCAAGCTACCCAGCGTGGTCTGCGTATTCTGAATGTACTGACGACCCATCAGGCGGTGTACCGAGCTGAATGAACCCTCGGCCAGCGGATAGTCGCGGTTGTTGGCAAAGTTGCCGTTGGCGTAGCGTACGGGCAGGAACGGGAAGTCTTCCACGATTTGCCGCGCCACGGCATCGTTGATATCAACCAGCCGATCCTTCTGGTTGTTGTAGCTCAGCGTACCGCTCAGCTTCAGCCATGATTTTACCTGATCGTCAATCGTAAACCGGCCCGAAAACCGCTTCATGTACGACGTCTTAATCAAACCCTGATCGTCCCGGTAGCCCATCGAAAGCGAATACTGAGTCCGCTCGTTGCCACCGCTGATGCCCAGCTGATGGTTCTGCGAGAGTTTATTCTGTGCTGACTCCCGAAACCAGTCCGTATCGAAGTTGGGCAGAAACCTGCCGCCTTCTTCCCGAAACACGCCCGGAAACTGCGTATTGTAGGCTCGCCGACGTACAATGGGGTCATTATTCGCATACCGTCCTGACGCCCAGCCGGCTGGATCGTATTTCTGGATATTTGCGTAGGCGAGCTCTTCCATGTCCAAATACTGCTGTGCGTTCAAAACCTGTGGCTTATTGGGGCCAATGGTGTTGACACTGAACTGCGAATCGTAGGTGATGCGGCTTTCGCCCGCCTTACCCTTGCGGGTCGTGACCAGAATAACACCGTTGGCACCCCGCGCCCCGTAGATGGCCGTTGAGGAGGCATCTTTCAGCACCTCGACCGACACAATATCGTTGGGGTTGATGAAGTCAATGGCGTTAGTGAACTGATCGCCCGTGTTCTGTGGTAGAAACACGCCATCAACTACGTAGAGTGGGTTGTTGGAGGAGTTGATAGAGCTAAAGCCGCGAATCCTGACCGTGGTTCGGCCACCGGGGCGTCCCGAGTTATTGTTGACCTGAACACCGGGCATCCGACCCTGCATCATTTGGTTGAGCGATGGGGCAGGGCGCTGTTGGAGTTCGGCTTCCTTTATTGATACTACTGAACCGGTCAAGTCCGACTTTCTGGCCGTACCGTAGCCGATTACCACGATCTCGTTCAGGTTCTTGTTGTCGGTGGTCAGGCTAATATTAACCGTATTCTGGTTGCCTACTTTAATTTCCTGCGGCAGGTAGCCCACGTAGGAGAACACCAGCGTAGAGTTGGCACCCGGTACCGCAATGGCGTACTTACCGCCGGCATCGGTAGTGGTACCCTGTGTGGTGCCTTTCAACACTACACTAACCCCCGGCAAACCAGAGCCCGTTTCATCTTTAATAGCACCGGTCACGCGCCGGTCCTGGGCAAACGCCCCTACGCACAGCAGCCAGCTCAGCAGGAGCATTGGCGCGGTGCGGTACATACGTTGTAGCATGTTTTTCATGGATTTGACAGATTAGTAGTAAAAAATGGACTAAGTAAAAATACGGCTTACTGTCAGGTAAAGCATAGGCCCCGCCTATTCTAATTAATCTTTCTTTAATTTTATTTTGGGATAACATACAAACGCGAAAGCCCGGCGTATCAGAATGGCCGGGCTTTCGCGGGTAATGAGTAATTATTGAGTTGTTATTCCAGGTTCAGGTCTTCAATCGCACGCTGGGCTTTGGCTTTCAATTGCGCATAGGTGTCGTCAAAGGCTTCTTTGCTGGTCAGTGGTTCGTTGACCGAGACGTAAAACTTGATCTTCGGCTCCGTACCCGACGGGCGGGCCGATACCTTGGTGCCGTCTTGGGTGAAGAACTGCAATACGTTCGAGGACTCGATGCCCATACTACCCGCTTTGATTTGGGTCTTCTGACCCGTTTTAGCGTCGGTACGTTCCAGCGATTTGTAATCGTCGATACGTACCACCGGCGATCCGGCAATTTCTTTGGGTGGATTAGCCCGGAAATCGGCCATCATTTGCTGAATGGCCTCGGCCCCGCTCTTGCCTTTTTTAGTGATCGATACCAGCGATTCGTAGAAAAAACCATTCTCAACGTACATCGCCATCAGCAGATCGAACAGGCTTTGGCCTTTATCTTTTGCGTAGGCGGTTAGTTCGGCAATCATGGCGCAACTGGCCACGGCGTCTTTATCGCGCACGAAATCGCCGATGAGGTAGCCGTAGCTTTCTTCGCCCCCGGCAATAAACTGCTCCTTGCCCTCCAGTTCGCGAATCACTTCGGCAATGTATTTAAACCCCGTCAGCGTGTTATAGCAATTAACGCCGTAGCGGTCGCAGATGCGGTCGATGAGGTCGGTGGTAACAATGGTTTTGGCCACGAACTCCTTACCCGTCAGTTTACCCGCGTCTTTCCAGGCGTTGAGCAGGTAATAAATAATCAGGCTGGCCATCTGATTACCGTTCAACAGCTCAAATTCGCCGTGGTGATTCCGCGCCCCCGCGCCCACGCGGTCAGCATCGGGGTCGGTGGCAATGATGAGGTCGGCGTCGATTTTCAGGGCCAGATCCAGCGCGAGCTGCATGGCCGCGCGTTCTTCGGGATTCGGCGATTTTACGGTCGGGAAGTTTCCGTCTGGCTCGGCCTGTTCCGGTACGACGTGTACGTTATTGAAGCCAAGCGCGTCCAGCGCGCGCGGAACGAGCGTAATGCCGGTGCCGTGAATGGGGGTATAGACAATGTTCAGATCAGCCTGCCGTGCAATGACGTCGGGATTCACGGCATTTTCTTTGACGCGTTCGATGTAGGGCGCGTCGATTTCCTCGTCAATCAACTGAATTCGCTCCGGAACACCCTCGAACTTAATCTGATCGACCGACGTGATTTTGTCCACTTCGGCAATGATGGCTTTGTCGTGCGGGGCTACTACCTGCGCTCCGTCGTCCCAATAGACTTTATAACCGTTGTATTCGGGCGGGTTGTGCGATGCCGTGACCACGATGCCGCTCTGACAACCGAGTTGCCGGATAGCAAACGAGAGTTCGGGCGTGGGCCGCAAATCGCTGAACAGATACACCTTTATGCCATTGGCTGAGAAGATATCGGCCACGAGCCGCGCAAATTCGGGACTCATCCGGCGGCTGTCGTGCGCAATGGCTACGCTGATATCCTGCTCCGGGAAAGCCGCCAGAATGTAGTTGGAGAGTCCCTGCGTAGCGGCCCCAACGGTGTAGCGGTTCATGCGGTTGCTGCCCACGCCGAGTACCCCGCGCAGACCGCCGGTACCAAACTCAAGGTCGCGGTAAAACGAATCGGTCAGTTCGGTGGTGTTGCCTTCGTCAATCAGTTTCTGGATGGTGGCTTTGGTATTGGCGTCGTAGGGGCCGCTGAGCCAGTGGTCAATATTCTGCTGCGTAGTGGCGTCGAGAGATTGGGTTGTCATGGATGAAAAGGGTTTTGTTGGGGGTAAAATTATGCGTGGGAATAGGTTAAGAAGCCATTGGCAGTCAGGTGCTCATCTAACTCTTCCCAATGAATGCCGTAGCCACCGGCTGTCAGTTCAAAGCGGTTACGCTGTTCGGGCGTAGCTTTTTGCAAACGTGGAAACCAGGATAGTGGGCTGCCAATAACTCGTCCGTCGTTCAACTCGACATAAACCCGCGTCTCATCAAAACACACGTTCCGGGCAACGAAATTTTTGATTTGGACAGTAGTCAATGGGTTCAATAGTTCCGATTGTGGCAAAGTTCGAGTCGTTTCAAAAATAAACTGTGCAGTTCTTCTTCTGTTTTGTCGGGAAACCGTTCGCGCAGACCGGCTTTGAAAAGCTGCTTGCTAAAGTCTGACAGCTCAAACGCTTTCAGCAGTCGCTGCTCCGGCGTCATATTGCGCAATACCTGAAGGTATAGCTGATGGTTGGGGCGGGGTTTCGGGTCCATATACGTAATCGCTCCGCCAAAATTACGATTACCCCGCCACCTGCCAAATCGAATGCGCAGATTACGGATCAAAACAATGTGGACTTTCTTTTTGCGGTAAATATTTATTGATTGTCAATAAATATTTACCGTTATTTGTTCCAAACTAAATTAACAGGCTCATGAACATGTCGTACACAAAATTCCTGAAAGTCATTATCCGTGTTGCTTACTATGGGTCAATTCTTGCCCTGGTTGGCACTGGCATCGCATTTACACTGGGATTGGTCAAACCTCAAAACAAGTTCCTGATCTCAGTGGAGACGCCACTCACATCGCCTAATACCGGAACGTTCGATGAGCCGGGCTGGGCCGGGAGAGTCAGTGGCGGTAATAACCTACGACTGACGTTCACCGAGTTAAGTCCGGCTGCTATTCAGGAGCATATCGGTTTATACGTCTCTATAGCCCTATCCACTTTTTTAGGCATGGTTTTGCTCGTATTCATCGCCCGGCAGTTAATGCAGATTGTAGATACGCTCGGTACGCCCGAGGTATTCAGTCAGGCCAACGTCGTCAGGATTCGGTTGCTTGGTGGGTTACTGATTGCACTTGAGTTTATAAAACCCTTTATCTGGTTGTTCATCCGCAACGACGTACTGGACTTAATGAGCCGCAACGACATTCCATACGGAGGAGAAAACCTCAGTTTTGGCCTATCGGACTGGGGTCTGGCCGGTCTTCTGATACTGGGTCTTGCCGAGGTGTTTCGGTCTGGTCAGCAACTCAAACAGGAAAGCGAACTCACCATCTAACGTACCCCACCATGCCTATAATCGTAAACGTTGACGTGATGATGGCCCGGCGCAAGATGTCGCTTACCGAACTGTCGGAGCGCGTCGGCATCACGCTCGCCAACCTGTCCGTTCTGAAAACCGGCAAAGCCCGCGCTGTTCGCTTCGATACGCTCGACGCCATCTGCCGCGCCCTCGACTGCCAGCCCGGCGACCTGCTCGAATACGCCCCCGCCGAATCCGGCAATTCCAAGCAACCCGCCTGATATACCATTTTTGAAATCGATGATGCGTCGGCCAGTTGAAACGCTTGTTGAGGTCCGTAAACTGGCCGTTGCCGAATATCGGGTAACTTGCTGACGCGGGTGAGACGCAACTATGCGTCTCTACGGGAGGTAACGCTCCGTAATATGGGCAGCCCGTTCGTTGGTTTCCAGAATTAGCGGGTGGCGGGGTTCGTTCAGGGCGGCTTCCAGTTCTTCAATGGTATCTTTAAACAGGCAATACACCGGGACTTCGTGGGTTTCGGCTTTGCTTTTGATGTATTGTAACGCGGGCCGAACCGCACCCGACGCGGCTAGTTGGTGATACTGCTGTTTGGCAGCGGCAAAAGATTCGTCGCTCTCACCGAATGACACGACCCGCTCTGGCAACGGATTGGCTTTGCGGCTGGCCAGCTGTGCGTCAAGGTCAGCCAGCATGGTTTTGAGATGGTACGTGTTTTTGCCCGTACGGATACGTTCGCGCAGCGATTGCCGGATAAGGTAGGTTAGCGAGTTGGCTAAATTCATCCCGATTTCGGCCATCTGCTTGAAAATCAACGACGACGGCGACATGCCGGGAATGGTGTTGGGGTCGTGTAGCAGCACCTCACCACTGGGCGTCAGAAACCCGTCTATGCGGGCATATACGTTGATGCCGAGTTTGGTAAAGGCTTCGGCCACGGCCAGCTGAATGCTGCGATTATTCTCCAGACTGGTATCCACCGGAATCCGCTTTTTGGCGACGTTGGTTTTGTACTTCGTTTGAAAGTCAAAGGCCTGCGCATTGTAAATCTCCGTTGGTGGCAAAGCAATAGCTATCTGATCGTCGTCCTGAATAACCCCGCACGAAAACTCCTGCCCGCTAATAAACTCCTCGAATAGTACTTCATCTTCGGCATTTACGGACGCCAGCGATATAGGTTTGCCCGATTGTTTGTCAAGCATTTCCACAAACTGCGCCGGATGCGTGATGACTTCGCCCGTTTGCTCAATTACGACCGGAAAGCTGATGCCGGAGTCCAGACTGACCATTGCCTGAGTGAGTTCGTGTTTTTCGTTGGCGGTTAGGGTAGCCCATTCGCTCAGTTTGCTCCAGCCGTCGGGTTGTATGGTTGTCGTGAAAAAGCACTGCTCCACGGCCCGGCAAAAAATGGTCAGATCGGCTTCGCGCACAATAACTACGCCAATGCTCGACCCCTGATGCGGGGCTTTTACCACGATGGGCCGACCAAGGTGTTCGGTCAGCGCGCGAAAAAACTGCGCTTTGTCGGCACGTTCGTAAGCATCGCGGCTGATGGTGGCTGTTTTCTTTTCCTGACCGATGGCCAACGCGATCAGATCGTTTTGCAGGATTTTGTTGATCCCCACCGCCGAACCCACCAGCCCCGGCCCGGTATAAGGCATGTTGTACCATTCCAGAAGCCCCTGAATGGCTCCGTCTTCGCAATTGGGGCCGTGCATGGCCAGAAACGCCAGGTCGAAATGTTCCCGAAACTGATCGGGCCGGAGTTGCGGGAGGGTTGCGTCGAGCGCGTTGATGGGTAATGATTCGTCATAGACCGAAAAGCCTGACCCATCGTCCGGCAGGGCGTCGAGCAGCGAATCATGTTGCAGGAAGTCGGGCTGTACGAGCCGGAAGCGTCCGCGTCCGTCCACGAAGACCAGCACCGGCTCAAACAAGCCTTTGTCTAAATTAGCCAGCGCCGTGCGGCCACCCGCAAACGACACCTCGCGCTCCCGCGCCGGACCGCCAAAAAATATGCCTATTTTCACTACGTAGGGGGATAATCTGAACTGCAAAGAAACAAAAAACGCCCTGATTAAGAGCGTTCCTTATCGCCGGTATTTGCCTTGTTCAATGAGGAATGACCTTTGTAATACTGGCTGGCAAATTAGCCGAGATCAATTCATGGATTTGATTGACTAACGGCAGCAGAAACTCATATCGGCTATTCTTGACGCTTAATAGGATAATTGGAACCGGATAAGCCGCGAAATTCTGCTGGTGTTCCAGTCCTTTATCCAGGGTGATAAGCAAGTCAAATTTGTTTTCAACGAGTAATTTCATCAGTTCGCCATTAGGCTTTCCCAGCCAGCCCATGTCGCCCATTGTCGCAACCTCGTGGCCGGGGAACCTGAATCACATCTTTTTGTGAACATTCTCATCGAGCAGAATTTTCATGCGACCTGAAGTACCTGTTTCGCCAGTACAGTTTCTGCTGTGAGTTTCAAAAACGCAACCGCCTGTTCTTTAGTAACAGACGGATAGCCAGTCAATAAATCGGTAATCGTTTCATTACCAGAAAGGTGGTCAAGTAAATGCTGAGTAGGTACACGAGTGCCGCGAAAAACGGGCGTACCACTCATCAGTTCAGAGTCAATATTGATTAAATCCCCGGCACTTGTATTCGTAAGAACCGACGAGAAAGCCGCGTTTAGTAAAGTAATTGCCTGTTCTTCCGACACAGAGGGGAAATCGTCTAAAAACTCCTCCAGTGAAATATCTCCTTCCAGATGATCAAACAATGACTGAACCGGCACCCGCGTTCCACGAAATACGGGTGTGCCACCCATCACTTTATCGCTAATCTGAATGACATCGGGTAGCGTATTCACACCGTTGTTGAGTTAAAATGCCGGGGTGATATTAACGGCTTCGACGCGGCTGATTTCGGGAACGGCACGCATCACCGCTTCTTGCAGCCCGCCCTTAAAGGTCATGGCCGACATGGGGCAGCTACCGCACGACCCCAGCAGTTCGAGCCGTACTACTTTGTCATCGCTGATGTCCAGAACCCGCACATTGCCACCGTCTGCGGCCAGATACGGGCGCATACTGTCTAAGGAGCGTTCTATTTTTTCGATCAACTGATCGTTGGTGACTGCCGTTTCCATTATTTCATTGATTTAGGGTAAAATTACACGTTTTCGGGGCATTATGCAACCTCCACGCGCTTCGTCTGGTCAACCGTAGCGTTGCGGATGGCCACCTGTTGGGCCAGAGCCTCGGCCACTGACTGGAACGCTTCCGATGCCACCGGCTCACCTACGCTGATGGCGGGCCGACCTTCATCACCCGCTTCGCGGATACTCTGCACCAGCGGAATCTGCCCCAGCAGCGGTACATCGAACTGATCGGCCAGCAGTTTCCCACCGCCCTGACCAAAGATAAAGTATTTGTGATCGGGTAGTTCGGCGGGGGTGAAGTACGACATATTTTCGATAACGCCCAGAACTGGTACGTTGATCTGCGGCTGCCGGAACATCGACAATCCCTTCGTGGCATCGGCCAGGGCTACTTTCTGGGGCGTGGTTACGATGATGGCTCCGGTAACAGGAACAGTCTGCACCAGCGTCAGGTGGATGTCGCCCGTGCCGGGTGGCATATCGATGAGCAGGTAATCCAGCTCACCCCAGTCGGCGTCGGAGAAGAACTGCTGCAGCGCCCGCCCGGCCATTGTTCCGCGCCAGATTACGGCCTGACCCGGCGCAACAAGCAGACCCATTGACAGAAATTTGATGCCAAACTGCTGCACCGGCTCCATGCGCGTCTGCCCGTCGGCGGTCTGGAAGATGCGCGGCTGCATGTCTTCCGCGCCAAACATCGTCGGCATCGACGGGCCGTAAATATCGGCGTCGATGATACCCACTTTCGCACCCGATTTGTGCAACGCGATGGCCAGATTTGCCGTTACAGTCGATTTACCCACGCCCCCTTTACCGGACGATACCGCGATGATATTTTTCACCCCCGGCAGCGTCGGTGCGTTGGCCCGCGTAGAGGTTACGTCCGATGTCATGTCAATGATAACAGTAATATCGGGGCCTATATGCTGGTGAATAGCGTCTTCGCAGCGTTTGCGAATCACCTCTTTGAGCGGGCAGGCGGGCGTGGTCAGCACCACCGTAAACCGCACCGACCCAATACCCAGCGTAATATCTTTGACCATATTCAGCGATACCAGGTCGCGTTTGAGGTCAGGTTCTTCAACGGTAGAGAGGGCGCGGAGTACGGCTTCTTTATTCAGGCGATAATCAGACATAAGTTAGTGAAGAGTGATGAGCGAAAAGTTAAGAACGTTTGCCGCAGCAATCAAGGTAAAGACGACGCTATTTGTCCTTCTGGTTCGGCGTGCCGACTCTTCGTTCTACACTGATTTAAACGACCCCTGACATCAGCCAGTTCCGCCGATACGTCGATGCGGACCGGCAGGCTTTCCAACTGCGTCAGGAGTTTGGCCAGGAATTGCTGATGGGCGGTGCTGTTGCCATACAGTGGCCGGTGCGCCAGCGATTTGCTGATCTGCGACCACTCCGTTATGAAACGGCAAAGGTCGCTGTTAAACGCGCTTTGGGCAAACTTTCCGAAGATATAATCGTGCGCCTGTGCATTAGGGTGAATCATATCGACTTCGTAAAAGCGGTAATCGCGCAGATCGTCGGTCATGAGTTCAAAGGCCGGAAAATAGTGAACCTGCCTGTTCCAGACGGTCAGTTCATGCGCTACGGCCCGCAGTGTGGCTTTGCTGACCGAATTCATGGGTAACGTGTCGCGGGTATGGCGCACGGGACTGACGGTCAGCACGATGTTTAGTTTCGGATTGGCTTTGTGCAGCGTTTTCAGCAACCGCTTCATATCATCGAGCAGGTAGTTGTAGTTGTACAGATATTTTTCAAACAATATGCCCGGCATCTTGTGGCAGTTGGCTACAACCTTGCCCGTTTCGATGTGTCGATATACCATTGCTGTACCGAGCGTAAGTAGCAAGAAATCAGCCTGACGAATGGCACCAGCGGTTTGAGCCAGCGTTTGAGTGAGCAGGGTGCGCAGATCAGCGTGGCTATGGGCGTAGAGCGACGAGTGGAAATCGTAGTGAAACCAGACGCCATCGCGTTCAACGTATCGGTTCTCGTCCGGCGCGGTGCCACTGAGGGCCATCGTCAGTAGTTTAGCCAGCGATACGGGGTTGAATATTGTTCCAAACGGATTGGTGAGTACGTCGAGTTTGTGGTCAGCCAAACGTTGGCCCATTACCTCGGCAAAGCACGAGCCAAGCGTTACAATACGGCTTTCCTGACCGATGCGGCAGGGGAGTGGTTCGGGCGTAAATTCGGTATGAAACAGCATACGTTATCAACAAAAAGCGAACTCGTTTAGGTCCGTTTTTTGGCGCCGTCTTTGCAGTGGACGAGTTGATAATCAAGGCTATTAGCTGAGTAGTTGGCGTACAGTGCTCCCCAAACTTTTGAGGAACACCATAGCGTACTACACAAATAACCAGAGTAAGTGACTCACCAACCCGGTGAGTCACTTACTCTGGTTATTTGTGTAACAGAACGTTGAACATTACGGGCGCAACAGCCGCACGTCGATGGCTATGTCTTTGCCCTCGGCGTTTTGACCCACCGTGAACTCTATCTCGTCGTCCACCTGCATCTCGTTGAAATCGGTGTCGAGCAGACTGGTATAGTGAAAAAACAGGTTGTTGGGCGGATAGTTGACAAAGCCGTAGCCGGTTTTCAGGCTGCGGATCGTACTGATTTTGCGCCCGTTCGGGTCGTCATCAACTTCGGCCACGTTGTAGTTAGGTTCATCGTCCTGCTCGTCGCCATAGCTGTCGTACTTATCATTGTACGAATTGCTATTTCCGTAGTTACCGTTGCCGTTTCCTGTGCTAACGTTAGTAGCGGGTACAAAAACGGGGCGGGGCTGCTGCTTCACAAACAGATTTTGGATAACAAGGTCGTTGCGGTTACTGCGGTCATCAATGAGCGAGTGCATGGCCACGGGATAGGACACCTCCTCCAGCAAATCCTGCGAGGTGCGTGTCACCTGTTTTTCGCCCTGTTCGTTCAGGAACTCAAAATCCCAGCTTAGCACCATAATCCGCGAACCTAGTGTGTTGAGTTTCCGAATCAGCGGCACGTAATCGCCGTCAGACGTAATCAGTACCACTACGTCGAATTTCTTGTATTGCGCCAGCTCAAACGCTTCGAGCGCGAGCCACACGTCAATACCTTTCTCCTGCCGGTAGCCCTGATACGTTTTCACGGGCAGGTAGTGCGTTACAACGCCTTCAGACATCAGAATGTCGTCGAACAGGCGGTCGTAGAAAAGCTGGTTACCGCGCTGATTGGCTTCATGTGCATTGAGCCGACCCCGAAAATAGTGGGCATCCACAATCTGGGAGAGCCGCTCGTTCACGCCCTCTTCTTTGGCTACCTGCCGCCGAATGAACGAGTGCAGACCTGAGATGCTGATGCGGCTGCGCCGTTCGTGTGAGTAGTTGTAATAATTGCTTACGTGTAAAAAGTAATTGCCGTCATAAAAAACCCCGATGCGGGTCAGGCCGGATTGTGCTGGCATGTAAACTGATAGTTAGAAACGTTATGAATTGTATGAAAATGCAGGTTGAGGAGTCCGTAATGTTTATGAAGTATGACTGGCTATCTCTACGATCACTATGCTATTAAAACACGCTATAAAATATAGAAACGAACTCGTCTGCAAAAATAGCCTTTTTTTAGATTCAACCAGCCACGGAACTATCTTTGCGGCTTTCGCAGCCCTATTCTCATGCAAAAAATTCTGTTCATCGACCGCGATGGGACGCTCATCCGCGAGCCGAAATCCGATCAGCAGGTCGATTCGCTGGCCAAGCTCGATTATATTCCCAAATCCATTTCGGCCCTGCGCCGGATTGCCGAAGAAACGGACTACGCCCTGGTGATGGTGACCAATCAGGACGGTCTCGGTACGGATTCCTTTCCCGAAGATACCTTCTGGCCCGCCCATAACAAGATGATGGACACTTTCGCCGGTGAAAATATCAGCTTTGCCGCCGTTCACATCGACCGCCATTTTCCCGCCGACAATGCGCTCACCCGCAAACCCGGTACTGGAATGCTAACGGAATACTTCTCAGGAGCGTACGACCTTACAACCAGCTATGTTATCGGCGACCGGCTCACCGACGTGCAACTGGCCGTGAACCTCGGCGCAAAGGCGATTCTGTTTTTACCAGATAACGGAGAGGCATCGCCGGTGCAAACTGCCGACGTTTCAGGCGTGACCGATGCCATGCGCGACGCCATTGCGCTGACGACCGGCAATTGGGACGCCATTTACGAGTTCCTGCGTTTGCCCGCCCGCGCTGCTGTAGTGGAACGTAACACCCGGGAAACCCAGATTCGGGTGGAGTTAAACCTCGACGGTACCGGTCAGGCCGATATGCACACCGGACTGGGCTTTTTTGACCACATGCTCGATCAGGTGGCCAAACACTCCGGGGCCGACCTCAGTATCCACGTAAAAGGCGATCTGCACATCGACGAACACCACACCATCGAGGATACCGGCCTGGCCCTTGGTGAGGCTTTCCGGCAGGCCCTGGGCGACAAGCGGGGTATTTCCCGCTACGGGTTTCTGCTGCCGATGGACGAAGCCCTGGCGCAGGTAGCCGTTGATTTTTCGGGACGACCCTGGTTAGTGTGGGACGCCGAATTTCGGCGTGAGAAAATTGGCGATATGCCCACCGAGATGTTCTTCCACTTCTTCAAATCCTTTGCCGATACGGCCTTGTGCAATCTAAACATCAAGGTAGAAGGTGATAACGAACACCATAAAATCGAAGCAATTTTCAAAGCATTCGCCAAAGCCATCAAGATGGCCGTCCGGCGCAATATCCGCGAATTAGACAACCTGCCCAGTACAAAGGGTGTACTGTAACACTTTAGGTTTATGACCGTTTACCCGTTAATTTTGCATTTGAATTCAATCGACTACTATCATGGATTTATCGACCCCATTAACGCTTCTGTTTTACGCTGTTCTGCTTGGTTCTGCCTTTATGACGGGCAAATGGCTGGAGCGCAAAGACCGGAAATACTAATTCTTTAGCGAAGGATGAAGAGTGATGAACGAAGAATGAAACACACTTCATCCTTCGTTCATCACTCTTCATCCTTCATTCTTCACTACCATGCTGTCTGCATTAACACGCTGGCTGTTTAAGTTATGGGGCTGGCGTATTGCCGGTCCCGTACCTACTGTGCCGAAAGGCATCTGGGTGGTGGCTCCGCACACGACCAACTGGGACTTTCCGATTGGTCTGGGCATTCGCCCTACCATTCACATCTGGATTCAGTTTTTGGCCAAGAGTTCGCTCTTTACGTGGTACAACGGCTGGCTATTTCGGGCGTTGGGTGGCAAACCCGTTTACCGTGACAAATCGCGCAATCTGGTCGATGCCACGGTCGATGTCTTCAACCAGAGCGACCGATTGCACATCAGCATCGCGCCCGAAGGTACCCGCACCAATGTAGCCAGGCTGAAAACGGGTTTCTACTATATAGCTCTGAAATCGGGCGTTCCCCTTATTCTGACGGGTTTCGACTGGCCCCGTAAACTGGTGCTGTTGAGCGAACCAATGTACGTTACCGGCGACTATGTCCGTGATATGGAGTTTATCTACGCCTTTTTCTCGCAGGTTCACGGGGTTAAAAAAGACTGGCTCAAAAACTGGGAGGAAACCGGTGTCATTGCACAGCCGCAGTAAATGCTGTATTCATACCCTGATTAACAGATCGGTGCGCTTTCCACTCTGTTCACCCATTCATGGCTCAGGTAGGTCTGGCTACTGCTCAAATCGACACGATTAGCCGACAACTGGATACGATTCGTATCAAGCAAAAAATGCATAGCAAAGTCTGCGTAAAAGCACTGACAGGCTTTTTATCGACCTTAAAGCGGGTTTCCGAATTAGCCCAGGCTGGCAGTGGTTTAGATCGCTGAACCTGACAATGTAGTTTGCCCCCGCTACAACTACGTTACCCAGCCGTGGGGTAAGGAGGTGGCTCCGCAAACTTCCAATTTCTTTGCCCCACCCTGCCTGACTGAATTGCTGGGACTGGTTTACAGGACCAGGACAATATAGTCAGGCTCTGTCCATTGGGCTTTTACTCACATTTTAGCGGTCCGCAGTAGTTCAACCATTCGCCGACCTGCCCGCTCCGACGCGCCCGGTTCGCCCATCTTTTGCTGCACGTCGGCGTAACCCGCCAATACCTCGCTCCGGCGTGGTCCGCCGGGCAAAACCAGCCGTAGTTCATCAGCCGTTCGGGCAGGTGTGCAGTCATGGATAAGTTCACGCACCAGTTCGCGGTTCGCAATCAGGTTGACGAGCGAAATAAACGGTACGGTCATAATCCGCCTGCCTATTTCATAGAACATCCGCGTTGTTTTGTAAAGCACCACTTGCGGTACGTTGAGCAGGGCAGTTTCGAGCGTGGCGGTGCCGGAGGTGACAAGCGCAGCCGCTGAGACATGCAGCAAGTCGTAAGCCACATCGGTAACGCGCCGGACCTCCGGGTAATCTACCATGTAATTATCATACAGCGCACCGGGCAGGTTACTAACGGCACTTACTACAAACTGATACGCCGGAAACTGCCGCGTTGTTTCCAGCATGACGGGCAGCATACGGGTAATCTCCTGCTGCCGGCTGCCCGGTAACAGGGCTACAACAGGCCGGTCGTTAGAAATCAGTTGCGCCCGGAAGTTTGGGTTGGGTTGAAACCCGGCGAGGGCATCCAGGAGCGGGTTGCCCACATACTCGACGGTGTAATCATACTCCGCAAAAAACTCGGTTTCGAACGGGAATATCGTGAACAGCGTATCAACGGAAGTTTTTATATTCCGTGCCCGGCCCGGATTCCAGGCCCACACCTTTGGCGAGATGTAATAAAACACCCGAATACCGTGCTTTTTGGCGAAACGGGCCATGCGCAGGTTGAACCCCGCATAGTCAATCAGAATCAGCACATCGGGGCGGTGGGCCAGCAAATCGGCCTGGCATTCGCGCATGATCCGGCGAATGGTGCCGAGGTTTTTGGCCACTTCCACAAAGCCCATGAAAGCCATTTCGCGGTAGTGCCGTACAATAGTGGCTCCAGCGGCTTCCATCTGCTCGCCCCCGTAGGCCCGGCAATGGGCATCGGCGTCATGCGCCCGGATACCCCGGATGAGGTTGGCCCCGTGTAAATCGCCGGAGCGTTCGCCGGCTATCAAATAGTAGGTCATTGATCGTCATTTGTAGTCACTGATCGTCATTCGCTGTCAATCAATGACTACAAATGACGATCAATCTCAAAGCGAAGTTCGTCGGCCAGCTGGCGCAGGCGGGTGGTGTCGGGGCGGGGCGGGGGCAGTTGCTGACTCACGAACGCCCGGATCTCCCAGACTTCCAGTACGTCGTTGAGAGCTACCTCGCGGTTGGGCATGTCGGCGCGGTCGGCGGTGAGGAGCAGGGTACCTTTGGCTTTCACTTGATTGTAAACGCGCCGACACCCAACTCCGTCGTGGCGTATTAGCAGGGCGTAGAGTTTGCCATCCACAATGTCGAACCAGTTGCGGATAAACTGCCCCACGAGCAGCGCACCGGGAAACACAAAATCGTCGCCCGCTTCAAAGGCGCGGTAGTGACCCTCGGGCAGCGTAGGCAGGTGCATGGCGGGCAGTTGACGCACAAAATCGAGCTGCTGATACCGCTGGGCGTACTCACTAAACTGCCGTTGCATGACCACGCCAATCATGGGAGCCACCGGCTGGGTTGGTACACTGGGCCGACTGTTGCCCCCCGGACCGTCATACACATTGTTGAACGTCAGCACCTGCGCCGGATTAGCCTGCATGGAAACGCCCCGGTTAAAGAGCTGCTCGGCGGGGGCAGATGCTGTCTGGTACGGTGACGCCTGTACAGGCGCGGGTACACCGGGCCGCACGGGGGGAGTAATGACAGGTGGGGCTGGTGCCGGACGGGCTGGTTCGTGACCCTCGCTGGGGCGGTAGTACTTATTGAGTACTTCCGACAGCGGCCTGGGTTCGGGTGTTTTAGGGACGGCATCGCTGAAAATATCGGGAAAGTCGGGATGCGCGAAGGGGTCGTCGGCAGTGGCGTTAATTTTACCGTCGGAGCGGATGGGTTCGGTACGGGGGCGGGGTTGCTCATTGCGGCTGTCCTGGCCAAGTGGTATGGTCAGGCTGGGCGTTTGGCGGAGTTTGCGCAGGTCCTGCCGGGTAAGCAGTTCAACGGTGGTATTGAAGGCTTTGGCCATTGCCTGAATATTCTGCTGATTTGGGTTGGCGCGGCCTTCTTCATACGCCCCCAGTAGCGAGCGTTTGATATTTATTTTTCGGGAAAACTGTTCCTGCGTCAGGCCATTCAGTTTGCGCAGGTACCGGATATTTTCGCTGACGAGTGACATTGGTTCGGGTTTGCTAACGATTTTGCTAATATAGCGGGTTTTCAAGTCGATTTACTAAAGACAGGTTTGTGGATTGAACGAAGTTTGCTCTTTGTCAGAAACTTTGATTAAATTTGGTTATATCACGAAAAACCAGTTGGCTACTGAAGAAATCAAACAGAATTTTCACTGACTCATCGACACAATTGCCGATGAGCAATCGCTCGTTAGCCTGTACGAAGCGACTGAACTATATCTCGAACAGCGGAATTTACTGCTGGACCGCAACATCCGGCCTTGGTAGGCCGTATGCAGCGGTCACTCGAACAAATGGAACAGGGCGAGTTTGTTCCAAACCCGGAAGTCCAGAAACAGGCACGGTAGTGGATCGGCAAATAGTACGCAGTCAGGAATAAATCACTCAAGAGTACTCTTAATACAACAGCAATGAACGCAACACTTCCCCAAACTGACCTCCG
>Ga0105048_10005202_pt1 | contig 21082 bp, 22 predicted proteins | sample MAT05_FD_78382 | JGI IMG/M metagenome (GOLD analysis project Ga0105048, IMG submission 78382) | Freshwater microbial communities from Lake Fryxell liftoff mats and glacier meltwater in Antarctica - MAT-05 | ecosystem: Environmental > Aquatic > Freshwater > Ice > Liftoff microbial mat | place...
ATGGCCGAATGCCGCGTCCGGGAGTCCGATGGACGGCCATCGCGCGCATGGCCGAATGCCGCGTCCGGGAGTCCGACGGACGGCCATCGCGCGCATGGCCGAATCCCGCGTCCGGGAGTCCGATGGACGCCCATCGCCCCGCAGGGCCGAATGCCGCGTCCGGGAGTCCGATGGACGCCCATCGCCCCGCAGGGCCGAATCCCGCGTCCGGGAGTCCGATGGACGCCCATCGCCCCGCAGGGCCGAATCCCGCGTCCGGGAGTCCGATGGACGGCCATCGCGCGCATGGCCGAATGCCGCGTCCGGGAGTCCGGTGGACGGCCATCGCGCGCATGGCCGAATGCCGCGTCCGGGAGTCCGATGGACGCCCATCGCCCGCATGGCCGAATGCCGCGTCCGGGAGTCCGATGGACGCCCATCGCCTGCGGATGACCGAGCGAGGGTGGCCCTCGCGAGGATTCAGGGTTGCCCTCGCGAGGATTCAGGAGTCGAGAGGCTGAACGCCGAAGAGGATGCCGTCGCCGACTGGGTCGAGCCAGACGAGGAGTCGCTGCGGCGGGCCGTTGGGGACGTCGATCTCCAGAATGCGCCGGATAGGCTGGGAGGCGGCCGCGCGGGCGAGATCTGCTTCGAGCGAGCGCCAGGCGCCGGCGAGGGGCGTCGACACCAGCGGGAGGCCTTCGATCTCGACGACGACGCCCATGACGAAGCGAGCGCAGGCCGGGTTGGCGACCAGGATCACGCCCTCGCGCGAGATCAACGACAGCGGCAGGCGGCAGCCGTCGACCAGGCGCGCGGCCAAGGCGTCGCGCTCGTTTTTGGAGCGCTCGATGATGACGCGCTTGCCGCCGCCGCGACGGCGCTGGCCGAAGCCCATCATGTCCATCGACGTGCGGAGCTCGTAGATGAAGGCCGCCATGTCCTTGTGGCGGTCAGCGGGCGACTTCGCGATCGCGCGCAAGATCAGCGTCTCCAGGGCGGGATCGAGGCCCGGCACGATCTGAGAGGGCGGCGTCGGCTGCTGGTCGAGGTGGCCCGCCAAGATGGTCGAGACCGCGCCGTCCCAGGGCACGTGACCGGTGAGCAGCTCGTAGAACAAGATCCCGAGCGCGTAGAGATCGGACGAGGGCGTCGCGGCGTCACCGCGGATTCGTTCAGGGGAGACGTAGTGCGGCGTGCCCGAGAGCGGGCCTGAGCCGCGACCGCCGGTGAGCGAGCGGGCCAGGCCGAAATCGAGCAGCTTGACCAGGATCTGGCGTCGCTTGGTGCCGGCCTGCTCGGCGACCAGGATGTTTTCGGTCTTGATGTCGCAGTGAACGATGCCCTGCGAGTGGATGTAGTGGAGCGCGTCGGCGACCTGCAAGATGATCTCGCAGGCGAGCCGGACGCCGAGGCGGGTCTCGCGGCGGAGAATCTTGTGGACCGGCTCGCCCTCGACGAGCTCCATCACCATGAACGCGCCGACGTCAGGATCTTCGCCGAAGTCGACGACCGAGGTGATGTTCGGGTGGTTGACGGCGCTGGCGAGGCGGGCCTCGCGATAGAAGAGCTCGCGGGCCTCCTCGGTGTCGGCGAGGTTCTCTCCGATCACCTTGAGCGCGAAGGTCTTGGCGAGCTGAGCGTGGCTGACCTTGTAGACCTTGCCCATGCCGCCGACCCCGATGCGCTCGACGATCTGGTAGCGGCCGGCGACGAGGCGACCGGGACCGGTAGGCGGGCGAGGGGCGCCACTGCCGGCGGCGCGCTCGGCCCGAAACGGGGCGAGGCGGGGCTGCCCGTCGGTGCGGACGGTGGCGGGGAGGATAGGGTCCTCGGCGCGTGGGCGCGCGTCGGGCCGTGGGCGCGCATCGGCCGGGGCGGGCGCGGCGACGGCGGCGGCACGACCAGGGCTGGTTAGTCGCGGCAACGCGTTGCCACCCGGCGGCGTCAGCGGCGCGGCGCGCAGAGGCAGGCGGGTTCCGTCGGTGGCGCGAGGCGCGTCAGGTCCGGCGGGATCGGCGCTGCGCGGACCGTCGGCGCGATCGGCGCTGCGCGGAACGTCGGCGCGATCGGCGCTGCGCGGACCGTCGGCGCGATCGGCGCTGCGCGGACCACGGCCGCGGGCTGAATAGGCGTCGCGAAGGCCGTCGGCGTCGGCGCGGCCGGTGCGGGGACGATCGGTGTGGTCGGGGGCGCGGGATAGCTCGGCGTCGCGCGGGACCTCGGGGAGGCGCGGGCTCGGCTGGAGCGGCATGGCTGGGAGGCGGAGCGGTGGGCCGTCGAGACCGAGGGTCGAGAGCTTCGGGATCGGCGCGCTCTGGTCGGCGTGGAGCGGCAATGGCAGGCGGCGCGAGCTCTTCACCCCGGAGACGGTGTGGCGCGCGGCGCGGCGCGCGGCCTCGACGAGCTCGACCTCGCCGCCCAGCGGTTGGACCCGGCCGTCGAGGGGCGGCGAGCGGCGGTCGCGGGAATCGTCGAGGCCGGCCAGCGGGTGGCCGGAGGCCTCGGCACCCGCGCGGCGGTCGGCGCGGTCGCCGCCATCGCGTTGCGCGAAGCGCGGGCCGGTACGGGGATCGGCGGGGCGGTGCGAGTCGATGCGGGCGGGGAGCGCGACGTCGGCGGCGAGCGTGCGCGGGACGGCGCGGCCGTCGGCGGCGATCGCGCGGACGCCGATGAGGGTGCCGCTGGTCGAGGGTGGAACGGCGATGGAGGCGGGGATGGCGGCGTCGACCTTGCCGCCGACCTTGACCGACGAGGTGACGCTGTCGAAGAGGAGGTCTTCTTCGTCGGTGGTGTCGTCACGGTCCCAGGTCGGCGCCCGCGGGAGCACGGGCACCGCGCGCGCGGTGTGGTCGGGCACGACGACGCTCATGCGGACCCGGTTGATGGGTTCGCCGAGCGAGTCCGGCTCCGGGCCCGGCGGGGGCAAGGGCAGATTCACGCCGGAGCGCGGACCAGGACGTGGAGGATCGCTCGCCATCGACACGATCGCGGGCGCGATCGGGCACAAAGCATACACCCGGCGTCGACGGGCCTGAACGGAATTGCCAGCTCCCGCAGCGCGGGGCGGCGTGATCGACGCGCGTGATCGGGCGAGCTGGCGGAGACGACGGCGGCGAACCGGGATAACGTCGTCGGGCCGGCATGTCGCCTCTGTTCGACGCCGATAGCTACGTGCTGGGGCTGGTGAGCCTGCCCTTCGCGCTGGCGGCGATCGCGCTGGGCGCGGTGCTGGTCTACGCGGTGGTGATGCAGGGCGCGCCGCACCTGCGCGCGCCGATGATCGTCTTCACCGGCGGGCTCTTGCCGTACGTGGTGGGCTTCGGGCTCGCCGTGGCGGCGCCCACCGACGCGGCGGCGATCGCGTTCTTCCGGGTCGGGACCGCGTTCGTGCCGCTGGCCTCGACGGGCGCGCTGGTGTTCGAGCTCGCGCTCGCCGAGCAGCTGCGGGCGCGGCGCTGGTGGATCGCGCTCACCGGTTCGATCGCGCTGGGCTTCTTGGTGCTGGGGCTGGTCACGCCGTGGGCGGTGCGTGGCGTGATCGAGACGCCGTCGGGGCTGCGCTTCTTCGCGGCGGGGCCGCTGGTCGCGCCGGCGGTGGCGGTGGTCGCGCTGGTCTCGGTCGGGGGCTTCTTCGATGCGCTGCGGGCGGCGCGCGCGGCCTCGCCAGGAGCTCGGCGCCGACAGCTGTGGGGCGGGCTGGTCGCCCTCGCGGTCGCGTTCTTCGGGCTGGTCGACGTGTTCTTGGCCTACGGCATCGGCTACGCGCCGGTGAGCTGGTTCTTCGTCGCGGTCGGCACGCTGCTCGCGCTGCGCTCGATCCTGCTTGACGATCTGCTGCGCGCCCGCGCGATCGACAGCCGTGCGCCGATCGCGTTTCTGGGCTTCTCGCTCACCGCTGGCGCGGCGTGGGTCTTGGCGCGCTTCGTCACCGGGCCGTTGCCGGCCTGGGCGGTGGCCGGCATCCTGTTCGGCGCGGCGCTGGGCGCGCGCATGACGGTCGCGCTGGGCGCGCGGCTGTGGTCGATCCGCGTGCCGGGCGAAGGCCCGCTCGATCGGCTGCTCGCGCAATATGCGGCGCGGGTTCACCAGCTGGCGCGCACCGACGAGATCGCCGCGCTGACCCGCGAGGTCATCGAGCTGGGCTTGGCCGGCGAGGCCGCGGTGATCGTGCCGGCTCGCGACGACTGGTCGTGGCAGCGCGGCGACGGCACGCCGCTCGAGGGCGACTGCGTGCCCGAGCCGCTGCTGGTGCCGTGGCTTGCCGAGCGCCCGCGGCCGGTCTTCGTCGCCGATCTCGACGGCGCCGGGCTCGCCGATCTGCGGCCGTCGATCGATCGGCTGATCGCGGCGTGGCAGGCCAGCGCGCTGGTGCCGCTGGTCGCGCGTGATCATCTGGTCGGGCTGCTGGTGATCGGCGCGCGGGCCCGTCGCAACCTGCGCGGCGCCGAGCTGGCGCTCGTCGACGGGGTCGCCGATCGCGCGTCGAGTGCCCTCGACTACGCCCGCGTCGCTGACGAGGTCGCGGCCCGCGCCGAGCAGGTCCGCGACGTCGAGCTGGCGGCGGCGGTGCAGGCCGGGTTCGTGCCGGGCACCGAGCCGGTGCGGCACGGCGGCCTCACCATCGTCGGCTCGTGGCAGCCGGCGAGCGAGTGCGGCGGTGACTGGTGGGCGCGCTACCGGCTCCCGGGCGGCCAGACCCTGATCGTCATCGGCGACGTCACCGGCTCGGGGGTCGCGGCGGCGATGGTGACCGCGGCGGCGCGCGGCGCGTGCGACGCGGTGGTGCGCGCGATGAGCCCGCGTCCCGACGTGATGGTGCTGCTCACTCGGCTCGACCACGCGGTGCGGCAGGTCGGCGCCGGTCGCTTTCACCTGACCTGCTTCGCGGCGCTGGTCGATCCGGCGGCGGGCACGATCGACTTCGCCAACGCCGGCCACGTCGCGCCCTACGTGTGCCGTCCGCGCGCCGCCGGACCCAGCGCGGCCGGCGACACGGTCGAGCTGTCGGCGCTGGTGTCACGTGGGAATCCGCTGGGCGCCGGCGTGGCGACGGTCGCCAAGCTGGCGTCGCGCCGGTTGGTACGCGGCGACCTGATCATCTGGTACACCGATGGCTTGATAGAGTGTCATGGCGCAGACGGTAAGCCCTTCGGCGATCGCCGCTTGCAGCGAGTCCTGCGCCGGCTGCCCGTCGACGAGCTCGACCCGGTGGCGGTGCAAAACCGCCTGGCCGGCGAGCTCGCCGCCCACCTCGGCGGCCTGCCCATCGACGACGACATGACGCTCGTCGTCGCGCGCTTCGACCCGGAGCAATCATGAAACTTCGCGTCGTCAGCTACAACATCCACAAGTGCATCGGCGGCCTCGATCGCGCCTACGATCCGAGCCGCACCGTGGCCTGCCTCGCCCACTACCAGCCCGACGTGGTGCTGATGCAGGAGGTCGATGCTGGGGTGAAGCGCTCCAACGGCGACCACCAGGCCAGCCTGCTCGCGGAAGGGCTGGGCCTGGCCCACCACGCCTGGTTCCCCAACGTGCGGGTGCGGGGCGGCGGCACCTACGGCAACGCGGTGCTGAGCCGGTTTCCCATCGACGAGGTCCGCAACATCGACCTCACGGTGGCGCCCAAAAAGCGGCGCAGCGCGCTCCATGTCGCGTGTCGGGTGCCGACCGGGACCGGCGATCGCACGATGCACATCTTCAACCTGCACCTCGGCCTCGCGCAGTACGAGCGGCGTATCCAGATCGAGAACTTCGTCGAGTGTCACCCGCTGCACGGGCTGGGCGAGACCACCCCGGTGGTGATCGGCGGCGACCTCAACGACGTGTGGGGCACGTTGGCTGGGTGGCTCGCGCCGCATGGCTTCACCGGCATCGACCGCAAGCCGCGAACCTTTCCGGCCTGGGCGCCGATGCGCGCCCTCGACGGGGTGTTCGTGCGCGGCGCGGTGATGATGCACGCGGTACAGCGCGGCGAGACCGACCTGTCCAAGCGCGCGAGCGATCATCGCCCGCTGATCTGCGACCTCGAGCTGACCTGATCAGGGCGTGACAGGAGCGGCGCCCGAGCCCGAACCGGCGCCCGAGCCCGAATCGGCGCCGCCGACCGGTCCGCTGCCAAAGGCGCGAACGGTGCGGAGGGCGGCCTCGCCAGCCTCACGAAAGCCGACCGGGTTCTTCTTGGCGTCGATGCCGGACCGGACCCCAGCGTCGAGGTGGCGCTGATACAGCTCGACGCGGACCTGCTCCCAGCTGGGGCAGGTGACCTCGCCGGCCCGGGCGCACTCGGCGAGCGACGCGGTTGCGTACTCGAGCGCCTCCTTGGCCTCGAAGCGGTCGGCGTGGGCGACCGACGTGGCGAGCATCGCGCGCCAGCGGGTGGGCGAGCCCTCGGACCGGGCCGCCGCCACCGCCGCCGCCTGCACGCCCCAATCTGACTGCTTGGCGTCGCCGAGCCGCCGGACCAGGTCGTAGACCGCCGCGCCGTCGTCGGGATGCGCGGCGACCCGCGCCTCCGCAAAGGCCAGCGCGGTCCGCGACTCGGCGTCCAGCTTGTCGACCGGCTGCGCCATCAGCACGCGCGGGGGGAGGAAGAGCGCCACCGCCACCACGATCCCGACCACCACATCCGTCATCGAGACCACGCGAGAGATCTGCACGCCCCTCCGACACCACCCGCCCCGCCCGGTTCCCCCCATCTCACCCCCAACCTGTAACCGTAGCCGTAGCCGTAGCCGTAGCCGTGACCGTCACCGTCACCGTAGCCGTAGCCGTAGCCGTGACCGTAGCCGTAGCCGTAGCCGTAGCCGTAGCCGTACCCGTACCCGTAGCCGTAGCCGTAGCCGTACCCGTACCCGTACCTGTATCCGCCGTCCGCGCCAGGATCCCGGGCGGCCGGCCCCGCCAGGGGCCCGGCCCGGCCCGTCTCACGGGAGCTCGACTCCGGGGGGCTCGGGAGGGAGGCTCAGCGGGGACCTGGCCCCGCTGAGGGAGGGACTGGCCAACATATTATCCAACGTGTTATGATTCCGCGTGGTTAGCCGGCAAGTAGCTGCCATGCTGCCATGGCGCTGCCATCGTAAAGCTAGGAAGTGAAGGCTACCTCCTCCGCGGTGATGTGGGCGATGCGGTGGTCGACAGAGTGATCGACGGGATGGGACGGAAGACGGCGATCGACGGGATGGGACGGAAGACGGCGATCTTGGCGGCCGAGATCGACGCTGGCGACGGCAGCGATCATGTGAGAGCGCGAGAGGTGAGCGTAGCGCAGGAGCTGTTTGAGGTCGGAGTGACCGAGCAACTCGGCCACGGCCGTCGGGACAACGCCGTCCATCGTGAGGTGCGAGGCGTAGCTGTGGCGGAAGAGGTGCCATCCGAACTGCGGCAGGCCAGCCTTGCGTTGCGCGGCGTACAGCCGGTTGTACAGCTCGGTCTGATTCATGCGGCGGCCTTTGCGGGTGACGAAAAGCAACGGCTGTGCGGGGGCGCCGTCCCGCTGCGGAACCGCCGACCGGTGCGCGGTCAAGATGGCGACCGTGTCAGGCGACAGGACCACCACCCGGTTCCGTCCGCTCTTGGGTGTCTGCGTCTGTCCGCAGACGTAGTTCTCGCAGACGAGGAGAGTCCCCGCCACGAGATCCACGTTCGCCCAGCGGAGCGCCCGCAGCTCACCGAGGCGGAGCCCCGTGCGACAAGCGATGTCGACCATCGCTCGGAACTCCGCATCGCACGCGCTGACGAGTCGGTCCATCTGCGGCTTCGAGAGGAAGTCGACGACCGTGAGCGGCGCGGCGAACAGCCGCACGCGCGGAGCCGCGTCGATGAACCGCCGCGCGGCGGCGGCTCGCAGGACCCCGGTCATGTAGTGCAGGTAGGTGTTCGAGGTGTTGGGCTTGTACTTCGCCGCCATGTCGGCGCGCCACGCGTCGATCACGGCGAGATCGATCTCGTCGAGGCGAAGCCGGTCGAAGCGAGACGAGACGGCGCGCAGGAAGCGCCGCTTGGTCCTGATCGAGGCCGGTTTGTTGTCGATGAGCGCGTTCGCGAGCCAGACGTTGGTCGCGAAGTCGGCGAAGGTCGGGACCTCCTTGGTGGCGAGCGCCACCGCCGCGGCCACGGGCGCCGCGGGTTGGGGGCTGGAGTTGCGGATCGTCGGGGAGAGCGCATTGAGGGCATCGTTCAGCGCGCGCCGTTCGGCTTCCTTGAGACCAGCCTTCGTGTTCGGGAGCCCATAGGTCTTGGGCGTCACGTACAATCGATTGGTGGTGCCGGGAACCATCGGGCGCGCGTAGAGGTTGCCAGTGCGCTTGTCAGTGGGCATCGAAAGAACCTTCCCGCCGACGAGCCCTTGCACGCGCGCGATGGTAAATCGCTGGCAGCGGCGCGCAAGGGGGATCGTTGACGAGCAGCACGAAGGTCGGCGGAATGATCGGGTGGTGGCGCGCGTTCACGTGCGCCGCACCGTCGACCGCGGCACGGCAAGCGTGGCGAGCGAGCGGGCAAAGGGCTCGAGCATGCCGAGCCACAGCGCGCGGTTGTCGGGGAAGCGCGCGCGCAGATCGGGCGCGTCGCCGACGACTTGGAAAACGCGCGCGTAGGCGCCGCGCCATGCGATCCACAGGGCGCTGTGGTCGAAACCGAGACCGCGCGACCGGGTCGGGAAGCCGAGCTTCTCAAACGCGTTGACCAGATCGATGGCGTCGGTGTGGATGGTGGCGGGGATGGCGTCGTCGGCGGGCGCGCTCGGATCGATCCCGCGGCGAGAGGTGTAGAGCGTGCGAAGCCGGTGCCAGAGCGCGACCGCGTCGGCGGGCGTCGCGTCGCGCACGATGAGCTGGCCGGCAGGGCTAAGGGAGGTGTGCATCGCGGCGTCTCCGTGGAGGTCAAAAGGGAATGGGCTCGTCGTCGTCGACGAAGCTGGGCGCAAGATCATCTTCGTCGTTGGAGTCGTCCGCGCTGTCGTCGGGCTGCCCGATGAGGTTGTCGCGAGGACGTAGCCACTGGATGAACGCGATCTGGATGTCGTAGGCGCGGTCGGCAGGGGTGATGATCGTGGCAGCGTCGCAGCGCTCCCGCTGGTAGGTCAGGCCGGGGTCGTGCTCGCTATACTTCTGGTAGACCCGCCCCTTCCGGGACCACGCTTGGAAGTGGCGAGTGAGCGTGCTGTAGAGGCGATCACCGCCGCTCTCTCCGACGTAGACGATGCGTGGCCCCCGCGCTTCATGTTCGCGGATCACGTAGACGCCGGACTGGCCGTCGAGCGCGCGCACCCACGCCGGATACGGGCCGCCGGAGTACCCGACGGGACGGAACCGGAGCCGTTCCCGCGAACGGTTGCGATACCGATCGACTAGCTGGCGGGCGCCCATGACTACGGACGCCCGCCTGCGAGCCATGCAGTGAGCGCGGCGCGTGAGATGAGCACGCGACGGCCGACGCGCCGCGCGGGAAGCTCGCCGCGCGTCGCGGCGTCGTAGACGGTCTTGCGATCGAGCCGGAGGAGCGTCGCGACCTCGCGAACCGTCATCACGTCTGGGGCCGGGGCCGAAGTGGCCTCGACCGCGAGATGCCGGTCGACCGCGGCGAGCGCGGCGGTCGCGTCGATCACGACGGCACCCACGAGTTGACCTCGAGCCGCGACTTGCGCCAGTTGCCGCCACGCTGGTCCGGCCGAATCTCGGTGGGGGTGAAGTACGCATCCCGCCAAGGGCAGAACGATTCGAACAAGTCGCCTGGCGCGCGGCGCGCGGTTTCCAGATCGGTTGCGAGGCGCTCGACGCGCAGCGGGAACGCGCGATAGGTGGACCACTCGTGCGGATCGCGACCCCGGATCTCGACGCGCAGATCCAGGGCGAGGTCGCGCCACTTCTTCCACACGACCGCGGCGTCGCGGGCCGTGGCCATGTGCAGATCGCGACGCAGCTCGTGCGTGATCCAGTTGGCGATGGCGATCAGGTCGCGGACTGCGAGCAGCGGCGCGGGCGGATCCTCGTGGGACGAGGAGTCCGGCCCGTTGGCGTCGCGGTAGCGCTGCCAGAGCGCCTCGACGGTTGCGGTGGGATTCGGAAGCAACGTGAGCCCGCCGAACATGGTGGCGGCACGCTTGCTTGGCTTGAAGTCGGGAACCCCACCGCCGACGTAGGGCATGGCCTGCTGGCGGTTACGACGTCCGGCGGGCGAGCCGCGATCCGCGGAGTCCGCGGCCAGGCGATCGAGCAAGTCGTGACCCCACACGCGCCGCGCCGCCAGCTCCGCGGGCTTGGAGTCGCCGTAGTAGCGCTGCCACTCGCGTGCGTGTCGGTCGCTGAGCACCCAGCGCCCGAGATCGAAGAGGTATGCGCGCAGCATGCCGCCCCGGCCGGGCGCCACGGCAACGACCGTCGGGGTCACTTCGAGTCGGCCGGAGCTCGTGCGCTGGTCGCTCCAGGTGACGACGAACGAGATCGGGACGTACCCACCCGCGGGCGGCGGGTTGAGCGCAAACCTGTGCGCGAGCGCCTCGTCGGCCTCTCGCAACGACGAGAAAGTGCGCGTAGCCACCGTGGCGCCCGGGGCGACGTTCTCGATCTCGACGCGCACGATCTCCAGCTGAGGCCCCTCGACTGGCTCGCGGTCGTGCTCGTCCACGTCGGCGTCGGCGTCGGCGTCGGCGGGCACCACTTCAGCGGCGGGCGCCTCCGAATTGCGGGCCGGTTGGGCCGCCGCCGGGAACGACACCTCACGCGCCAGCGTGCCGGGATAGGCCCGCGCGCGACGCAAGCCCCGCACGAGCAGGCTGAGGTCGCTGTCGAGGAGCGCAACCTCGGGATAGGCGCGACCGGGCTCCTCGGATGCCAGGACGCCGCGCATGACAGCAACCGCTTGAAGCCAGCGCTGCCAGACGATCCGCGCATCGAGCGCGTTCAAGGTCGGCAGGTCTTTGCGCAGCGCGGTCGTGACGTACGCAGCGAGGGGGGCGACATCGCCGACCAGGAGCGCGGGGAAGTCGCGATCGTGCAACGGACCACGGGCGGGACGAAAGCGCGCGAGCAGCTCGGCGTGCGTCTTGATCGGATCGGGCAGGAACGAAGCCCGCGAGTCGTCGAGCGTGACGTCCCAGCCCGGCCGGATAGTGGGAAGGCTGATCTCGTACGAAACGCTGGGGGCCGCGTTGCGCGTGAGGTCGGCGAGCAAGACCGAGATCTGTCGCAGCTCGCTGGCCCAGAGGTTCTCGTTGCGTGAGAAAAGCGCGTCGTCGTCCGACGCGCAGGCGACGATCTTGCGGATGAGCCGAACCCGCTCGCGCCAGTAGTGCCAGGTCGCGAGGCCGGTGACGCCGTCGACGCGGCCGACATCGTTGCGAAGCGCGGCGGTGACGTGGTTCGCCACCTCGACGACATCGGCGATCGTGGTGTGCGGCACGAGGAGCGCATGGAAGAGGCCTGGCGCTCCACCCCGTTTGGCGAGCCAGTGATCGCGCAGCGCGCGGTAGGCGGCCGCGGGATCGGGCAGGAACGAGGGGATCGGAGCGCGGTCGCGCGGTGGCGCCGGCAGCGCCTTTTCGACCGCTCGCAGCTTCGCAGCGAGGGGATTCGCGGCGCGCGCGGAGGCTACGCGGCCCATGGGTCGACCTCCATGCGCCCGTGTCGAGCCCGCGTTGTCGGGTCTGAGGCGCGATCGAAGTAGAGGGTCCGCCACGGACAGAAGGCTTGATAGACCGACCCCGGGTCGCGGAGCGAATAGTCGACCTGGCGCGCGATGGTGAGCGCGCGGTAGTAGAGGTCGGCGTGGTCCTCGTTGCTGCGATGTTGCTTGAAGGCCCGCACCGCCTCGCGCCAACGCCACCAGATGATCGTGGCATCGCCTGCTTCGAGCACTGGCACCTCGGTCCGCAGGGCGCGCGTGATGTAGTTGACGAAGGCGTTGACGCGAGGATCGCTCCAATCGACGCGGCCCCCGTCGAACGCACTTTGCAGGGCGCGGTAGAGCTCGTGGAACCGCTGCTGCGGTGAGGGAAGCAGCCGCGGCGGTGATGGCAGCGCGGAGATCCAGCTCGACTCTTTCGCAGTGGCGTGCAGATCGACCACTGGCGCATCGTGCGCGCCGCGCTTCACGGGCTTCGAGCGAATCAACGCGGTGTCGTGTGCCTTCGTGTCGGCTCTGATGCGGCGATGGAACTCGACGCTGCCGAGCGCCAGGGCGTCCTGGGCCGCATCGGTGCCGACGCCGCGCGGGAGCGCGCCACCCTCCTTCCGCTGCTTGGCCCCCTCGGTGAGAAGGTGGTGGCGGAGGATGCCGCCATGTTGGATCCACGACGGGATCGCGGCGGCGGGTAGCTCGATGCGACCTTGATGGGCTGCTCCGTCGACGAACGTGACGTAGTACGTGATCCGGTAGTGGGTGAGCTTCGGCGGCGTGGTCGTGAAGTAGGCGGTGAGCGCCTGGTCGGCCTCGGCGAGCGACGGGAAGCGGCCCGTCGGGAGCTGAGCGTCGTCCGACCACTTGATGTCCACGGCGAGGATCGCGGGTCGCTTCGAGACGATGGGCTTGCCGACGTTACGAAGCGCCGTGGCGTCGACGTGCGCGTGCTTGTCGGCGTCGAGTCGGGCCAGGACTTCGCGGCCCCACGTTTGGCGGTCTTCCAAGCCATCAGGGTCGTCGTCGCCGTGCGAACGTTTCCAGAAGTCGGCGTGGCGTTCGCTTGTCAGGCCGCGCGCGAAGTCCTCCGCGTGGCCGCGGATCATGCCGCCGCGCGACGCGGCCGTGGAGACGATCTCGGGGGTCACGTCGACGCGGCCCTCGTGGGTCATGTCGTCGGACCACACGATCCGAAAGGCGGTTTTGTCGTATCCGCCGCCCGTCGGTGGCGGGTCAGACGCGAACCCACGCGCGAGCGCCGCGTCGGCGTCCCACAGCGAGGCGAAGGTGTCGGGGGTCACGGCGCCGTTCTCCGACCAGAGGATCTCGACGCGGCGGATGGTAGGCGTGGTCGATGCAGGTGGCAGCGCGGCAGCGCTCGGCGCCGCTGGCTCAGCGGGTGCTTGGTGCTTGGCGGCCATCAGCCGGCCTCGGGGTAGAGGCGTTCCTCGTTGAAGAAGTCCGCGGCCCAGGGGCAGTAGTGGCGCGCGACCTCGCCGGGCGTGCGCATCGCGATCCGGAGGTCGTCCTCGAGCGTGCGCAGCGTGTGATGAACGTCGAACGGTTCGGGAAACGGGCGCGTCCCGACGGCACCCAGCACGAACGGTTTGGTCCGCAGGATGAACGTGCGCCACTTGTCCCAGATCACCGCGGTGTCCTTTCGATCCGAGGTCGGGAGGTCGTGGCGCAGCGCCATCGTGATGAAGTTGGCGAGCGCCACCACGTCGCGGACCTGGAAATTGGGCAGGTCGGGCTCGGCGGGATGGCGTCCGCGAAGCTCGAACGCCCGCCGGAGCTGCCACATGGCCTCGGCCGGGTCGGGCAACAAGGTGGCGTTGTCGAGGTCGAGCGTGACGCGGCTACGTTTGTCGCCTTCTGCGCTGGCCAGCGCGGGGATCGCATCGCCCTCCCACCGCACGATACGCGCGGTCATGCCCTCCCTCGGAGGCGGTAGAGCGCGACCAACGCGAGGAGCAGCGCCAAGAGGGCGACCAGCAGCGCCGCGGTGATGGCGGTCACAACCTTCGCGCGGATCCGCGGGGCGAGACGTGCGGCGACGAGGTGCTCAGTGTTGGTCGAGGCGCTCGTCGCGGCGGCGCCGACCGCGGTCCGCGCGTCGGCGACGAGCTTGCCAGCGAGGTGCCGGACGCGACCGACGAGCCGCCCTGCACGCGCAGCGAGCGGTTCCGTCGAGAGGTAGTAACGGGTGGGTTCGGTCGAGCCGACGGCCGCGCGCGCGCGGTCGGACAGTTCGTCAAAGAGTCGGGTGGGTGCGGGGGACGCTGTGGTGGGCATGGGAGCCTTTCGGAGGATCAGGAGCGGGCTTCGAGGTAGGCGGCGGTGACCTTGCGGGCGAAGGCAAGCTTGGCGGGGTTGGCGAGCGTCACGGCGGCGCCCGCAGCCGGCCCGGCAGCGAACACGCGTTCGACCGTGATGTCGGTGACGCCCCGCGCGCGCAGCCACTGAACTACGCGACCAACGCCGCCACGTTCGCTGTATCCGGCGTTCCATCCGGCCGTGAGCAACTCGACGAAGCGGGGGTTGCGCCAGTCCTCGCGGAGGTTGGCGATGGAGGGGTGGTTTCGCGTGTAGCTGGCGATGATCGTGCGAAGGATGTCGACGACGACGGTGACGTTGGCGAGCGGGTCGCGCATCTGCGCCACGGAGATCGGGCTGGCGGGATGGCGGCGGTTGTAGTCGCGGAGGGCGACGGCCACGACGTTGATGAGGCCGTGCGGATCATCGGGGTTGAGCCCACTCTCGGCGTGCGCCAGCGCGCGGAGATACGGGATCGGAATGCCCCGCCCAAGGCGCGCGAAGATCGGATCGAAGCGCAGACTGGTGGCAAGGCGCCCTCGCGACGTATGCGCGGTAGGGGAACCCTCGAGATCCACCGTCGTTCGGGACAGCGCTTGAGGCTCGGCGCGCACGTGCGCGACCTCGGCAGTGGCGACCGCGGCCCGAGCCGCATCCATCTCAACGTCGCGACTCGCGTCGCCAGCCCACGTCCCCGTCGACGTGTCCTTGCGGTCGCGGGCAACGACCCACAAGACCGCAGCGGCGACGAGCGCACCCCCGACCAGCGGACCGTCGCCCCGGTTCACGAGAACGCCCGCACCGTCGACATCGGCGCCTGGTCGACGACGGCCAAGCGGCGAAGGATGGGCGCCGGATCAACTGCGGCGGTGTGGTTGCCACCCCGCCAGATCTCGAAGTGCAGGTGCCGAACCTTTGGGTTCGTCAGATCGACGCCCACGATACCGATCGGCTGACCAGCTTGGACGCGGTAGCTGCCGGCGCCGCGCGCGGTTTCGGGCAGGAACAGCGCCGAGAGATGCGTGTAGTAGGTCGCCCACGGCTTGCCGTGTGAAAGGACGACGCTGTAGCCGAGCGCGGTCTTGCCCGCCGACCAGATCGTCCCGTCGGCGGCGGCGAGCGCCACGGTGCCGTCCGGCACGAAGTGCCAGGTGGAATGCGGCGACACCGGAGGGAACGGCGCCACCAGTTCGGCGAGGTGCGCGCGCCGATACATCAGGTCGGCGCCCATGTGATGGCGGGCGCCGCCATCGCGCGGTGAGCCCCAGCCGTCGCTGATGACCGGCGCCCGTCCCTTCCACCGCGGCAGCGGCCAGACCCAGCCTCCTGGAGGGAACTCGACCGCGGCGTCGGTGGCGATGCTCGGCACGATGATCGGCGGGACCGGCGCGAGGACGACGACCGGCACCGGCGTGTTCGCGTCGGCGGCGGGCTTGGCCTTCGGCGGATCCGTGCGACCGCGCAGGATGAGCCAGGCAACGCCCATGCCGGCGGCCCCGATCGCGACCGCAGGCATGAGGCCCACGGAGTTGTCGGCCCGGGTCATGGCTACGCGGTCCTCGGCAGCGCCAGCGGTAGTGGCGCGCGGCGCACGAGTGGCGGCACGATCACGATGGCCGCGACCACCGCTGCACCGATGAGGAGAGGAACCTTCCAGCCACCGAACAGGTTGCGCCACGGCTTCGTGCTCGCGTCAGCGACATCGGCGAGCAACTCGGCGCCGGTGCGCGCGATGCCGGCGAGCGTCTCGCGCGGATGCAGCGCCATGCGGAGCATTCCGCCGTAGTAGGACTCCACGCCTTCCTTGAAAGACGCGAGCGCGATCGAGGTGCGCGTGGGCACGATGCGGATGCGGGAGAGCAGCGTGGCGAGCAGCCGGCTTTGAGCGAGCCAGAACTCGCGATTGCCTGGGAACCGCGCAGCCGGATCGGCGTTCTTGAACTCGAGCGCGAGGCGCGCGAGGTAATCCTGCCAGTGCAGGCGGACGACCCGGAGCTCCTGCTCCGAGCGGTAGTCGTGACCGAAGGCGCGCTCCCAGATCTCCACGATCGCGACGATGTCGCCGTAGGTCGTCTCGGGATACGTGCTCTGCGTGGCCGGATCGGTGACGACCGCGCGCACCGCCTCATAGCCGATACGCATCCCCTTCCACAGCTCGATGGCGTCGCCGATGAGCGTGACGATGAGCTTGCCTTCGGGGGTGACGACGACGGTGGTCGGATAGAACGCGCTCATCGCTCGCCCTCGATCGCGCGCCGGATCCCTCGCGCGGCGTGGGTGAACTGCTTGCTGTCGACGAGCCAGAAGCGCGGGTTGTCGGGGAACGTGTCGCCGTCGGCGCGCCCGCGCGCGAGGCCGTCGATGCGCGCCAGGACCGCGCGCCAGCGAGCGCTCGCGTCGTTCCACCGCGCGACGAGCTGCGACGCGACCCGCTGATCGGCGACGCCCTGAAGGAGCTGCCCGCCGACGCTGCGCAGCCGCTCCTCGTAGGGTCGGGACGGGTCGAGACCGGCGTACTGCGAGATCACGCGCGCGACCTCGCGCACGTCGGCCACGGTGGTCTCGGGGTACGGCAGCGCACGACTGCGGCGCACGACGCGTCGCTCGAGGTACCAGTGGTGGAGGTCGTTCCAGAGCGTGGACAGGTCCGGGTAGGTGCCGGCGACGAGGGGGCGGCCGTCCACGGCGGTGATGCCGTTGCGGCGCGCGTCGACTGCGCCGAGCTGTTGCGCCAGCGCGCGCGAGTCCGACAGCCAGAAGCGGCGGTTCTCGGGATGGGTGCTGCTCCAGCCGACGCGTGTGAGGATCGCGGCGGCACGCGCGAGCGCCTCGCGCCATGCGGCGCGCGCGTCGGCGAGCTGTGCATGGTCGAAACGCGCGTTACAGAGCGCGCGGGAGAGGTGGAGCGACGCGAGGCGCACGTCGCCCGAGGTGGTCTCGGGATAGGGCTCGCCGTCGGGCGCGACCGCGACCGGGCGCACCGCTTGGTACTGCGATCGCAGCGCGTGCCACAAGGGCAAGGTTGGCGGCGCCGTGGCGATGAGCCGTGCCACGCCGTCGGCGAGAGGAACGATCGATGCACCGACCGCGATCGGGTTCTCGAAGAGGTTCATGGGGACCTACGGGGAGAGGAGGAGGAAGGCAGAGACAGAGAGAGAGAAACCGGGGGCCCAGGCCGCACGCGAGCGCGGACCGAGGCAAGAGAGTCAGGTCACGTCACGTCGCGACGACGTGCGCACCGGCGAGCCACCGAGCAAGCGCGTGAACTAGCGGCAGCCGCTCGACAGCACGCGGATCGGCGTGCCGTCCTGGATCGCATCGAGCACCGTGGTCGCGGCCTCGTCGTCGTCGACGACCAGCGTGATCCCGACGACCGGCCCGCTGCCGTCATCGGCCGTCGTCCCATCGGCCTGGTGGACCGGGGTGCGCTCGACGACGATGCCGCGCACACGCGCGACGACCGGCGTCTTCGACTCGACGACAGCCTTGGGTTCGGCCCGGGTATACGTGGGCGACGGCGGCCGGATCACGTTCGAGATCCACGACGCAACGCACCCGATCGGGTTGTCGGTGCCGGGACCGTTGGGCGTGTAGGTGTCAGCCATGGTGCTTGCCCTCAGCGGAGGAAGGTGCCGGCGACGCTGCCGGCGGCCTGAAGCTGCTGGTCGGCGTGGAAGTGGCGGCCGATGGCCTCGACGAACTTCGTCAGGTTGACGACGTTCGTCTCCAGGCGACCCTCGTCGCTCGGGGGCGTCGGCATCGGCCGGAACGCGATGATGAGCTGCGCGAGCAGGGGCACCACGTCACCGACGGTGAGGTCGGACAGCTTGTTGCCGAGCTTCGTCGCCGCCGTCGGGTCATACCCGGGCGGGTAGTACGCCGGCGGCGGCGCGCCGTAGTAGGCCGACACCGGCACAGCGGCCGGCGGATGGTACGCGGCCATGAGCGGAGGCCGACTCATGGCGGGAGGCCGAGCGATCGGGCTCCCCGGCACAGCGTAGCCGTACGGGTTGATGGGGCGGTTCTGGTGGTTGATCATCGGCGGACGAACCACGACCGCGTTGCGCGGATCGTAGTCGAGGTAGAGCTCATCCATGGAGTGTCCTTTCGTGATGGGAAACGGGTGAGACGGACCTCGGTCGTTGCTCGCGTGCAGCCGGCGCCCCCGGTTTCTCTCTCGAGGATTGGGCAGCTGGTGCGGCGCTAGGCCGCGTAGCCCCCCATCGGATCGATGTCGATCACGTCCCCGTAGGGCGAGACGTAACCGTAGGCGTTGCGCTGCTCGTCCTCGGCGAGCATCGCGTCCACGGCCCGGTGCGCGCGGTCGACAGCGCCGTAAACGTCGTTGTCGTTCGCGGCGTAGCTATAGGCGTTCCGTGTCGGCGGGGCCGCCGGCCTGTCCGCGACCGGCTTCACGACGGGCAGCGCCGCGAAGGCCGCGATCGCCGCGCGCTGCGCTTCCTCTCGGAGCTTGGTCTCCTTGGCGAGCTTCTTTTCCGCACGCTCGGTGAGGTACGCCCCGGAATACTGGCTCATGCCGCCGGCCAGCACGCCGGCCGCGACTCGCTGCCAGTGATCGGTGAGAAACAGCGTGCCGACCGCGCCCAGCGCGGTGAGGCCAATCGCCAGGTTCTTCTCCCCGACGTTGTCCCCGAGCTCGCGCGCAGCCAGCGAAGCGGCGACGCCGCCGCCTGCACCGGCCGCGACGCCGAGCAGGTGCTTCTTGTCGAGCGGGTTGACGACCTCGGGCTTGAGCGCGGTGGCGGCGGCGGTGGCCTTGGCGCGGACGGCCGCACCCGCGCGCTTGCTGAGCGACGCGCGTGGCGCCGCGGACGGTCGCATCTGCGCGGTGGCGAAGGCCGGATCGTAGGGCATCATCGCCATGCTCGGCGCGGGCATGATGAGCTGCTCGGGCAGCTCGATATCGTCGAGACCGTCCGCGTTACGATGCCACCGCGGCGGTGGTGGGCGGTGCTTCGCCGAGGGCTTGGGCTTGGTCTTCATGGAGAACCTTCTGGGAAGTGGGTGGTTGGGCGTGGTGGACGGTGGGATCAGCGGATCGGGAAGACGAGGACGCGCGCGACCACGTCGTCGTCGGCGCCGTGCGCCATACGGGGACTGCGCGACGCGCCCGCACGCAGCCACGCCTCGAGCCAGCTGCGAACGCTGGGGACCTCTGCGTGGCGGTGGGCCGCATGACTGTCCCTCGGGCGGCTGGTGGCGACACCGCTGGGCTTCGGAGCAGTCGTGCGCTGGGACCAGTCGAGCGACTCGTAGATCGTGCCAAAGATCTGCGAGAGCCCGGGGATGTGGAAGTCGATCTCGAAGCGCTCGATCAGGATCCCGGCGGTGATGAGCACGTCTTGCTCGGAGGTGCGCAACTCGGCGGGCCGGCAGCACTGGGGCATGCCCGCGACGGTCGCGAACGCGGCGCGCTCGACACGATCGATGGCCTCGCGGTCATCGGCCTCGCTGGTGCTCCCGCGCGCCACGTCGAGGAGCCACGCGATCGCGAGGCGCGCGGCGTTGCGGAGCGGCGAGTAGTCGATCGGCGGGCGCGTGCCGTCGTCGCCGCCGGTGTTGCAGTCAGGGTTGGTACGGTCGTTGTCGGAGGAGTCGAGGGAGGCGTGGATCGCGAACATGGGAGGTCTTTTTCTGCCGAGCGACGCTCGGCGGCGGGGGCGGCGCGTGCGGACGCACGGAGCCAGGGTCACGCCGTGGGGGCGCGACGAGACCGGTCAGGAGAACGACGGGAAGGACGAAGGAAGGCGGCGTGAGGAGGGACGAGAGGCAGGAAGCGAAGCGAAGCAATGCGCGACGGCTACGCCGGGACAGGAGGCGTGCGAGACACCAGCGGCCCTAGCGTGAGCCCTTCGCGGTTGAGCGCGCGCTCGAGAGGAAAGAGCAGAGGTGGCGGGACTCCCAGTGACGCGAGCGCGGCCTGCGCCGCCGGAATCGCGATCTCGGGAGCGACCTCGGCCAACGTGTGCGCTACTGCGCGCAGCGCGCGCGATACGTCGGGCCGCAGTCGGTAGCGCCCGATCGCCAGTTGGATCGCGTTGCGGATCGCGACTGGACTCGTCGAGTCGACGCACAGCAATGCGAGGCGGCGCGTCACGCGATCCACGACCGCGATCCCGTCGTCGCTCCAACGTCGCGCCTCGCGTTCCGCAAGCGCCAGCACCAGTGCCACGTCATCCACGAGCGCGCGCGCCAGCGGCTCGCCGTGAGCCAAGGCCTGCAATCCCGTTCGCGCGTTGCGGACCGCGCGCGGCCCGCCGACCAGGAGCCGAGCCGGTTCGGCGGCGAGCTGACAGACCCAAGCCGCGCTCGCGCTCGGCGTCGTCGGAGGGAGTGCGCCACACAGCGCATCGATCGCCGCTTGCGCCTCGTTCTGTGTCACCTGCGGATCCAGCACGACCGCTCGCCCGTCCTCGATCGGCAAGGTGTGGAGCAGTCCGGCGTCGGTGCGGATCGTGTCGAGCCAGCGACTTGGGCCTGCGTCGAGCAGCTCGGCCACCGCCAGGTACAGAGCGGCGCGCTCGACGCAGTTGGGATCGGGGGCCGGAACGCGTAACCGTTGCGGCGGCGCACATGCGCCGACCTTCGGGCCGTCGTCGCGCTGTCCGACATCGTCGCGCTGCGGCAGCGAACGGATCCAACGGACGAGCGCGGCGGTAGATCCCAGCTCGCGCGCCAGCCCGGCGATCGAGCGATCCTGGCAGTCGACCAAGCGCGCGACGTGCGCGGTGATGTGCCCGAGGCACACCACGTCATTCTTCGGGGGGAGGATCATGGTGGTGGAGGGAGCCGGTGAGGGTCGCTACGCGCGGTGGGCCAGCGCGAGCGCGACGATCCAAAGGGCGACGAGGACCAACGGGAGGACGGCGCTCGGAGGGATCGCCAACGTGGCGCCGACGTATCGCTCGACGCGCGCGGCGGTGGCACGCACCGAAACGATGATCCGGCGGGAGTTCTTGGCGATGAAGGCGCCGAACCGACGGCAGGGAGTGGGCTGTGCAGACGAGGAAGCTGCGGGAGGGGCGGAGACAGTGGCGGTGGCGGGCATCAGTGGGCCTTGGTGAGGAGGGTTGAGGCAGGCGTAGCGGGGAAGAAGCGGAGACGGCGGGCGGGCGGTCGGGTTAGTTAGCGATACGGGTTGCCGTGC
>Ga0105048_10005203_pt1 | contig 21080 bp, 14 predicted proteins | sample MAT05_FD_78382 | JGI IMG/M metagenome (GOLD analysis project Ga0105048, IMG submission 78382) | Freshwater microbial communities from Lake Fryxell liftoff mats and glacier meltwater in Antarctica - MAT-05 | ecosystem: Environmental > Aquatic > Freshwater > Ice > Liftoff microbial mat | place...
ATTGCACCATCGTTTCCAAGAACTTTAGTTGTGAAAACATTACCTCTAAATGGTCTGAATTCATCAAAATCTTCGTGAGAAAGTGGACGATAAACATCCATTACCCATTCTGATACGTTGCCTGCCATGTGATACAAGCCATAATCATTTGGCCAATAAGAATCAACTGGAGCAGTAATATCAGCAGCATCGTTCAATGCGCCAGCTACTCCCATATAATCACCTTGACCACGAACAAAGTTTGCACGAATATCGCCTTGAAATTCTTCATTGTCTTGACGCACCCAGTGACCAGTCCAAGGATAAGTTCTTCTACTTTCAATTACACCTGGATCGGCAACGTTTGTCATAGCACCAACTAAACCATAGTAAGCAAATTCCCACTCAGCTTCTGTTGGTAGTCTATATCGAGGCAGAAGAATTCCATCTTCTATTCTTACAATACGTTGTCCTAAGTCAGCTCTTTTTCCGCTCCATCCAGATTTAGGATTAAGGTTAATTAGTTTTTGTTCTTTGTCATCACCAGGGTGATATTGATCCGCTAAATAAGAATCAGTTGTAAAAGGTTCACCTGATTGATCTGGATTCCAAGTTAAAACACCTTCACGAATTAAAATGAATTCATTTACACGGTCAGTTCTCCATTTACAAAAGTCGTTTGCTTGATTCCAGCTAACACCAACTACCGGATAATTTTGATAAGCTGGATGTCTTAAATAATATTCTACATAAGGTTCATTGAAAGCCAAAGGTGATCGCCAGCAATTGGTATCAGGCAAAGCGTTTTTATAAATCATAGGGAACTCTTCATAAGTTCTGGAAGTCCAATACAAATATTCTAACCAGTTAAAGTTAGTTACTTCAAATTGATCCATGTAAAATGAAGAAACGGTAATACGACGAGCGGTATTGTTCCATTCATAGGTAACATCTTGTTCGTTCGTTCCCATGGTGAACGTACCACCTTCAACTAAAATCAAACCAGGGCCTGTTTCCTGATCAAAGAAAGGCACTTTTTGAAAACCGCCGTTTCTTGGTTGGTTGTATTCCCATCCTGTGTTATTAGAACGCTCACGCGCGCAAGAAGCCACAAGGCCTAGCGCCGCTAACATTACAACAACTAACTTATTCCCGCTCATTTTGTATGGTTTAGTTAACATTTTCATTTTTTTTATTCTGACGATATAACAAGTCTGTCCTAAAAGGTTACAAACATAATTAAAAAGATGGACATGATATCGTTCTAAACTTTTGTGGTTTTGATTTACAACTAAAATTCAATCCTAAAGATAATTCGTGCGAACCTCCAGATGCGTTAGTTAGCTGAGATACAGTAACGTCATAGCTATAACCAAATCGGAAGGTTCCAGAATCAATACCAATGGTCATAATAAAGGCATCCCTTGCTCTTAACCAGACTCCTGCTGTGAAAACACCGTATTTAATATAAGTACCAATGTTTAATTGCATGAAGCCATCTTGATAGGTATAAATAATATTTGGGGAAATGGCAGTCACATTCTGATATTGCGAACCCTTTCCAAATTCTATGTTAGCACCTAAATGTCCAGTAAAACGAATTGGCATTCGAGAATTACCTAAAATCAATGTTTCTTGCGGCATGTTTAAATGTTTGGCTGCAAAACCAAAGTAAAAATTCTTTGAAAACCCAACAAAACCAGCAGAGACATCAAAAAATCCTCGCGTTCCCCAACCATTTTCCATTAATGTTCCTCGTGGTAAATCGCCTGTTTGATAAATAAAACCACGTCGTGGATCAATCATATCTCCAAAAGTAAGCTTACTCCAATCCAGAAATTTTTGATTCCATGTAGCTTGGGCACCAAATAACATAGAGAATTTTCGTGTGACTTGCAAATGATATGAATAACACAAGCTAACAGTAGACCAATTTATAGTGTTTTTGCCAGCCATATCATTCGTTACCATTAATGCAATGCCACCTTGCAATGTATTAACGAATTGGTCGTAAGAAAAACTATTGGTAATAAAAGCACCTGATATGGATGGCCATTGATTGCGATGATTCATGTTTAGTCGTGGGCAACCGTGTGAACCAGCAAAGGCCGGATTTAAATAAATAGGATTTGCGTAAAACTGAGTAAATTCGGGGTCTTGCGCGGTAGAAATAGCACATACAAACAACAATATAGCTGTTTGCATTCCTTTTAAAAAATAACGAGAAATTTGTCTCATATTCTACCAAATGGTTGTCATGTTACGTCTCCTTAATAAAGAAGGTTTCAAATTTCACAACTTTTCTTCAGAATTGCAATAATAAGTAATTTCGTTCGTTTTTTTTAACAACTTCATCACTGATAGTGTAAATATATGTTTAGAAATCAATTTTTAATTTCATTTTTCAGCGTTTTATTCATTAGTTTTTGCTCGATAATATCTTTCGGACAAAACTATCAATATGAGATAATAACTAATTGGGATTCGAAGACAAGTCGCTGTTATCCGTGCGATTTTGATGGTGCTTCTAGTTCAGTTTTTTCATCCAAAACATTTTTGTTACCGGTTAAAGGCAATGTTTTGTTAACGGCTACAATTGTTGATTTACAATATCAGGACATTGAATTGCCTTCTTTTTTCAATAAAAGTTATTTGCCTACTGTTGCTAATGTGCATACTGAATTTGGCAAATCGCGTTTTGAAAATTATTTAATCGCAACTTTTAATCCAATTATAAATCAATCTGGATTTGTACGGATATTAAAAAAAATTAAAATTTCGGTTGATTCGGAACCTACCAATATCATGCAAATGCGTGCAGCCACATTTGCGCCAACATCAGTATTAGCTTCTGGTACTTGGTATAAAGTAGGTGTTTCTCAAAGCGGAATGCATAAAATAGATGCAGCTTATCTTTCAAATATTGGAATTAGCACATCTGGTTTAAATCCAAATCATGTTAATATTTATGGTAATCATATACCAAAATTACCAACACTGAATAGTAGTTACCATCCTGATGATTTATTAAAAAACAGCATTTATATAGAAGGAGATGGTGATGCTAGTTTTGATGCAAGTGATTATATTTTATTTTATGCAACTGGCCCAGATGAAGTAGCGGTTGGTGCGTCTGATTTTTTTGTAAGCAAGAATAAAATTGATTCATTGGCCTATTATTTTATTCATATTGATGCTTCTGATTCTCCCAAACGTATTTCATTACAGTCCAATTCTGGCATGCCTGTAACGGATAATGTTACCACTTGCAACGCCGTATTTCTGCATGAAAATAATGATGTGAACTTAAAGGAATTAAAATCAGGAGATGGTTGGTTTGGAGAGCATTTTGACATAGAACTAAATCAAAGTTTTATTGCAAGTTTGCCTGATGTAGTTGTTGATCAAAATATAACTATGAAAACTGGTTATGCATCTGCAATGAAATCAGGTTCAGCTTCACTAAGAATTAATGTTAATGGAGTTCAGCGAGACAACATTGTGTCGGCTGTTTTAACTGGATCATATACTGTTGCAGAAGTAATGAATTCCACTGTATCATTTATTTCAACAACACCAACATTAAATTTTCAAATGGATTTTGACCGTACAAGTGCTGCGAGCGAAGCCTGGCTTGATTATATTTTAATGAATTATCGACGCAATTTAACAATGGGTTCAGGTCAGTTTTTAATTCGAGATTTTATTTCAGTAGGTGCTGGAAATGTTGCCCAATACACTATCACAAACACAACGTCAGCTATACAGGTTTGGGAAGTAACAGATCCATCAAACGCAACAAAATTGAATGGGTCATTTTCTGGATCAAATTATACATTTATTCAGAATTCTGATTCGCTACGAACTTTCGCTTCTTTTTATACATCTCAAGCGCTAATTCCTATTTCAATGGGGGCAGTTGCAAACCAGAATTTACATGCGTTATCACAAGCAGATTATTTAATAGTTGCGCATCCAACTTTATTAGTACAAGCAAATCGTTTAGCTGATTTGCACAGAAATAATGGATTAGTTGTGCATGTTGTTGAGATTCAAAAAATTTACAATGAATTTGGCGGAGGTGCTGCAGATCCTGTAGCTGTTAGATGGTTTGCAAAAATGTTCTATGATCGCGCAAATGGAGATGTTAATTTAATGCCAAAATACCTTTGCTTGTTTGGTGACGGAACTTATGACCCATTGAATCGACTCATTGATAATAATTATTTAATTCCAACCTACAATAGCGTTGAAAGTGGTGATGTAGATTTTATTAGTTCATATACTGCAGATGATTTTTTTGGATTACTCGATGACAACGAAGGAATTTCTGCATTTAATTTATTGGATATTGGAGTTGGTCGAATTCCAGTAAGTACCATTGAGGCAGCCGAACAAGTTGTAGATAAAATTGAACATTATATGAATTTTGGTTCTTATTTATATAGCAGCGCGGCAGGAGTTCAATGCAATGATGATGGTTATTCTTCAACCTTTGGTGATTGGCGAAACAGAGTAGTATTAATGGCGGATGATGAAGATAACGGACAATTTGTAAATGATTGCGAATCCTTGAGTGATACAATTTCAAAATATCACCCAGAAATGAATGTGGTTAAAATTTACCTTGATGCCTATACACAAACTGTTACTTCTGGTGGGCAACGATACCCTGATGTTGAAGAAGCAATTAATCAGAACATGAATAAAGGTGCGCTGATTTTTAATTATGTAGGTCATGGTGGAGAAACAGGTTTGGCTTTAGAACGTGTTGTAACAGTACCTATGATTGAGGCCTGGACCAATGTCAATAACCTTACGTTGTTTATTTCTGCTACCTGTGAGTTTAGCCGATTTGATGATCCTAGTCGTGTTTCGGCAGGTGAATTTGCTTTAACAACGCCTTATGGCGGTGCTGTAGGTTTACTTACAACAACAAGACTAGTGCAGGTTTCAGTAAATACAACTTTAGTTAAAAATTTATATACAGTTATTTTTGAAGAAGTGAATGGGGTTCCATTAGCATTGGGTGATATTATTCGTCAAACAAAAAATCTTTCAGCAGGAAGTGATAATGTGCGGAATTTTACACTCCTCGGTGATCCGGCATTAAAGCTTGGAAAACCACGTCCAAAAATTGTTACTGATAGTTTAAATGGCGTTAGTGTTTCTATGGTAACCGATACATTAAAAGCATTATCGAAATTAACCGTTAAAGGCCATGTTGGTGATATTAATGGAAATGTGATTTCAACTTATAATGGCATTGTTTATCCTATTATTTATGATAAGTCAAAAGTAAGATACACGCTTGGTCAAGATCCTGATTCACCTGTGAAAGCTTTTGGAATTCAAAACAATATTATTTACAAAGGAAAAGCAACCGTTACAAATGGGTTTTTTACTTTCTCTTTTGTTGTGCCAAAAGACATTGATTACGCTTATGGCAAAGGAAAAATAAGCTACTATTCTAATAATTCAAATTCACACAGTTATGGTTTTGATACATCAATTGTGGTTGGTGGCGTGGACCCTAATGGAATAGTGGATGAAACAGGCGCGCTGATTGACCTCTTTATGAATGATAAGAATTTCGCAAACGGAGGCATCACAAATACTCGCCCATTGTTTATTGCGGAGGTATCGGATGAAAATGGAATAAACACAACAGGCAATGGAATTGGGCATGATATCACGTTAATATTAGATGGTAATACAGCATCTCCAATTGTTTTGAATAATTTTTATGAAGCAGATTTAGATACCTATCAAAGTGGTCGAGTATCTTATCAATTCACAGAGCTTGAACCAGGCGAGCACACAGTTACGTTTAAAGTTTGGGATGTAAATAATAATTCGTCTGAACAAACGCTAGAGTTTATTGTTGTTGTAGAAGAGGAATTAGGAATTTCTCACTTATTAAATTACCCGAATCCGTTTACAACAAATACAAATTTTTTCTTTGAGCACAATCAATGTTGTTCATCGCTTGATGTGAAAATTGAAATTTTTACCATATCAGGAAAATTAGTAAAAACAATTTTTGAAACAGTTAACTCGATTGCTTACCGTAGCGACGGAATTAATTGGGATGGCCGAGATGACTTTGGTGATAAGCTTGCAAGAGGTGTTTATGTATATCGGTTAACGGTAAAAACACCAGAAGGAATGAAATCGGAAAAAATCGAAAAATTAGTAATTTTATAAGTTCATACAATAAACTTTATCGATTTGCGTATATTTGTATATTAAGTGTTTTGAAGAAATGAAAAAATTTGCGTTTGGTATTGTTGGCCTTATGGCTGGATTGTCCGTTCAAGGACAAAATTTGTCTAAGGATGGAACGGAATTTATGATTCAATTAAATACCATTACCACTGCGGTACCTTTCACAATCATTTGTCCTGATTCAAGAGCGGGTGCATTGGGAGATGCCGGTGTTGCAACATCGCCTGATGTTAATTCATTTCATTGGAATACTTCAAAATTAGCTTTCTCCAAAGAAAAAGCCGAGTTCGGTGTTTCTTATTCACCATGGCTGCGTCAGTTAGTTGACGACATTCACTTGTCTTATTTAAGTGGTTATACAAAGTTAGGTCGTAATCATGCTATTGGTGGATCAATGCGCTATTTCTCGCTTGGTAACATTACGTTTACTGATCAATTGGGAAATTTAATTCGCGAATTTTCACCGAACGAATTTGAAATTTTGGGAGGATATGCGTTTAAATTAAATGATAGAAATGCCATTGGGTTTAACGGAAAATTCATTTATTCAAATCTAACTGGCGGCATCAATGTAGGCTCTGTAAGTTCTAAAGCGGGTATAGCGGGTGCAGTTGATTTATCGTATTCTTATTTTAACGAAGACGTTGTGGTTGGAAACACTGATGCAACTCTGTCGTTTGGAGTAAATATTTCAAACATGGGTAATAAAATTGCTTATACAGTTGCGTCTAACAGAGATTTTTTACCCACAAATCTTCGTTTAGGAACAGCGTTGAATTTGCGTTTTGACAAATACAATTCTTTAACCACAACTATTGATTTTAATAAATTGTTAGTCCCAACTCCACCAGAAATTGGAATTGATGGAGAAATTATTTCAGGATTAGATCCAGAAGTTGGAGTTGTAACCGGAATTTTGCATTCATTTTATGATGCGCCAGGTAACGTTATTCAAAACTCGGATAGTTCTTTCAGTGTTGAAAAAGGTTCAAGGTTTAGCGAAGAAATGAGAGAGATAAACATTGGTGGCGGATTTGAATATTGGTACTCAAATATTTTAGCAGTACGTGTTGGTTATTTTAATGAGCATCCTTCGAAAGGTGCACGTCAATATTTAACTTTTGGAGCAGGAATTTATTACAGTGTTTTTGGAATTGATGTTTCATATCTAGCAGCTTTTAGCAGAACAAATCCATTGGCAAATACAGTTCGCTTTTCGTTAAAGTTTAAATTTGGAGGCGACAAAAAAAGCAATCCAAGCGTTGAGTAATAAAGCACCAAATTTTCGAGTTGGTTTTGGAGTCGACATTCATCAACTTCAATCAGGTTACGATTTATTTATTGGAGGAGTAAAATTTGAAGCACCATTTGGAGCCGTTGGCCATTCAGACGCAGATGTATTATTGCATGCCATTTGTGATGCACTTTTAGGTGCTGCTAATTTACGCGATATTGGTTTTCATTTTCCAGACACTGATCAAAAATATAAGGGCGCGGATAGTAAAATTTTACTGCGCGATTCTTTTTTAAAAATCAAAGAAAAAGGATATTTAGTTGGAAATATTGATTGTACTGTTATGCTCGAATTTCCAAAAGTAAATCCACACATTCCTCAAATTCAAAAAATAATTGCAGAACTTTTAGAAGTAGACATAGATGTTATTTCAGTCAAAGCAACGCGTGGAGAAAAATTGGGTTATGTTGGCAAGAGTGAAGGAATTCAGGCTTATGCAACAGCTTTGATTTATAAAAATTAATTTTTTTAATGAGAAATCATTTCTCGAATTACTTTGTTTTTCCTGTCACTTCAAATCTTACCGCCACCGTTTTTCCAGTCTCATCTATCACCGTTAAAATATGCTGACCGATGGAAGGAATTAGTTCTAACTGATGAATAGTTGTTGTAAAACCTAGATAGGTTTCATCTAAATGCCAATAGAGTTTCATGTTTTGTTGTTTATGCGTTGCTTCAAAAATGACTTTTTCTTTTTCCTGATTAAAATTAAGTGGAACATAAATTTGGCTTTTATCTTTTGGATATAAAATCACTAAATCAGCAATTTCTTTTTCGTCAGCACAACCTTCAATGTATGCTGGAACTTCAATATAATTAGGGTCTCTGTTTTTGTAGTAATACGTTGCTTCGGCTGGCAATAAACACCACGATTGTTTATTTGCTAAAGTCATATCGTAACAAGACGCATTCACCCTGAAAGTTTCTGTTTCATCTAAATAAATATATTCGTGATAAGGGCATGCAACAGTGTTCAACGCAGATTTTGGAATCCATCTTTTTTGCACTTTTTCGCAAGCATCATTGGCGCGATAACCAGATTTAATACAGATGTCCACTTCGCTCATACGGTCATACGGTTTTGAAAACCATTCTGATTTTGGCAATGAAGAAAAAACATCAAATAATAATGGAGCAGCCACTTCACGACCAATTAATCCCGGTCGTCCTTCGCCATCTGCATTACCAACCCAAACGCCAACAACATAATCTGGTGTTAAACCAACGGCCCAAGCATCTCTAAAACCAAAACTTGTTCCTGTTTTCCAAGCTATTTGTTGTGAAGTAGAAAAGAGTTCCCAATTAATATCTTCTTCAGGTCTTGCCAATTCTTTCATGGCTTCAAACGTATACCAGCATGCTGCAGGATCCATTATGGGTTCTTCAAAAAAATGTAATTTATCTTCTATTTCGTAATGTGCTTTTCGGTTTACATCAGCTGGATAATTAGGATAATATTTTAAACCTCTTGCCATAATTCCATAAGCAGAAACTAAATCCCACAACGTTGCCTCAGCCCCGCCAAGTATAAGTGATAAGCCATAGTGATCAGGATTTTTTGTGATGGTAGTAAATTTTAATTTGTTGAGTAAGTAATGAAATTTTGCTACCCCAAATTTGGTCAGCATTCTAACAAGTGGAACGTTTAATGATTTTGATAAAGCTTCGCTGGCAGGAATAATTCCGTCGTATTTTAAGTTGTAATTTTTTGGAGAATAACCTGCCATAATAGTCGGAATGTCTTGTATCAACATATCTGGCGTAATATCACCAGAACCTAACATTCCAGCATACAAAAAGGGTTTTAAAATACTTCCTGTACTTCTTGGAGCAGTAATTATATCAACGTCTTTTCCATGTTCGGCCTCCACTTTTGGAACATTACCTGTATATGCTAAAACATCGCCGCTAGAAACATCCATGACTAAAACAGCCGCATTAAAAATTTCGTTAGTACGCAATTGTTCATGATGAAATTGAACAATGTTGTTGACTCTTTCTTGAACGGAAATATCAATAGTTGTCTCTATCACTTGACCCTTTTTACCGTCATTAATAATTCTGCTCATTAAGTGTGCCGCTACTGTTGGCATTGGATGTGGTTCATCTGGCAATGGCTCTAATTTTGATAATTTCCAAGTGGCAGAATCTATTTCTTCTATTTCATAAAGCCGGTCTAAAAGTCGGTTACGTTTTGCAAGCAATTCATCTCTGTTTTTTCCAGGATGCATGAGTGATGGCGCGTTAGGTAACACGGCAAGTGTTGCACTTTCTGCCCATGTAAGTTCTGTTGCTGGTCTTCCAAAATAACGCCAGCTTGCAGCATCTAAACCAACTACATTTCCACCCATAGGCGCATTGCTGGCATATAGCGCAAGAATTTCATCTTTGTTATATCTCAATTCCGCTCGAGTTGCCCAAAAAATTTCTATAATTTTTTGCCAGATGTTTCTACCTTGTCCTTTGCGCGACATACGCATAACTTGCATGGTAATGGTAGAGCCTCCGCTAACTTTTTTACCGCCTTTTATATTCTGATAAACAGCGCGGGATAATCCTTTAATACTAACACCCCAATGACTTTCAAAATTTCTGTCTTCAAATTGAATCAACGCAGTCTTGTACTTGTCAGGCACAATTGGGTTATAAGGAAATCTCCACTGGCCATCTTCTGCAATGGTTGCGCCTAATAAATTTCCATTTCTGTCAAAAACAACTGTACTTGTAGGGTCATTAAAAAGTGTTTTAGGAAGACAAAAAAACCAAATAAGAAAAAGTGTACCAAAGCAAATGCTCAACGTGTATTTATATCGTTTGATAAAATGCCAAATTCGATGAGCTATTTTTTTTATACGTTTCAAACAGTATCTTTAATGCTGGAAAGCTAGTAAATAATAACAGAACTAAAATTGTACTCTATTAATCGTATTGTCTTGTTTTTTAATCGCACGCGCATATCATTTATCCAATTTACATTTTTCAGCTTTTTGTTGATGATAGGTTTTGATGCGTTTAGTCAAGCATACAATTTTAGACAACTGTCAATTCAAAATGGTTTGCCTCAATCACAAGCTTTTGCAATAATATTTGATTCGAACGAGCATGCTTGGATTGGTACACAAGGCGGTGGACTGTGCAGATACGACGGAACAGACTTTGTCTATTTTACCAAAAGTGATTCATTAATTTCGAATCGTATTTATTCGCTTGAACAAATAGAAAATGAAATTTGGATTGGTCAAAAAGGAGGTGTAACTGTTTTTGATTTGGATGGAAAATTCAAAAGAAATTTGCGAATTCAAAATCAAACATCAACGATTGCAGACATTATTTTGTTTAATGGCAAGACCTATTGCGCTACAGAAAATGGACTCTTAATTCTAACATCAGATGGACTTGATGATTATATAGAAAATGTTAATTTGATTGATCAAAATATTTTTAGTTTTTTTCTTACCAGCGAAAATGAGCTTTGGTTGTGTACAGAAAAATCAGGACTCTTAAGTCTAAATGATCCATTTGGAAAAATAAATAAAGCAAGGGGTTTAAACATGAATCATGTTGCGTGTGCAGTGCAACTTAATGATTTATGGTTAATCGGAACTTATGGTGGCGGCTTAAATTTTTATAGTAAGGAAAAAGGAATTGAAACGCCCAGTTTGTTGAAAGAATTTAGCAGTGAAATCATCACCTGTTTATTTGTTTCTGAAAATAATGAGGTTTGGGTAGGAACCATAAATAATGGGGTTTTTGTCTATTCACAAGATAATTATACACTAAAAAATTATCGGTCGGAAAATGGTCTTGCAAATAATCACATTAAAACAATTTTATCAGATCGTTGGAATAATATCTGGATAGGAACAAGTGGAGGTGGAGTTGCAATTTTTCAAAATAGCCCGTTCATAAAATACAATAGAGAATCAGGTCTTACAGGAAATTATGTTTACACGGTTATCAATGATAGAAATAATAATCTTTGGTTGGGAACAGAAGGTACTGGAGGAGCACTGCGTATCAACGATTCATCAGCAACACTTTTTGATGAAGATTATGGATTTCATTCCACAAAAGTGCGAACCATTTTTTATGACAGTGACGGTGATATTTGGCTTGGCACAGAAGAAAAAGGATTGGGAATTTTTAGTCCTTCAATGAACAAAGACACTATCTTTTCTTATACACAAGAAAATGGTTTAACATCTAATTGGATTAAGTGTTTTGCTGAAAATGAAAAGACAAAAGAAATTTTTATTTCAACCATTAATGGCGGAATATTACGTGTGAAAAAGAGTAAGGAATTTCCACTAAACGTGAGATTCAATAAATACAAAATAAAAAAAGGAACTTTGCCAGATCGTTTGTCGCACCTATTTTTTTTTCAAGGAAATTTATGGTTTGTAAGTGGAGAAAATGAATACGGTTATATAAAAAATGGAGAAGTAATTCTATACAATAAGCAGGGTGTTAATTTCAGAAATGCCACAACACGCGATGATCGAATTTGGATAGGATCTACAGATAACGGTATCTTGCAGCTTCAATTCAAAAATGATTCTTTAATAGATGAGAAGTGGATTGATACAAAAAATTTGTTGAGTTCGAATAATATTTATCAATTACTCTGGGATAAAAATGATTTGTGGGTTGGAACCGAAAAAGGTTTAGATAGGGTTACTTTTGATTCTATTTATTCAATTATAAAAGTAACTCATTTTGGGTCAGAAGAAGGATTTGAAGGCGTAGAGACCAATAGCAATGCCTCATTCAAAGATGAAAATGGAAATCTTTGGTTTGGTACCGTGAATGGATTGTATTTGTATAAAGGGGTAGAAATAAATTATGCGCAGAAAGAAGATCCAGTTCTTTTATTAACTGATTTTAGATTGTTCTATGAATCAATTGAAAAAACTGAATTTGCTGATTTTTACGACCACGGAAAAATGGTTAAAAAACTGATTCTTCCTTATGATAAAAACCATGTAGGATTTACGTTTAAAGCAATTCATTATACACATGCAAAAAACATTCGTTATCGTTATCGATTAAGAGGATTAAATGCCGATTGGTCGCCACCATCTACCAATCACGAAGCGGCTTTTCCCAATTTAAATCCAGGAGATTATTCATTTCAAATTCAGGCGTCAATTAATGATGAATGGAATGGTGAAATCATAAAAATTGATTTTACGATTGACCAACCGTATTGGGAAAATTTTTGGTTTAAATTCATGTATTATTCTATCATTATTATTGTTATCGGCATCATTTTTTTAATTGTGATAATTCGCATCAAACGAAAAAATAAGAGGCTGAGTCAGAAATTTGAAATGGAAAAAAATCTGATTGAATTAGAACAAAAAGCATTGCGTTTGCAAATGAATCCACACTTCATTTTTAATGTGCTCAATTCAATTCACAATTTGATTATTTTGAATGATCCGGATAAGGCAAGATATGCGCTGTCAAAATTCTCTAAATTGATGCGTCGTGTTTTGGAAAATTCGCGCGAAAAATTAATCTCTATTGACAACGAAATTGAAACGTTAGAAAATTATGTTCAGCTAGAAAAATTAACCTCAAATCATGACGTTATAATTACATTTAATGTTGATGAAAAAGTAGATTCATCCGAAGAAATTTTACCACCATTAATGATTCAGCCGTTTGTTGAGAATGCAATCATTCACGGGCTAAAACAACTTGATAAAACGGGTGAAATAATAGTTGCGTTCAAATTGCTTGACGAGCACATTTTAGAATGCTCAATTCAGGATAATGGAAGAGGTAGAGAAAATGCCGCAACGATTAATGCACAAAAAGAAAATTATCACAAATCAACTGCATTAAAAGTAACACAAGAACGACTCGCAAATTTGAATCAAAAAACAACCTTTGTTCCGTTTGAAATTATTGATTTGAAAAGTGAAAATAATGAACCCTGCGGAACAAAAGTTGTGATTCGTTTATTGATTTAATTTTGGTTAATCGAGTATCTCCAATTTCGCGAATTTCAAAAGCAATTGTTTGTTGCCAACTTGCGGGAAAAATACAGTCGCTTTCATCGGTGGTGTTCCTTCTAGTCCAACAACTTTTCCTTTTCCATAACGTTCATGTTTTACATTGTAACCCACTTTAATATCTGTCAAATCGGACGGTGTAATTTCATTTACTTCGTCGTTCTCTGTGACTATTTTTTTTAGATTTTTTCTGGTTGTAAAAAGTGGTTCTTTGGTTTTATTTATTCGTCGCTCAAGGCCATATTGATTGAGTGAAACACCAGAACCTCTTGTTGGGTTTGCTACTTCTAAATGCATTTCATCTATCTCTTCTATAAATCGGCTAGGCTCACTGGTAATAACGTTTCCATATCGGTATCTGCTCGTTGCATAAGTTAACGTAGCTTGTTTTTCCGCTCGCGTAAGTGCTACATAAAATAGTCTTCTTTCTTCTTCTAATTCTGGACGAGAATGCAAAGCCATTTGTGATGGAAATAGATTTTCTTCCAACCCAACTACATATACAAATGGAAACTCTAAACCTTTTGATGCGTGAATTGTCATCAAAGAAATTTTGTCTTTGTTTTCATCTTTTTCATTGTCGGCATCTGTTAATAGAGCAACATCAATCATAAAGTCACTTAAATATCCAACTTCATTTTCACCAACATTTTCTGTAAATTCTTTAATACCGGCAAGTAGGGCTTGAATGTTTTCATAGCGCGAAACGCCTTCCGGTGATTTGTCATCATAAAGTTCTTTTAATATTCCAGAACTTTTTGAAATGGTTTGCGCCAATTCAAAAGCATCTATTTTATTGAGTTGTACTTGATAACTTTCGATGGTCGTAACAAAAGCAGAAATTTTATTCATCGCTCCACTAGGAATATCTGTTGGGTATTCTCCTGGTTTAGAAATAACATCCCATAAACTAACAGCATAATGATTTGCAGCGATAATTACTTTTTCAAAACTACTTTCCCCAATTCCTCTTTTGGGATAATTAATAACACGTTTCAAAGCTTCTTCATCATTCGGGTTTGCTGCAAGACGGAAATACGCAATCAAATCTTTTATTTCTTTTCGCTGATAAAAAGAGAGTCCTCCGTAAATTTTATACGGTAAATTTATTTTTCTAAGAGCCTCTTCAAACGATCGTGATTGAGCATTGGTACGGTAAAGAATAGCAAAGTCAGAATTATTGGCTTGCTCATTTTGTTTGGTTTCATAAATAAGATTCGTCACAACTTTTCCTTCCTCATTATCCGTTAATGTGCGAACAACTTTAATTCGATTTCCTTCAACATTATCGGTCCAAACCGTTTTTTGTATTTGATCTTTGTTTTTTGCAATAACACTATTTGCTGCTTCTACAATGTTTTTGGTACTTCTATAATTTTGTTCAAGTTTAAATACTTTATAATCTGGATAATCATTTTTGAAATTTAAAATATTCTCAATATTTGCACCTCTGAAAGAATAAATACTTTGTGCATCATCTCCAACCACACAAAGGTTCATATATACAGCAGCAAGTTTTTTTACGATTAAATATTGTGAGTAATTTGTGTCTTGATACTCATCTACTAAAATATATTTAAACTTGTGTTGGTAATAATGAAGCACATCCGGATGATCTCTCAATAAAACATTTGTTTTAAAAAGTAAGTCGTCAAAGTCCATTGCGCCTGCCATGAAACAACGTTTTTCGTAAGCTTTATAAATTTCAAATAATCGTGGTTTTGCACTCATCCTGTCTTCAGCAATGATATCTGTATTTGCTTCATATCCTGCGGCAGAAATTAAATTGTTTTTTGCGCTGGATATTCGTCCATAAACTAAAGCTGGCTTATATGTTTTGTCATCCAGATTTAATTCTTTGATAATGGCTTTTAAAAGACTCTTTGAATCTTGTGTATCGTAAATCGTAAAATTAGAAGGATAGCCAAGTTTCTGAGAATGGTTTCTGAGAATACGTGCAAAAACGCTGTGAAAGGTTCCCATCGTTACATTTTTAGCTTCTGAATCACCAATGATTTGGCCAATTCTATTTTTCATTTCACGAGCTGCTTTGTTCGTAAAAGTGAGCGCTAAAATATTAAACGCATCAATGCCGTTTCTAATTAAATGAGCAATGCGATAAGTGAGCACTCTTGTCTTTCCTGAACCAGCTCCGGCGATTACCATTGTTGGGCCTTCGGTGTTTTTTACGGCAGCGAGTTGTTCTGCGTTCAATGTTGATAGGTAATCCATATCCGCAAAATTAATCATATTCCAGATGATTTTTTCGGAGTTTTTTTACATTCTTTTTTAAGACGATAAATTTGTGTTAAAATATTGATAAATAGCTTTTTGACTTGTTGTGATTCTGGAACATCAACATTCTTCTGTGAAAAATCGCAAATTAATTTTGCACAAGTATTGTTTTATAAAAAAAACTATTTACCTTTGCGCTCCGATTTTTGACGAAAATGGGACGTTTTACAGTGATAACAACAGAAATAAAGATATAGTTAAAATTATGCCAACTATTCAGCAGTTAGTAAGAAAAGGAAGAACAGCTATTGTAACAACTAGCAAATCTGCCGCTTTGGAATCTTGTCCTCAGAAAAGAGGGGTTTGTGTACGTGTGTATACAACAACTCCAAAAAAACCAAATTCAGCTATGAGAAAAGTAGCAAGGGTTCGTTTGACAAATAAAAAAGAAGTAAACGCTTATATAGGTGGTGAAGGGCATAATTTACAAGAACACTCAATTGTACTTGTTAGAGGTGGAAGAGTAAAAGATTTACCTGGAGTACGTTATCACATTGTAAGAGGTGCACTTGATACCGCTGGTGTTGAAGGCAGATTGCAAAGAAGATCTAAGTATGGCGCAAAACGCCCTAAAGCAAAAAAAGCATAATCAGTCATGAGAAGAAGACAGGCTAAAAAACACCCGATTCTACCAGATCCAAGATTTAAGGATATTCTGGTAACCAAATTCGTCAACAACATGATGATGCATGGTAAAAAAAGTACCTCATTCCGAATTTTCTATGAAGCAATGGATATTGTTCAAAAGAAAAACGAAGAAGGAAATGCATTAGAAATTTGGAAAAAAGCATTGGATAATGTTTCTCCAGGTGTAGAAGTAAGATCTAGAAGAGTTGGTGGAGCTACCTTCCAAATCCCAAGTCCAGTTAGAGATAGCCGCAAACAATCATTAGCAATTAAATGGTTGATTGGTTATTCTAGAAAAAGAAATGAAAAAACAATGGCTCAAAAATTAGCTGGCGAAGTGATTGCTGCTGCTAAAGAAGAGGGTGCAGCATTTAAAAAGAAAGAGGATATGCATAAAATGGCAGAAGCTAACAAAGCATTCTCTCATTTTAAATTCTAATTGTCATGGCGAAGAAGAGAGATTTAACATATTTGAGGAACATTGGAATTATGGCTCACGTTGATGCGGGGAAAACCACAACAACTGAACGTATTCTTTATTATACAGGTTTAAGTCATAAAATCGGTGAAGTGCATGAAGGCGCTGCTACAACTGATTGGATGGAGCTTGAACAAGAGAGAGGGATTACAATCACTTCAGCTGCTGTTACATGTAATTGGTTTTACCCAACTGTTCAAGGTAAAAAAGTAGAAGATACAAAAGAATATAGAATTAATATTATCGATACACCAGGTCACGTTGACTTTACTGTTGAGGTCGAGCGTTCTTTGCGTGTGTTGGATGGTGCAGTTGCATTAATTTGTGCTGCTTCTGGTGTTGAGCCACAGTCTGAAACTGTTTGGAGACAAGCAAATAAATATGGTGTTCCAAGAATTTGTTTCATCAATAAAATGGATCGTGCGGGTGCAGATTTTTTCCGTTGCATTCAAGAAGTGAAAACAAGATTGTACGGAAATCCTGTTCCTTTGCAAATTCCTATTGGCGCTGAAGATGATTTCAAAGGTGTTATCGATTTAATTATCATGAAAGGTATAATCTGGAATGATAAAGATCTTGGTATGACTTACGAGGTGATTGATATCCCGGAAGACATGAAAGCTGAAGCAACTGAGTGGAGAGATAAATTGATCGAAGCTGTTGCAGAATCTGACGAAGTTTTGATGGAGAAATTTTTCTCTGATCCAGAATCAATTACAAAAGAAGAAATCATGATTGCTATCCGTAAGGCTACAATCAATATGAGTGTTCAACCTGTAATGTGTGGTTCATCTTTCAAAAATAAAGGTGTTCAAACCATGTTAGATGCTGTTATGGCATTTTTACCATCTCCTTATGATAAAGGTGCTGTGGAAGGAATGAACCCCGACACAGATGAAATGGAAAAAAGAAATCCAAATCCTGAAGAACCAATGGCGGCTTTAGCATTTAAAATTGCTACAGATCCTTTTGTTGGAAGATTATGTTTTTTCAGAATGTACTCAGGTAATTTAGATGCGGGATCTTATATTTTCAATACAAGAACGGGAAATAAAGAACGAATCTCTCGTATTTTCCAAATGCATGCAAACAAACAAAATCCTATTGACCACGTTGAAGCCGGCGATATTGCTGCAGGTGTAGGATTTAAAGATATTAGAACAGGAGATACTTTATGTGATGAAAAACATCCGATAGTATTGGAATCAATGGATTTCCCTGAACCAGTAATCGGTATCGCAATTGAGCCTAAAACTCAAGCGGATGTTGATAAATTGGGATTATCTTTAAATAAATTAGCAGAAGAAGATCCTACTTTCAAAGTTCATACGAACGAAGATTCAGGTCAAACAATTATCTCAGGTATGGGTGAGTTGCACTTGGAGATTTTGGTTGAGCGTTTAAAAAGAGAATTTAAAGTGGAAGTAAACCAAGGTGCTCCTCAGGTTGCTTACAAAGAAAGAATTACTGCGCAAGTTGATCATAGAGAAGCATACAAAAAACAATCAGGTGGTCGTGGTAAATTTGCTGACATCAGTATCCGTATCAGACCACAGACTGATGAAGCTAAAACTGGTCTTGAGTTCATTAATAACATTAAAGGTGGAAGTATTCCAAGAGAGTTTATCCCACCTGTAGAAAAAGGATTTAGAGAGTCTATGAAAAATGGTGTTTTAGCAGGATTCCCTGTTGATAGCATTATTGTTGAGTTAAATGATGGTTCATACCACGATGTCGATTCAGATGCATTGTCTTTTGAAATTTGTGGTAGAATGGCTTACAGAGCTGCCATGAAATTGGCTAAGCCCGAATTGTTGGAGCCAATCATGAAAGTAGAAGCGGTAACACCAGAAGAAAACATGGGTGACATCGTAGCCGATTTGAACAGAAGACGAGGACAAATGACAGGTATGGATGACCGTTTAGGTGCTAAAGTTATCAGAGCTGATGTGCCTCTTTCAGAAATGTTCGGTTATGTAACAACACTTAGAACATTGTCTTCGGGTAGAGCAACTTCTACAATGGAATTCTCACATTACGCAACTTGTCCAAAAAATATTGCGGATGAAGTTATTGCAAAGGTTAAAGGAAAAATTGAAGCTTAATTAGAACGAATAAAAAATGAGCCAAAAGATTAGAATAAAGTTGCAATCGTACGACCATAACTTGGTGGACAAATCTGCTGAAAAGATTGTAAAAGCAGTAAAAATTACTGGTGCTGTTGTAAGTGGACCAATTCCATTACCAACACACAAAAGAATTTACACGGTATTGAGATCTCCACACGTAAACAAAAAAGCACGTGAACAATTTCAATTGTGTGCGTACAAACGATTGATTGACATCTACAGTTCTTCATCAAAAACGGTAGACGCGTTAATGAAACTTGAATTACCAAGTGGAGTAAACGTTGAAATAAAAGTTTAATTAGTATATATAAATAAAGTATGCCAGGAATAATTGGAAAAAAAATTGGGATGACTAGCATCTACAGTGCCGAGGGTAAGGCAACACCATGCACGTTGATAGAAGCTGGTCCTTGTGTAGTAACACAAGTGAAAACTCAAGAAAAAGATGGATACCAAGCTGTCCAACTCGCTTTTGGTGAGCGAAGAATAAAGAATACACCAAGCTCTCTTAAAGGTCACTTCGAGAAAGCTAAAACTACGCCAAAACAAAAATTGGTTGAATTCAAAGGATTCGATGAATTAAATTTAGGTGATGTTGTCAATTCAAGCATTTTCGCCGAAGGTGATTTTGTTGAGGTTGTTGGAACTGGAAAAGGTAAAGGTTTTCAAGGTGTTGTTAAGAGACATGGCTTTGCCGGTGTTGGACAAGCAACTCATGGTCAACACAACAGACTTCGTGCGCCGGGATCAATTGGTGCATGTTCTTATCCTGGAAGAGTTTTTAAAGGAATGAGAATGGGTGGCCAAATGGGTAACCATCGCGTAAAAACCTTCAACCTTCAAATTGTAAAAGTATTAACCGACAAGAATATCATTTTGATTAAGGGATCGGTCCCTGGACACAATGGTGCTTTCATCACAATCGAGAAATAAGATGGATATTAAAGTTGTAGACATAAAAGGTAAAGAAACCGCAAAAAGTGTTACGCTTGTTGATTCTATCTTTGGAATCGAGCCGAATGATCACGCTATTTATCTTGACGTAAAACAATATCTTGCCAGCAAAAGACAAGGTACTAGTCAGTCAAAAGAAAGAGGAGATATTTCAGGTAGTACAAGAAAATTGAAAAAACAAAAAGGTACGGGTGGTGCTCGTGCTGGTAGTATTAAAAATCCTCTTTTCAGAGGTGGAGGTACAGTATTTGGACCACATCCTAGAGATTATGATTTTAAATTGAACACGAAAGTAAAACAGTTGGCACGTAAGTCTGCATTGACTTATAAAGCAAAAGAAAATGGTATTATCGTTCTTAACTCGATCGATATGAAAGAAGCAAAAACAAAACAATTCATGGATGTATTATCAAATATGAATTTGGCTTACGAAAAAGTACTTTTTGTTTTACCTACGGATAATAAAAATGCTTATTTGTCAGCTCGAAATATTCAGGGTGCCAATGTAGTAACAGTAGATAGTTTGAACACTTATGAGATATTGAATGCCAATAAACTTGTAATTGTTGAAGGAGCTATTGCAAAAATTGAAAGTATTTTGAATTAATTATTTAAGCAATGAGCAATATAATTAAAAAACCAATTTTAACCGAAAAGGCAACATCGGATAGCGAGAACAAAAATAGATTCGCATTTGTTGTTGATCACGGTGCAAATAAAATTGAAATTAAAGCAGCAATTGAAAGATTGTATGGTGTTAACGTAACTGGTGTTAGAACCATGACTTACGGAGGCGGAAAACCAAAAAGAAAATTCACTTCTCGTGGAATAGCTGAACAAACAAATCCGATTTGGAAAAAAGCGGTTGTTTCTGTTGCAGAAGGCGAGACGATTGATTTATATGAAAATGTTTAAGAACTGATAAGATGCCAGTTAGAAAATTAAAACCAATTACACCAGGTCAGCGTCATAAGATTGTTGCTGACTTTAGCACATTCTCAAAATTTGCTCCTGAAAAATCTTTGTTAGGACGGAACAAACGTTCTGGTGGAGAAAATAAAACTGGTAAAAGAACA
>Ga0105048_10005204_pt1 | contig 21080 bp, 18 predicted proteins | sample MAT05_FD_78382 | JGI IMG/M metagenome (GOLD analysis project Ga0105048, IMG submission 78382) | Freshwater microbial communities from Lake Fryxell liftoff mats and glacier meltwater in Antarctica - MAT-05 | ecosystem: Environmental > Aquatic > Freshwater > Ice > Liftoff microbial mat | place...
CCCGTCCTTTCTTACGGACGGGCTTGTCTTCTTCGGTGTAATCGACGACCGGCTTACCGTTTATACTTACTACAATCTGCTTTCCCTTGACCACCAGATGGAATTCAAACCACTCGTTGTCATTTACGGGGGATTTATCGAGATCCTTAACATCGACCAGGCTTCCGGTCTTACGTGGATCTTTCACAAAGGAAGTATTGATTTGGGCTTCATAGCCTTTTTTTAGACCACCCGGACCGCGGTTTTCTGTGTGGAAAAATACGCCGGAGTTGGCACCGGGAAGCGTCTTAACTTCGGCTTTGAATTCAAAATTCTTCAAGTCCGCAAAACCTTCCTTCTCGCAAAAAAAATGGGCCATGCCTCCCTTCAATTTTAGTTCGCCATTCTCGACGGTAAATGACTCGGGCTTTTCATTGGCTTTCCAGCCTGTCGTCGTTTTGCCATCGAAAACCGACACCCAGTCGTCAGCATGAATAGACGTTGAAATCAGAAAAAAGAAAGAAGTCAGGAACAGGGATCTGAAAGCAAGGTTCATTTTGCGCGCCGTCGTCAGGTAGGTAGAGTGCGAATTCGCATGGACAAATGGTAGCAGATTATGGCGCAACTGCCAGCTAAGAACCGTCCGATCAACCACTGCCGGCTTTCGGCCCGGGAAAGGGGACAAAAGCGAAAGACAGCCTTTTGAAGGGAAACTTTTTCGTTTAACGGCAAGACGTAGACGACGGGGAGTTAGTGGGGACGCAACGCCTCTTGCTTGCCGTTAAACGATTCAATCACTCGGACATCTATTGATCGACTGGTACTAATCGCGACCAGTGAGACGTGACGATGATCTGACGCTTCTTAGGCGAGGGGCAGTTTGAAATCTACCTAAACTGGGTGGCACGCTCTGCGGTACGAAGGGCGTGGTGAATCGCTAGAGTCATTTGCAACACTTCCCACGCCCATCGCTAATCGCGCTAATCGCTTTGGGCGTGCCACACGGTGGCCTGGCCTGGTAGTCTTCTGCCTGCCGCTCGCCTTACAACTCAACCACTCCATGCACGTTGACGTCCTCCTTTGGACGCTCCCCTCGGACGTAGGATTTGGCCATTGCGAATAGATAGCTCCAACCTGCAATGCCTCCTGTCGCCCAGAATTCCCCTTCGCTCGCCTCAACTTTGATCAAAGCTAATTTTGGATCGGATGGTCCCTCTGGAAACCAGACTCGCCAAGTCTCACTCCATAGTTTCTTGATTTTCAGGGTATCTTTAACGACAGACGCTTTGCCGCGTACCGTTGCGTTCCCAGAGGAGTTGGTCATGGTGATGCAGACGTCGGAGTTGTTATAGATCTCATCCACCTTTCCGGATTCGACATCCGTAGAAAACCAAAAATCCCCATGTGAGTCTATGTCAGCAATCATCATCGGTCGTGCAATTAATCCTCGGACGCTGCTGGTTACCAACATGGCCTGATCGAAATTCCTACAAAAATCTAGAAACTCTGAAACGTCGTGGTCGCTCATCACTCAACTCGCAATCAAAAGGGTGATACACAATGGCACATTTTCGTACAAGCAATTCGTGTGCCGATTGTTGGGGGGATTCCGAGTGCGCTTCATGAGGACCTAATTCTAGTTCTTTGCGCCTTTGTCTTTTTATTGGCACGGTCTGTGCTTTTAAGAAGTTCGTTCGAGGTGTTAGTTAAATGTAAAATGGGTGAATTGAAAGGACTAAAAAATGAGCGGTTTCATGGATTGTTTTGGGGCGTCGGACATAGGACGAAATAGAGCCACCAACGAGGATCACTTTCTGATTTCCGACGTGTGCAAGTCAATGAGAGTTCATCAGACAAGCCTTGGTCTCGACCATCAAACAAGATTGTTCGGAAATACGCAAGGAAAACTGTTGATGGTAGCGGATGGCATGGGAGGTCACGACGCCGGCGAACGAGCAAGTCAACTCGTGTTGGATACGATCGTGGACTATGTTTTGAATGTATTGAGCTGGATGCTACAAAGCGATTCCACAACCGAAGAAAATTTCGTGGACCAACTCAAAGAGTCGTTAATCGCCTGTCAACATCGAATCGACAAAGAGTCCGCAAGCGTTGAACAACATCGCAAGATGGGCTCGACACTAACTTTGGCCTATATCATTTGGCCGAGAGTTTTTTTGATCCATGTTGGTGACAGTCGATGTTATCTCTTTCGTCAACGTAAACTCCAGCAATTGACCCGAGACCATACGTTGGCTCAACTCGTAAAGGATAGCGCTAGGGACGAAGACCCAAAGAATCAAAACGAAATACTTGACGGCAAAAGCAACTCGATGAGTCACGTACTCTGGAATGTCATCGGTGGTGGCTCAGAAAAGCCGCATCCGGACGCGTTAGCGATTGACTTGGAAATGGGCGACACGTTGTTACTTTGCACCGACGGGCTTTCGAACACAGTGCCTTCCTCCAAGATCCAAGAAGCCCTTAGCCGCAATACATCCGCCGCGGCAGTTTGCACCGAATTGATTTCGGAAGCGAATGATGCAGGTGGCTCGGACAATATCACTCTGGTAGTAAGTCGGTTTTTGAATGAAATGCCGCGTGAGATGTTGATTCAGGAATTGGAAGAGCCACTGGCTGCTACCACGGATACGGGAGAATTTGTTGCAGTGGAGTCATTGATGACTGAATCTGCAAAATAGAATAGGGACACTTCTCGCTTATCGCCATCGACTGGTTCCAGGTCTCTGCGGCTCTGCCTTGCAACCCACAGACTTGCAGTCTCTGCCTGCCGAATTCGCATTGCAGTTGATTAATCCGCAAATGCACACGAGGCTAATTTGGTTCGGAAGCCTTTGCTGCGCTCTCGCATCGTTTGAGTGTCATTAGCGCGAACGCTGTTCCATACGGACGGTGGTAATCGTACAGGGGATAATCCCACCACGAACCATCCTTCTCTTGCAGCTTCAACATCACATGCAAAAGGCGCTGCCTCAAGGGTGCTTGCTGTTCCTCGGGAATATGATCGATTCCGTAAGAAGCATAGTAATGTCCATAATAGAAAAAGTAGCCGGCCACCAAGAACCAGGACTCGTGTGGTATGGGGCGTTTGCGGCCAATGTCTAGCCAGAGATTTCTAGAAAACAATCGATGGATCCACGCCACCATGGCTTCATCACTTACTGAAGGATCCTTGAACATTCGCAACACGACATTGCATACTTGACTCCGCCCGACACTGCCACCTGGTTTATTGATGTCCACGCTGGGTGTGGTACGAAAGTCTTCGGAATAGAGATAAGCCAAATCGGGACGCTGTTGTCGACGGATGACATCCAAACCTCGATCGATTAATTTTTGCGGCACGATTGCTCCTATCCCCTGCGCTTGATACAAGGCAAATAGAATTGTAGCCGTCGTAAAACTGTTTGGTTGCGTTGTAGGCTTCTGAAGATGATAAGCAAAATCATAGTAGCCCCAACCACCGTTGACAGACTCGTAGCGACCTAGAAGATCGATTTGATGTGCAATCTCCTCCATTAGTCGAACTTGCTTTTCCGGGTTCGATGCATGCCGTTGATGCAACCGCACGAGGGCCTCAATTCCGTATGCGTGTCCCCAAACGTTGTAGAGCGCATCCTGATTTGCACGGCGCAGATGCGTTAAATGCTCAAGCAACCATGTTTCGCCCCTTTCTATCGCTTGAGAAACCTCCGGATCATCCAATTGCAATTCAATCAGGGCGGAAACGCACAAGGCGGTAACGGCGCTGCGAAACGCATGATGTGCGCCAGGGGTAGGGGCGTAAATGTTCAGATCTTTGGTGTTGGTCGCGGCTCCCCAAGAACCGTTTTTGTTTTGATTTGACAGCAGGAAGTCCTTGCCGCGACGAATGGCTCGATCGACTTCCGATCGTTCCGGCACTTCCACTTCCAAGGGAACGCGTGCCGTTTCCGATTGCACGCGGTCCCTCAACGTCGTTTTAGCCTCCAGGACTGTCTCTTGCGCGATTCCCGTCAGCGAGCTGACGAAAGACAGTCCCAACAGGGTTGCTGCAATCAACTGCTTTCTTATATGGAACATAAAACTCATTACTCCGTCTTGGGTTTCTCGGCTAGGACTGAATCGGAAACACTGATCCCAGAACGTATCTCAACGCGATCTCCCTGCACCACCCCTACCTCGACGCTCTTTCGAATCGGCTTGCCCTCGTCAGAAAGCGTGTAGACATAACGAATCGTATCGTCCATTTCGTCCGTGTGAACGACATTAACGGGCAATGAAAGTGCGCGGGCTGCGAAATAGTCTGTGACGCGGACCGAACCGGTCATTCCCGCAACGATGCTACGGTTGGCTTTCGATAGGTCCAGGTTCACCTCGAATTGGCCGTCGAGAGATGGAATCGGTGAAATGGATTTAACCACGACTTCCAACCGTTCCTTTTTCATGGCCGTCGGAGTGATCTTGCCCGAGACCCCCACACGCAGCTTGGTCACCTCGCTCTCAGGAACAGTTCCGATCAATTGTAGGCCTTCCGGATTAACAATCGTCATGAAAACCTCGTTTGCCCCTATCGAGCCATACTTTCTTAATTTTGTCCGCAACTCCGCGGCACCGACCCATTTGCCTGATTGCACCCGTCCATAATAGACGACTCCCGTTCGAGGTGCCTTTACTTCGCATGCCTTCATGTCCTCGCGCAATTGATCTAGGGTCTTTGTTGCCTTCTGAAGTTCTTGTCTCGCTTTGGCTAAACCAAGTGAACGCTTCTCGATTTGAAGAGGGGACGTGAGCTGAAATCGCTCCCACGCAATATCGGCTAGACGCTGTGCCACTTTGCGATCGCGTTGAGCACGAGGCATGCTGAATTCTTTGGTCTTGCGATGGATCATCTCGGTTTGTTCCAAGTTGAATCTTTGCCGTTCCAAATCATCACGAGCGCGGCGCAATACGATCTCTTCCGATTCTTCCGTGAGATCGTCCGCCTTGTACATTTTCTCAAGTTGCCGCAATTCTTCGGCGGTATAGTCCAGAGAATCCTTCATCGACTTTAACCGCTGCTCATTCGACTTCTCGCTGAATTCCCTCTCGAACTCTTGGTAGTATTTGAAGTCCTCATCGGACTGTTTCTTGGCCAGTTCGGCTTGCTCCGTGTCGAGTGGTGCTTGAACTTCGGCCAGTTTCGCGTCTCGTTCCGCTTCGTCTAGACTGAGTCGCAACCCAGCGACCGTCCGCTCCTGTGCCTCGAGTTGCTCCTTGACGCTATCGGTATCGAAGCGAATCAGGATATCCCCTTGTTTGACCGAAGCCCCATGAGACGCGACTTCTTCCACTTTCAGTGCGGCCAAGCTTTTTAGACCCACCGAAATTTCGCTCAATTCCGATGGTGCGAACGTCGCCGCAAATACCACGTCAGATTGAATACTTCCTATCGTGACTGGAACGGTCTTTGGCTTTGCCGGCGTTTCCGGCTTAGCACTCGCTTCTGGCTTCGCCTCTTGCCCAATGACAAATGGAACTGAAATCGTAAACGCTAGCAACCAAACGCATAGGGTGAACCGTGTCACGATGACGAACCTCAAGAAATTAGAAAGGTAGTATTGGGGAACCTAAGTATAGTCTACGAGATTCCGCTCGCGGCTTTTTTATCAGTGAGAACGGATGCTCCATCGAAAAGCTGGGACGAGTCCCAGCACTCAAAATGGGTAACCGAGGCTTGCAAAACTATTTACTTGTTTTCCGCCCGAGGCTTGCTTTTTTCCAGAACTGGGCCTGTCATGGGTGGTGTCTCAAAAAACTTGCCGTCGTCGACCAGTCGTGGATCTCCGGTGCGACTTAGCTCCGCCATCAGACGCTTTTCCAGATCGGCTTTGACCGATGCGTAAGCCGGATCGGCCGCTACATTTTTGGTTTCGTGTGGGTCTTTCTTTAAATCGTATAATTCGTGCATGGGACGTTTGCCGTAAACCCATTCGTAATGAGCTCGCCACTTAGGGGAATTCCGCTTGCCAACCAGCCATCCTTTGGTGGGACCAGCGTCGTCGTCAGGATGCGTCGCGCGTGTCGTTTTTGTGATCTCCTCAACTGTCGCCACATTGTCGCCTTCCAATCGATAGGGATCGCCTAAAGGCCAACGGTCCGGTCGAAAGTTGATAATCAATAGATGGTCCGCCGTGTGAATGGCGCGTTGAGGATAGGGGCTGAAGTCAACGCGGGCGTTCTCCACGTGTCGCTCGCGTCCTGTTACCAACCAAGTTCGAGATTCGTCGACAAGCCCTGATTTGTTCGACTTCAGCACCGGCCACAAACTTCGACCAGTCATCACTTCGGGCCTCGCTAGACCAGCAGCTTCAAGAAACGTTGGCGCAAGATCCGGGAGGTTTACGAAGTCATCGACGACACGACCACCAACGACACCCGGGCCGCTTATCGCCAATGAGACGCCTGTTCCAAAACCGTAAAGGTTGCATTTGCCATGCGGGAAGCCCGGTGCGCCATGATCACCGCTGATCACAATCAGCGTATTTTCTCGTTCCCCCGTTTTGTCGAGTTCAGCCAGGATTACTCCGATGCCGGCATCCCACGCCGCGATTTCGCCGAAGTAATCGGCCAGATCCTCGCGAACTTCGGGCACGTCTGGCAAATAGGGAGGCATCTTTCCTTGTAGTGAATCCGGATCGATGTTCCAGAGTTTTTTACCGCTTCCTTGGATCCAAGGTCGATGGACATTGGTCGGGCCAAACCAATAGCAAAAAGGTTTCCCCGATTCGCGAGCAGCCAAAAAATCGTTGAAGTTACCGCGTATCTCGCCGTAAAGCTCTTCTTTGGAAATGTCGGACGTCTTTCCGCTGGCCATCAACTTGGTGACGTTCTCGGAGAACTGATTGAATCGGCCACCGACTTTTTGAAAGGAATACTTCTGGCCGCCATAGGGTGCATCCGGAGGGCTGCCAGGGCTCCAAACTTTATAGGTTTTTCCGATGTGGTATCCAGCATCGCGAAGGAGCAGTGGATACGATGGAATGGACTCGTCCCATACCGCGCCTTGGAGGATTGCACCACGGCCAGTGCGCCAGAAGTATTGACCGGACAAGAGCGAACTCCGACAGGGAGTACACGACGGTGCGTTCACATGCGCATGGCGAAACAGCACACCTTGTTTCGCGACTTGATCAAAGTTTGGCGTGCGAACCACATCGTTAATGCCCCCCTTTCCGTTGACTTCGGAGTAAATACTGGCATACCGGCCCCAGTCATCAGCGAACAGAAACAGGATATTCGGTGGTTTGGTCGTAGGTTTCACCGTAGCCGCCAAGTTTTTGTCTTCGGCCTGTAACGCGGCCTTTGGGCTGACTACGGAGACCAGTAGCAAGGTAAAGAATACGTAGAGTTTCATAAGTGGCACTCGAAATGATATTTTCGGGGACGGTTCAGCAACTGTTTTTCGTAGGGAGGGTGATACTTAGGCGCGGCCAAAGGAATAATTTCTTCTGCGGTTCAATGTTGATATTGTACCGTTCCCAGACGAGCCAAAACATGAAAACGATCCTTGCGAACGCGACCGACCAACAATTTTTGACCGGCAGCTAGGGTAGACTAAGAGCTGCCGCTCGTCATTGGGACTAGGGAAGTCATCGCGATGCGTGAACTTCCTTCCGTCAGTCGACCAAAATCCTTCCTAGGAAGTAACCAATGCATCCATCTTTTCGAACGCCGCTGAACGCCGCAACGCTTCGTTCATATCGAGACCCCAGTTGCGAACACCCTTTTCGTGCGGCAATCGCATTGGTATTACAGGTTGGACAACTGATTTGCGTTTCTCTCTTGTCCGCCAATGCCGCGGCCATGGGTGCCCTCCAGGACGAAACCGAAACCGATCGCCTGAAACGATCCGCGTATAGCAAAGTTTCGGACGAAGAAGAACAGGATTTCGTTCGAATCGGCGATCCAAAACCGGGCGAATGGCTTTCTCAATTTCCAGAAGCAGGTCAATCGATGGAAAGATACAAGTCGCGTGACTCGCGGATTTTGGCAAATCCAATGCGCCGCATATTCGTGCTGCAACCACTTGGTGTATTTACCGAAAGCCAACTACAGCTCGTTGAAGAGTTGAGAGACTATGCTCAAGTCTACTTTCAATTGCCGTCTCGCGTAGCATCTACGATAGCATTGCCTGAACCGGAGAGAAGTAAATTGGGACGCATGCTTCCAAAGGATCGCCGTCGGGACAACTACGATCGCCAGTACGATGCGACCAACCTGGTGAACAAACTTCTCTTACCCAATTTGCCAAAGGACGCAGTTGTCTACATAGGAATCACCATGGAGGATCTTTATGCGGAGGATATGAACTATGTCTTTGGGTTCGGTAGCTTCGAAAACCGCACGGGGGTTTATAGTCTCGCTCGGTACTTTCCAGAATTTTGGGGCGAACCGACAAACGAACGTTCCGAACACCTTGCTCGGCGAAGGTCCTTTAAAGTTCTCAACCATGAGGCAAGTCATGTCTTTGGATTAAAGCATTGCATTTTTTACGACTGCACGATGAACGGGAGCAACAGCCTTGAGGAAGCAGATCGCTCCTCTATTCACGAATGCCCCGTTTGCCACCAAAAACTTCTTTGGAACTTAAAGTTTGAGCCTCAAAAACGGTTCGACGCATTGCGTACCCTGTATGCAAAATACGGCATGGACGAAGAATCGGCATGGATGACCAAACGGAGCGAACACTGGAAACACATCCATGATCCAGTTCGAGCGAAACGCTAACGTCGCATTCGCTTTGGCCCATTCCATCATCCTTTTAGTATCCTTGCATTATCGGCACGGATTTCCCTTGCGATCGAACTATTCGTTACGATCGATACCTCGAATTGTCGGGAGGAATAAAACTTTCCCGCAGTGCCCTACATTGCGTCCTAGATTCTATTAGGAGTCTCTTCGAAGGTTTTTCATTACCCGATTTTTTTTCTCTTATGTCCGCACCAAAAAAAGCAAAAGCAGAAGCACCGGCCAAGAACGCAAAGGATGCGCACGCACCTGCTGAGGCTGCACCCAAGGGTGGTGGTTTGAAAAGCAAGCTGATGATCGGCGTCTTCGTAAGCGGGGTTATCGTCGCGGAAACCGTCGTTTTCTTCTTGATGGTGCCTTCGGGCGAAGAGGTCGCAGCACTAGCGGAATCTCGCCTTATCGCAGTTGCCCAGGAAATCGACGCCAAGAAGTCACAGGATCACACGCATGACGAAGCGGAAACGATCATCGAGTTTGACCTCGGCACCTATGGTGTCTCTTTTGTTCCGCCGGGTGCGGACCACAATTATCGAGTTGAATTTAAGCTTTTTGGGACATTGCGAAGTGCGGATGCGGAGCATTTGCAGGCATTGTTTCTAGAGCGAGAAAAGCGTTTCCGACATCGAATGCTGTTAGAAATTAGAAATGCTTCGTTGCAGGAACTGCAGGAAAACCAATTGGGCTTGATTCAGCGACGCGTATTAGCGACAAGTACCGAGTTACTTGGCGAAGCGGTCCTCCTCAGCGTAGGGTTCTCCGATTACCAAGTCTTGGAAGACTAGATTGACTTTAAAACACGGACGTAACCAATGTCGGAATCCAGTACAGCCACGAACGCTGCCGTTTCGGACACGAATTCCGGACGAGATCAAACGGATGCCGAGTCGCTTTTAAACCAGGCGGAATCTGCTCTTCGGGAGGTCGAGGATACTCTGCGTGCACCCAAGATGCAGCCGTATCGACTGGAAGAGTTGGTCGGAAGCGGTGGTCCACCTGAAAAAGTCTCGATGGATTTGCTTCGGGACGTCACTCTGGATCTCAAGATCGAACTCGGTCGAACTCGCATGCATCTCGATGAAATCTTGCAGCTTCGCAAGGGTTCCGTCGTAACCTTGGACAAATTGGCCGGCGATCCTGTCGATGTCTATGTCAACGGACGTCTTGTAGCGCGCGGTGAAGTTCTGGTTCTAAACGACAACTTCTGCGTACGAGTCGCGGAACTTGTTGGCAGTGATTCGCTTCAATAGGCCAGCTTCATGCATAAGACAACCTGCAGCTCCAACTTTCAATGTCATCTCAGACCATCGCTCCTGATTCTATGCTTCGTATGCTTGATTGGTTTTGCTCAAGCCCAAATGCGATCGGACTGGCCACAGACTCAACCTGTTCAGGCCGACCCAACACTAGTTCGTCCGTCCGGCTTTAGTATTCAACAACCTCTACCACAAAATCCGAACGCACCCCAAGGGGTGGTCCAGCCCAACGGGCAACGCGTTTTCAATACACAGCCAATTTCCACTGCAACTAATTCCAACCAAAACAGTGGTAACACCGACATCAAGTCGGCTGTGCAGCCTGCAAGCTGGAGTTCGGAATCGCCCGCCACAACTAACCTTACGCCTATCAAAACAAGATCGCGAACGCCGCTTGAGTTGAGGACGTCCGCCAAGGACAGCGTTGGCAACGTCGACAAGCCGAGGAGTTCGTGGAGCGCAGCGCTGTCGATGTTCTTTTCACTTGCAGTCGTTCTGAGTTTCTTTCTTTTGGTTGCTTGGTTGGTGAAGAAGTCTCAGCCCAACGCGTTCATTAAATTACCTGGCGATGTTGTCCAAGTTATGGGGCGAACGCCTATGGCCCCTCGCCAACAGATGTACGTCGTGCGATTTGGTAGCAAGTTACTTCTGATCAGCCACCAACCCGGTCAAACTCAGACTCTCGGCGAAATCACCGATCCAGACGAAGTTCAACGGCTGGCAGGCCTTTGCGAAGCGAACCTACCGGGCAGCATTTCCAATTCGTTTCGTGATGTACTGAAACAAGTGACATCCGGCAAAGCTGACCCAGAGGCCAAGTCGACTCTTCGTTTGAGCCGAGGTCGGTGAGTTTATTGTCGCCTTTCGCTCTGCGAAAGTGCGCATCACAATCGCACTTTCGCGGAGCGAAAGGCGACATTAGTTTCGATAGCGATCTGGTGAAAGGCGATCAATATTGAACTTCGTAGGCTTTCCATGCAATACTTGATTTACGAGTTCGCCGGTGATAGGTCCTAAACTGATCCCCATCATGGCATGTCCGGTTGCTATCGTAAGATTCTTCCACGTGTTGGTTCGACCAATGTAGGGCATTCCGTCGGGAGAAACTGGTCGTAGTCCGCACCATGGCTGGATGCCTTCGAAATGCTGGACGCGGAACCGAGGCATATATTTTGGAATGCTTTTTATGATTCCGTGTACTCGACGAGGATCGATCGATTGGTTGAGTTCGCCTATCTGCATCGTCCCTCCAAACCGCAAGCCATTTCCGATAGGTGTTACTGCCACCCTCGCTTCACAGAGAATCGAACACACATTCGGGAGTTCGATCGGGTTCGGTAAAGTCAACGAATAACCTTTGCCAGGCTGCAACGGCAATTGCAGTTTCAAGGCCTTTACCAAGCCCTCGGACCAGACACCACCGCACAAAACAAACTCGTTCGCTTCGATTGCACCTTCGTTGGTTTCGATGGCAACGATGGATTGCCCTTTTGTCTTCCAACCCTTCACCAAGCAGTCGTGCATCATCGTTCCGCCTAGTTCAACGATTTTCGACTTTAACGAGGATAGCAACTGAGATGGATCGAGGTGGCAGTCTTTTGGATAATAAACACTGCCTAAAATATCCGTCGTGACGTTTGGGTCCAACGCACTTGTTTCCGCGGCGGTCAGCGTTTGGGCTGGCACCCCCAAATCGCGTGCGCGGTAAGCGGTGTTTGACTCCTCGTTCATGGTATGTTCCGACTTGCAGAGCATGAGCAACCCTTTTTTTGCAAGCGAGCATTCGATACCCGAATCGTTCCATTGAGAGTAAAGATCGCGCGATGCAAAGCTCAAATCGCGCAGGAGCGGCGCTGCTTGTCCAACCTGCGTCTCGGTTGCAGCCAGACAGAACCGCAAACCCCATTTCATCAAATCCCAACTCAATCGAGGTTGGACGTGGAATGGCGATTCAGGGTCCATCATCCATTTGATCGCGTTGCCAAAAACACCTGGAGCCGCGAGTGGGATGAAATGACTGGGCACTATCATCCCTGCGTTGCCGAGTGAGCAATTGTCTCCGTTGTTGGAAATTCGATCGACAACGGTTACCCGAGCACCTTCACGCAAAGCTGCGTAGGCTGTTGAAAGACCGATGATGCCGCCACCAACAACCACTATTTTTTTGCGAGAATCTTCGGGCATGCGAACTATTTCAAACGCGAGTTTCGAATGGAAAAGGGGGCATTCTAGACGAAGGTCGCATTATCTAAAACCGAGCATTCAAGCAAATTGCTATTTGGCCGCCTTTTCTGTGGCACGTTCGACCCGGCCAAAAAGATGGCCGCCTACATCATCGTGTTTCCACGTGCCTGCATACTTTTTGTCGTGAAAAACGACCCTAGCTGAAAACGTGCCCAAACCCGGCAAAGTAACAGAATCCATCACCATCACCGGAGTTTTGCCAACCCATTCAATGTTGATTTCGACTGGCAGCTCAATGTCTCGGTCGCCGTATTTGATACGAGTGACGATTTCCCATAGGCTTTCGTATCCGTCCAGTTTCTTCACGCTCTTGATTTCGTAACGCTCTTCGTTGAGCTTGTCGAGCGGCTTTCCATCGACGGTGAAGACACCTGTCAGCACGGTTCCTGAAAGGTATTTTGAAAATTCCTCGATAAGCGGTTTGTTGGAAGCCTTAGGCTCTTGAGCAATCCCAGAGTCCGTAGAACCAGAGCCCAGAAAAGCCGAAATGACCATTCCGAAAGTAAGCAAGAACAAGCAGTATCCGAGACCATTTCTATTCATCATGACTTCGTTCCTATCTCTTGAGTTGAATTTAGGGATTCTTAGTTTGGACTTCACACCAGTTTAAATGTTTTTTAGAAACTGAACGGCCAGCGAGATTTCTTCGAGTGAATTTTGCGCATTGTCTCTTTCAACGACAAAGTACCCTGGGAAGTGGAATTCCTCAAGAATGGCGACGATTTCCGGGAACTCAGCCATTCCTCTACCGAGCGGAACTTCGGTCCCGCGACCACGTGCTTTGTCTTTGACCCCATCTTTTGCGTGAACCAGCATCACGTGTTTGGCAATCGATTGCAAATCCGCAAGGTCGAACCCATTGACCAGCAGATTGCCCGGATTGAGGGTAATGCCGACACAGCCATCCGGGAGTGAATTGACGAGGGAAGCAAGTCGGGTAAGCGGTTCCGCCCCTGTTTCGCAACCCAGAAACGCGCCCACGCGATGGCTGTAGGCACCCAGATCGCTTAAAACAGTACGCATGAGCTGGAACGAAGGATCATCGGGCGATTCAGGAATGACGCCGACTTGATTTACAACCACGTTCGATCCGAGGTCATGAGCCATCTTCATGGCCTGTTTGGTACCATCAATGCGACGCTCTAATTCGTCCTCACACTCGTAACCCCGTCGCGTGGGGTACCGCACCGATGCAACTCGCAAATTTAGATCTTCAAGCAATTTCCGAACTTGTCGGAGCGCAGTGCCGACAAGTTCGGAAGGCTTCAGTTCGTAGCGAGCATCAATTTCGATCGCGTCCGCACCCATGCGCGCCGCTACGTGCAAAGCTTCTTTAAATGGCAACCTCAAGCCAGTGAGTTGAACCCCTATACGCAGACCAGGCAAAATGCGACCTCTATCAAAAGCGTTTCGCCGATACCCGAAGGGCACCGCTCTATTTCTCGGACTCATTCTATACGCCTGGGCCGTCGCGTCTACGCACGCTGACGACAACGCGATGGCAGAAAGCATCGCGGAATGGGATTTTGGAGCCAAAGAAGACGTTCGACGAGATGGTTGGCCGGATTCCTGGACTCGTCGAACCGGGCCCGAATACCCAAAGTTTGTACCCATTGCGATTCATCAAAACGCACGGTCCGACGACGATCTTGCGGGGATCGAGAGCTTTCGCAGGTTTTCTTCGCAAATGTATGTTTCATGGCAACAGAGAAAGTGGCCGTGGCAAGTCATCCCTGAAAAAGTGCCACCGGCTATCGATACGTTTCTTGAGCGAACGATATTGAATCCGTACCTTCGAATTCAAATGGACGGCGGTTCGGCTGAGATCACTTCTCCTCTTGTGCCGATCGATATCCAATCGATGTATTTCATGACGGCGTCGATTCATTCCGATTCGACCGATTATGAAGCGGGTATGAAGCTTCGATTCTTAAACAGCAGTCGTAAGGTATTGTTTGAAATGCCCTCCAAGACCTACTCGGGAAAGACAGCCTGGAATTCCGCCTCGACGGATACACAGTACCCGTTTCGCGATGATCTTGCATTCGTGCAAGTGGTATTTCAAGTCCTGCCAAAGTCAATCAAAGCCTACCGTGGTGAATTTGGCCTCGATGCTATCCGCATTTTTCGAACTCCGCGACTCACTCTATCTGCGGACAAGCCGCTTGCGTATTATCGACAGGGTGAGGAAGTGGTCGTTCGCTGCACCGCCAGCGGAATGAACAGCGACCAGTCGAAAATTGAATTGTTGCTTGTTGACCACACAGGCCGAGAAGTGGATTCCGCAAAAAAGAACCTGGTTCGGCATGAACCTCAACAAGATCGATTTGTCTCGAAACGCGAGTCCGAAACGAAAAAGGGGATTAAGTCCTATTGGGATGGAAGTTGCGAATGGCGATTGACCGACCTACAGCCAGGCTATTACGAAATTCGAACACAACTCTCAAAAGGAAAGGCGGGGGTTTTTAAACTGGACGAGCAATTCGTGGTTCTGCCCGAGGATATTCCACGAAAATCAGATTCCCGTTTTGGTTGGACCATGTCGACAAAAGGAAAGGATGGATTGGATGCAATCGATACAAGCCGTCTCGTCGAAATTCTTCGGCATGGGCACGTCGGACGAATCAAAATCCCCATTTGGTTTGATTCCTTTGATCCAGTCTCAAGCAAATCAGCCATTGAACGCGTGGATAGGATCCAAATGTCGGGTGTTGGCTGCGTTGGAGTTATCGCATCTCCTCCCCTTTCATTGCAAAGTAAATTTGCGCGACTCATTCCCAATGAAACAGGCTCTGCATTGGAAGATTCGCTTTTGGTGACGACCTTCTTGGAGCCCGTCATGCGACCGATGTGCGCTCGCATTTCGGACTTTCAAATCGGATGGGACCACGAAATTGACTTCATTTCCAATCCGCGAATCACTCAAGCATTGATTTCGATCAAGAACCTTGCAGGAAGATATGGACAAGAGACGCAATTGATCGCAGCGCGGAGTCCGATGCTTTCCGCTCCTCCAGTGACAACGATTGATCGGTGGCAGTTGTATTCCACTCAACCTTTAACGGCAGTCGAGACGGAGAGCCTGATCGGAAAAAAAGGGGGGACGGAAAAGTCAAGCAAGGTTCCGTGGACGAGCATAACTCCTATCCACGCGCAGGACTATTCACTCAGTGTTCGCGTTCAAGATTTAGTCTCCAGGATGGTGCTGAGCACCAAGGATCCTGGAACGCATGGCACAACAGCATGGATCTCGAATCCGGCTGACCCAGAAGTCGGATTGTTGGACATCGACGGTGGGCCTAGGGAGATGTTTCTTCCGTTTCGATCCACGACTGCGGCGCTGTCCGGAATGAGACTGATCGGAAGTTTGCCAAACCGATTGTTTGGCGAAAACCACCTGATCACAAACGGCGATCTCGCGAAACTGATTGTTTGGTCCGCTAGACCTATGCATGCCCAGCTCTATCTCGGAGAAGATGTCTCGGCCCGAGACATTTGGGGGCGTTCTGTCCCCGTAGAGACGCTGAAAACAGAAAACGGTCCGGAACATCGACTAGCTATCGACAAGTGGCCGATTATTATCGACGGAATTGATGTACGTGTAGCCAGATGGCGAATGGGTGTCGGACTCCAGGAGACACGCATCGATCCGCTAGTTGGCCAAACCCAGGAAATGAAAGTGCGATTTGCGAACCCCCTTTCCGTTCCGGTGGTTGGGAAAGTGCAGGTAATCGCTCCATTCCTCATGGCAAGTGACACAACTTCGGGTTTTGAAATCGAAGGAAATACCAGCGATGTGATCAACGTACCCATACAAATCCGACCTGACGCAAACGCGACGGCAGCATCTGTCAAACTGAAGTTTTCCATTCAAGGTGACAAGCCAGTCACATTTGTTGTGGATCAGGAAATGCAGGTTGGAACCAGCGATTTCGAATTCGAACCGCGATATGAATTCGACGCTGATGATCGGCTAAGATTATTCATCGAAGTCATCAATCACGAATCCAACCCGCTCAACTTTGACTGCCTGTTATTGATCCCAGACCGCGCTCGGGAACGGACCCAGATTGCTGGACTAAAGGACCGCGTCACCAAGCTTATTGTGCTTGAAAACGCCTCGGATTTGATCGGTAAAACACTTTGGTTGCGTTGCGAACAAATCGCTACCAATCGGATTTTGAATTACCGCATTGAAATCAATCGGTAAGAAAACGCTTTGATTGCTAAAGGGAAAAGGGAATAAGGGAATAAAGGACATGCACAGCTTTTAGGCGTCCGAGATTGGTCTCCCATACTCGCACTCAATTGATTCGGATCGATTGGAGCCAGAAATCGATTATTTCAAGGAAGGAAGAACCAATTCTGTTCCTCATAGCCGACTTGCGCGGCACCAAGCTCGGCCCCGATTCTTTTTCCTGATTGGCAAACTCTCACTAACCGACGTTCGCTAGATGCCTTACGCCGATCCGCTGAGCTATCTCTCTTAACCGATCTCGGCTGGCCGACAGAAATCGACCCAGCAACCGAGCCCCGCTTAGCTTAAGCATCCTTGCTCCCCAACTCTCAGCACTACTGCCAAGCCTCGTAAAGATGCTCTCCACTTCCGCTGTCACCGACGCTTTGCCATCGCGTACCAAACGACTCGTGTAGTCCACCAACATCAAATACTGCCCCAGCGTGAATCCCTCCCGCATCCCTTCTCGCAATGCTCCCTGCTTACGACGATCTTCGATCGGGACCAGCCATAAGTCACGTTCCAAGCCATCAGCAACCGCCGTTGCTGCAACACTTCCATTGCGTATCTCGGACACGTCCGCAATTCGACCTGTTGCCTTCACGTGCTCCACTCGCTCCTTAATCGAAGTATGCGGACTCTCCTCTGGCAAAGCAACAATCCCAGCCGCTACCGGATTCAAATCGATGTAAGCACACACCGACAACAACGCTTCCTCATCGAGAATTGCAATCGATTTGTAGCGTCCCTCGAAAAAAGCCCCGGTGCACCCATCTTGTTTATTAGCCAGTCGAGCCAGCGGTTCCTTGAGGCACTTCATAAACCAGCCAAGCGACGACAATCGCTTGCGAGTCTCCGCAACCCAAACTGCATTGTCAGCCTTGAGCTTCAAGAACTCGTCAGTCACTTTCAGAGGCTTGCGATCCGAACCGCGAGGTGGATAGAGAGTCATCCATCGACGTGCGATTTCCATGGCGGACCATTGGGAAGCCTGTTCGACATCAATGCGGAGCAAGAAATGGAGGTGGTTGTCCATGATACTGAAGCCACCGACCGAGATAGCAAAGATCCGATCAAGTTCCTTCAACCGCAGGTCGATCCAATCTTTACGACCTGGCGAGCCGTCTTCGCAAAGAAGCATAGCCCGACGAACGCATCTGGAAATGGTGTGATACCAACGAGTTACGTCCGTATCCACCAACCGAGATCTCGAAATCGTCATCGTGCAGTCTCCTTATAGAATCGCCCACCCAACCCCAACGACCCAAAAAGCTTACCAAATCCATCGAGCCCGTCAATCTCTGTGCCTGTCCTTTCTTTCTACCCCTGTCCTTTCTTTCTACCTGTTTCTTCCTTTCTTCTCCACTTTCTGTGCCTGTCCTTTCTTTCCAGTAAGTGACTCAAGCGGCAAGCGAAAACGCTTGCATTTTCTTACACGTTCTCAAACCAAGAAGTGGGATGCATAATGCGGGCCGATTTCAGGTGTGCCCCACTGGAACTGGCATCGTCCCACCCGACCAAAGGCGTTATAGTCCCGAGGTTATGTTTCCTGTAAAATTCACCAGATACATCCTCTGGGATGTTTTCAAACTGTTTGCGTTGTCATTGGTCGCGATGACAACGTTGATTTCGTTGGTTTTTGTTGGGCAAAATCTCATCTCACTAGATTTGAGCTACCTGTCGGTTGCCAAATTGATGCCTTACATTTTTTTGACTGCATTCCAGTATTCGGTTCCGCCGACCATCCTGTTTTCCGTTTGTTGTGTTTATGGACGCATTTCGGCGGACAATGAAATCGTCGCTTTGAAAAGCGCTGGCATTTCCCCAATGTGTATTTTTCGGCCAGCGGTCATTCTTGGCTTTTTGCTTAGCGTTCCTTCTGTGTGGTTGAACGACATGGCGGTCTCATGGGCGAAGCCCGCCATGCAACTCGTTATTTTGAGATCGTTCGAGGAAATTATCTATCGAGGGCTGAGTTCGAAAAAAGCCTACAACTCGGAAAAAGGGTTTGCGATCCATGTCCAAGAGGTCAAGGATCGATGGCTTATTCATCCCAATATTTGGATGCAGAGCGATAACCAACTGCGAACGATCATAGCAGAGCGGGCTCGGATTTCGATTGATCCCAACGAGGATAAGATGGTGATCGAATTGATAGACTCTTTGGTCGACTGCGTAGATGCGGATCGTCAAAACCAGTTCCGATTGCCTCGCTCGTGGATTATCGAGATGCCATTGGATTTAGCTGCAAAAAATGGCAAAAACACTTCCAGTCCCTCACAGTACTCCATCAGTCAGATTCCAGGTGAAGTCGCCCGTCAGAACGGACTCAACGATCGGCGACGAGAAAAGCTCGCGACTCGCTATTCGATCGCTTTGGCTACAGGGCGATATGTCAGTTTGAACGACGCTACGACGCATACGATTGGGGCTGAATTGGCCGATACGGAAAAGAAGTTGTCTCGACTTAAAACGGAACCGATGCGACGATGGGCACAAGGCTTTAGCTGCCTAGCCTTTGTCTGGATGGGGGTGCCAATGGCTGTCCTAATCCGAAGTGCGGACTACTGGTGGACATTCGGAGTTTGCTTTATCCCCATCTTGCTGATCTACTACCCAATATTCGGATTGACTCTAGAATTTTCAAAAGATGGAACTTGGCCGGCCTCTACGCTGTGGCTGGGCAATATCACGTTGGCCCTGATTGGCACTTGGCTAATGCGAAAAGTCGTTAGAACCTAAACAAGTCGTTGAGTTTTGTGAGAATTCCAAACTATCGCGGTTCCCAAGGTGTCACGATCAACATGACACCCATGATTGACGTGACGTTCCTGCTGATCATTTTCTTTCTTGTCAGTAGCCACCTAGCCAAGCAAGAGAACTTTCTAAAGCTCGATTTGCCAACGGCAACCGCGGGGGCGAACGACTTTTCCGATAAACCAACGCTCACGGTTCAAGTGCTATCAACCGGTGAATACCAAGTTGCAAGTCATGCGATGCCGCTGGAGCAAGTAGGCCGTGCGATACAATCGCATATGCGAACAGCAGGTGGCCCATTGCGGATTCGAATTCGCACCGACAGAGCGGCCGAATACAAATACATTGCGGCTTTGCTAAAGCTTTGTTCCGCGACGGGCAACACCGACGTTATTTTTGCCGTGTACGAGGAGACGGGATCGTGAAAACGTCTTACTCCGCCGGCTCCAAACCCGCTTCGGTCGATAGCATGATGACTCCGATGATCGATGTCGTATTCTTGCTGCTCGTGTTCTTTTTGGCCACTTCGTCGTTTCAACGAATAGAAAAGGCATTGCCGAGCGCAGTGGCCGCCGCCCCCGACGTAAAACAGCAGGGAAGCAGTCAAACGAAAGATCCTCCAAGTGTTCTCACCGACTTAAGTGACGTGATTGTACGCATTCAAAGGCCAAAGGAGGCTACGAACCTGTCGATGGAATACTCCATCAACGGAGAGCCTGTTGCATCGTTGGAGATCTTGTCCAATCGCATGAACGGGATTTTACGCGTGCGAGCAGATGTGCCAATCGTGATCGATCCTTCGGACGACGTACCGGCCGGCGAAGCGATTCGCGTTTACGATCTCGCAAAAGCCAATGGGTCAGTCGCCGTGTTTCTAGTGGCAAGGTGACGCATCGGATAGCGGACCGTCATGCCAGCTTAGCGGATTTCCGATTTTGCGTTTTGGGAAGCTGGAGTCGATTGGATGAACTTGGGTGCGGTGATTCGTCGGTGCGATTGGTGAGTCACTTCTAGATCTTCGGACGTATCCTTGACCTTGGATAGTGACTTGACTCCATCCTTGCGCATCATTTGTAGGCCATCCACAACAGCTCTTGGTACGGGCCAATGCTCCTCGAGTTTGCGTCCCCATTCGTGAAGTCTTTGCAACAATTGTTGGTCGATTCTACGTACGCGAGTCGCTGCTCGAGCGATGACCAATTGTTCATCTTTCCTGAGTTGCCAAAGCTGCACGATCTCTTCGAAATCGATGGCATCGTAGGACTGGTGAAGGAAAATAAAATCGCCTCGAGCCAAACAAAGGACCGATTCTACCGATTGTGCGGGACCCACGGACTGGATGTTTCGAACGACATTGACCTGGGGATATTTTCGTCGCAGTTCTTCCAATACCTCCGGCGTTGCATCGCCGGACTGGTCGTCTACGATGATCACTTGCACATCCTGGCTTAACTCGCATAGAAGCTCGAGGAGCCCTTCCACTCGCAACTGGATCTGGGACTGACCATCGCGAACGGGGAAAATGACGCTGAGTGATTCTGGCATGCGTTGACTCGTCGGAGGAGTGCTCGGCTCAAATACATGGTTTGGTTATCGGTCAGACCGTCGACTTAGTTCTGTCACCCCCCTAAGAAATTGCTATTTTGGGAAGGTAGGGATTGTTGGGGTGGCCTACGAGTGAAAGACCCAAGTTCTAGCTTTCTTGGTTGCATGCGCCAAAAGGGCAACCTAGCGTTTCTCGTCGATTCCCTTAAGGCGAGCGGCAGAATGAGTCATACCCTCCCCTCGCTTCGCTCGACCCTCCCGGAGGGAGGGTGGAG
>Ga0105048_10005207_pt1 | contig 21069 bp, 14 predicted proteins | sample MAT05_FD_78382 | JGI IMG/M metagenome (GOLD analysis project Ga0105048, IMG submission 78382) | Freshwater microbial communities from Lake Fryxell liftoff mats and glacier meltwater in Antarctica - MAT-05 | ecosystem: Environmental > Aquatic > Freshwater > Ice > Liftoff microbial mat | place...
CAACAAGACCCTGCGCGGCGTCACCGAGAAGCGCGAGCGCTGGAAGCGTGGCGTGCAACTGATCGACGGCAACATGGGCGAAGCGCTGGGCGAGGCCTATGCTGCGAAATTCTTCCCAGCCGAAAACAAGGCCAAGATGGAAGAGCTGGTTGGCAACCTCAACTCGGCGCTCAAGGGCCGCATCGAGAAACTCGAGTGGATGGACGACCCGACCCGCACCGAAGCCCTCAAGAAGCTCGGCAATTTCGAAGTTCGCGTCGGCTACCCCAACAAGTGGCGCGACTACTCCGCCATGCCGGTCGACAAGACCAAGCTGTTCGAGAACGTAATGGCCGCCCGCAAGTTCGACTTCGACCGCCGCGTCGCCCGCCTGGGCCAGCCGGTTGATCGTGACGAGTGGGACATGAACGCCCAAACGGTGAACGCGTCCTACAACCCGCTGATGAACCAGATCACCTTCCCGGCCGGCATCCTGCAGGCGCCGTTCTTCGACGTGAACGCTGACCCGGCGGTCAACTACGGCGCCATCGGCGCAGTCATCGGCCACGAGATCGGCCACGGCTTCGACGACCAGGGCTCGGCGTTCGACGACATGGGCGTGCAGCGCGACTGGTGGTCGCCGTCGACCAAGGCCGCCTTCATGACCAAGACCGCCGCGCTCAATGCGCAATACGACAAGTACTGCCCGTTCCCCGACGCATGCATCAAGGGCGCGCTCACCACCGGCGAGAACATCGGCGACCTCGGCGGCGTGATCATGGCCTACACCGCCTACAAGCAGTCGCTCGGCGGCAAGGAAGCTCCAGTGCTGGAAGTCGGCGGCGTCAATTACACCGGCGACCAGCGCTTCTTCCTCGCCTGGGCCCAGGTGTGGCGCTCCATGTCGCGCGAGGACGATGCCCGTCAGCGCCTCGCCACCGACCCGCACTCCCCGCCGGAGTATCGCGTCAACGGCGTCGTGCCGAACGTCGACGAGTGGTATGCCGCCTTCGACGTGAAAGAAGGCGACAAGATGTACATCGCGCCGGAACAGCGCGTGCGTATCTGGTAGACTCCGACACGATCTGAACGCATTGCGGCCGCTGCTTCGCCCGAAGCAGCGGCCGCTTTCGTGATCGGCGCAGGCCAGTACAGCGCTTGACTTGCAGGCCGCGCCGACAAGACTTGTCGCCTGTTCCTTATCAGGGGTCCGCGTTGTCATTTGACGTCTTCAAGCGCCTAGCTGCAGCGACCTTGTCCCTGCTGGCGATTGCGTCCTGCGCCGTACCGCTGGTGGAGCCCGTGTCGGCGCGAACAGCCGCCTTGCGCGAGCCCCTCCAGCGTCCTGACAACAAGACCGCGACCGGCAAGACAGCTGGCAAAGCCATGGACGGCAAGGTTCAGCCGCGCGAACTTCGCGACCACCCCGCCGGCGAGGATTTCTATCAGTTCGTCAATGCGGATTGGCTAGCCACGGCCGAGGTGCCTGACGACAAGTATTCCATCGGCGCCGCCGAGGCCCTGACGGAGCAGTCCGACAGCGATGTGCGTGCGATGATCGAGGAACTCATCGCCACCAAGCCCCGCGCCGGCACGATCGAACAGAAGATCGCCGATCTCTACACCTCCGCCATGGACACCGCGACGATCGAGGCGCGCGGCATCGAACCGCTGAAGCCCCATCTCGCCCGCATCGCTACGGTGAAGACGATAGACGACCTGATGAGCCTGATGGGCGTCATCGGCTACAACTCGCCCATTGGCGCGGGTGTCGCGCCCAGCCCTTCCGACCCCGATCGCAACGCCGTCTGGCTGTCGCAGGCCGGCCTCGGCATGCCGCATCGCGGCTACTATCTCGACGATACCGACGACATGATCGCGCTGCAGCAAGGCTATCGCGACTATGTGGCGACCGTCCTCCGCCTCATCGGCAATGTGGACCCGCAGGCCGGCGCCGAGCGGATATTCGCGCTGGAGACCGCCATCGCCACGGCGCATGTGGACGAAGACCGCTCACTCACCGCCGACGAGTCGATGCGCACCATGACGTTCAAGCAGCTGCAGGCCTACGCGCCCGAGTTCGACTGGAAGAGGTTCCTGGGCGAAGCCGGGCTAGCAGGCGGTGACGCGTTCGTCGTCATGGACCAGACGGCCGTCGCCGACCTCGGCGCGGTTGTGCACCAATTCCCGATCGCCGACTGGAAGCTCTGGATGGAGTTTCACTTCGCGCACCAGTTTGCGGACTACCTGCCCAAGGCGTTCGCTGACAGTTCGTTCGACTACTATTCGCGCCAGCTGTCCGGCGTCACGGAGAAGCCTGAGCGCTGGCAGTTTGCGGTCGGCATCGTCAACATGCATCTCGGCAACGCGGTGGCGCAGCTCTACGTGAAGCGCCACTTCCCCGAAGCGCACAAGGCGCAGGTCGACGCCATCGTGAACAACATCCGCGCTTCTTTCGAAACGCGCATCCGTTCGCTCGACTGGATGGACGAGGAGACACGCAAGGCCGCGCTGGCGAAGCTTGCCGCCCTCAAGGGCATGATCGCCTATCCGGATACTTGGCGCGACTTCAGCGGCTACAGCATCGCTCCGGGGAAGCTGATCGAGAACATGTACGGCTCGTACGAATTCGAATGGCGCGACCAGCAGGCCGACCTCAACAAGCCGGCTGATCCCAGCCGGTGGCCGGCGGATGCGCACGTCGTCAACGCGTTCTACAATCCGCTGGGCAACACTTTCGTCCTGCCGGCGGGCATCCTGCAGCCGCCCTACTTCGATCCTGGGGCGGACCCGGCCGTGAACTATGGCGGCATCGGCGCCGTGATCGGCCACGAGATGAGCCACGGCTTCGACGACCAGGGCCGCCAGTTCGACGGCACAGGCCGAACCTTCAACTGGTGGACCGAGGAAACCGACGACCTATTCGTCGCCAAGACGCGCCGTCTGATGCGCCAGTACAACAATTACTGCCCCTATCGCGATGCGTGCGTGAACGGGCTCGGCACGCTGGGCGAGAATATCGGCGACCTTGCGGGCCTTGAGATCGCCTATGCCGCCTACCGCATGTCGCTGGGCGGCAAGGAAGCGCCCGTGATCGGCGGCCTCACCGGCGACCAGCGCTTCTTCATCGCCTATGCGGCAACCTATCGCGACAAGGTCCGGGAAGAGATCGCCCGCGCCATGCTGGAAGGCGACAGCCACGCTCCCAGCCGCTATCGCGTGAATGGCGTCGTGCGCAACATGGATGCTTGGTACGCCGCCTTCGACATCAAGCCGGGCGACAAGCTCTACCTCGCCCCCAACCAACGTGTCCGTATCTGGTAGCTTTGCCTAACCGGCGGCAAACGTGTATGCGCCGCGCGTTGAAACATGCGCCGGACACACCATGCCTGTCCCAGAACACACGCGATACGCACGCGAGGCGGCGGCCATCCTTGGCGCGACGTTCGAGGATCTCGACGACGGCCGGGGCTATCTCTGGCGCGTGACGCGTGATGGAAAGACCGTGCTCGGCGGCGGCGGCTCGATCTGCGCTTACCCGACTAACAGCGCAGTCGCCTACACCATCTCGCGCGACAAGGCGCACACCAAGGCGGTGCTGACGGCATGCGGCCTGCCAGTGATCCCGGGTGGCCTCTTCTTCGCCCACACGCTGCGCGCGGCCTTCCGCGAGCCCGGTCGCGAGGTTGTCGACGCTGTCGCCTTCGCGAGCCAGCCGGGCTTCCCGGTCTTCTGCAAACCCAACGCCGGATCCCGCGGCGACTTTGCCGAGATCATCGCGAATGTGGACGCGCTGCTCGCTTACGCGACACGCATCGCGCCCCTGCATGAAAGCTTCCTGGTTGAGCCGGTGATGCAGGGAGCTGAGCATCGGGTGTTCGTGCAGGACGGCCGCGTTGTTTTCCACGTCACAAAGGCCCTGCCCCAGATCATCGGCGATGGGCGCTCCATGATCGCCGAACTTGCGGCCGCGCTCGATCAGTTGCTGCCGCCCGGCGTCTCTGCAACCTCCCTCACCGGGCAACCGCGAGATGCCATCCCACGCGCAGGCGAGCGCATCGCCCTCCCGGGACGCCGCAATCTCTCCGCCGGCGGCGGCGTCGAACAGGTCTCGGAGCGCGCGCCGGAACCACTCGCCAGCCTGGCCGTGGCCGCGGTTCAGGCGCTCGGGCTCAGAATCGGCGCGGTCGATCTGTTTGATCTTTCCAGCGCTGGCGATTACTCCGATCCTGTGGTCATCGAGGTGAACGGCAACCCCGGCCTCCGCACGCTGGAACTTGCCCAGCGCGAAGACCTTGTCCGCGCAATCTGGACGTCGATGTTCGAAGAATGCCTAAGCTGATGGCCTGCAGGTAGCTGATGTTCGGTCTGCCAAAATTCGGAGACGGCATCGGCCTGCACCGCGTCGAGCAGTTCATGCTGGCGCATCGCATCGACCGCGCGGCGCTGGCCCGCAAGTCCGTCGTCGTCACCGGCACCAACGGCAAGGGCTCTACCTCCCGCTTCATCACCTCGGCCATCGAGGCGGCGGGATTGCGCGTCGGCTGCTTCACCTCGCCCCATCTGTTCGACGTGCGCGAGCGTTTCACGCTCGGCCCCGACATGATTGCGCAGGACGCGTTCGATCGCCACACCGCAACCGTGCTGGCCTTCAACGCCACGCGGCCGGAGGGCGATCGTATCGGCGCGTTCGAATTCCTTTTCATGACCGCTCTGCTCTGGTTCCAGGAAGAGCGGCCCGACGCCATGGTCTGGGAAGCCGGCATTGGCGGCCGGTATGATCCGGTCCGCGCTGTCCGCGCCAGCGTGTCCGTGCTGACATCGATCGAGCTGGAGCACACCGAACTCCTTGGCGCGACGCAGGAACTGATCGCATACGACAAGGTCGACGCCGTTGCCCCCGGCGGCTGCGTTGTGCTCTCCCCCTCCATTCCCGAATGGCTGTCCGTGCGGATCGCCGCTTTCGCGTCGCTGTCTGGCAAGGCGACGCTGTCCGCGTTGGCCAGCCGCCGCCTCGGCGCCGTCACCAACCAGGCCAGAGGCGCGCGCTTCACCTACGGCTTCACCGCGACGACGCCTGATGCAGACCACGTCGTAAAACTGAAACTCGCCGGCCGCCATCAGGTCGACAATGCAATCACCGCGCTTCGCGCTGCGGAGATCTGGCTGGGACTGAAGCCGGAGGAAAACCACGAGCGCCACCTCGCCATGCTGGACGCCCTGCGGCAGACGACATGGCCTGGACGGCTGCAGAAGGTGTCTGACGCCCCGGATCTCTGGATCGACGTCGGCCACACCCCCTGCGCGATCGACGCCGTCACAAGCACGTTCCTGGAATTCATCCCGCGCGAGAAAACGCTCGTCGTCTTCGGCGTGTCCGGAGCCAAGGATGTCGCCGCGATCGCCCGCACAGCTGCCGGGCGTTTCGACCACTTCATCCTCACGCGCGCTTTCAAAGCCGGCGCGGAAGTCCATCAGTTCGAAGCGATTTTCCGGGACACCACGACTGACGTGACGGTCGCGCCCGACACCATGACCGCCGCCGCCATGGCGCGCGAACGCGCTGCTCGCGATGGACTCAGCGTCCTCGCCATCGGCGGCCTTTTCCTCGCGGCGGAAATCCAGCGCGCCTGGGAAGGCGGCGACCCGCGGGATATCGAGTTCCTGTAGCTACTCCGCGGCCTTCGACCCGCGCGCCGGCGTCTTGCGGCGAGGCGGCTTCAGCTGCGAACCATCCAGCGCGTCGTCCTCGCCCTGGAACATTTTGCGCACGTCGATGGTCGAGCGCTGTCCGACATGGCGGAAGCTGGTGCGCAGCCAGATCTCGGCCGCATCCCGTCCCTTCTCGAACAGCATGTCGATAAACTCTGGCTCGACGTTGAACTTCGAGGAGGCGCCAAGCGCTGCGAGCGGGACCTCATCCGCAATCGCGTGAATCAGCATCTTGCGATAATCCGTGCCTTCCAGCCTCCCCGCTTCGATCAACCGCGTGACGAAGTCGACAGAGCGCAGGTCGTGCAGCAGCGCTGCATTGAACGTGATCTCGTTCACCCGGTTGATGATGTCGCGCGCCGTCTTCGGCGCACCCGGCCTGCGGATCGGATTGATCTGCACCAGCACCACATCGTCAGACCCGCAATTGTCGAACAGCGGCCACAGCGCCGGGTTGCCCGTGAACCCGCCGTCCCAGTACGGCACGCCATCGATCTCGACCGCCTGGAATAGCCACGGCAGGCACGCAGAAGCCATCACATGATCGGCCGTCAATACCCGCTTGTCCCACACATGCGCGCGGCCGGTTTCCACATTCGTGGCCGAGATGAACACCTTCACTTTCGACTTCCGCACGCGATCGAAATCGATCAGCTGGACGACAAGATCCCTCAGCGGATTGGCGTTGAGCGGGTTGAAGTCATACGGGCTCGCAACACGCGTCACGAGATCGAACATCACGAACAGCGGCGAGGTGTCGAGATTCCAGCCGCCCAGCAAGGCCTCGATGGGAGAACGCCTCAGCGGGCTCTCGCGTGCTTCATTCAGCACGCCAGTCCAGAAGCGGCGCAGCGAGGCACGCGCCTCCTCGCGATCGCCATCGGCAAAGCCAGCCGCCAGCGCCACCGCGTTCGTCGCTCCGGCGGATGCGCCCGTGATACCCTCGATCTCGACGCGCGGATCTTCCAGCAAACGATCCAGCACGCCCCACGAGAACGCGCCGTGCGAGCCGCCGCCTTGCAGGGCGAGGTTGATGACTTTGGTGTCTGTGGTGCTTGCCCGGGCCATCGCGCGCTCCAAGACCGATTAGAGCGGCGCCGCGCCCCTAGACGTCAATGACTTCGATCGCGTGATAGCCAAATCGCGCGAAAGCGGGCTGCATGGCCGCGCGGTTCGCGGCGCCACCCGTAACATAAGCAATCGCCTCCCCCGTCGTCGCCCTGGGCTCTCCAACCACGCGCACCGCCTGCCGGGCCACCGCCTCGCCCGTGTCGATCAGCGTGACGCCCGGCGGGCAGGCAGCAGCAATCGCCTCACGGATCAGGGGGAAATGTGTACACGCCAGAACGACCACATCGATGCGTGGCCCATCGGGCGGATCGAACAGCGGCTTCACGGCGTAAGCGACCTGTTCCTGGTCGATTGGCTGGCCACGCACTGCCCGCTCGGCAATGTCCACCAGACCGGCCGAGCCGCGCCGGATCACGACCTTCCCGGCCGCGAACTCGCGCTCGAGGTCATCAAGGTATGCGCGGCGAACTGTTCCCGGTGTCGCCAGAATGCCGATCACACCCGTTTTCGTCAGCGCCGCCGCCGGCTTGATCGCCGGCACAGTGCCCACAACCGGGACACTTACATGCGCGCGGATATCGGACAGCGACAGCGTTGAGGCCGTGTTGCAAGCGATCACCAGCACATCGGGCTTTGCCACATCGACCAGCGTCGCGCACAGGCGCGGCAGCCGCTCGCGCAACTCCTCGTCCGTCTTCACGCCATAGGGAAAGAAGCCGGAATCTGCCGCATAATCGATCACCCAGTCGGGCGCCACTCTGCGCAAGGCGTCTGCAATCGTGAGCCCGCCCACGCCTGAATCGAACACCAGTGCGCGCGTCACCTCAGCATGCTCGCGCCAAACCTACACATGCGTGCGGCCAAGCAGGGCCAGCATGTAGGGATAGGTCGTCTCGAGCTTTATGGCGCGCGTGCGGAGTTGCATTGGCGCATCTCCCGGCAGCAGCGGCACGCCAAGGAAAGAGGGAATGTTGTACTCGATCGAGAGCACAAGGCGCTCACGCGTGCCTTCCCGCGCGCCCGCGTGAAGGCACCGGCAGGTGTCGCAGAACGTCGTTGTCCCCGCCGGTCCGACAAATTTGCGCAAGGCCCCGGCTTCCACGACCGTGTCATCCAGCCGGTCGAGCACGAAGTCAGGCTTGTTGAACAGGTGGGCGGACTTGTCCGCCGGCGCCGCCATGAACGGCCCGGACGTCTCATCGACATCAGTGAGATAGACGAATGCCTTGATCTGCGTCCGGTCTTCCGGATCAAAATGCAGACGTTGCGAAGACTTGCGATGGAATGCGCTGTTGCGCGCCAGTGTCACTCCAAATCCGGCGAGGATCGGAAACACTCCGAAGTACGCTGCAATTGGCGCCACCAGCAGCGGGCTTGAAGCCAGCGCGAATAACGCGCTGTCCTCCCCGAACTCCGTGTCAGCCGATCCGACGAATTCAAGGCTCTGTTTCGATGGGTAGCTTTTCGATAGCCCACCCGACGCCGCAAAGAAGCCGATGGCTTCATTAACCGCACGACGGATTTCAGGGCGCTGGCTTAGATCAAAGCTGGCAATGCCGGCCTCGCGTGGAATTTCCACGCCTTCGGCCGTCACGCCTGCTGCGAGCGACAGCGGATATTCCCGCGCCAGCGCCTCGCGCGCCGCAAACGCATCGGCCTTCATATACTTCGCCAGCGCATGATAGCGCATGCGCTGCGCCATGCTGGCCTGACCAGAGATGAAACCGCGATCAAACGTGTCGATGGAACGCAGGAGCGCCAGGGACTTGTCGGCTTTCTCCTTCACCGTGGCGAGGTCACGCTGCAGATCCAGAACCTGCTGACTTGCCGCTGCGGTGTTGGTGTCCATGGCTATCCCCGAATTGTTTTGCGGCTGGGCTGGCTCCGCAACTAAGCACAAAATGCAGCCGGCGCGAACGTCCTCAGTCAGCTTCGCGGATCAGCCCTTCTCGCTCAGCGCCCCGACGATCGGACCGTAGAGATCCGTGCGGCGGTCTCGGAAGAAGCCCCATGCGGCGCGTGCGCGATCAACCTCGTCCATGTCCACCGTGGCGATAACAACGCCCTCTTCCTTGCGATCGAGGTCGCCCAGGATTTCGCCCGTGTGATCGGAAATGAACGATGTGCCGTAGAAAACCTGCCCGTTCTCCGTTCCCACACGGTTGGCGGCGGCGACGGGCGTGACGTTGGAGACGGCATGACCAAGCATCGCCCGGCGCCAGCGCGCCGCGGTGTCGAGGCTCGAGTCATGTGGCTCGGATCCGATGGCGGTCGGATAAAGCAGCACATCCGCGCCCATCAGCGCCATCGCGCGCGCGGTTTCAGGATACCATTGGTCCCAGCAGATTCCGACGCCGATCTTACCCTTCTTCGTGTCCCACACGCGGAAGCCCGTGTCGCCCGGACGGAAGTAATACTTCTCCTGATAGCCCGGCCCGTCGGGAATGTGCGACTTGCGATAGATGCCCATCAGCGAGCCATCGGCGTCGATCATCACGACCGTGTTGAAGTAGGCCGGCCCCGCCTTCTCGAAGATTGAGACAGGGATCACGACGCCAAGCTCGGCGGCAAGCTTTGCCATCGCCTTCACGGCGGGGCTCTCGCGCCATGCATGCGCGCGATCGAAGTTCGACTCTTCCTGCGACGTGCAAAAGTAATGTCCCTCGAACAGCTCCGACGGCAGGATCACGTCAGCGCCCTTTGCAGCAGCTTCACGCACCAGCTCGCTGATGCGCTTGATGTTGGTCGCAGCATCGTCTGTCAGTGCGGACTGCAGGACGGCGAGCACGATCTTGCGGGCCATTTGTAGGCTCCCTATTCCGGCTGCTGCTGCGTGATGCAGTGGAACGAACCGCCACCCGAGAGAATATGGCGCGACGGCAGGCCGACCACATTGCGGTTGGGGAAGAACGGCTTCAGCGCATCGACAGCTGCCTGCGCCGTGGCCGTGCCGTATGTGGGCACAACGACCGTGGCATTGCCGATCAGGAAGTTCATGTGGCTGGCTGGTACGATGTCGCCATCCTCGTTCTCGACACGACCGGGCGAGGGAATGCGCACGACCTGCAGCATGCGCCCGCGCGCATCGCGCTGCGTCTTGAGGAAGTCGGCGATCTCGTCGAGCCGCGCCGTGTTCGGATCATCCGCATCCGCCGGCGCCTGGCACGCGACGACGCCCGGCGCGAGAAAGCGCGCGATGTTGTCGACATGGCCATCCGTGTGATCGTTCAGCAGGCCGCGCTCGATCCAGATCACGGCGCGCGCTCCCAGCGCATCGCCCAGCAGGCCTCGCACGTCCTCGAACGACATCAGCGGATTGCGGTTCGGGTTGAGCAGACACTCACGCGTCGTCAGGATCGTGCCCTCGCCGTCCCAGTCGATCGCGCCGCCTTCGAGCACACGGTCCCAGCGGGTCGCGTTCGCGCCCGCTTCGATCGCCACGAAGGCGCCGACCGTGTCGTCATGCTCGAGCACGTACTTTCCGCCCCAACCGTTGAAGGTGAACAGCGCACAGCGATCATTCGAATAGAACACCGGTCCGGTGTCGCGCAGCCAGATGTCGCCGTATTGCGCGTCGATCAGTTCGGCAACCTCGCCGATGGCTTTCTCGGCCGACAGCATCGCCGTCGGTCCGTTGATCAGAACCTTCACCTTGTCGCCCGGGCGGCCGTCCGGGCCCGGCGCGGTGAGAGCACGCACCATGGCGGCCACTTCCGCCTGCGCGGGGGCAAGGTTCTCCAGCCACAACTCCTCGTCGGCGGGCCACGCCGTCCAGATGGCGCTGTGCGGCGCCCATTCGGCAGGAGGATGCAGGGTGATTTCGCTCATGTGCGCCGCTCTATCAGGTGCACGCCGGGGGACAAGGGCCGCATGCAAGCGGGCACATATGGCCCCACTTTCCCGCCAGAAAAGACCCCGACAGCATAACCCAAACGAAAAGAGGCGGCCCGATGGACCGCCCCTTTCCGCTCATACTCTGCGCTCGTGAAACTAGAAGCCCCAGCTCGCGCCGACCTTCACGGTCCAGAACGACACGCCGTCCACCGGATCGTCGATGTTCGGGGTCGCCAGGCGGCGGTAGATGAAGCGGTTGGTCGCTGCGTCGCGATCGATTTCGACCACGCCCACACGCTGCGGGAATGGGGTTTCGTAAAGCACGCCCCACTCGTCGTTCAGCAGGTTACCGAGGTTCTCGAGCACGATGAACGCCGAACCCTTGCCGAAGCCGGTGGGGAACTCCTGCTCGAGCTTGAGATCGAACTTGTTGTTCCAGCCGCCTTCAAAGGCGTTGCGCTTCGTCTGCGCGCCGCGCTCGAGGCCGACCGAGTCAGCCCAGGCGAAGAAGTCAGACGTGTTGAAGTTGGTCACAGCGCCGCCGCACAGCGTGTTGTCGGCCGCGTTGGTGTTGGAGCAGAACACGACGTTCGGGTCCGTCGGGCCGGTCGGGACGTACAGGAGGTGCAGGCCCTCGTTGTTGTCGCCCCAGGTGTCGGACGTGCCGCCGAATGCGAACGTGTATGAGTATGGGCGCGACTGGTAGTGCTCGCCGAACAGCGAGACGCGGGTGTTGAATTCCGGAATGAACTCGGCTTCCCACGTGATGCTCGTGGTGAAGCGGTTCGGGATCAGGAAGTTCGATTTCGCCTGCGTCGGGTTGTTGATGTCACGCACCGCGATCGAGCCGAAGTTCGAGCCGGCAACCGACGACGACATCGAGCGCGTGTCTTTCGCGTCGATGTGAGCGTAGGCCAGCGACCAGTCGATGCCCCAGTCTTCGATGCTGTTCGACACAGCGATCGAGTAGACGTTGGTTTCGCCGCCTTCGCCTGCATTGCTGAGCAGCAGGTCGTCAGCTGTGCGCGTGGCGCAGGCTGCGCTCGCGACGGTTCCACCGTTGAGGCAATCCGGGTCCGACTTGTCGGCGCGCTTGTAGAGCGGCGAGCCGTCCGGAGCGGTGCCAACGCGGAGCAGGCCCGTGTTGGTGATGGTCGAGGCGTTGTTCGTGACGCCGCGGATGTAGTCGACGTCGAACCGGTAACCATCGCCCAGGAAAGGCAGGCCGATGTTTGCAGCGTCGAGTTCGTAGGTGGCGCCCAGCGAGAACTTCCACTCCGACGCCGGCTTGAAGTCCGGGTCGATGGCCGCGACCGCAGAGTTCGGCGCGCTCGTGCCCACGAGATTGAACATCGGCGTGGGAACGCCCCACAGCGCGTTGTTCGGGTTCACCGTTTGGCCAGCCGGACGCTCCGAGGAAGAGTTCGGGTTGGTCAGGATGTTGTAGCCGAGCGGCATGCCCGCGAGGGCGCCGGGGCCGTACTGCAGCTGGACGGCGCGGATGCCGTCGTTCGAGTAGGAGTTGGACACCCACACGTTCGGGTTGCCGCCGGAGAAGAGGCCGGCGCCGCCGCGCAGCGTAAGGTCGTTGGTAAGGTCCCAGTTGAAGCCGAAGCGCGGCTGCAGGATGCCCTTGCCGGTCAGGTTCTCGGTGTTCGAGAAGCCATTACGCTGTTCGAAGAACGGGTTGTAGGTCGGCTTAACGTCGTTCTCGTACCAGTCGTAGCGCAGGCCGATGGTGACATCGGCGCTGTCGCCGATCGGGAATTCGTCCTGGAGGTAAACCGTGTTGATCGAGTAATCGAAGAACGCAGCCGTGTCGTTCGGGTCGTTGGTGCCGGCGGCGTTGCCGTAGAACACCTGGTTCGGCAGGCCGGCCTGGAAGTCGGCGATCGAGTTGAACACGAACTCGCCTTCGGTGTGCTGCGTGAAGGCGTTGAAGATGTCGTAGGTCTGACGCTCGATGCCGAAGCCCAGCGTGTGCTCGGCGACCTGCCAGGTCGCGCCCAGCTTGGCCTGCAGAACGGTGTAGTCGAGGTCGTTGAAGTGGCGGCTGTCGTCGCAACCGAAATAGGCGTTGCGGCCCGGATCGACGATGACGCGCACTTCGCCGATGATCGAACCATCGCGACATTGCGCCGTCGCGTCGACGTCGTTGTACGAAAGACGGGCAACCGTCGAGAACTCGTCGGACCAGTCGGAAAAGACTTGGGCCGAGTAGGCCTTCAGTTCGGCGCCGCGGTCATAAAGGTGGTTGCCGTATTCGAAGTTCGACGAACCCGTGTCGGATTCCGTGAGGTTCAGGCCCTTGTTGTAGTTGTAGGTGAACGCTGCACGGTGACGGTCGTTGATGTTCCAGTCGAGGCGGGCGAGGTATTTCTCGTCGATCGACGGGTCGGAAACCGGCGTGCCGCCGAGGTCGGCAATGCCGTAGGTGTCGCGCGCGATGTCGATGATCTGCTGGTATTCAGCCTGGCTGAAGCCCCTCACGATCGTGGTCGCGTTGGTGCCGACCGGGCCACGGCCGTACAGGTTGACGCCCTCGAAGCGCTCATAGGCGCCGAAGAAGAAAAGCGTGTCCTCGATGATCGGGCCGCCGAACGACACGCCATAACGCTTCTCTTCGAATTCCGGCACGAACACATTGCGGCCTTCGATCGTGTCACCGCGCATGTCGTTGTTGGTGAAGTCGAAGAACGCCGAGCCGTGGAACTCGTTGGTGCCCGACTTCGACACCATGTTGACGAGGCAGCCCGTGAAACCGCCGTATTGCGGGTCGAACGGGGCAAGCTCGACCGAGACCTGATTGATGGCGTCGAACGGGAACGGCAGGCGCTCCGTCGGATAACCGTTGTTGTTGAGGCCGAAACCGTCGTTGAGGCCGATGCCGTCGACCGTCACCGAGTTGAAGCGCGGCGATGCGCCAGCGCACTGCACGCCGTCGGTGCCCGTCGGTCCGCCCGCCGTCTGGTCGAGATAGATGCGCGGGTCGTTGCGGATGATGTCCTTGATGTCGCGGTTGATCGCGGGGCGCTCGGCAAGGTCTTCGGCCGAGAACACCGATGCCGGGCCGATGGCAATCGGGGCAGCGCCGGCTTGCGTCGCGGTGATCACGACCACGTCGCGGAGGTCAGAGCCGCTGAATGCAAGGTTCACGTCGGTGGTCGAGCCGAGGTCGAGGTAGACGTCGGTGACCTGGGTGGGCTGCTCGCCGGGTTTCGAGACGGTGATGTTGTACGGGCCGCCAACGTTGAGGCCGCGCACGTCGAACGAGCCGGTCGGCGTCGAGAGCACGGAGCGCGTGAGGCCCGTGCGGGTGTCTTGGATGGTGACAGTGGCGTCTGCGGCAGGCGTTCCATCGTCGTTGGAAACCGTTCCGCGAACACCCGAGCTCGTAACCTGGGCCATGGCGGCCGGCGTCATCGCTGCCGAAAGCGCTACGATCGCAACGCCGCCAGCAAGTCTCTTGAAGTTGATCATGTTCACCCCTGGGCCACCAGGATGCGGCGACTCTCCGCATCCTTATTTCATCGCGCCGATAGCCTGTCGGCCCCATGCGCTCAATGACCGGCGTATGAATGTTTCTTGACGGCGTCGCCACCCACATTGTGCGACGTTTTGCGCAAGGTTCGTGCGCAACACGTGAGATGCGCGGCAAGGCGCAATGGTTTTTGCACAGGCTGTGGATTGCGCAGGTGCAGCATGCGTCCTTGATACTTCGACCAATTTCCGCGCTGCGGCATTCCACTGTGGGATGAGTTCCTGCCGTTCGCGGAAGCGCACCCGGGATGCGTGCGGGTTGGCAACACCCCATGACCGCCATTTTCGACGCCTCACTTTCGGGCGGGGCAGCCCAGAATGCATCCATTTTCCGGGCACGATGTGGCAGTGGCGCCACGGCTTCACGTCAGACGCCGCTGCGGCGCCTGACGTGAAGCAATCCCCACGAAGGAATCGGCTTCTGCCCTCTCGCCTGCGCCTGTAAGGGTTGCAGCGCTGCTCCGGGAAACACGCGCCGATGACTGCACTGAAGGACTTCTGGCGGAGCAATCCGTCCGCGTGCGCCGCCCTCGCGATCGCGCTGCTCGTCGTCATCCGGATGGCGATGGTTATCGTCACGCCGCTCGAGATCGGCCCCGACGAGGCGCAATACTGGGCCTGGTCGCAGTCGCTTGACTTTGGCTACTATTCCAAGCCGCCGATGATCGCCTGGGTCATCGCCCTGTCCACGTCCGTCTTCGGCGACGGTGAATGGGCGATCCGCCTGCTCTCACCCGTCCTGCACGGCGTCGCCGCCTTCTTCCTTTTCCTGCTCGGCAAGGCCGCCTTCGACAAGCGCGTCGGCGCATGGTCGGCGGCGATCTACCTGCTGATGCCCGGCATCTGGCTGTCCTCCACCATCATGTCGACCGATGCGGTGCTGCTTCCTGCGTCCGCCGCCGCGCTTTACTTTCTCTGGCGCTTCCGAGACTCGCCCGGCTGGGGCACAGCCATCGCCGCCGGCGCGTGCATCGGCCTTGCCATGCTGGGCAAGTACGCCGCGCTGTTCCTGTATGGCGGATGCGCCCTCGCCGCGCTGATCGACCGCGACATGCGCAAGGCCCTGCTCTCGCCTTTCGGCGCAGCGCTGGTCGCGGCCTCTCTCGTCGTGCTGGCGCCGAACCTGATCTGGAACGTCGCCAACGATTTCGCCACCGTCAGCCACACGGCCGACAATGCCAACATTGGCGAAGCCGGCTTCAATCCGCTCAACGTGCTCGACTATCTCGCGGACCAGGCCGCCGTGTTCGGCCCGATCCTGTTCCTGCTGCTGCTCGCCGGGTTTGCGATGATCGTGGGCCGCAAGGACAAATGGACCACGACGCGCGAATTCTGGATCATCTGCTTCGTTGCCCCGCCCCTTCTGGTCATCATGGGCCAGGAGATACTCTCCCGCGCCCATGCCAACTGGGCCGCAAGCGCCTATCCCGGCGCATGTGTTCTGGTCGCTTCGTGGATCGATCGCGTGTTCGGCCGGCCCACCAGCCGCCGCTCGGTTGCGCCCGTGATCAAGGCCGGGGTCGCGCTCAATGTCTCGATCGGCCTGCTGTTTGCGGTGATGTGGGTCGCGCCCTCGATCGCTGACGCCACCGGCGCCTCCAACGCCATGAAGGGCGTGCGCGGCTGGAAGGAAACCACGCAGCAGCTGACTGCCCAAGCGAAGGAAATCAACGCATCCGCGATCATGGTCGACGATCGCGAGCTCTGGCACGGCCTCGACTATTATGGCCGCAACATCGACATGCCGCCCGTGCGCACCTGGCAGCGCGGCGCAACGCCTCGTAGCCATGCCGAGGAAGAAGGCAAGATGCGACTCGGCGAGGATACGCGCGTGCTGGTCGCCAGCGGCGGCGAAGGCTACCGCGCCATGATCCGCCAGGATTTCAGCAGCATCGAAGAGATCGGCTATGTCGAGATTCCGCTCGGCCCGACACGCATGCGCAAGCTGAAACTGTACAGCGCCTCAGGCTATCATCCCGTCGCCCGAACTCCCGAGTTCGAGGCGACCTACTCGACCCAGCGCGAACCCTGATCGGACCGCCGGGCTCCCGCCCGGCAGTCGCCGCAAAGCGGCGAGCCATCCGCCCGGAAAGACATCGTTGGGGAACACGCAACGCTGGCAGACAGCCTTCGAAAATCCGCAGGAACGCTCAGCCGCCGCCAGCCGGCGCCGGCGCCGGTTCCTCGCGGATCACCGGCGTCACACGCATGCCCGGCTGAATGCCTTCCTGGCCTTCCGCCACCAGCTGCGCCTCGTCCGGCAGGCCCGTCACCCAGGCGCCGTCCTCCGTCTCGTCGACGATCTCTGCCGGCGCAAAGCTCACCACGCCGCCGACATCAAGATAGCGCACGCCGATGCGACCCTGGTCGTCCGTGGTCAGCAGTTTCGGGTTGATCCGATGCGCCTTGCCAGGGCCAGTGTCGATCTTGAGTTCTGCGGTGCGCCCCACCGGAATCCTGTTCCCGGGATTGGGCGTCGCCACCTTGATCAGGAAGTTGCGCGAGCGCGGATCAGCCACGCGCGAGACATAGCTCACAATGCCTTTGACTTCGGATCCGTCAGACAGGCGCACACGCACCTTCGCGTCCTGCACGATCTGCGTTGCCTGCCGTTCGCTGGCGCCGCCGACAAACGTGATCGGATCAAGCCGCACGATCGTTCCGCACGGCGTGCCAAGGCTGACAAACTGCCCCACTGTCGCCACGCGCTTCTCGAGCACGCCGCGGAACGGCGCAACCGCCTGCATCCGGTTCATCTCGTTGCGCGCAACCTCAAGCACAGCCTGCGCCTGATCCAGCTCGCTGCGCGCAGTCTTCACCCAGGCTTCTGACACCCAGCCATTGGTGAATCGCGTCTGCGCACTGGTGTAGGCTTCGCGCTTGAGTGCGGCCGTGGCTTCCGCCTGCCTCACCTTGGCGCCCGCGCCATCGACATCGAGCCCACAGATCAGTGCGCCTGCCTCGACAAGCTTGCCTTCCTTCACCGGCGTCGCCGTCACCTTGCCGGCCGCGCCAAAGGCAACGTCGCCGACTTCCGCCTCGCTGCGGCCGCCAAGCGACAGGAACAGCGTCCGGCTCTCCGCCTTGGAACGCACGAAGACCACGGCCCCGTTGTGTTGCTGCTGCGGGCTTTCGGGCAGCGCCTTGTCCAGCGTCGGGATACGGTCGGCCTGCACGTCGGGCGTGGAATCGCCACCGGGCATCAGCGCCCTGATGCCGACCACCGCCGCAATCAGGGCGATCGCCCCAAGTATGATGCTGAGCAGACGCGGCACGTGTCTTCAGGCCTCCATCGGTCTCGCCCCCGCCATGCGGGATACGGAACCGGCATAGTAGGGACGTTCAGCGAGATACAGTATCAAATTCCCATCACTGGCGAGAATGTGGCGCCGACGGCAATTTCCCGCCCGGCTTATCCTGCGCCATTTGCCTGCTTTTGCTGCTAAACATTGGCATTAGTTGCTTTTGCCAGGCCGAACCCCTAGGTCCAACCGGCGTGAAACGGGCTCGTACGGGGCCTGTCCGCCAGCCGCCCGGGACGCGCCAAGAACGCCATGACGCAAGCTGCAGACAAGCCCGCCGAAAAGGCGAAATCCCCGAACGCGCCCACCGAGGAAACGGTCCTCTCGGTGAAGCACTACACCGACCGCATGTTCGCCTTCCGCATCACGCGGCCAGGCGCCTTCCGCTTTCGGTCCGGCGAGTTCGTGATGATCGGCCTCGAGGGCGACAACGGCAAACCGCTGCTGCGCGCCTATTCCATCGCCAGCCCGAGCTGGGACGAGGAACTCGAATTCTTCTCGATCAAGGTTCCCGACGGTCCCCTCACCTCCCGCCTGCAGTCGATCCAGCCGGGCGACAAGGTCCTGCTCGGCCGCAAGTCGGTGGGCACGCTGGTCCACGACGCCCTCACCCCCGGCAAGCGGCTCTACTGCTTTTCGACAGGCACGGGCCTTGCCCCCTTCGCCTCGATCATCCGAGACCCGGATACCTATGAGCGCTTCGACCAGGTCATCCTGACCCACACCTGCCGCGAAGTCGGCGAACTGAAATACGGCCAGGAGCTGGTCGCCTCCCTGAAAGACGATCCGCTGGTCGGCGAACACGTCCACCGCCTCGCCCACTACACCACCGTCACGCGCGAGCCGTGGCACAACCAGAAACGCATCACGAGCTGCATCGAGGACGGCCAGCTCTTCTCAGACCTCGGCGTGCCCCCGCTCGACCCCGCCGTCGACCGCGTGATGGTCTGCGGCTCGATGGACATGCTCACCGACATCAAGGCCCTCGCCGAAAAAGCCGGCCTCAAGGAAGGCTCCAACGCCCACCCCGCCGAATTCGTCATCGAGAAAGCGTTCGTGGGTTGAGGACCGCCGGGCGCCCGCCCGGCAACGCGACGCATCGCGGCGCGAACTGACCCAGAATGAAGACCGTCGTCGCTCACGCGACGATTGTCGGGCACGCGCCCGGCGGTCCAGTTCCTCAAGCCTCCACCTTCACCCCGCCATAGACGAACTCTTCGCCGGTGAGATCGATCTTCGGAAGCTCGTCCTTCTCGCCCCAGTAGTCCTGTGTGTGTTGCCAGTCACGACGGTCGCCGCGCCTCGGCAGCTGGCTCATGCCGCGCATGATGTAACCTGGATTGAAGTCTTCCGGATCGATCCACGTCGACAGCGGCATGTCTCCGAGACTCTTCGGGATCGCCACATCAACGCGCTTCGCGCCGGTCTTCTTCATGTGCGTCAGCAGCCGGCAAACAAAGTCCGCCACGATATCGACGCGTAGCGTCCAGCTGGCGCGGAAATATCCGAACACCCACACCATGTTGGGCACGCCCGTGAACATCATGCCGCGATAGGTGACCGTCTCGTTGAAGGCGAGCGCCTTGCCATCGATATGGAAGTTGATGTCGCCCAGCGGACTGAGATCGAATCCCGTCGCCGTGACGATGATATCCGCCTCAAGCTCTGAGCCAGATTTCAGAAGGATGCCCTTCTCCGTGAAGCGCTCGATCTCGTCGGTGACGACAGAGGCCTTGCCTGACGCGATGCCCTGGAACAGATCGCCATCAGGAATGAACGCAATGCGCTGGCGCCACGGCCGGTATTTCGGCGTGAAGTGTTTCTCGATGTCATACTCCTCGCCAAGGAACATCTTCACCGCTGCAAGCAGCTCCGCCTTCACGACTTCAGGCTCTTCATAAGTGCGGCGCGTGAACTCGTCCTGCGTCTTCAGGATCTGCCTGCGCGTGATCTCGTGAATCCAGTGCTCGTCCACCTGCAGTGCGCGCAGCTGCTCGGCGATCTCGATCGCATTGCGCCCCGGGATGAAATAGGTCGGCGAGCGCTGCAGCATGGTCACATGCGCCGTGTCGTTCGCCACCGCCGGCACCAGCGTCGCAGCCGTCGCGCCCGAGCCGATGACGATCATCCGCTTGCCCTTGTAGTCGAGATCGGTGGGCCAAGTCTGCGGATGGACTATCCTACCCTTGAAGTCCGCCATGCCCGCCCATTCGGGCGTGTAGCCCTTTTCGTGCCGGTAATAGCCTTGGCACATCCAGAGGAAGCCCGCGGTGAAGCTCACCGTCTTGCCGTCCCCCTTGCGCGTCGCGGTGATGGACCAGAGGTTGTCCTTTCTCGACCAGTCGGCCCGCGTGATCGTGTGGCCATAGCGGATGTGGGCGCCGAGGCCGTTGTCCTCGATCACCTCTTCCATGTATTTCAGGATTTCCGCCGCCGACGCGATCGGCGGGCCCACCCATGGCTTGAAGCGATATCCGAAGGTATGCAGGTCGCTGTCCGAACGGATGCCCGGATACCTGTGCGTGATCCACGTGCCGCCGAAACTGTCCTGGCTCTCCAAGGCAACGAAGCTCGTGCCCGGCATCTGGTCCTTCAGGTGAAACGCCGCGCCGACGCCTGATATTCCCGCGCCGACAATCAGAACATCGAAATGCTCGGATGCCTGGGTGGATGTTTTCGCTGCAGCGCTCATCTGGAGCCCCTGTCGTGATACCTGACCGCATCACATCAGACACAGCGCCCGTGCGCCATCCCCTTGATCGGGATCAAGACCGTGTCGGGAAACATCATTTCCAGGCAAAGCGCCCCGCCGGATCAGGGGACCCTCGACAAGTGCAGCGACCCTCGAACGCACCCTGCGTAGGCGCGCGCCGCTCTTGCAATATACGATTCATTGGCAGAATAACTGTTCGCTTCAGGGGCTCTCCCTGCGTCTGCTTGGCTGGCCAGCCCGCCCCACGGCGCGTCGCGATCGTTCAGGAGTTCCGCATGCTACGCACACTCGCAACCGTCGCTGCGCTGGCCGCCGCATGCATGACGACTCCCGCGATGGCGCAAACCCCGACCGGTCAGGCCCCAGCCGCTTCGGCGTCGGACCCGGACAGCACGGTCGTGGTCCAGGGCCGGAAAGAAGAAGACGCCGTCCGCGCCTTCGTCGCCGAGATCGGCGAAGGGCCCAAAGGCGTCAATCTCGCGCGCTGGGACTGCAAGGTGTGCGTCGGCGCGATCAACGTCACGCCGGACTATGCCCAGAAGCTGATCGACCGAGTCTCGCTCGTCGCCCTTGCCGTTGGCCTTGAACCCGGCGAGCCCGGCTGCACCGCCAACGTGCTGATCCTGGCCACCACGGATGGCGACGCCCTGGCGACGCGCGTGGTCAAGGATCACCGCGCAATCTTCCATCCGCCGGAAACAGTCGACGACAATCTCGGCCAGAAGGCTCTCGATGAGTTTCAGTCGTCGGATGCGCCCGTGCGCTGGTGGCATGTCAGCCGGACGGTTCTGTCACCTGTGGACGGCCCCGGCGATGCAAGGGGGAAGTTGGGTTGATTTTGGATCTGTCGGGTGCGGTCATCTGTCCGGCCTGTTGGCGCGGCGTCGATGGCCGCTGGCCCTGATGGAGTCCGCTTAC
>Ga0105048_10005208_pt1 | contig 21068 bp, 14 predicted proteins | sample MAT05_FD_78382 | JGI IMG/M metagenome (GOLD analysis project Ga0105048, IMG submission 78382) | Freshwater microbial communities from Lake Fryxell liftoff mats and glacier meltwater in Antarctica - MAT-05 | ecosystem: Environmental > Aquatic > Freshwater > Ice > Liftoff microbial mat | place...
TAACGTCCGCAAGACCATTGATCCCCAGTTGCACACGTTCGCCTATGACCGTCCCGGCTATGGAAAAGCGGCAAAGAACGATGGCCCACGCACTCCGTGCGCGACTGCCCAGCATTTGCATGCGTTGCTGAGGGCCCAAAACATCAGGCCGCCTTACGTACTCGTGGGGCATTCGATGGGCGGGCTGTACCAATATGTGTTTGCACGCCTTTATCCCCAGGAAGTTGCGGGCCTGGTACTGGTCGACGCCACACATCCCAAACATTGGGAAACCATGCAGCGCGACGCACCGAGCGTTAGCAGCCTGCTCAAGGTAATCCAGGGAGTTGCATTTTCTTCGACAATGCAACGTGAGTTTCGTGAGGCCGAAACGTGCACGTCGACGCTGCCCACCACGCCGTTTGCATTCCCCGTCCGTGTGCTCGCAAAAACGAAGGCGCAGGAGATGGAAACGCCTGGATTTCGCGAGATGTTGAAAAGACTGAACGCCGATTGGCTGAGGCTCACTGGAGCGCAGTCGGTGCAATATGTCCGCAATAGTGGTCATTATATTCAAAAGGAACAGCCCGACGCCGTAGTAGCAGCCATTCGAGAGGTGGTGGCAGAGCGGTACTGAGCAGGTCGCCGCCACCGCGGGAATTATCGCATGGTTTTCGACCCGTGGGGCATGATCGCAACCGCAAGCTGCATATAATCGAACGCGGTCCGCGCCATCTGCGCAATCAGTTTTTCCCGACTGGACACAGGGTCTGAACTTGCCTTGATATACACGGCTATTGCCAAATGCCCACCGCCATTGGGCAAGGTCATGATACCTACATCATTGACGCTTCCGCCGATCGTACCGGTCTTGTGAGCAAGCGCGACGCCGGGGGGGAGCATTGCAATCAAACGGTTTTGCCCCGTAACACAACGGCCCATCACCTCCAGCAGCAGCTTCGTACTTCCCACGCTGAGCGCCTCTCCGCGGTGAATTTTTGTCAGCAAGTGCACCATTGCATCGGGTGTCGATGTATCTCTCGGGTCGTTGTCGAAACGGGGGTTGGGTGCATCCTCCAGCTTTGCCAGTTCGGGATTGGTCAGAAGCAGCGCCTCGAAATTCTTTTTGGTCCACTGAACGTCTATCCCCGTGAAGTCCTTGACCAATCCAGCGGTATCGCGATCGATCCGCATATCCGTCACCCCGACCTTATTGACCCAAGCAGTCACCGCCGCCGGTCCTCCGGCGAGCCGCATCAGTACGTCGGTGGCGGTGTTATCGCTCACGACCAGCATGGTCTCGATCAGGTTGATGACCGAGAGCGAGACGCCGGCGTGTGGAAAGTCTTTCGAAATCCCGTCCGAATCCACAATCATTGCGTCGGGTACGGGGATCATGCGGTCGAGCGTAAAGTTGCCGGCGTCGACTTGATCCAGGATGGCCCCTGCAATCGCCACCTTATAAGTGCTCGCCATGGGGAAGCGGACACGCGGATTTAGCGAGGCGCGTCGTCCGGTTTCGAGATGGACGACCGTCATACCCACGGTGCCTGCCGCACCGTTGGTCAGGCGAAGGAGTTCTGCGTCCAATGGTGCGAGCGTGGGCGCCTCTGCCGATTGCGGCGTGGACCTGCGCGCCTCCGATGGCGCTGGGTAAGTTAAGGCCAGGAGGGCAAGTGTGGTCAGCGCAGTCGAGCGCCGCAGGTTGGCATGGTTCATTCTGTCTTTTCCTTCTCACGTTGAAATTGGGCAGGTAATGCGCGGCCGTTGGTTGCCCGGCCATGCTGCGATCCCGTGAATGGCGTTTCGCACATCGTTCGAAAGTTGGACCCGCTGCTCGACCCTGCCGGTGTGCAGATCGTAGAGGCACAATGCCGACGGGGATACGCCCCCCACGACCCAGCGGTCATCGATTGGCAATAGGCCGCGCGCAAAGAATGGGCGAGCGAGCCGGGGATCGACCCGCTGATCCGACGCACCCGCCAAGAGCTCGAATCGCACGTCAATTTCGACACCATGCTCTCTCCTTCGCACGCATAAGCGGTCGGCGGCGGTGTCGTTGAAAATGACGCCCTCGCTGAACGGCTGAGCATTGTGCGTACCGAGCGGCAAGGGGGTGGCAATCGAGAGCTTCAGTCCTGCGATTCGAAAAAGAGCGGGCGTGCGCAGCCCCGAAAAATGGAGGACGCCGCCCAGGCTGGTCACGCTGTTGAGATGAAATTCATTCGCAGCGGCGGGTCCGTCCGGTCGTTGCGGGTCGAACACCGCCATCGCTATCCCGCCATCGCGCCGATAGAGGTGATAGCCCCTATCGAAGCGCTCGGCGACGCGGTCGAACCGCAGTAGCGCGTCGAAAAGTGTCGAGACAATGTGAATGTGATCGCCTGCCATCGATATCTCATGGCAGTGCTTCAAATACCCGTTCTTGAAGGTGTTGACGAGATTGAAGCTGCTGTCGAAATGGAGCAGCGCGCATGACGACACCACCCATATTCCGATATCATCCACCGCGATGCCACGCAGGCCACGATCCCCGCCACGACCCTCTACATCTATATCGGGGCACGCCCAATCGAGGACGAGATCGGCGCTGTTATTGCGGAAGTTGACGAGATAGAGGCCACCGTGGCTGTCCGAGAGTTCGGTGCCCCGTATGACGGACGACACCAGCAAAGCGCTTAGGGCGGCTGTCATCAGAGTTCGGGTTTGAAAGCATCGGAAACGCCCATTGGTTTGGGCATATAATCGAAAATAAGGTGGACCCGATCGGTTTTGCCCGCGTTCACCACCATATGCGGCATTGCGTTGTTCAGTTCAAATGCCAATCCAACTTCGGTGGTGATCAGTGTTTCGCCTACAGTAAACTCAACCGCCTGATTGGTTCTAAGCGGCACATGGATGCGATGGGAAGCCGCGAACGATGGATCGGTATCGATGTGGCGAAGGATCTTCGCACCGGCAGGCAATCTGGCCAGCATCGCGCGGATTATTGTCCCGCCAGGCGCATAATGGGCGAACAGGATCGATTTCATGACCGCAAATACTTGATCCCCGAAGTAATTCCATCCATTCCTTCTATATATCTTTACATCTGGCCAGATTCCATCATATAATATTAAAATAATTGATTGTGTTTCGGCATGAACGTTTGCGTAGACTATCTGTCTGAATTTATTTTCTTGCCACCTATAATCTGGTGTCCTATCCAACAGCTTGTTTACGGCATTACAATCTGCACGTCCAAGGTATTTCGCCGGCCAATCTATCGTCGTTTTTTCCATAACAATGTTGATAAAGCCGTTTCATCGAGAAAAATGAGGATTGAGCCGGGTCATACGAGCGAATCTCACTATAAGGCGGAGAAATCCCGCAGGATTTGATGGGCGGCGGTAAAAACCTTTAGTTTTATTGGAAGCAAGATGGGCGCACTTTATCATTTCGAAAACGCAAGACGCCTTCATCGTGCCGGGCGGCTTGAGGATGCGCTCGCGGGCTATCGTATTGCCGCACGGAACGCGCCGACCGATGGCCGGGTTTTGCTGCACATCGCAACGCTTTTGCGACAGATGGGGCAGATCGAGGGCGCACTTGCGAAGTATCTCGATCTGCTGAAGATCGAGCCCGGCAATGCGCCGGTCCACAATGCCGTCGGCCAAATACTTGCGGAGCGCGCGGAGTGGGAATGTGCGCAGATTCATCTCACCCGAGCGGTCGCGATTGAGGCGAGTAATCCGGATTATAGAAACAATCTGGCAAATGTTTTGAAGAAACTCGGGCGCATCGACGAAGCGGAGCGCATGTTTCGCGACCTGATCCGCGCCGGCCCCAAAAACTCTCACGCGCTTTTTAACCTAGCCATGTTGCTGGCTGAACGACAAGATTATCGCGACGCTGCCGAGCTTTTCGCCAATGCCCTCGATTGCGAACCGGACAATATAAAGGCCCGGCTTGAACTCGCGGTGTGCAACGAAAAGATAGGGCGGTTCCCGGATGCTATCGATCAGTATCTGGCGGTGTTGGACCGGTCGCCTCGCCACACCCGCGCAATCTCCAACCTGTTGTCGTTGCGCGCCTATCGGCCATCGTCCGATCTCGTCGATCGCGCGACAAGGATTGTCGATCAGGACCAGTTGGAACCGGACATCGCCGCGCGAATGCACCAGAGCATAGGAAAGCATTACGATGCCGCCGGCCGGTACGCTGAGGCTTTCGAGCGGTTCACGAAGTGCAACGCGCTGCAGAAGCAGTCCGCCGCTGTCGTGCTCCCAACGAGCCTGGACACGATCATCGACAGTTACGGCGAAGGCTTTGCTCGCACGCGTACAGCGTCAACCTGGAAGCGTCCGCGCCCCGTGTTCATCGTCGGCATGCCACGCTCGGGGACAACCCTCGTCGAACAGATCTTTTCGGCGCATTCGAGCGTCTTCGGAGCGGGCGAACTCCCCCATATCCCCAACCTCGTGAGCACGATCGAGCGCAAGGGATTAATCGACGATGACACCGCGTGGGTGCGTGCTGCAGGGCAATATCGCGAAGCAATCGCCGAGTTGGCGCCGCCCGGCGCGACCCACGTCACCGACAAATTGCCGATCAACTTCCTGCATCTGGGCGGTATCGCCAAAATGTTTCCTGATGCGGCAATCGTTCATTGCAGGCGCGATCATCGCGACGTCGCCATATCCTGCTATATCGAGATGTTCAGTTCGCAGGAGTTGGACCTGTCATCGCTCGATGGCATTGCCGATGCCATTATCGCAAAAGAACGGCTGATGGCGCATTGGCGTTCTGTCCAGCCGGTGACGATATTTGATATCGACTATAGCGCGCTAATCGACGATTTCGACGCAACATGCCGCCACATGCTCGAACATGTCGGGCTGGAGTGGCAAGCGAGTTGTCGGAATTATCACAAAGTGGACCGGGCAGTTGATACGCCGAGCCGGTGGCAGGTGCGACAGCCGATCTACAAGACGTCGCGCGGCCGTTGGCGCAATTATGAGGGCTTTATCGAGCCCTTGCTATCCAGACTGCGCGACGCCGCGCTGATTTAGCGATAGGCTTTCGGCGCGGCTCCCAACCGAAAATCTATCAGAATCTGTGGTCTGCGACCGACCAAACAGGATAAAAACACGCGACGGCCTTTGCCTTCAACAACTTCCGCAGCGCGCGATGCCTAGCTTTATGGGCAGATCGCAATTTGCTCGGGCTCGCAGGCCCGGAAAGTTGCTGCAGTGGGAGAGCGACAATGGTGATGTCTTTTTTTGGGGTGAACGGGGCGTGGCGGTTCCTGTCCTCGACGACGGCAATGTTGACACTGCACGCGTACGCGCCACCCGCGTTTGCACAGGACGCGGCCAACAATACGGCTGAAGCAACCGAAGTCGATGAAATTGTTGTTGAGGGATTGCGGTTCAAGTTCGATGATGCGACGTCAGCGCTGAAGCTGCCCATCTCAGTTAAGGATACGCCGCAAACGGTGACTGTCGTTACGCGCGACGTTATTAGTTTTGCATCGATTAAGGCGTTTGAGGACGTTTACAAGATCGATGCGTCGGGCAGCACGACGCACGCGCTCGACAGCTTCCCGCGCAATTCCTATCGCGGCTTTATCCAGCAGGGTAACAACACGATCCGCGTTGACGGTTTCCGGATGCCCGCAGATCTTCAGCTCGATCTCGCTCCATATGAGCGTTTCGAGATTGTAAAGGGCGCGACCTCGACACTCTATGGACAAAATTCGGTCGGCGGCACGCTCAACGCGATCTCGAAACTGCCGCAGGCTGGATTTGGCGGCGAAGTCATTTTGGAAGCAGGAACCTTCGATCAATACCGGGGCACTTTCGATGCCTATGGCTCGCTGACCAGCGACGACAGTTTGCAGTTCCGTGTCGTGGGTTCGGCATTGGACGCCGGGGCCTATAACGATATCGGCTATCACCGCTCGCTTACCATTGCACCCACGATCAAATACGATCTCGGACCAAACACGTCGCTGATAGCGCGCGTCAATTATCAGGATCACCGCTTTCGCTATCACTTCGGGCATGGGCTGCAGTTCGTGGGCGCCGACCTGTCCGCTCCCGTGCGCGGCGATTTCCGGATTGCCGATGACAGCCGCAGCCTGTTTTCGGGTCAGGAATGGAACCGTGCAGAGAAGGACGCCCTTCTCGCATCCGTGACTATGGAGCACGAGTTCGGCAATGGCTGGAAATTGCGCGCCAACGCCCAGAACATCCGCACGACCGAATATTCGACAGCCGAACTGGAAACTTTGATACTCGGCAACGGCGACGTGGCCTTCAGCTACCTCTACACCAATGAAAAAGAATCTGAGCTTTACGCCGGCGAGATCAATCTTTTTGGCGATATCGAGGTCCTGGGAACGCGCAACACGCTGTTCCTCGGGGCCGATTATTACCAGCTCAACGAGTCGATATTGCAGGGCGCAGAGATTGCGACGACGGGGTTCAATGTTTTCAACCCCGATTATACGCTCACGCCGGCGCGAAGGGCAGTTGCGGATTATCCCAATTTCACAAATATCCGACAGGACACCAAGGGTTTCGGATTTACGGCCCAATTGTTTCTCCGACCGGTCGACGGTCTGACATTGATCCTCGGCGGCCGTTATTCGCGCGAGAAAACGAAGCGGAGCATACGTTTCGGGACAGTTGGCGACAACGTCACGAGCTTCGAGGACTATTTCGCGCAGCCATTTGACGTGAGCATCGTTGATGTTGACGATTTCACGATTCAGGCTGGCGCGACCTACGCTGTTACGGAACATATCAATCTGTATGGCAGCTTCGGACAGACCTTCGAACCGAAAGCCAATATACGGATATTCGAACCCGGCAATCCTGCCGGCTCGCCGGGTGCACCCGAATTGGGCGAAGCGATTGAAGCTGGGATCAAGGGCGAGTTCCTGAACCGAAAGGTTTCGGCAACGCTCGCGGTCTTCGATATGAAGCGCACGAATGTCGCTCAGGGGGATCAAGGGAATCCCGGCTTTTCCGTGCTTCTCGGCGAACAGCGGAGCAGGGGTGTCGAATTGGAGGTCCAGGGTCAGTTCCTGCCCGGCTGGAATACGTTTCTGTCCGCCGCCTACGTCGACTCCAAATTCACTGCGGGTGAGTTCAAGGGTTTACAACCGTCTAACGCACCGAAATTCGGCCTTTCGGTGTTTTCCAGCTATGAGTTCAAGGCCGGACCGCTTAACGGCTTTGGAATTGGGGCCGGGGTCGTCCACAAGGGCGGACGCGAGAGCTTCGCATCAGACCTGCGTTACAGCGACGGCGGCATCGTCGTGACGGACTTTGGCGGCTATACCGAAGTCGATGCGCGGCTATTCTATCGCGTCGAGTGTTGGAAGTTCGATGCGAGCGTCACGAACGTGTTCAACGAGAAATACTATAGTCCGGTTCGAAATGACGGAACTTACGGCATCAACGTGAACCCGCCGCGCACCTTCATGCTCTCTATAGAGAGGACATTCTGATCCTGGAGCGGCAAAGCGCGCTAAAAATCTGCGAAAATGAGCAGTCAACTCAGGAGTAAATGCGGTGCTGCCGCCCTAAACTCCTGTCGAGGAGTTACGATGACAACTGCAATCAAAGTTTTGTGGCGCGATCCCGACATGGCCTTGCCACAGCTTGCGTATATCGACGGCAGCTGGTGTCCGGCAAACGATGGCGCGACGCTTGCCGTCTTCGATCCCGCCACCGGGCGTGAAATCGGCCGTGTGCCCAATATGGGTGCGCTGGAAACCGAGCGCGCAATCCAGGCGGCCGTCGTCCCGCAAAGGCGCTGGGCGCGACGTACCGCGTTCGATCGTGCTGCGATCCTTCGACGTTGGGGGGATGCGATGCACCGCGACCGCAACGAGCTAGCGCAGATCATAACGCTTGAGCAGGGCAAGCCGCTCGACGAGGCCAATGGCGAAATCGATTATGCCGCAAGCTTCCTGTTCTGGTTCGCCGAGGAAGGATGCAGGCAGGATGGCGAAATTCTGACAAGCCATCTGGTCGGACGCTGTATGCATGTCTACCGTGTCCCTATTGGCGTCACAGCTGCGATCACGCCGTGGAATTTTCCCTCAGCCATGATCACACGCAAGGCGGGTGCGGCGTTGGCCGCAGGCTGCGCCATTGTCGTGCGTCCGCCGTCGGAAACACCGTTCTCCGCACTGGCGCTTGCAGCGCTTGCGGAGGAGGCTGGCGTTCCTGCTGGCGTGATGTCGGTTGTGACTGGCGATCCCGAGCCGATTGCAGGCGCAATCATGGACAGTTCGGTGGTACGGCAGATCAGTTTTACAGGATCGACCCGCGTGGGCCGGTTGCTTGCAGCGGCGGCAGGCAAGACCGTTAAGCGCGTTGCGTTGGAATTGGGCGGACATGCGCCCATGATCATCCTGGAGGACGCAGATCTGGAGGCGGCAGTCGACGGCGCCGTATCGGCAAAATTCCAGACTAGCGGGCAGGACTGCCTTGCCGCCAACCGCATATTCGTCGCCAGCGCGCTTTATGATGCGTTTTGCCTTCGTTTCACATTGGCTGTTCGCGAACTCAGAGTTGGCAATGGTTTCGATCCCTTGTCCAAAATCGGCCCGCTGATCAACGAGGCAGCGGTCAAACGCTGCCAACGGCACGTCGCCGATGCTGTCGCGAAGGGAGCGCGGTTGCTGATCGGGGGTAACGTTCATCCCAGCGGCCCGCTGTTTTTCGAACCGACCGTTCTGGCCGACGTCACCCCGGATATGGCAATCTTCCGCGAAGAGACTTTCGGCCCCGTCGCGCCGATCCTCGCATTTTCGAACGAGCCGGAGGTTATCGCGCAGGCGAACGACAGCGAATATGGCCTCGCCGCTTATATCTGGGGGAGTAATCTGGCCCGCACGAGCAGGATTGGCCGCGCGCTCGAATACGGAATGGTTTCGATCAACGGCACTAAGATGACCGGCCCGCCCGTACCGTTTGGCGGCGTCAAACAATCGGGACTGGGTCGCGAAGGGTCGCGCCACGGCATCGCCGAATATTCAGAACTGAAATATATGTGCATCAATGATTTAGAACAGGACACGGTAAGCGGAAATGACTGAAACGAATTTGCCGCTGGAGGCGATCGACCGAAGCAGCGTCCTGCATCCGTTTACGAACCTGAAGCAGTTTGCGTCAGGCGCACTGGGCGATCCACGCATCATGGTCGGCGGCGCCGGTATCCGGGTGCGTGACAGGAACGGGCGCGAAAGCATCGACGGGTTTTCGGGGCTGTATTGCACCAATGTCGGTTACGGTCGGACCGAGATTGCCGACGCTATCCACAATCAGGCCGCATCGCTCGCCTACTACCATAGCTATGCCGGCCATTCGAGCGAGCCGGCCATACTGCTCACGCAGAAAATCCTCGCGCTGGCTCCTGCCAACATGGAACGGGTGTTTTTCGGCCTTTCTGGGTCGGACGCGAACGAAACGCAGGTCAAGCTCATCTGGTACTACAACAACGTGTTGGGTCGGCCAAATAAGAAGAAGATAATTTCGCGACACCGGGGATATCACGGCGCGACGATCATGGCCGGCAGCCTCACGGGGTTGCCCTTTTATCATCAGGCGTTCGATTTGCCGCTGCCGCTCGTCCTGCACACGACGGCCCCGCACGCGCTGTGGCTGGCAGAGCCTGGCATGTCCGAGCGCGCATTTTCGCAGCGATGCGCCGATGATTTGGAGGCACTGATCGAGGTCGAGGGCGCTGACACAATCGCGGCTTTCATCGCCGAACCCGTGCTGGGAACCGGCGGACTCATTCCGCCGCCGGAAGGATATTGGGACGCGATCCAACCGGTACTGCGCCGCCATGACATCGTGCTGATCGCCGACGAAGTCGTGTGCGGTTTCGGGCGGGTTGGCGAAAATTTCGGCAGCGACCTGTACGGAATGGAACCCGACCTGATCACTGTGGCAAAGGGATTGACCAGCGCATATTTGCCTTTGTCTGCATCCATCGTCAGCTCAAAAATCTGCGCGATCCTTGAGCAGGCGAGCGATACTCTGGGCGCGTTTTCGCATGGTTATACCTACACAGCGCATCCGGTGTGCGCAGCTGCAGGCCTTGCTAACCTGGCTATCATCGAGCGCGAGAATCTGACCGAAAACGCGCGTGAAACGGGAGCCTATTTCCAGGCTGTCATGAAACAAGCCTTTGCGGGTCGCCCGCATGTGGCAGAAGTGCGCGGCGTTGGTCTGCTCGGCGCGATCGAGTTTGCGCAGGATCCGGACGCCCGGGTCCGGTTCGACGCACCACTCACGATCGGCGCGAAAGTTTCAGCGGCGTGTCTGGAAAACGGATTGATTGCCCGCGCGATGCCGAACGGCGACATCCTTGGCTTCGCGCCGCCATTGATCGTCAACCGGGCCGACATCGACGAGATCGTCGACAAAGCTCTGGATGCCGTGAAGCAGGTTTTGCCGGGTTGAATTACAATATTTCAGGTTGCAAAAAACTGTCTGGCCCCGGCTTGTCGAAACCTTGCTCCTCATCTGAGCAATATTGCTAAGGGAGGAAGGCTCTTCGAAATGTTAGGGGCGAACGGCCCAGGACTTGATTGAGCTGTAAGCTACGCCTCGACTCTGGTGAGCTCAATCAGTGAATCGATCAGATTTTGTTCGTTGCTCGCGCACACACCGAGGATCACTGCTTCATCGCAGTTTTTGGCCGCAATATAGGCATGGCCCATGTTCGAATCGATATATATCGAACCGCCTGTTTGAAGTATGATCGGGTCATAGAATTCTGTGTGCACCTCGATGCTTCCCTCGATCACATAGACGAACTCTTCTCCCTGGTGGCGAACGAGGCTGCCAAATTCGGACAAAGTCTTTGTGCGGATGCGCGTGATGATGGGTATCATCAACTTTTGGCGCAATTCGGTGCAGAGATAAAAATAGTCGTAATTTCCGGTGGTCACGCGCATCGCGGTCTCAAGCAAACCGATGCTCCGCCGCGCTGTTACCAGCGGTACTGTGGAAGGCGCAGCCTCCGCAAACAATTCCGACATACTCATGCCGAGCCGTTGGCTGAGCCGCTGAAGCTTATCATAAGTGAGCGTTAGCCGATCGTGTTCTACCTTCGACAAGGTTGAAACCGGCACGCCGCAATGAGCGCTCATTTCCCGCAATGTCCAGTTGTTCCGCTTGCGGATGTTCTGCATTATCGCGCCAAGCGTCGGGCTTGCTGAATCCATAGTGCCAATGGCCTGAAAAATTAACGACTTGCGTGAGCGGCACAGATGTGACGCCCCCTGTGATGTAACGCTCACAATCTCGGAGCGCAAGCGACGCAATTTCATCCTTTCCAAACGGGAAGATAAGTGCTAATATGAAAAAGAGTGTCCGAAACAGGACATGATTATATCAGGGAAGATTTGTGAATGAAATGCCATCGCGCAGCAATGCTAGCGATCATTTTGGCGACCGCCCCCTGTCAAGCGATCGCCGAACCACGAGCCAATTTCAGTCACGCAAACCTTGCGGCAGCTATCGGCGGGGTGGTCGAAAGTGAGATTGTTCAAAAGAATATCCCTGCGGTCGCAATCGCGCTTGTGGATCGCGACGGGCCTATCTGGGCCAGTGCATGGGCACAGCGCGCAGACGGCGTGGCAGCGGCGGGTTCGATGAGCTCCCGCTTTCGCATCGGAACCATGTCTTCGCTATTCACGACCATTGCGATCCTTCAGCAAGTCGATGCGGGCAAGCTCGATCTCGATGCTCCTGTACAACGCTATTTGTCCGGTTTTCATCCTCAATCCAGCCGTGACGCGCCCCCGATCACACTGCGTCATCTCCTTTCGCATCGTTCCGGGCTCGTACGCGAAGCGCCGGTGGGGAGTTACTGGGATGAGGGTCGCCCGACGATCGGGCAAATCGTCGATAGTCTGAACCCGACTATGCTGGCATTTCGACCCGGAGCCGACACGAAATATTCCAACGCAGGCGTCGCCGTCGCCGCGAGTATACTGGAAGTCGTGACGGGATCGCCATTCGAAACCTACGTGCGCGACAATATCTTACGTCCGTTGGCAATGGATCAAACATCATTTGGCAGAGGGCATGGGCCCTTGCCGGACGCGGCTGTCATGCAGTCGATTGACTGGGAACGCAGGCCCACAACAAATAGCGGCACGGCGAATATACCCGCACGAGGAGTCGAAACCAGCATCCGAGATTTCTCGCGTTTCGCGCAGGCACTGCTCGGCAAGATGCCGGGCATTCGCCCTGAAACGCTTGCGACCGCGTTTTCATGCGGCAGGCTGAGGTGCAATGGAGCGTTCGGGCTGGGCTTCGCGGTAGATGAGCGCTTTGGACGCAAGCGGGTCGGATTGCGCGGTTCAACTTACGGCTATGTCGCTGAGTTGCAGCTATATCCCGATGAAAATTTGGCCATCGCAACGTTCGGCAGTTCGCATGAAGCGCCGACGGCAACGCGCTTGGGGAAATATGCGGCCGGCCTCGCTCTAGGGGAGGGTGCCGAGTTTGAACGATCGACATCCGCGGAGCAATCGCCCGGCGCTGTCGGATATTACCGCAGTGCAAGAGGAAGTTTTGCCACCATCCGGCAGATCGAAGGCAGGCTCTGGCTCGAATCGACGGAAGTCATCGGGGAATTGCGCCGCCAGATGGACCGCTGGGTAGTGGATGACACTAGCAGCTATTACGATGCAGTTGAAATAAGCGACGGAACGCTAAGCCTCGGCACGGTCCGCTATCATCGACAGAAGACCATGGCCGCGCCTGCAGCTCCGAGTCCCGAATTGTCGGCATTGATCGGCGACTACGGCTGGGACCATGATTATTTCCGCATCTTCGAGCGCGGCGGCGAATTATATGCGCGCTCGAACTGGGTGCGCTACGATCGCTTGCTCCGTCGCGCAGCTGGCAACTGGGAATTTGCCGACCCTGGCTCAGATTTTAGGAGTGAGCGGTTACAATTCGTCAACGACCGCAGCGGGGCGACGAGCGCGGTGCGCTTGAACGGTGCGGTGTTCCCGCGGAGACATTTCGGTGAGGAAGCGGGCAGTCGGTTAAAGGCACTCGTTCGCAGCAGCCCTGATCTTGCTGATCCAGCCTGGCGCGCCAGCCCTCCTACGGAACCCGCAAAGCGCACAGCTGATCTGGTCTCCCTCAATGGTCTGGCCGACAACATTCGCCTCGATATTCGCTATGCTTCGACCGACAACTTCATGGGCATGCCGGTTTACGATCGCGTGGCGGCCTATCTTCAGCGACCGGCAGCCTCGGCGCTCCAGCGCGTCGCAGCCCGCTTGAAGACGCAAGGGTTCGGGCTTGTTGTTCACGACGCCTACCGCCCTTGGGCCGTAACCAAGATATTCTGGGACGCGACCCCGGCCGAAGGAAAGGCATTCGTGGCCGATCCTGCGCAGGGGTCCCGTCATAATCGCGGAAGCGCGGTCGACCTTTCGATGTACGACCTCAAATCGGGCAGAACATTAGAAATGCCGGGCTTTTTCGATGAGATGTCGAGCCGATCCTACAGCAACTATATGGGCGGATCGAGTCGCCAGCGTTGGCTTCGCGACGTCCTGCGCGCTTCCATGCAAGCTGAAGGGTTGAACGTCCTACTGAATGAATGGTGGCATTTCGATCATGTCGATTGGGCCAGCTATCCCATCGGGAACCAGTCTTTCGGCGAGCTTGAGGCACGCCCCAAGCGATAGCCGCTCCAAAGGAAAATTCATGAAGAACTTTATGAGCCGACTGATATTGGGGTGTCTTTATGTGCTCGCGGGTATCGTAGCCGCTCCATTGATCCATGCAAAGGAGGCGCCGCCGTCGCCCGACGCCCTGCTGGCCAGCCTCGACGCCGATGTTCGAAAGAGCATGGAGGAAAGTCACATTGTCGGCCTCTCCGCTGCAATCGTGAAGGACGGCGAAGTGCGGTGGGCGCAGGGCTTTGGACGGGCCAATCTAGCGCGCGGTCTCGACGTGACAGCGGACACAGTTTTCGTGATTGCATCGAGCAGCAAGGTGGTGGTTGCGGCGGCATTGATGAAGGCAGTTGAGGACGGCCGGCTCTGCCTCGATCAAGACGTGAACGAAGTTTTGCCGTTTCGTGTGCGCAACCCGCAATTCGCCCAAATCCCCATCACGCCGCGCAGCTTGGCCACTCACCGCTCGGGCATCATCGACAACGAAGCGATCTACTCGAGCGCGATATCCTACAACTTTGGCGGCGATCACCCGACGCCGCTCGGTGTCTTTCTGAAGGACTATCTTGTAGCTGGTGGGAAGCATTACGATGCCGGCAAGAACTTTGCCAGCGCCAAACGAGGCATCCATTTTGAATACTCGAACATCGGCGCGGGGCTGCTGGGTTTCACGATAGAGTCGGCAGTGAAGCAATCGTTCGAACAATACACGAAGGACAATATCTTCGAGCCATTGGGTATGACGAGCACCGGCTGGCACATGCGCGACGTCGATATGTCGCGTCATGCGGTGCCATACATGTACAAGGATGGGCTGTATCACGCATATCAGCATTTCGGTCTGGCGACCTATCCGGATGGAGGATTGCGCACCACGTCAAAGGATTTCGGCAGATTCCTTGCCATGGTGATGCAAGAGGGCAGCTTGGATGGTCGAGCAGTGCTCGCGCCCAAATTGGTACGATTGATGCTGTCGCGCCAAGCCCCTGACGAGGTGGCCGCGGCTGAAAAAGAGCTTCCCCGCCTGCAGGGTCTGATCTGGCGTCAATCGACGAGCAAAGACGGACGTTTTACATATTGGTGGCACACCGGCGGCGATCCGGGCACGACCAGCCTAATTGCATTCGACCTGACGAAGCGCATTGGTGTCGTGCTGCTCATGAATAGCGAGACCACCGAGGCCATCAACGAAACGATGACCCAACTGCGAACGCGCATGTTCGAGACGGCAATGCGGATGCCGGCGAGGCAGTATCTCGACCCCACTTTGGCAAAATCGGCATTATAAATTTTCTAATCAGGACATAAAAGGCTTGAATAGGACTAGCGAGTCTGGTTTACTCGGGTTATGAACTTCACCGTCCCACAGCTAGCGCTGGTTCCGCTCCTGAAATTGAGCGCGTCGCGGCAAAAACGGATCGAGCGATGATCGTTCCGCAGTTCCATTGCGCGATCGAAACACGTCCTCCGTATCTGCTCTTTCTCGGGGGCGCGACCGATCGTGGTTTTGCAAAGTCCGCCTTCGGTTTGAGAGACTGGGCCCCGGAAAAATGTATCGGGGAATTTGCCCTCCCTGAAGCGACTGTCACGGTCGGCCTGCCAGCTTTAAGTCCGGCAGAGGCCTATGCTAAAGGCGCCCGGTCGGTTGTGATCGGGGTCGCCAACCAAGGCGGATATGTTGCGCCCAACTGGATTCCAGCACTTGTGGAAGCGCTCGAGGCGGGTCTCGATATCGTTAGCGGAATGCACTGCACAATGGGTAGCGTTCCGGAGATTGCGGACGCGGCAAGGCGAGCCGGACGAGCGTTAATCGATGTCAGAGTGCCACCCGCCGGACTGCCCGTCGCTTCAGGTCGCAAACGGACCGGCATGCGACTCCTGACAGTCGGCACCGACTGCGCTCTCGGCAAGAAATATGCGGCTTTGTCGCTCGCGCGGGCCTTCAAGCAGCGCTGCATCGATTCCGATTTTCGCGCAACCGGACAGACGGGTATCATGATTGCCGGCAGCGGCATTCCGATGGATGCGGTCGTGGCAGATTTTGCGGCAGGCGCTGCCGAGGTACTGAGTCCTGATGCGCTCGACGGACACTGGGATGTGATCGAAGGGCAGGGGTCGCTCTATCATCCCGCCTATGCCGGCGTGTCGATGGCACTGCTTCACGGCAGTCAGCCCGATGTAGTCGTGGTCTGCCATGAGCACGGTCGCCAAACCATGCTGGGCCTCCCCGGGTTCGCAGTCCCGACGATTGAAGCGGTGATGGACCTCACGCTGCACATGGGACGACGCACCAATCCCGCGATCAGGTGTGGCGGCATCGCCCTGAACACGTCGCGGTTGGCCCCTGATGTAGCAGTTCGGTTGTTGCAATCGGAAAGTGAGCGGCTTGGGCTCCCCGTTGCGGATCCGATGCGGGCGACAGCGCATTTCGAGGCGCTGGTCGACGGATGCTTGGCGGTCGTCGGCGATGTCGACTGATCGTCCGGCGCCGAGCCGGTTTCAACGTTTTTTGCTTCCTGCCCTTGCTTTCAAGGCAGTGGTCATCGGGGGCGGATACGCCACGGGGCGCGAGCTCGCCGAGTTCTTTTTGCCGATCGGGCCGTGGGGAGGGCTCGCAGCAATGGTGCTCGCGATGGTGCTCTGGAGCTTTATCTGCGCGCTGACCTTTGAATATGCACGCTTGTTCCGACTGTATGATTATCGGAGTTTTTTTCGCTCTCTGCTTGGTCCGGCCTGGATCGTTTTCGAGATCGCCTATGTCCTGTCGGTTGTGCTCTTTCTGGCAGTATTCGGCGCGGCAGCTGGTGAAATCCTTGCTTCCGCACTCGGTCTGCCGCGTCTCGTGGGCACGATCGGGCTGACAGCGGGCATCGCGCTCTTCGCTGCCTATGGCAACAACTCGGTCGAAGCGTTGTTCAAATATGTCTCATTCCTTCTCTACGGCGTCTATGCAATTTTTCTCGTGCTGGCGCTCACGATTTTCGGCGATGGCATCACAGCGGGTTTCGCTCTCTCGGTTCCTAGCAAAGGCTGGCAGGTCGCCGGAGTAACGTACGCTGCATATAACGTCCTAGGGGCGGTCATGATCCTACCCGTGGTACGGCACCTGACAAGTCGGCGCGACGCCGTCGTTTCAGGCCTGATCTCGGGTCCGGTGGCCATGCTCCCCGCCATTCTTTTCTTTGTAGCTATGGTGGCATTCTATCCCACGATCATCAACGAGGCAGTACCGTCGGACTTCATGCTGAAGCGCCTAGACCAGCCAATTTTTCATTTGCTGTTTCAGATCATGATCTTCGCTGCACTTCTGGAATGCGGCACCGGGGCGATCCATGCCCTGAATGAACGCATCGCAATTGCATGGGCGGAAAAGACGGGCGTCCCCATGACGCACAAGGCGCGCGGGATCGTGTCGCTGGTCATCCTGATAGCCTGCATTTTCGTGGCCGATCGGGTGGGCTTTGTGAGCCTTATCGGGAGCGGATACCGGATCATCGCTTACGTCGTCCTGGCGATTTACATATTGCCCATCGCGACGATCGGCATCGTCAAACTCCGCACTAATTCCCGTGCGAGGCCTGTGGCATTCGGCGTGCAAATGACACCCAAGAGTAAATAATGGATGGTCAGAACTCGCTTGCCTATTAGGAGAAACCCAATGTCGAACATCAAGATGAATGTTATCGAACTTAAACAGAAACTTGGCATTCCTTTGCGGATCTCGGGCTATTTGTTCGAAACGGCGCACAACATTCTCGTGACGCTTGAAGATGGGCAAAATTCGGGCCGTGGCGAAGCGGCCGGCGTTTACTTCCTTGGCGACGACGTCGCCCATATCATCGACGACCTCCAAAGTGTCCGCAATCAGGTCGAAGATGGTTTGGGCCGCGATGCCCTTCAGGAGCTTTTGCCAGCTGGGGGTGCGCGCAACGCGCTCGACTGCGCGCTATGGGAGCTCGACGCCAAGCGGGCAGGGAAGTCGGTGTGGCAACTGGCTGGTCTCGACAAGCCGCAGCCCATCATCACGACATTTACGCTAGGGGCGGACGAGCCGGAGAAGATGGCGCAAGGGGCAACCGATTTCGTCGGCGCGCGGGCGATCAAGGTAAAGTTGACCGGCGATTTCGACCTCGACGTTGAACGGATCGCCGCGATCCGAAAGGCGCGGCCCGACGTTTGGCTGGGAGTCGATGCCAACCAGGGATATAAACGCGAGCAACTGGACGCGCTTGTCGAATCAATGGCGCGATACGAGGTTCTACTCATAGAACAGCCACTGGCGCGCGGTGCGGAAGCCGACATGGCTGGCGTGCAATCCTCCATATCGTTTGCGGCTGACGAAAGCGTTCTGACATCCGACGATGTCGTCCGGTTCGCCGAACTGTTCGACGTCATCAACATTAAGCTCGACAAATGCGGGGGGCTTACCGAGGGACTGAAGATGGCGGTGTTGGCGCGCTCACTCGGCTGCAAGGTCATGGTGGGCAATATGGTGTCGAGCAGCCTTGCCATGGCGCCCGCATATTTGATCGGCCAGCAATGCGACATCGTCGATCTCGACGGTCCGATCTTTCTTACCGAAGATGTCAAACCTGGCGTCGCCTACGTCGATGGCACGGTCGTTTGCGACGAAGCGGTCTGGGGCGGCTTTTCCGCGTGAGCGCGGAAGCCGAACAGAAGGAATGGTTCGGCCATCCCGCAGGACTGACGATCCTGTTCCTGACGAACATGTGGGAGCAATTCTCCTATTTTGGCATGCGGGCGCTGCTTATCTTCTACATGACCAAGGGTCTGCTGATGGAGCAGCAATATTCATCGTTCGTCTACGGCGCCTATACAGCGTTTGCTTACTTCACGCCGATTTTGGGCGGCGCGATTGCCGATCGCTGGCTCGGCAATCGGCGGTCCGTGATCATCGGCGGCAGCATCATGGCCGCGGGCCATTTCATGATGGCGTTCGAGCCATTGTTCTACCCGGCGCTGGCGACGATCGCGTTGGGGAATGGCCTGTTCCTGCCATGTCTGCCCAGTCAAATCAGTTCGCTTTACAAACGGGAAGATCCCAGGCGGAGCTGGGCATATAATGTCTATTACTTCGGCGTAAATTTCGGCGGCTTCCTTGCGCCCCTCATCTGCGGCGCTCTGGGCGAATATTACGGGTGGCATTATGGCTTTGCTGCCGCCGGGGTCGGCATGTTGGTGGGTCTGATGATCTTTATCTGCGGACGAAAATATCTTCCGGCGACCGGTGGTCGTCGTGAAGCGACGCAATTGCCCGACGAGCGAAGGCAGTCGCTTGGTTCGACCTTCCTTCTCCTGCTCGGCTTTGCCATTGCCGTGACCGTGTTTCGGGGTTCGTACGAGCAAGTGGGTAATACCGTCGCTCTCTGGTCCGACACTGGCGTCGATCGGTCGCTTGGTAGCTTCACAATCCCGATGACTTGGTTCCAGGCGCTCAATCCGCTGCTCGTTCTCGTGTTCACGCCCCTGCTTCTGGCCTACTGGCGATCGCGCGCCGCGCGCGGAAAGGTCACGCCGCCGGCGCGCAAGATGGCGTTTGGCGCAGCAATCGTTGCGGTCGCCTATCTGCTCCTCGCCGGTCTCAGCTGGGCATCGCCGGGCACCAGGATAGACTGGCTGTGGCTGGCGCTGTTTTTCGCAATCCTGACCTATGGCGAGCTCTACATTCTCCCGACCGGACTTGGCCTTTTTGCCACTCTGGCACCCGTCGGCCTGAATGCCAGCACCATTGCGTTCTGGTTCGGCGCGACGTTCGCTGGGAGCTTGTTTGCGGGCTTGGTCGGCACTCTCTGGTCAACGCTTCCGCATGCGACATTCTTCGCGCTTCTCGGGGCCATTGCGCTGACCGGTGGCGCGGCGCTTCGTCTGCTCAACGGCCCAGCGACACGGTACGGATACCAGCCGTTTTCGACGTCTCTAATTTCGAAGAGTTGCGCATAATTTGATTGACAAATTCTCTGATTGGAACATTATGTCTAATTAGAGACACGAAGATCGTGACCGGCAATCGAGGTAGCGATAAGGAGAAAATCTGAGTCATGGCCTATGCCGAAACGCCCGAACTGACGGTGCTCGCCAGCGAGGCCGGTCGCTGCGGGGGCATGTACATCAGTCATATGCGATCCGAACGAGATCGCATCGAGGAAGCCGTCGATAAGCTGATATCGATTGATTTCAAAGGACGCCAAGATCCGAAGCGAGATCCATCATATAAAAATGGCGGGCACTGCGAACTGGGGAAAGCTGGACCGCGTCGGAGACCGGGCCTCCTTTGCGGAGCCACATCAACTTGCGGTTGGTGTGCGCGACGTCTTCGTCAACGGCTTCGCGGTGATGCGCGACGAGCAGCACACGCCTGCACCCGGCGAAGTCGTGCTTGGCCCGGGCTGGACGCGTTGGCCGGACGGCGGCGCCTGTCCGCGTTCGCCAATCCAACACGCACGCGGATCGGGGTCCGCCTTGGCGGAAGCAGCACCGCATAATTTACTATAACAACAAAAAATTGGAGGGATCTTCATGAACAATCGCAAATCAAAGTGGGCACTGTTGCTCCTCTCAAGCGCATCGTGTTTGTTTATTTCATCTGCGGCTAATTGTCAGGAATCAGGTGCTGATGAAGTCACCGACAACGACGCGATCGTTGTTACGGCGACACGTCGCGAGCTGCTTTTGAAGGATGTGCCTGCAAGCATTTCGGCGATCGGCGCGCAGCAGCTCGAAGATTTGGGCGCGCGCGAAGTGCAGGACTATATTTTGACGGTTCCCGGCGTGTCGTTCACCGACATAGGTGGCGGGCGCCAGCAGATTGTGTTTCGCGGTGTAGCGGCGTTGGGTTCAAACGCGACGACTGCGGTATATCTCGACGAAACGCCGCTCGCGATAGATTTGCGATTGTTCGACGTGGAACGCGTCGAAGTCCTCCGGGGGCCGCAGGGAACTTTGTACGGCACGAGTGCGATGGGCGGCGCACTGCGCACGATCACACGCAAGCCGAACGCTTCTGGAACCGAATTCCGGTTCGCAGGGAGCGTCAACTCGGTTGCATACGGCGGAATTGGTCACGACCTAAACGCTATGGCCAACCTGCCGATCGCCGAGGACAAGCTTGCGCTCCGCATTGTTGCCTATCGCGAAATCGAAGCTGGCTTCGTTGATAATTTTGCCTCCGACAGGAGTGTTGATCCCGTTGTCCTCGGCCAATTGATCGAAGAGCACCCTGGCGACCATGTAACCGAGGGCACGCGCACGGCGCTGCGGTTCGATGCGTCGGACGCGCTGGATCTTACGTTAACTCACATCTGGCAGCGCGACATTTACAAGGCCTTGAATTCGGAAGATACCGACTTGGGCA